>Ga0209458_1000238_pt1 | contig 23861 bp, 23 predicted proteins | sample WorMetLIZAISLAND_FD_187411 | JGI IMG/M metagenome (GOLD analysis project Ga0209458, IMG submission 187411) | Marine gutless worms symbiont microbial communities from Max Planck institute for Marine Microbiology, Germany - Inanidrilus manae... ...
GCTCTTCCCTCTTGGCACTTTGATGCCGTCGGCCCGCGAGGGTCCACTCAGCCCTCCAGCCTGCGACGATCAGGGGGGTGGGAGGCGTCCATCCCATTTTTCCGGTTCGGGTGAGCCGCTGGAGCCCGCGCATGACCAGCGCGGTGACGGCGATGGTGACGACCGTGCTGCCGATGAGAGCGACGATGATCGGCTGCCATTCATCGGCGATCCGTCCGATGTGCAGCATGACGCCGGCGCCCGCCGGAACGAACAGCAAGGACAGGTGGTCGAGGAGCCCCCCGGCGGTGGACTTGAGGCCGTCGTCGAGGCTGCCGCGGATGACCAGACCGGCGAACAGCAGCGCCATGCCGATGACCGGGCCGGGGACGGGGATCTCCAAAGCGACGGCGATCACCTCGCCGACCAGCTGGCAGACGAGCAACAGAGTAATGAAGTTCAAGGCCATCGGGCTTTCCTTTTCTGATTTGCGGTGGACCCGCGGACGGCGGTTGCACCTGACCCCTTGAAAACCGGGCCAAAGCGGCGTAGGTGAACGTTGGAGGCACGCTGCGGGGCGGCCGTTTCTTTTTTTGGAGGACAAGGCGATGGGCTACAAGGTCGCAGTGGTCGGCGCAACCGGCAACGTCGGGCGCGAGATGCTGCAGACGTTGGCCGACCGTGCATTTCCCGCCGACGAGGTCGTCGCCCTGGCGTCCGAGCGTTCGGTCGGGCGCGAAGTGTCATTCGGCGAGCAGGACCTCAAGGTTCGTGACCTGGCCACGTTCGATTTCCGCGGCACCGACATCGTGCTGTCGTCGCCGGGCGCGTCCGTCTCGGCGGTGCACAGCCCCCGTGCGGCGGAAGCCGGCGCCGTGGTGGTCGACAACACCTCGCGTTTCCGCATGGAGCCGGATGTGCCGCTGGTGGTGCCGGAGGTCAATGCCCACGCCATTGCCGGCTACCGCAAGCGCGGCATCATCGCCAACCCCAACTGCTCGACCATCCAACTGATGGTGGCGCTGAAGCCGCTGCACGATTTGGTGCGCATCCGGCGGGTCGTCGTCGCCACCTACCAGTCGGTTTCGGGTGCCGGCAAGGAGGGCATGGACGAGCTGTTCAACCAGACCCGCGGCATCTACGTCAACGAGCCGGTGCACCAGCACCAACAGAAGTTCACCAAGCAGATCGCCTTCAACCTCATTCCGCACATCGACGTGTTCATGGACGACGGCTCGACCAAGGAAGAGTGGAAGATGGCGGTCGAAGTCCGGAAGATCCTCGATCCCGACATCCAGCTCACCGCGACCTGCGTGCGGGTGCCGGTGTTCATCGGCCACTCCGAGGCGGTCAACGTCGAGTTCGAACGTCCCGTCGGTCACGACGAAGCACACGAAGCCTTGCGGGCCGCGCCCGGGATCAGCGTCATCGACCACCGGGTCGACGAGGGGTACGTCACCCCCGCCGAATGTGCGGGCGAGGACGCGATCTACGTCAGCCGGGTGCGCAAGGACCCGACGCACCCCAACGGGCTGAACCTGTGGGTGGTCTCCGACAACCTGCGCAAGGGTGCGGCGCTGAACACGGTGCAGATCGCGGAGGAACTGATCCGCTCGCACATGCAGAAGGCAGCATAGCCGTCCCGGCGGCTAACCCGCTTTCGTGCTCTCGTCCTGTTCGTCCTCGGTATCGGGATTGAACAGCACGTTGATCTGGTCCTGGGTGATGACCTGGTCGGGCGGCGGCGGCGCCACGGTTTTCGCTTCCTCGCCGCGACGCTCCGGGCCGTCATAGTCAATCTTGCTGCGCCGCCGGTCGGGGCCGAAGAAGGTCTTGGTGCGCACGAACGGCCGCGGGCTCTCGATGACGGCGCGGATGCGGCTGAACAGGGTCTTTGCCGAGATCGGCTTGACGACGAACTCGGTGACCCCGGCGTCCCGGGCGGCGAGCACACGGCCCCGCTGGGCGTAGCCCGAGACCATGATGACCGGCACGAACGGGTTCGGGCTCTATTCGCTGTTGCGGACCATGCGGGTGAATTCGAGGCCGTTCATGGGCGCCATTTCCCAGTCCGAGACGATGATGTCCGGCGGGGTCGTGCAAACGATATCGAACCCGATTTCGCCGTTTTCGGCCTCCTTGATGCGTTTGATCTGGAGGGCGTGCAGGACGTTCTTGATCACCGAGCGCATGCCGGCGTTGTCGTCGACGATCAGGAACTCGATGTTCTCCAGGTAAGCCGTCATCGCCAATCGATCTTCGAGTCCCGCGTCGTTCGGTCGACGCTCGTGGGTTTAACAGTTAGCGTAGTAACGCAAACCGAGGCTGTCGACCGCAAATCAGCGCTCATGCCGGCCATATCTCCTCGGCGGCGAAGACTCGTGGCGGGTCGACGATCGCTTTCTGCGCGGAGACGAACTCCAGCTCCGGTGCTTCTGCCTCGGCGGTCGCCGTGATGATCGCGAACACCGACGAGACCGCGCCCGCCAGGGCCGCTGGCGGTTCGGCACCGTCCAGCCGGTGGCCGAGAAACAGGGCCGCCAGGGCATCGCCGGCCCCCCGGGCGGTGAACTCCAAGCGCGGCGTCGTCACGCCCCAGGCCCCAGCCGTGGTGACCGCCAGGGTCGCAATGCTGCCGTTGGGCATGTCGGCGGCGATGACCGAGGTGACGACGACCAGGGCAGGGCCGCGGTCGATGAGGCCGCGTGCGGCATCGATCACGTCGCCCAGGGACGGGAGCGGTCGGCCGGTCAAGAGCTCCAGCTCGAAGTGGTTGGGGGCCAGAATGTCGGCGGCCGGAACGGACTCGTCCCGGAAGGCGGCGACGAGGTCCTCCGCGACATAGGCACCGGACTCGCGATCGCCCATCACCGGATCGCAGCAGAAGAGAGCCCGCGGACGGGCTGCCTTGACCCGCCGGACGGCATCGAGGACCACCCGCGCCGTCGCCGCCGTCCCCATGTAGCCGCCGAGCACCGCCTGGCAGCGGCCCAGAACGCCGAGGTCGGCGAGGCCGTCGACGATTTCGGCGACGGCTTTCGCCGGCCGCACCTCTCCCCGGTATCGGCCATGACCGGGATGATTGCTGAACGAAACCGTGTCCACCGGCCAGACCTCATGGCCGGCCCGGCGCAGGCAGAACGCCGCGGCGGCATTGCCCACCGAGCCGCACGCGACGCCCGACTGGATCGAAAGAATCGCCATTTTCCTGGCCGGGCTCTGGTTCCCCTGGACCGTCACCTTGCCATCGATACCCTTCAGAGGGTAGTTTATTGCACTTGCGAAATGAAGGCTATCGGAGGGGGAAGCCATGTCAAAAACCGCGAGACCGCGCCGCAGCATTCTCTACATGCCGGGCTCGAACGCGCGGGCCCTGGAGAAGGCGAAGACGCTGGCCGCCGACGGACTGATCCTCGATCTCGAGGATGCCGTGGCGCCCGACGCCAAGGAAACCGCGCGTCAGCAGGTCTGTGACGCCGTCCAGGCAGGCGGCTACGGCATGCGCGAACTGGTCATCCGCGTCAACGGACTGTCGACCCCATGGGGCTACGACGACATCGCCGCCGCGTCGAAGACCAATGCGGACGCGATCCTGCTGCCCAAGGTGGAGAGCGCCGATGCCATCCGCCACATGGAGTCGATCATGCTGGCGAGCGGCGCCCCGGCCGAGATGAAGATTTGGGCGATGATGGAAACGCCGCGCAGCGTCCTCGAAGCGGAGGGCATCGCCGAGGCGTCGCACCGCATGGAGTGCCTGGTCATGGGCACCTCGGACCTGGCCAAGGAGCTGGACTGCAGCCACACGCGCGAACGGCTGCCGATGATCACCTCGCTGGGGCTGTGCATGCTGGCGGCGCGGGCCGCCGGGCTCGACATCGTCGATGGTGTCTATCTCGACCTATCCGACGACGAAGGGTTCGAGTTCGCCTGCCGCCAGGGCGCCGAGCTCGGCTTCGACGGCAAAACCCTGATCCACCCCAAGACCATTGCCGTCTGCAACCAGGTGTTCACGCCGGCGCCGGAAGATGTCGAGTGGTCGCGCAAGATCATCGATGCTCACGCCGCGGCAGCGGCTGAGGGCAAGGGTGTCGTGGTTGTCAACGGCCGGCTGATCGAGAACCTGCACGTCGAGAGCGCTAAGCGCCTAGTCGCCATGGCCGAGGCGATCGAAAAGATGGAGGCCGCATCGGCGGCGGCGTGAAACCCCCGTCAGGCCAGCTCGGCGGTCGCCGTCATCGCCGTCTTTCCGTCCGGACCCTGGGCTTCGAGGGCAACGCTGCCGTCGTCGCCGGGGACGCCGACGAGTCGGAAGGGCGCAAGATCGAACAGCGGCGCGCGTCCGCGGAAGGCGAAGCCCGTCGCCGGCCGGTCCGCGTTGTGCCGCACCAGCTCCATCAGCAGGACGGCGGTCAGGGGCCCGTGGACGACGAGTCCGGGGTAGCCTTCCTCGTTCATCGTGTAGTCGCGGTCGTAATGGATACGGTGGCCGTTGAAGGTCAGCGCCGAGAACCGGAACAGGAGCCTCGGGTCGGGGACGATGGTCCGCGACCGGGCGCCGGCCGGCAGCGGCGGGAGTTCGGCCTGTTCTGGCGCCGGCACCGGGGCGCCGGGCTCGCGATAGACGATGTCCTGCTCCTCGACGAGACATTCGGCGCCGTCCTGGATGAAACGGTAAGCGACGGTGACGAAGGCGAGGGTGCCGCTGGCCCCGCTTTTCTCGCTGACGTCGAGGATCGTCGCCTCGCGCCGCGCCGGCTTGCCGATGACCAGGGGCTTCAGGAACCGCAGGCGCGCGCCGGCGAACATGCGGCGCGGCAGCTCGATGGGCGGCATGAAGCCGCCGCGCTGGGGATGGCCGTCGGTTCCGAGCTTGGACTGCGGCGCCTTGGGCAGGAAATAGAACCAGTGCCACAACGGCGGCAGGGCCGAGCCCGCCTCGAACGCGGACGCGGTGTCGTCCAGGGTCGCCGCCGCGGCCAGGGCCGGGGCCAGCGTGATGTCGTCGTCGGCGCTCTCGGTGTTGCCGATCCAGTCGGCGTACCGCCCGGTCTGTTCGCTCATGATCTTCTCCCCCCGTGGCGGCCGGCCCGCCCGTCCGCTTGTACCAGACCGCCGGGAGCCGTCGCAACCGCCCGCCCGCGGGCCATCCGCAGCCGACGTCATTTGACCGGAATGGCGCTTTCCGCTACGTGCTTGGCGCGCTGAGGGCCACGACAAATCGAACGAAAAAGGAGGGACTTCGTGAAACTACCCGCGCAATTCTACAAACCGCTCGCCGCCGGGGCCCCCGAGCCGATCCGCGAGCTGCCCGTCCGTCCCGAGCGGATGATCCACTTCTTCCCTCCGCACATCGAAAAGATCCGCGCCCGCGTCCCGGAGACGGCCCGGCAGGTCGACGTGCTGCTTGGCAACCTGGAGGACGCCATTCCCGCCGATGCCAAGGAAGCCGCCCGCGCGGGGTTCATCGAGGCGGCCCAGGCCACGGACTTCGGCGACACCGGGCTGTGGACGCGGGTCAACGCGCTCAACAGCCCGTGGTTCCTCGACGACATGACCGAGATCGTCGCCGCCATCGGCAACAAGCTCGACGTGGTCATGATCCCCAAGGTCGAGGGCCCGTGGGATATCCACTTCGTCGACCAATACCTGGCGCTCCTCGAGGCGCAGAACGGCGTCACCAGGCCCATCCTGATCCACGCCATCCTGGAGACGGCCCAGGGCGTCAAGAACGTCGCCGACATCGCCTGCGCCAGCCCGCGCATGCACGGCATGAGCCTGGGACCGGCCGACCTCGCCGCCTCGCGCGGCATGAAGACGACCCGCGTCGGCGGCGGCCATCCGTTCTACGGGGTGCTCGCCGATCCCGGCGAGGGCGAGGGAGCCGAGCGGGCCTTCGTCCAGCAGGACCTCTGGCACTACACCGTCGCCAAGATGGTCGACGCCTGCGTCTCCAACGGGCTCGGCGCCTTCTACGGGCCATTCGGCGACATCAAGGACGAGGCGGCCTGCGAGGCGCAGTTCCGCAACGCCTTCCTGATGGGCTGCACCGGCGCGTGGTCGCTGGCACCCAATCAAATCGCCATCGCTAAGCGGGTGTTCAGCCCCGACGTCGATGAGGTTTTGTTCGCCAAGCGCATCCTCGAAGCCATGCCCGACGGCACCGGGGTGGCGATGATCGACGGCAAGATGCAGGACGACGCCACCTGGAAGCAGGCGAAGGTGATCGTCGATCTGGCCCGTCTAGTCGCCCGGAAGGACCCGGACTTGGCCGAAGCGTACGGCTTCTAAGGGACGGGATAGCAGAACCGATGAGCGACAAGACCAATCCCGGCAATTTCTTCGAAGACTTCCGCCTCGGCCAGGAGATCGTCCACGCCACGCCGCGGACCGTCACGGACGGCGATGTAGCGCTGTACACGGCCCTCTACGGCACCCGGTTCGCCGTCCAGTCCTCGGCCACGTTCGCCCGCGCCCTCGGGCTCGAGCGCGCGCCGGTTGATGACCTGCTGGCCTTCCACGTTGTGTTCGGCAAGACCGTTCCCGACGTCTCCCTCAACGCCGTCGCCAACCTCGGCTATGCGGCCGGCCGCTTCGGCGCACCGGTCTATCCTGGCGGTACGCTGAGCACCACCTCGACGGTGATCGGGCTTCGGGAGAACTCCGACGGCAAGACCGGCGTCGTCTACGTGCGGTCCGTCGGCGTCAACGACCGCGGCGAAACGGTGCTCGACTACGTCCGCTGGGTGATGGTGCGCAAGGGCAACGTCGATGCCCCGGCACCCGAAGCCGTTGTGCCGGAGCTGCCGAAGGCGGTGGAGGCCAACGACCTCGCCGTGCCGGCGGGCCTCGACGCGTCGTCCTACGACACCGCCCTCGCCGGCAGCGCGCACCTGTGGGACGACTACTCCGTGGACGAAAAGATCGATCATGTCGACGGCATGACCATCGAGGAAGCCGAGCACATGATGGCGACGCGGCTCTACCAGAACACCGCCAAGGTGCACTTCAACCAGCTCACTGAGAAGGACGGCCGCTTCGGGCGGCGCATCATCTATGGCGGCCACATCATCAGCCTGGCCCGCGCGCTGTCGTTCAACGGCCTCGCCAACGCCTTCAAGGTCGCGGCGATCAACGACGGGCGCCACGTGGCGCCGACCTTCGCCGGACACACCGTCCACGCGTGGTCGGAAGTGCTGGACAAGGCCGAGATCGCCGGGCGGACGGACCTTGGCGCGCTCCGATTGCGCACGGTGGCGACCAAGGACCGGGCGTGCGCCGACTTTCCCGACAGGGGGGACGACGGCAAGTACGATCCGGCCGTGGTCCTGGATTTCGACTACTGGGTGCTAATGCCGCGGCGCGGCTGACCGCTCGCCGGCCCGACCCCCGGACCCCCGCACGCAAAAAGAGGCGTCAGGGACGCGGGTCCTGGGAAACCTACGTGCCGCGCCGCCTGAGCGACGCCCCTGACGCCTCTGGAGCCGGCCAAGCTCCGCACGCGTCGCGGCCGTTGCGGCTTTCGTCAAGGCGGCGGCGGGTACCCTGGGCAGAAGACAACCCGAATCGCCGCCTGACGACGGCCTGACCCGGAATCACCGAGAGCCGGGGTTGATTCCGGACCGGCCGATGCCGGCGAACCACCATCGAAGGGGACGGACAGTCCACGGAGCGGCCTGCGCGGACAGGCCGGGATCTCCGTGCCGGTGGCAGGTCCCCGAACGGCCGAAGCCGGTCACGAACCACCACGTCACCGCGAAGGAGCCGGTGTCCCCGAGGGAAGGGGGCCGCCTTCGCGAAGCATCCGTCCCACCGAGGGACGAGGCGATCCACCGTTTGCCGGAAGCCGCGTCGCGGGGCCGAATCCGCGATGCCACTCCGGCGGGTCCATCGGCGGGGGGACGCTGGGCGAGCCCCCCGCCTCCGGATTGCCATCCCCGATCCTCGGCGACGACCGTTGGACACGCACGCCGCGTCGGCCGGGGCATCTGTCGCAACGACTGTTCTGCGTGCCCGCCTATCATGGGGAGTGACGCAACGAATGTTCAATCCCTATTTCACAGTTCCGTAAGGTTTTTTCACACAGGTTGGTCAGAGGTTTTCACAACCGGCTCACAGGTTATCCACAGCGTGATCGAAAACCGATAGCAGAAAACAAGAAAAACAACCACTTACGGCGGCAACGATGTTAAGTGTGAAAATCAGAATGATTGTTCGCACTTGTTGCCGATAGTTCGGTGTCCAGGATGGATTGTTGCGCTTTTCAATCGCACGCTCGGATTTTGCACCTGCGAACATTGACAGCGGAAAGGCGGCGGTATAAACTTAAATCTTCGCACTTGCAGCATCGCTCGTGTGCTGGATGGGAAGCCTCAGGGAAAGGGCTCGCCTCATGGCATCCGCAAATCGTCCTCTTTCTCCCCACATCCAGATCTATCGTCCTCAGGTCACCTCGGTCCTCTCCATATTGCACCGCATCACTGGCGTCGCCCTCACGGTCGGCACGCTGCTGCTGACGTGGTGGCTGGTTGCCGGGGTGTACGGCGCCGACGCCTTCGCCACGTGCCAGGCGTTCCTCGGCTCGTGGGTCGGTCAGATTCTGTTGTGGGGGTTCACCTTCGCCGTGTTCTACCACCTCGGAAACGGCATCCGCCATCTGGCCTGGGATTTCGGCTGGGGCTTCGAGCTGACGCAGCTCCGCGCCTCGGGCCTGCTGATGGTCGCGTTCGCCGTCGTCATGACGGTGGTGACCCTCATTGCCGCCTACGCGGTGGCAGGAGGGGCCTGATGGACATGCAATCGCCACTGGGCCGCGCGCGCGGCCTCGGATCCGCCAAGGAGGGCATCGGCTACTGGTGGGCGCAGCGGATCACCGCAATCGCCCTGGTTCCCCTGTCGCTGTGATTCGTGTTCAGCGTCGTCGGCCTGTTGGGCGCGGACCTTGCCCAGTTCCAGGCTTGGCTCGGGACCTTCGGCAACAGCCTGTTGATGGTGCTGCTCGTCGTCACCCTGTTCTATCACGCCTACCTCGGCATGCAGGTGGTGATCGAGGACTATGTCGGCGGCGAGGGGGCCAAGGTCGCGACCCTCATGATCACGAAATTCGCGCTGTTTGCTCTGGCGGTGTCGTGCGTCTTCGCCGTGTTCCGCCTGTCCATTGGGGGCTAGGGAACTATGGCTGACTCCTACCCGATTACCGACCACACCTACGACGTGATCGTCGTCGGCGCCGGCGGCGCCGGGCTCCGCGCCACGCTCGGCATGGCCGCGGCCGGACTCAAGACGGCGTGCATCACCAAGGTCTTTCCCACCCGCACGCAGCCACACCGTCGCCGCCCAGGGCGGCATCGGCGCGGCGCTCGGCAACATGGCCGAGGATTCCTGGGAATGGCACATGTACGACACCGTCAAGGGCTCCGACTGGCTCGGCGACCAGGACGCCATCGAATACATGTGCCGCCAGGCGGTGCCGTCGGTGCTCGAGCTTGAGCACTTCGGCGTGCCGTTCTCGCGCACCCCGGAAGGCAAGATCTACCAGCGTCCCTTCGGCGGCCACATGCGCAACTTCGGCGAGGCGCCGGTGCAGCGCGCCTGTGCCGCCGCCGACCGCACCGGGCACGCGATCCTGCACACCCTCTACCAGCAGTGCCTGAAGTTCGACGCCGAGTTCTTCGTCGAGTACTTCGCCATTGACCTGATCATGGATGACGCCGGCGCCTGCCGGGGGGTCATCGCCTGGAACCTGGACGACGGCACCGTCCATCGCTTCCAGGCCCACGAGACGGTGCTGGCCACCGGCGGCTACGAGCGCGCGTACTTCTCGTGCACGTCCGCACATACCTGCACCGGCGACGGAAACGGCATGGTCGCCCGTGCCGGGCTGCCGTTGCAGGACCACGAGTTCATCCAGTTCCACCCGACGGGCATCTACGGGTCGGGCTGCCTGATCACCGAGGGAGCCCGCGGCGAGGGCGGCTATCTCACCAACTCCGAGGACGAGCGGTTCATGGAACGCTACGCGCCGACGGCCAAGGACCTGGCCTCGCGCGACGTGGTCAGCCGCTCGATGACGGTCGAAATCCGCGAGGGGCGCGGCGTCGGCCCGGAGAAGGACTACATCTATCTCCACCTCGAACACCTGGGCGGCGACCTGCTGTGGGAGCGGCTGCCGGGGATCACCGAGACGGCGAAGATCTTCGCCGGCATCGATGCCACCCGCGAGCCCATCCCGGTGCTGCCGACCGTGCACTACAACATGGGCGGCATCCCGACCAACTACCACGGCGAAGCCCTGCGCCCGACCGAGAAAGACCCGGACGCCGTGGTTCCAGGGCTGATGGCGGTCGGCGAGTGCGGCTGCGCCTCGGTGCACGGCGCCAACCGCTTGGGGACCAACTCGCTCCTCGATATCGTCGTCTTCGGCCGCGCCGCCGCGCTGCGGGCCGCCGAGAAGATCAGGCCGGGGTCGTCCCAGCCGCCGCTGCCGAAGGACTCGGCCGATCTGGCGCTCAGCCGCCTCGACCGGCTGCGCAACGCCGACGGCTCGAAATCGACGGCGGAGATCGGCCTCGACATGCAGAAGAGCATGCAGACCAACGCGGCGGTGTTCCGCACCCAGGAGGTGCTGGAGGAAGGCTGCCGGGAGATCGACCGCATCTGGGAAACGCTCTCGGACATCCGGCTGTCCGACCGTTCGATGATCTGGAATTCAGATCTCGTCGAGGCGTTGGAGCTCGAAAACCTGATGGCGTGTTCCAAAGCGTCAATCTACTCCGCCGAGGCGCGTAAGGAGAGCCGTGGCGCACATGCCCGCGAGGACTGCCCCGACCGCGACGACGATGAATGGATGAAGCACTCGCTGGCCTGGGTGGACGACAAGGGCAAGGTGACGTTGGACTACCGCCCCGTCCACACTTACACGCTGACCAACGAGGCCGAGTACATCAAACCGCAGGCGCGGGTCTACTGAGCACGAAGGAGGCGTTCCGATGGCGCAACTCAGCCTGCCCGCGAATTCGAAACTCCGAGACGGAAAGACGTTCCCCGCACCGTCGGGCGCGACCCAAGTCCGGCGTTTCAAGATCTACCGCTGGGATCCCGACACCGGCGAAAACCCGCGCGTCGACACCTTTGATGTCGACCTCGGGACCTGTGGTCCGATGGTCCTGGACGCGCTGATCAAGATCAAGAACGAGATGGACCCGACGCTGACCTTCCGCCGCTCATGCCGCGAGGGCGTGTGCGAGTCGTGTGCGTTCAACATCGACGGCACCAATACGCTGGCGTGCACCAAGGCCATCGAGGACATTAGGGGCGACGTCAAGATCATGCCGCTGCCGCACCTGCCGGTGGTCAAGGACCTGGTGCCCGACCTGTCGGTGCCGTATGCGCAATACCGCTCCATCGAACCGTGGCTGCAGGCCGATACCCCGCCGCCCGCCGGCGAGCGATTGCAGAGCCCCGAGGAGCGGGCCCGCCTCGACGGGCTGTGGGAGTGCATCCTCTGCTTCTGCTGCCAGACCACCTGTCCCAGCTACTGGTGGAACGGCGACCGCTACCTGGGCCCGGCGGTGCTGCTGCAGGCCTACCGGTGGATCGCCGACTCGCGGGACGAGGCGACGGGCGAGAGGCTCAACAACCTCAACGATCCGTTCCGGCTGTTCCGCTGCCACACGATCATGAACTGCACCAACACCTGTCCCAAACCCCTGAACCCCGGCAAGGCCATTGCCGAGGTCAAGAGTGCCTTGGCACGCCGAATGTAATACCGCGGGGGAGCCAAGGGGGGAGGAAGCCGCCGGGCCATGCCCGGCGGTTTCACGTTTCTGAGCCGGCGGCACTCAGTTGCCGAGAAACGGCTGCATGAGCAGCCGGTCCAGCCGCCGGTCGGCGGGATCGCGAAAGATGGGAAGACCGATGGTCATGCCCTCGTGGCCGTCCCGCGGCTGCGGCCGGTAGGTGGCGAACAGACGGTCCCAGACCGAGAGATTGAAGCCGAAGTTGGAATCGGTCTCGTCGCGGTGGATCGAGTGGTGAACGCGATGCATGTCGGGGGTGACGATCGCCAGCCGCAGGATCCGGTCGATGCCCGCCGGCAGGCGCACGTTCCCGTGGTTGAACATGGACGTGGCGTTGAGCAGGATCTCGAAGGCGACCACGGCGACGACGGGCGCGCCCAGCGCGAGGACCAGGGCCATCTTGTAGAGCATCGAGAGCGCGATCTCGATGGGATGGAAACGCACGCCCGTCGTGGTGTCGAAGTCGACATCGGCGTGGTGCATGCGGTGCAGACGCCACAGGATCGGGACCTTGTGGAACACCACGTGCTGGGCATAGATGGCAACGTCGAGGACGAGGATCGCCGCCACCACGGCGACGGGTCCCGGCAGCGCGACGGCGTTGAAAAGGCCGATGCCGCGTGTCTCGGCCCACACCGCCGTGCCGGCGGCGGCAATGGGAAACAGGAACCGAAGCATCAGGGCGTTGACGACGGCGATCCCCAGGTTCACCGTCCAGCGTTCACCGCGCCCCGCCCATCGCGCGCGGCGGGGCGCCAGCACCTCCCAGATCATCATCGCCGCGAGAATGCCCAGGAAAGCGCCAAGGCGCAGCGCCGTTTCGCCGGTCGCCGAAAACTCCGTCATGCTCCAAAGGTAGTGTCTGCGACGAGGTCCGGCCAGTGCGGCACCGCCTCGGGGGCAGCTTTTACATCGGCGTTTCCGCCCATTAGGTTATTTCGCAGGTGCAACATACGCCGTGAGTCATGCCCGACGGTCCGCTTTCCCACTACCGCGCCCGGCTTCAGGCCGGCGACCTCCAGCGCGATTCCGCCCACCAGCTGACCGTCGAGAAGCTGGAAAGCCTGCACCACGCCCTTGCAGCATACGAACCGGCCTCGGGCCGCGAGGGCTGGAAGGCCCGGTTCGGGCTTACCCGGCGGCGCGCCGAGCCGCCGCAGGGGCTCTACATCTACGGCGGTGTCGGCCGGGGAAAGTCCATGCTCATGGACATCTTCTTCGCCTGCGCCCCGGTCGAACGCAAACGCCGCGTCCACTTCCACGCCTTCATGCAGGAGGTGCAGGCGGAACTCAATGCGCTGCGCCGCCGCGAAGCCGAATCCAGCCTGAGCGGCGCCTCGCGGGGCCGTCCGCGGGATCGGGACGACGTGCTCGTGAAGGTCGCGCGCACCTTCGCCGAGCGCGCGTGGCTCCTCTGTTTCGACGAGTTCCAGGTCCTCGACATCGCCGATGCGATGATTCTCGGCCGCCTGTTCGAGGCCTTTTTCGAAGCCGGTGTGGTGATCGTCGCGACCTCAAACCGCCCGCCACGGGACCTCTACAAGGACGGGCTGCAGCGGGAGCTTTTCCTGCCGTTCATCGATCTGATCGAGCAGAAGCTGGACGTTCTGCAGCTTGATTCGGGCATCGACTACCGGCTCGAGAGCATGCGGACCATAGACGTGTACCTGACGCCGCTGGGCGCCGAAACCGACGCCCGGCTGGAGGACTATTTCCGCAGGCTGACCCACGGTGCCGACGTCGGCCCGGACCGCATCACCGTGCACGGCCGCACCGTCGAGATTCCTATGGCCGCCGGCGGAATCGCCTTCACTGCGTTCAAGGACCTCTGCCAGAAGGCGCTGGGCCCGGCCGACTACCTGTCCATCGCCAGCCGGTACGACACCATCGTCCTCGCCGGCATCCCGCGGATGGAGCCGACGCGGCGCAACGAGGCCAAGCGGTTCGTCACCCTGATCGACGCCCTCTACGAGCACCGGGTCAAATTGATCTGTTCCGCGGACCGGACGCCGGAAGACCTCTATCCGTCCGGCGACGGTGCCTTCGAATTCGAACGAACCGTCTCGCGCCTGCACGAAATGCAGACCGAGGACTACATCGGCTCCGAGCACGTGTCGTAAGAAACTGAAGACTCAGCCGCCTTCCGCGCCCGGCGCGAGGCCGATCTCGTCGTAATACCGCTTGGCACCGGGATGCAGGGGGATGGTAATCCCGTCCAGCGCCTTGTGCCGTTCCATCTGCTTGCCGTTGGGGTGACCGGAGTCGAGCAGCTTGCGATTGTTCTCGTGCCACAGCGCACGGGTGATGCCGTAGGCCGTCTCATCGTCCATGGACGCATTGACAACGAGCTGCGTCCGCACCTTGAGCATGACGGTGGCGTCGACACCGGGGTAGATGCCTTCGGGGACGATCTCGGCCCCGTAGAACGGATAGTCCTTGCGCAGCTCATCCACCTCCCGCCCCTTGATGTGGACGAGCGCGATATTGGTTCCCTCGGCGGTATAGGTAACGCCCTCGGTGGGAACGCCGCCAACGACAAAAAACGCGTCCAACTCCCCGAGCGCCAGCTTGTCGCCGGCCCGGCCGACCTTGTCGTAGTCCTGTTTCAGGTCCGCTTCCTCGAGGCCGAAGGCATCGAGCACGCTCCGGGCAACAACCAATGTTCCCGACTGGTGCTCGCCAATGGAAACCCGCCGGCCCTTCAGATCGGCGACCGTTTCGATGCCACTGCCGCGGCGGACGATGAGCTGGACCGCCTCCGGGAACAGGTTGGCCAGCGCCCGGAGGTTGTCGAGAGGCTTCCCGAGGGCGAACTGGCCGCGGCCATGGTAGGCGAAATAGGCGACGTCGGCCTGGGTGAGCGCCAGCTCCATGCGTCCGGCGGAGACGGCGACGACATTTTCGACCGAGCCCTCGGTCGCGACGACGGCGGCGATCAGGCCGGGCACGCCGCAACTGCCGCCCAGCGCGCACTCACGCGAACCGGGCGGGTTGCTGATGGCGCTGGCGATCAGGCCGCCGACGGGGAAGTACGTTCCGCCCGTGGCGCCGGTGCCGATGCGCATGAACGTGAGATCCTGTGCGCCCGCCGTCGCCGTCCAGACGCACACGAGCGCGGTCAGGGCGCCAGCGAACGCGGATCGGACTACGGTCGACCGCACGGCCATTCGACGCCGCCTCCCGGCTTTCAATGATCTCCCACTGGTCGAACATAGGTCCACCGAGGCAAACCGCCAAGAGGGAGGAACAACGGATCAGTCCACCGACTGCGCGAGGATCATGCTGAGCTGGCAGAGCGGACGTCCGGTCTCCTCGGCCCAGGCGTTGAAGGTTTCCTGGACCTGGGCGCGGGCGCGTTTTCCTTTGGGCTCGCCGTCGACGGCGCCCCAGTGGATGAGCGCCTTCACCACCGACGGCGTGAGGATGAAAGTGTCCTTTCCGGCCATGCGCAGGAAGTAGGGCCCCGAGGCGCCGCCGAGGTTAGAGAATCGCTTGGCCAGATCGTCCCACAGCCCGACCACAATCTCGCTTGGCCAGTCGGCGAGATAGGCACCGAAACCGCCGGACTCCTCGGAAACGGCGGATATGGCCGCGGCGTTGGCGCGCACCGACTTGATCTTGCTCCAGTGGCGGATCAGGCGCGTATTGCCCATCAGCGCTTCCAGGTCTTCGTCGCTCATCGGCCGTACGCGCCCCGGATCGAAGCCGTGAAAGGCGTCTTCGAAGGCCGGCCAGCGGGCGTCGACCACGCTGTGCTTGATCCCGGCGCGGAACACCCGGAGCGACATCAGGGACAGGTACCGGTCGTCGGACATCGCGAGGAGCTCTGCGGCCGGCTTGGCCTCGGGCAACCGGGTTGCAAGCGCGCCTTCGCCGCCGGTGCGGGCGAGCGCGGCTTCGAGGATCGGGGCGAACGCGGTCATCGCCGGTGATCGTATCCGCCCCGCCGAACGCCGGCAACGGCGCATCGGCGCCATGCTCGCCGCTTGGCCTCGGCGGCCTTTTCTGGCAGACAGGGGCCAGGTGACGACGGGAGAGGGACGTCATGACCGAGGCTGAGACCGCCGCCGACGAAAGCCGTCGGAACTTCATCCGCGAGATCATCCGCGCCGACCGGGAAGCCGGCCGGGTTGGCACCGTTGTCACTCGGTTCCCCCCGGAGCCCAACGGCTATCTGCACATCGGCCACGCCAAGTCCATCTGCCTCAACTTCAGCACCGCCGCCGAGTTCGGCGGGCGCTGCCACCTGCGCTTCGACGACACCAACCCGGTGAAGGAGGAGATGGAGTTTATCGAGTCCATCGAACGCGACGTCCGCTGGCTGGGCTTCGATTGGGGCGAGCACCTGTACTTCGCCTCCGACTATTTCGATCAGCTCTACGAGTGGGCCGAGCACCTGATCCGAGAAGGCAAGGCCTACGTGGACGACCAGTCCGCCGAAGAGATCCGCCTGAACCGCGGCACCCTCACCGAACCGGGAACCGAGAGCCCGTTCCGCAACCGGAGCGTGGAGGAAAACCTCGACCTGTTCCGCCGCATGCGCGCCGGAGAATTCCCTGACGGGACGCGGGTGCTGCGCGCCCACATCGACATGGCCGCCGGCAACATCAACATGCGGGATCCGGTGCTCTACCGGATCCTCCACGCCCACCATCCGCGCACCGGCGATGCCTGGTGCATCTATCCCACATACGACTTCGCCCACGGCCAGTCCGATGCCATCGAGCACATCACCCATTCGATCTGCACGCTAGAGTTCGAGGACCACCGCCCGCTCTACGACTGGCTGATCGACAACCTGCCGGTGCCGTCACGGCCGCGGCAGTACGAGTTTGCCCGCCTCAACCTCTCGCACACGCTGATGTCGAAACGCCGGCTGATGGAGCTGGTGCGCGATGGCCACGTGCGCGGCTGGGACGATCCGCGCATGCCGACCCTGGCCGGGCTGCGGCGCCGCGGCATCCCGCCCACGGCCATCCGCGACTTCGCCGCCCGCATCGGTGTCGCCAAGGCCAACAGCACCGTCGATGCCGCGCTGTTCGCGCACTGCGTCCGCGAGTACCTGAACAGGGCGGCGTTGCGGCGGATGGCGGTGCTGCGGCCGTTGAGGGTGGTGATCGACAACTACCCCGAAGGCCAGACCGAAACCCTCGACGCCGTCAACAATCCCGAAGACCCCGGTGCCGGCACCCGCCCGGTGACGTTCGGACGCGAGCTCTATATCGAGCGCGAGGATTTCATGGAGGATCCGCCGAAGAAGTTCTTCCGCCTCGCCCCCGGCCGCGAAGTGCGGCTGCGCTACGCTTATTTCGTCACCTGCCGCGAGGTCGTGCGGGACGATACCGGCGCCGTGGTCGAGCTGCGCTGCACCTACGATCCGGCAACCCGCGGCGGAGATGCCCCCGATGGGCGCAAGGTCAAGGCGACGTTGCACTGGGTCGCGGCCGCGGACGCGGTGCCGGCGGAGATCCGGCTGTACGATCACCTGTTCGCCAGGCCCGACCCGGGCGCCGAGGGCGAGGCGCTGGACGACCTCAACCCCGATTCATTGAAGGTGCTGACCGACTGCTGGCTCGAACCGGCCCTCGCCGGGACCGAACCCGGCAACGCGGTGCAGTTCGAGCGCCTCGGTTATTTTTGCGCCGATCCCGACTCGACGCCGGACAGCCACGTGTTCAACCGCACCATGGCGCTCCGAGACACCTGGGCTAAGGTCCAGGCGAAGGGCAGCTGATCAATCAGACAGGTTGGTCCGCGGGGACCGCGGCTGACTCGGTCCGGGTTCGCGGCTGCCGTCTCATCGACTCCGAGAGGACCGCGACAAAGCGCATGATTGCGTCCGGCGCGGCGCCGTCATTGGCGATTTCGATGACGTCGTTGCCCCGAATGCGGAACGCCCTGTGCGCGCGCCAGCCGTGCCTCGATCTCACCCCGCGACTCCCTGCCACGAGCGGCAAGCCGCTGCGCCAGCACGTCGTCCGAGACGGTGAGCAGGATCACGCGCACGGGCGCCAATCGCACGCGGGCCTCGTCGATCACCGTCCGCGAGACGTTGACGACGACAGAACGGCCGGCGTCGAGATCGCGTTCGATGTCGTTGGGAACGCCGTAGGCATGACCGTTTGCGGTCCAGTGGAGAGTGAAGGCACCGGCCCGGCGGCGGGCTTCGAACTCTTCGGCGGTGACGGCGATGTGGTCCTCGCCGCCGGCATCGGAGGGCCGGGTGATCACGCGCTGGGGGAAGATGAACCCGGCATCCATACGCAGCGCCGCCCGCGCACCATTGAGCAGGGTGTCCTTCCCGGACCCGCTCGGCCCGACAACCAGGAACAGGGTACCACGCTCAGGCGCCAACACGGGTCGGTCCCCCGGCTTGGTCGGTGGTGCGGGTTGATCGGCGGACGCGGCATGGGCACACCTAGCATGGCGAAGAGGCGGCGGGCCGTTCGTCTGTCACACGCGGCGGCACCGTATCGGCGCGTCGTGTCGCCACGGTGACCGCGGCATGAACATCGGTTGACCATTCTATGGCACAGAAGCGCAGGGCAGACAATAGAACAGACAGTTCGGTCTGCCGATGTGCAAAAGGTTCAGGCTTTGCCCCGCCTATCTCGTCGTTGGCATCGCGAACGTGGAGCCCCCGTGATCGCCCGACGGCCATCGCGAGGTCATGGTCTTCAGGCGGGTGTAGAACCGCACCCCCTCGGGACCGTGGATGTGATGGTCGCCGAACAACGATTGCTTCCAGCCGCCGAAGCTGTGGAACGCCAGCGGCACCGGGATCGACACGTTGATGCCGACCATGCCGGCCTGCACGCGGCTGGAGAACTCGCGGGCGACCTCGCCATCGCGGGTGAAGATGGCGGCGCCATTGCCGAATGTATGGGCGTTGGTCAGCGCTACCGCATCGTCGAAGGTATCGCTGCGCACGACGCTCAGCACCGGGCCGAAGATCTCTTCCTTGTAGATGGTCATCTCCGGCCGCACATGGTCGAACAGGCAGCCGCCGAAAAAGAACCCGCCTTCGTATCCCTGCAAGCGCAGCCCGCGGCCGTCGACGACGAGATCGGCGCCCTTGGCGACACCTTGGTCGACATAGTCGCTGACCCGTTCGCGATGTGCCTCGGTAACCAGAGGCCCCATCTGCGATTCCGGATCGCGGCCGGGGCCGATGCGAATGGCGCGGACCCGCGGCGCCAGCTGTTCGATCAGGGCGTCGCCGATGCCGCCGACGGCGACGGCCACAGGCACCGCCATGCACCGCTCGCCCGCCGACCCGTAGGCCGCGCCCATCAGGCCCTCCAGCGTCATTTCCAAGTCGGCGTCAGGCATCACCACCATGTGGTTCTTGGCGCCGGCCAGCGCCTGAACCCGTTTTCCGTGGGCGCAACTGGTGGTGTAGACGTGACGGGCGACAGGCGTCGAACCGACGAAGCTGATCGCCTGCACCCGGGGCTCGGCGAGCAGCGCATCGACGGCCTCACCGTCGCCGTTGACGACATTCAACACCCCTTCGGGCAGGCCCGCCTCGGTCAACAGCTCGGCAACCCGCAGAGAACAGCTCGGCACCTTCTCCGATGGCTTCAGCACGAAGGTGTTTCCGCAGGCGACGGCGACCGGCCACATCCACATCGGCACCATGGCTGGGAAGTTAAAGGGGGTAATTCCGGCGCAGACACCCAGGGGCTGGCGCATGGACCAACTGTCCATGCCCCGGCCGACGCTCTCGGAGAACTCGCCCTTTAGCAGGTGCGGAATGCCGCAGGCGAACTCGACCACTTCCTTCGCCCGGGTCATCTCGCCTCCAGCGTCCTCCAGGACCTTGCCGTGATCGGCAATGACGAGGTCGGTCAGCGCCGCCATCTCGCGCTCCATTAGCGCGAGGAACCGAAACAGCACGCGCGCGCGCATCAGGGGAGGCGTTGCCGCCCAGCCCGGGAATGCCGCCTGCGCCGCGTCCACGGCCTCCGCCACTTCGGCGGCCGAGGCCAGAGGCACGCGGGCGCGCACCTTGCCCGTCGACGGATCGTAGACGTCGCCGAACCGGCCGCTGGCCCCTGCGCACCGCTCGCCACCGATGAAATGGTGCAGGGTTTCCGCCATAGCCCGTCCTTCTCTCGCCGTCGCGAACCGTCGAGCTTGGGCGTCACGGTTACCTGCCGTCAAGTCCGGTGCGTGTCCGCGGCTTGCGGGCGACCGGCCGATTGCGGGAGAATTCCCGCAGGGAATCGCGTTGGGCGGGCAAGGGAGCAGGGGCGTGCGGTTCGGGGACACTCCAATCGGCGAGGCGGCGGGCGCCGTTTTGGCGCATTCCGTGCGTGCCGGTGAGCTCAAGTTTGCGAAGGGCCGCGTGCTCTCGGACGCGGACGTGGACGCGCTACGGGCCGCCGGCGTTGCGGCCGTGGTAGCGGCGCGCCTCGATTCGGGCGACATCAGCGAGGACGAGGCGGCGACGCGTGTCGCTGCCGCCTGCGCCGGCGCTGCGGTCGAAAGGGATGCCGCCGCAACCGGGCGGGCCAATCTGCATGCGGCGGTTCGCGGGGTCCTCGTGTACGCGCCCGCGACCATCGACGCCATCAACGCCATCGACGAGTCGGTCACCATCGCCTGCCTGCCGCCGGGATCGTTGGTCGAAGCCCGCCAGATGGTGGCGACGGTGAAGATCATCCCCTTCGCCGTTCCGGATGAGGCGCTCTCGCGTTGCGAGGCGGCGGCATCACAGGGTGGGCCGGCGCTCGCGGTGGCGCCGCTGCGACCGCTCCGGGTCGGGCTGATCCAGACGCGGCTCGGGGCGACATCGGCGAAGATGCTGGACAAGACCGCGCGGGTCACGGCGGAGCGCATCGAGGGGCTCGGCGGGAGCCTGCTGGACGAGGTGCGCTGCGCCCATGACGAAGCGGAGACGGCCGCGGCCATCGCCGGGCTGGTCGATCGGGGGGCCGAACTAGTGCTGATCGCCGGAGCCTCGGCGATCACCGACCGGCGGGATACGGTGCCGGCGGCGATCGTCCGGGCCGGCGGCCGCATCGAGCATTTCGGCATGCCCGTCGATCCCGGCAACCTCCTGCTGCTCGCCGCCCTTTCCGACGGCGCACCCGTGATCGGCCTGCCCGGCTGCGCCCGCTCGCCCAAACTCAACGGCTTCGACTGGGTGCTGTGGCGGCTGTTCGCCGGTGTCCCCGTCACCCGCGCCGACATCATGGCCATGGGCGTCGGCGGCCTGCTCACCGAAATCCCCACCCGCCCAAGGCCGCGGGAGGGCTGATCGCGCTTCTCTCTAAAGGCCAGCGTAGATCTCGACGAACTTGCGGCAATGCTCTATTCGGGTTAGGTTACATGTAACCTTAGCCGGGAGTCGTGATTTGAAGACATCGGTGAACAAGAACAGTAGTTCGCGTGCGAAAGTACGGTCTTGGCGCGAACGCATGCGGGCGCGCGGATACCGGCCGATCCAGATCTGGGTTCAGGATACCCGCACGACGGAGTTTCGTCGGGAAGCGCACCGCCAATCCCTTGCGGTGGCGCAAAGTGCCCACGCCCGCGATGATCAGGACTTCATCGAGGCTATCAGCGGCTTGGACGACGCATGAGGCGCGGCGAAGTCTGGACCGTTTCGGGCCCCGGCTACGCCGGCAAACCGCGCCCGGCCGTCATCGTGCAGGACGACCGCTTTGATGCCACCACCTCGATCACAATATGCGTCTTCACCACGGACCCAACGGACGCCCCTCTCTTTCGCCTCGATGTCGCGCCGAGCGAGCGCAATGGCTTGCGTCGCGAGTCGCGGCTGATGGTCGACAAACTGACGACTGTTTCCAAGGAAAGGCTCGGTGACCGGATCGGCAATCTCGATGACGAGGACGTCGTTCGATTGAACCGCGCCATCCTCGTGTTCCTCGGCCTCGCGTAAACCGTACAAGACTGCGCCAACTGGCCGCAGTTGTCACACCGCTTCGAGGGCCTGCTTCAGGTCGGCGATGAGGTCGTCGGGGTCTTCGATGCCGATGGACATGCGGATCATGCCGGGCGTGATGCCGATGGTGGCTTGTTCGTCGGCGGGGATGTTGATGTGGGTCATCGACGCCGGGTGTTCGGCAAGGCTTTCGGTGCCGTCGAAGCTGACCGCCAGGCGGATGACCTTGAGCGCGTTGAGCAACCGATAGCAGGCCGCCTCGCCGCCATCGAGGTCGAAGGCGAAGGTCGAGCCGGCGGCCGTGCATTGCCGGGCGTAGACGGCGCGGCGGGGGTCGTCGGTGGCGAACAGGTCGGGGAAGTTGACCGAGGCCACCTTCGGCTGCCCGGCCAGCCAGGCGGCGACCCGCCGCGCGTTGTCGGTGGCCTTGGTCATGCGCAGCGTCATCGTCTCCAGGCTGCGCGTCACCAGCCAGGCGGTGTGGGCGTCCATGGTCGTGCCGAGGACGGTGCGCATGACCCGGATCGGCTGCATGACGTCTTCGCGGCCCAGGCATGCACCGGCGATGACGTCGCTGTGCCCGCCCATGTACTTGGTCAGCGCGTAGACCACCAGATCGGCGCCGTGCTCGAAGGGCTTCTGCCACAGCGGGCCGAGGAGGGTGTTGTCGACCACAAGGGGCGGCTTTCGACCTTGGGCAGAGGCGATGCGTTCCGCGGCGGTGGCGCAGGCTGACAGATCGACCATGACGTTGGTCGGGTTGGCCGGCGTCTCTGCATAGATCACCGCGACCGGGCCGAGTTCCAAGGCCGCGTCGACGGCACGGTCGAGGGCATCGTCGGTGGTGCCGGCCCGAAAGCCGACATGGCGGACGCCGAACTCGGGCAGGGTCGTGTGGACCAGATAGGTGGTGCCGCCATAGAGCGGTTCGCTGTGGAGGATCACCTGGCCGGGCCGCACGTGGGTCAGCAAAGTTGTCGAGATCGCCGCCATGCCGCTGGCGAACACCAGCGCCGCTTCGGCCTCGTCCCACAGAGTGAGCCGGTCTTCGAGGATTTCCAGGCCGGGGTTGTTGATGCGGGTGTAGATGGACCCGGGGTCTTCGTCGGCGCGCTGGTCCCTGAGGCCGTAGGCCAGTTCCGACATGGCCTTGCCGTCGTCGGCGTTGCCGAAAGCGAAGGTCGAGGTCTGGAAGATCGGCGCCTTGAGCGCGCCCTCGGAATGGGCCGGGTCGTAGCCGTAGCTCATCGCCAGCGTCTCGGGAGACAGCTTGCGCTCCCCGAGCCGGCGGCTGCGATAGGGTTTCTTGGGTTTCGGCATGGACGTCTTCCTGATCCTGGCTCCGCACGAGCGACGCGGCCGGCGGCCATCATACACGGACAGCGCCATCAGAGAGGCCGATCGCCGTTCCGGGTCGATCTTTACAAAAGAATGTCGCTTTATGACATTTCGGCGTGTCCCGACGGGTTTGAAATGTTCGCCCGGCGGAGGCCCGACCGATAACGGACGTCGGTGCCTGGGAGGCGGACGCGCATGGACGATCAGGCGAGCCCATCGGCGGAGTCCGCGCCGGTACGTGGGGGACGTGCCTCGAAGCGGGGTCGCCACCGCGGCGCCGATCGCGGTGGCGGCATCCATCAGCCGCCCTGGCGCCAGCCGCGCAATCCCTACCGCCCCGTCGACATCGTCTCCGCCGACGAATTGGAGGCCATTCACCTAGCCTCCCTCCACATCCTCGAAGACATCGGCATGGAGTTCCTCGACGGCGAGGCGCTGGACCTAGTCGCCGCCTCCGGTGCCGATGTCGAGCCCGGCACCAACCGCGTTCGCATCGACCGCGGCCTCATCGCCAAGGCCCTGGAAACAGTGCCGTCCCAGTTCACCGTCCATGCCCGCAACCCGGACCACAACCTGATCGTCGGCGGCCCCTGGTGCGTCTTCTGCACCGTCGGCAGCGCCCCCAACGCAGCAGACCGTGAAGGCGGCCGCCGGCCCGGCAACGCCGCCGACTTCGCCAACTTCATCCGCCTCGCCCAATCGCTCAACGTCGTGCACGCCATGGGCGGCTACCCGGTCGAGCCCCAGGACCACCATCCCTCGGTACGTCACCTCGACGCGGTGCACACCATCACCACGCTCACCGACAAGGTGTTCCAGATCTACTCCCTTGGCCG
>Ga0209458_1000239_pt1 | contig 23838 bp, 16 predicted proteins | sample WorMetLIZAISLAND_FD_187411 | JGI IMG/M metagenome (GOLD analysis project Ga0209458, IMG submission 187411) | Marine gutless worms symbiont microbial communities from Max Planck institute for Marine Microbiology, Germany - Inanidrilus manae... ...
AATGACCGACAGACATCCAGACAGATAGACAAACAGAATGGAATGACAATAAGGCTCACCTCTGCAAACGTGACGCAATAAAAACACTTATTTTTAAGGACTGCATTTACGCATTCCCTTTTCATGTCAAAAAATGGCTATTTTTAGCACTTTTTTCAGGTTGGTTGTTTTCATTTCCTATAGGGCAGTTATTGAGCAAAGTATTTGAACGTGGGTGGAATAAATTAGTAGCAGGATGTCTAGTCAAACATATGCAGGTGCAAAAGGTACAATATAGGCCTGTTCGTGGCCTGTGTATGGGTGTTTTTAACAATACTCGATATTTTGGGCAAGGTCAAATATTTTTGACCTTTTGACCTCTGGTGACCTCATTATTGAATTAATTTGCATATAACACATACCACAGTAAAGAGCTCTCAAAATCCAACATTTTGAGTGGTCATTTGTTCCTGTATCATTTAAAACAACGGATCTAGAAGACTTTTTGTTTCCCCTACCCCAAATTTTTGGGCATTTTTAAACTGTGTATGCCCAATACAAACGGGTGGATTCTGAAAATTGCTCAAGGGTGATGGATGGTCATCCACCTGAAAATTGAAGCATACCATCTAGGCTACCAGAATCTGCAAAGAAAAAAACTTTAACTCTCAGTGCAGGGTATGGCCCAAAATCTGGCCTTGGCACCCGGACTAGTATAAATGGCCTTTAATCTCGCTTACATATCATTCAAGATCATTAATTTTCGTGGCAATCGAAAGCCCGTGCGTGACCATTGGCAGTTAATAGTAACTTTCTACCTTCAGTCATTTCAGTGATATTGTGGCCTATGTATGCCAACAGCCACGTTTTCCATACCCACCCCCATTCGTGCTAAAATTTGGGGATGTTCCCTTGGAGTACACCATGACGGTGCAGTCCCCAAAGAGCACATACCGAGGGTAATAAACCGTGAAAGAATTTTCAGAAAATTCCATTGTATGTGATCAGGGCACAAATTACGTTGTCACAGACAGAAGGACAATGTATCGTAGGAATACTTCACTCTTGTGTAGTATCGCGATGTAAAAATCTCATGCACTATGTGCACATATATTGTGTATGAAACTGAGGACTCAGCCAAGTCCTCAGATTCATACACAGTGCTATATGCCATCTGTATGTACAGTGTACACACGTGTATGAATGTGAGGACATGGCTGAGTCCTCAGTTTCATATACAATACATGTGCATATACAGAAGGCATATAAGATTGTATGATTAGGCATCTGAAGACTAGACTGAGACCTCAGATTTATTATACAAAGGGTACATCCCAAAAGCTTATATGATCGTGTACCAGTCTCAACACTGCATCCTCACATTCGTACACAACTACCTTCTCTGCATCCTCCTGTCACTAATTTGCTTATGTATTGGAGCTTACCTATATTACAGCCTCACTTATTGGAGCAATGTGATACAAACATCTGTATGCACCCTTGAGTGTCGAGACTTGTATGAATAATTCTATACTACAGGATCATGATATGCTTGTAGGTTATATACTAATTGTCGGCAGTGCCTAGCAAAGTGGTGCAGCCGAACATGAAATCATCTTCTGTGTTAATGTCTGACCTTCTAAAATCATAAAATGCGTCTGTGCATCCGTCTCTTCACACTGAATGGTGCATGAGCGCTGCTGGGCCGGGCAGCCGGTCAGCCCAGCTGGCGCAGCTATTGCATTGCTGACTATGCACTCGGTCTTGGACCGAAGGTAACATCTAGTACAACATGGAATAGAATCAGTCCTACCTAAATAACATACGTTCGCATGTGCTCAATTGTCAACAGCCTAGTAGGGCCTGTGCTGATCAGTGCCATGCCAAGGCACAAACTGATATTGCACATATCAGTAGCTCTCTGTTTTAGGCCCTCAGCCACTGGATGCTGAGTTCTGCTAAAATGCAGTCAATTCAAAACTTGTGTTTTTGAAAGTAACTTAGAATTCATTTTTTCCTCCTGTGGCAAATATCTCTATCAGTCTTGCCTCAGTATGACCATCTGAGTGCACTCCTATGGTCATAAGAGGTGATATGATGCAAAAGCAATTCTTTTTTCAATGCAGAGTCCTGCCAGGGCAGTTTACAGAGGCCGCAGGAATTATGCCATCATAAGACAATTCTTAGCATCGAGGTTGGCTCATTGCACCGCAGCTGCAGCTGCCTCAATGACTACAACTGTGAAATGCATGTGGTGAAACTGGGGACTTTGTACTAAGCCTGCTATTTGCCCATATAACACAAACCCAAATCTGAGGCTGTGGTCTTCAGATTCGTACACAATGGTATAAGCTTTCAGGATGTACACCTATGTAAAAATCTGAAGTCTCAGCCTTGTCCTGAGACCCTAAACAAGCAAGCCATGCTATCACAGGGAGACTGCACGATGCTGCTGTTCGCACTTTCTCGTTATATGTTGTCACTTTCGCAGTTTTGCACTTTCGCATTTTCACAAATTATACAACCCGGCATTAAACACCACCCTCATTTCAATTCGAAACTGCGGCGCAGACACATAAGCATTATATGCTAGTCTGCAGAATGTGCATGATTAAAGTTAAATGATGATGCTTGATGATTAAGATTATAGAAATCCGCATTTTCTTTAAAGTTATTCCCTTCATGTCAAAGTCAAAACAAGTTCCATGACGTCAGTTCCAACTTTAGAAAATCAAAATAACTGCCAAATTTTGGATTCCGGCTATTTTTTTATTTTGCCACATTTACAGTATAAATGGCCGTTAATCTCGCTTACATATAATTCAAGATCATTAATTTTCGTGGCAATCGAAAGCCCGTAGATGACCATTGGCACTTAATAGTAATCTTCTACCTTCAGTCATTTCAGTGATGTTGCGGCTTTTGTACGCCGACAGCCACGTTTTCCATACGCACCCCATTCGCGCTAAAATTTGGGGATGTTCCCCTTGGAGTAGACCATGACGCTGGGGTCCCCAAAGAGCAAATACCGTAGAGTATTAAACCATGAAAGAATTTTCAGAAAATTCCATTGTATGTGATCAGGGCACAAGTTACATTGTCACAGACAGAAGGACAATGTATCGTAGGAATACTGCACTCTTGTGTAGCATCGCACTGTAAAAATCTCATGCACTATGTGGAAATATATTGTGTATGAAACTGAGGACTCAGCCAAATCCTCAGATTCATACACAGTGCTATTATTATGCCATCTGTATGTACAGTGTACACACATGTATGAATCTGAGGACTTGGCTGAGTCCTCAGTTTCATATACAATACATGTGCATATACAGAAGGCATACAAGATTGCATGATTAGGCATCTGAAGACTAGACTGAGACCTCAGATTTATTATACAAAGGGTACATCCCAAAAGCTTATATGATCGTGTACCAGTCTCAACACTGCATCCTCACATTCGTACACAACTACCTTGTCTGCATCCCCTGTCACTAATTTGCTTATGTATTGCAGCTTACCTATATTACAGGCCTCACATATTGGAGCAATGTGATACAAGCATCTGTATGCACCCTTGAGTGTCGAGACTTGTATGAATAATTCTATACTACAGGATCATGATATGCTTGTAGGTTATATACTAATTGTTGGCAGTGCCTAGCAAAGTGGTGCACCCGAACATGAAATCGTCTTCTGTGTTAACGTCTGACCTAAAATCATAAAATGCATTTGTGCATCCGTCTCTTCAGACTGAATGGTGCATGAGCGCTGCTGGGCCGGGCAGCTGGTCAGCCCAGCTGGCGCAGGTATTGCATTGCCGACTATGCACTCGGTCTTGGACCGAAGGTAACATCTAGTACAACATGGAATAGAATCAGTCCTACCTAAATAACATACGTTGGCATGTGCAGCACTGTCAACCGCCTAGTAGGGCCTGTACTGAACAGTGCCATGCCAAGGCACAAACTGATATTGCACATATCAGTAGCTCTCTGCTTTAGGCCTTCAGCCACTGGATGCTGAGTTCTGCTAAAATGCAGTCAATTCAAAACTTGTGTTTTTGAAAGTAACTTAGAATTCATTTTTTTCCTCCTGTGGCAAATATCTCTATCAGTCTTGCCTCAGTATGACCATCTGAGTGCACTCCTATGGTGATACGAGTCAATATTAGGCAAAAGCCATTCTTTTTTCAATGCAGAGTCAAGCCAGGGCAGTTTACAGAGGCCGCAGGAATTATGCCATCATAAGACAATTCTTAGCATCGAGGTTGGCTCATTGCACTGCAGCTGCAGCTGCCTCAATGACTACAACTGTGAAATGTATGTGGTGACACTGGGGACTTTGTACTAAGCCTGCTATTTGCCCATATAACACAACCCAAATCTGAGGCTGTGGTCTTCAGATTCGTACACAATGGTATAAGCTTTCAGGATGTACACCTATGTAAAAATCTGAAGTCTCGGCCTTGTCCTGAGACCCTAAACAAGCAAGCCATGCTATCGCAGGGAAACTGCACGATGCTGCTGTTCGCACTTTCTCGTTATATGTTGTCACTTTTGCAGTTTTGCACTTTCGCATTTTCACAAATTATACAACCCGGCATTAAACACCACCTTCATTTCAATTCGATACAGCGGCGCAGACACATAAGCATTATATTCTAGTTTGCAGAATGTGCATGATTAAAGTTAAATGATGATGCTTGGTGATTAAAATTATAGAAATCAGCATTTTCTTTAAAGTTATTCCCTTCATGTCAAAATCAAAACAAGTTCCATGACATCAGTTCCAACTTCAAAAATCAAAATAACTGCAAAATTTTGGATTCCGGCTATTTCTTTATTTTGCCACATTTACAGTATAAATGGCCTTTTGATCTCGCTTACATATCGTTCAAGATCATTAATTTTCGTGGCAATCGAAAGCCCGTACATGACCATTGGCAGTTAATAGTAACTTTCTACCTTCAGTCATTTCAGTGATATTGCGGCTTTTGTACGCCAACAGCCACGTTTTCCATACGCACCCCATTCGCGCTAAAATTTGGGGATGTTCCCCTTGGAGTGGACCATGACGATGGGGTCCCCAAAGAGCAAATACCGTAGAGTATTAAACCATGAAAGAATTTTCAGAAAATTCCATTGTATGTAATCAGGGCCCAAGTTACGTTGTCACAGACAGAAGGACAATGTATCATAGGAATACTGCACTCTTGTGTAGCATCGCGCTGTAAAAATCAAATGCACTATGTGGAAATATATTGTGTATGAAACTGAGGACTCAGCCAAATCCTCAGATTCATACACAGTGCTATGCCATCTGTATGTACAGTGTACACACATGTATGAACCTGAGGACTTGGCTGAGTCCTCAGTTTCATACACAATACATGTGCATGCATATACAGAAGGCATATAAGATTGTATGATTAGGCATCTGAAGACTACACTGAGACCTCAGACTTATTATACAAAGGGTAGTTCACGAAAGCTTATATGATCGTGTACCAGTCTCAAGACTGCATCCTCACATTCGTACACAACTACCTTCTCTGCATCCTCCTGTCACTAATTTGCTTATGTATTGGATCTTACCCATATTACAGGCCGCACATATTGGAGCAATGTGATACAAACGTCTGTATGCACCCTTGAGTGTCGAAACTTGTATGAATAATTCTATACTACAGTATTATGATATATGCTTGTAGGTTATATACTAATTGTCGGCAGTGCCTAGCAAAGTGGCGCAGCCGAACATGAAATCGTCTTCTGTGTTAATGTCTGACCTTCTAAAATCATAAAATGCGTCTGTGCATCCGTCTCTTCACACTGAATGGTGCATGAGTGCTGCTGGGCCGGGCAGCTGGTCAGACCTGCTGGCCCAGGCTTGCATTGTCGACTATGCACTCGGTCTTGACCGAAGGTAACATCTAGTACAACATGGAATAGAATCAGTCCTACCTAAATAATATACGATGGCATGTGTGGCATTGTCAACAGCCTACTAGGGCCTGTACTGAACAGTACCATGCCAAGGCACAAACTGATATTGCACATATCAGGAGCTCTCTGCTTTAGGCCCTCAGCCACTGGATGCCGAGTTCTGCTAAAATGCAGTCAATTCAAAACTTGTTTTTTTCGAAAGTAACATAGAATTCATTTTTTTCCTCCTGTGGCAAATATCTCTACCAGTCTTGCCTCAGTATGACCGTCTAAGTGCACTTCTATGGTGATACGAGGCGATATGAGGCAAAAGTAATTCTTTTTTCAATGCAGAGTCAAGCCAGGGCAGTTCACAGAGGCCACAGGAATTATGCCATCATAAGACAATTCTTAGCATCGAGGTTGGCTCATTGCACTGCAGCTGCAGCTGCCTCAGTGACTACAACTGTGAAATGCATGTGGTGAAACTGGGGACTTTGTACTAAGCCTGCTATTTGCCCATATAACACAAACCCAAATCTGAGGCTGTGGTCTTCATATTCGTACACAATGGTATAAGCTTTCAGGATGTACACCTATGTAAAAATCTGAAGTCTCAGCCTTGTCCTGAGACCCTAAGCAAGAAAGTCATGCTATTGCAGGGAGACTGCATGATGCTGCTGTTCGCACTTTCTCATTATATGTTGTCACTTTCGCAGACAGAAGGACAATGTATGGTAGGAATACTGCAGTCTTGTGTAACATCACGCTGTAAAAATCTCATGCACTATGTGCAGATATATTGTGTATGACACTGAGGACTCAGTCAAGTCCTCAGATTCATACACAGTGCTATATGCCATCTGTATGTACAGTGTACACACATGTATGAATGTGAGGACTTGACTGAGTCCTCAGTTTCATATACAATACATGTGCATATACAGAAGGCATATAAGATTGTATGATTAGGCATATGAAGACTAGACTGAGAACTCAGATTTATTATACGAAGGGTACATCCCAAAAGCTTATATGATCGTGTACCAGTCTCAACACTGCATCCTCACATTCGTACACAACTACCTTCTCTGCATCCTCCTGTCACTAATTTGCTTATGTATTGCAGCTTACCCATATTACAGGCCTCACATATTGGAGCAATGTGATTCAAACGTCTGTATGCACCCTTAAGTGTCGAGACTTGTATGAATAACTATACTACAGGATCATGATATGCTTGTAGGTTATATACTAATTGTCGGCATTGCCTAGCAAAGTGGCGCAGCCGAACATGAAATTGTCTTCTGTGTTAACGTCAGGCCTTCTAAAATCATAAAATGCGTCTGTGCATCCGTCTCTTCACACTGAATGGTGCATGTGCGCTTCTGGGCCGGGCAGCCGGTCAGCACAGCTGGCCCAGGCTTGCATTGCCGACTATGCACTCAGTCTTGGACCGAAGGTAACATCTAGTACAACATGGAATAGAATCAGTCCTACCTAAATAACATACGTTGGCATGTGCGGCATTGTCAACAGCCTAGTATGGCCTGTACTGAACAGTGCCATGCCGAGGCACAAACTGATATTGCACATATCAGTAGCTCTGTGCTTTAGGCCCTCAGGCACCGGATGCTGAGTTCTGCTAAAATGCAGTCAATTCAAACTTATGTTTTTGAAAGTAACTTAGAATTCACTTTTTACCTTCTGTGGCAAATATCTCTATCAGTCTTGCCTCAGTATGACCGTCTGATTGCACTCCTATGGTGATACGAGGCGATATGAGGCAAAAGCATTTCTTTTTTCAATGCAGAGTCAAGCCAGGGAAGTTTACAGAGGCCGCGGGAATTATGCCATCGTAAGACAATTCTTAGCATCGAGGTTGGCTCATTGCACCGCAGCTGAAGCTGCCTCAATGACTACAACTGTGAAATGCATGTGGTGAAACTGAAGACTTTGTACTAAGCCTGCTATTTGCCCATATAACACAAACCCAAATCTGAGGTTGTGGTCTTCAGATTCGTACACAACGGTATAAGCTTTCAGGATGTACACCTATGTAAAAATCTGAAGTCTCAGCCTTGTCCTGAGACCCTAAACAAGAAAGCCATGCTATTGCAGGGAGACTGCACGATGCTGCTGTTCGCACTTTCTCATTATATGTTGTCACTTTCGCAGACAGAAGGACAATGTATCGTAGGAATACTGCACAAAATCAGCATTTTCGTTAAAGTTATTCCCTTCATAAGTAAGTAAGTAAGTAAGTAAGTAACTCCTTTAATTCAATACTGTCATAACGCAGTAGTGTAACAATAGTGCAGGGTAGTAAAATAGTCACGCTTTATTCATCTCAAAATCAAAACAAGTTCCATGACGTCAGTTCCAACTTGAAAAATCAAAACAACTGCAAATTTTGGATTCCGGCTATTTCTTTATTTAGCCACATTTACAGTATAAATGGCCTTTAATCTCGCTTACATATCATTCAAGATCATTAATTTTCGTGGCAATCGAAAGCCCATGCATGACTATTGGTAGTTAATAGTAACTTTCTACCTTCAGTCATTTCAGTGATTTGCGGCCTATGTATGCCAACAGCCACGTTTTCCATACCCACCCCCATGCGCGCTAATATTTGGGGATGTTCCCCTTGGAGTAGACCATGACGGTTGGGTCCCCAAAGAGCACATACCGTAGGGTAATAAACCGTGAAAGAATTTTCAGAAAATTCCATTGTATGTGATCAGGGCACAAGTTACGTTGTCACAGCCAGAAGGACAATGTATCGTAGGAATACTGCACTCTTGTGTAGCATTGTGCTGTAAAAATCTCATGCACTATGTGCACATATATTGTGTATGAATCTGAGGACTCAGCCAAGTCCTCAGATTCATACACAGTGATATATGCCATCTGTATGTACAGTGTACACACATGTATGAATGTGAGGACTTGGCTGAGTCCTCAGTTTCATATACAATACATGTGCACATACAAGTCTCGACACTCAAGGGTGCATACAGACGTTTCTATCACATTGCTCCAATATGTGAACTTCCCTGGCTTGACTCTGCATTGAAAAAAGAAATGCTTTTGCCTCATATCGCCTCGTATCACCATAGGAGTGCAATCAGACGGTCATACTGAGGCAAGACTGATAGAGATATTTGCCACAGAAGGTAAAAAGTGAATTCTAAGTTACTGTCAAAAACACAAGTTTGAATTGACTGCATTTTAGCAGAACTGAGCATCCGTCACATTCGTACACAACTACCTTCTCTGCATCCTCCTGTCACTAATTTGCTTATGTATTGGAGCTTACCCATATTACAGGCCTCACATATTGGAGCAATGTGATAGAAACGTCTGTATGCACCCTTGAGTGTCGAGACTTGTATGAATAATTCTATACTACAGGATCATGATATGCTTGTCGGTTATATACTAATTGTCGGCATTGCGTAGCAAAGTGGCGCAGCCGAACATGAAATCGTCTTCCGTGTTAACGTCTGACCTTCTACAATCATAAAATGCGTCTGTGCATCCGTCTCTTCACACTGAATGGTGCATGGGCACAGCTGGGCCGGGCAGCCGGTCAGCCCAGCTGGCCCAGGCTTGCATTGCCAACTATGCACTCGGTATTGGACCGAAGGTAACATCTAGTACAACATGGAATAGAATCAGTCCTATTTAAATAACATACGTTAGCATATGCAGCCTTGTCAACAGCCTAGTAGGGCCTGTACTGAACAGTGCTATGCCAAGGCACAAACTGATATTGCACATATCAGTAGCTCTCTGCTTTAGGCCCTCAGGCACTGGATGCTGAGTTCTGCTAAAATGCAGTCAATTCAAAACTTGTGTTTTTGAAAGTAACTTAGAATTCATTTTTTTCCTCCTGTGGCAAATATCTCTATCAGTCTTGCCTCAGTATGACCGTCTGTGTGCACTCCTATGGTGATATGAGGCGATATGAGCCAAAAGCAATTCTTTTTTCAATGCAGAGTCAATCCTGGGCAGTTTACAGAGGCAGCGGGAATTATGCCATCGTAAGACAATTCTTAGCATCGTGGTTGGCTCATTGCACCACAGCTGCAGCTGCCTCAATGACTACAACTGTGAAATGCATGTGGTGAAACTGGGGACTTTGTACTAAGCCTGCTATTTGCCCATATAACACAAACCCAAATCTGAGGCTGTGGTCTTCAGATTCGTACACAATGGTATAAGCTTTCAGGATGTATACCTATATAAAAATCTGAAGTCTCAGCCTTGTCCTGACACGCCAAACAAGAAAGCCATGCTATCGCAAGGAGACTGCACGATGCCGCTCTTCGCACTTTCTCGTTATATGTTGTCACTTTCGCAGTTTCGCACTTGGCGCAGCCGAACATGAAATTGTCTTCTGTGTTAACGTCTGACCTTTTAAAATCATAAAATGCATCTGTGCATCCGACACTTCACACTGAATGGTGCATGGGCACTTCTGGGCCGGGCAGCCGGTCAGCCCAGCTGGCCCAGGCTTGCGTAGCCGACTATGCACTAGGTCTTGGACCGAAGGTAACATCTAGTACAACATTGTATAGAATCAGTCCTACTTAAATAACATACGTTGGCATGTGCAGCATTGTCAACAGCCTAGTAGGGCCTGTACTGAACAGTGCCATGCCGAGGCACAAACTGATATTGCACATATCAGTAGCTCTGTGCTTTAGGCCCTCAGGCACTGGATGCTCAGTTCTGCTAAAATGCAGTCAATTCAAACTTGTGTTTTTGACAGTAACTTAGAATTCACTTTTTACCTTCTGTGGCAAATATCTCTATCAGTCTTGCCTCAGTATGACCGTCTGATTGCACTCCTATGGTGATACGAGGCGATATGAGGCAAAAGCATTTCTTTTTTCAATGCAGAGTCAAGCCAGGGAAGTTTACAGAGGCCGCGGGAATTATGCCATCGTAAGACAATTCTTAGCATCGAGGTTGGCTCATTGCACCGCAGCTGAAGCTGCCTCAATGACTACAACTGTGAAATGCATGTGGTGAAACTGAAGACTTTGTACTAAGCCTGCTATTTGCCCATATAACACAAACCCAAATCTGAGGCTGTGGTCTTCAGATTCGTACACAATGGTATAAGCTTTCAGGATGTACACCTATGTAAAAATCTGAAGTCTCAGCCTTGTCCTGAGACCCTAAACAAGAAAGCCATGCTATCGCAGGGAGACTGCACGATGCTGCTGTTCGCACTTTCTCATTATATGTTGTCACTTTCGCAGACAGAAGGACAATGTATCGTAGGAATACTGCACTCTTGTGTAGCATCGCGCTGTAAAAATCTCATGCACTGTGTGCACATATATTGTGTATGAATCTGAGGACTCAGCCAAGTCCTCAGATTCATATACAATACATGTGCATATACAGAAGGCATATAAGATTGTATGATTAGGTATCTGAAGACTAGACTGAGACCTCAGATTTATTATACAAAGGGTACATCCCAAAAGCTTATATGATCGTGTACCAGTCTCAACACTGCGTCCTCACATTCGTACATAACTACCTTCTCTGCATCCTCCTGTCACTAATTTGCTTATGTATTGGAGCTTACCCATATTACAGGCCTCACATATTGGAGCAATGTGATACAAACGTCTGTATGCACCCTCGAGTGTCGAGACTTGTATGAATAACTATACTACAGGATCATGATATGCTTGTAGGTTATATACTAATTGTCGGCATTGCCTAGCAAAGTGGCGCAGCCGAACATGAAATTGTCTTCTGTGTTAATGTCTGACCTTCTAAAATCATAAAATGTGTCTGTGCATCTGTCTCTTCACACTGAATGGTGCATGGGCACTTCTGGGCCGGGCAGACGGTCAGCACAGCTGGCCCAGGCTTGCGTTGCCAACTATGCACTCGGTCTTGGACCGAAGGTAACATCTAGTACAACATTGTATAGAATCAGTCCTACCTAAATAACATACGTTGGCATGTGCGGCATTGTCAACAGCCCAGTAGGGCCTGTACTGAACAGTGCCATGCCGAGGCACAAACTGATGTTGCACATATCAGTAGCTCTATGCTTTAGGCCCTCAGGCACCAGATGCTGAGTTCTGCTAAAATGCAGTCAATTCAAACTTGTGTTTTTGAAAGTAACTTAGAATTCACTTTTTACCTTCTGTGGCAAATATCTCTATCAGTCTTGCCTCAGTGTGACCGTCTGATTGCACTCCTATGGTGATACGAGGCGATATGAGGCAAAAGCATTTCTTTTTTCAATGCAGAGTCAAGCCAGGGAAGTTTACAGAGGCCGCGGGAATTATGCCATCGTAAGACAATTCTTAGCATCGAGGTTGGCTCATTGCACCGCAGCTGAAGCTGCCTCAATGACTACAACTGTGAAATGCATGTGGTGAAACTGAAGACTTTGTACTAAGCCTGCTATTTGCCCATATAACACAAACCCAAATCTGAGGCTGTGGTCTTCAGATTCGTACACAATGGTATAAGCTTTCAGGATGTACACCTATGTAAAAATCTGAAGTCTCAGCCTTGTCCTGAGACCCTAAACAAGAAAGCCATGCTATCGCAGGGAGACTGCACGATGCTGCTGTTCGCACTTTCTCATTATATGTTGTCACTTTCGCAGACAGAAGGACAATGTATCGTAGGAATACTGCACTCTTGTGTAGCATCGCGCTGTAAAAATCTCATGCACTGTGTGCACATATATTGTGTATGAATGTGAGGACTTGGCTGAGTCCTCAGTTTCATATACAATACATGTGCATATACAGAAGGCATATAAGATTGTATGATTAGGCATCTGAAAACTAGACTGAGACCTCAGATTTATTATACAAAGGGTACATCCCAAAAGCTTATATGATCGTGTACCAGTCTCAACACGGCGTCCTCACATTCGTACACAACTACCTTCTCTGCATCCTCCTGTCACTAATTTGCTTATGTCTTGGAGCTTACCCATATTACAGGCCTCACATATTGGAGCAATGTGATACAAACGTCTGTATGCACCCTTGAGTGTCGAGACTTGTATCAATAATTCTATACTACAGGATCATGATATGCTTGTAGGTTATATACTAATTGTCGGCATTGCCTAGCATAGTGGCACAGCCGAACATGAAATCGTCTTCTGTGTTAACGTTTGACCTTCTAAAATCATAAAATGCGTCTGTGCATCCGTCACTTCACACTGAATGGTGCATGGACGCTGCTGGGCCGGGCAGCCGGTCAGCCCAGCTGGTCCAGGCTTGCATTGCCAACTATGCACTCGGTATTGGACCGAAGGTAACATCTAGTACAACATGAAATAGAATCAGTCCTACCTAAATAACATACGTTGGCATATGCAGCATTGTCAACAGCCTTGTAGGGCCTGTACTGAACAGTGCCATGCCAGGGCACAAACTGATATTGCACATATCAGTAGCTCTGTGCTTTAGGCCCTCAGCCACTGGATGCTGAGTTCCGCTAAAATGCAGTCAATTCAAAACGTGTGTTTTTGAAAGTAACTTAGAATTAATTTTTTCCTCCTGTGGCAAATATCTCTATCAGTGTTGCCTCAGTATGACCGTCTGAGTGCACTCCTATGGTGATACGAGGCGATATGAGGCAAAAGCAATTCTTTTTTCAATGCAGAGTCAAGCCAGGGCATTTTACAGAGGTCGCGGGAATTATGCCATTGTAAGACAATTCTTAGCATCGAGATTGGCTCATTGCACCACAGCTGAAGCTGCCTCAATGACTACAACTGTGAAATGCATGTGGTGAAACTGGGGACTTTGTACTAAGCCTCCTATTTGCCCATATAACACAAATGCAAATCTGAGACTGTGGTCTTCAGATTCGTACACAGTGGTATAAGCTTTCAGGATGTACACCTATGTAAAAATCTGAAGTCTCAGCCTTGTCCTGAGACCCTAAACAAGAAAGCCATGCTATTGCAGGGAGACTGCACGATGCTGCTGTTCGCACTTTCTTGTTATATGTTGTCACTTTCGCAGTTTCGCACTTTTGCATTTTCACAAATTATACAACCCGGCATTAAACACAACCTTCATTTCAATTCGATACTGCGGTGCAGACACATAAGCATTATACTGCTAGTTTGCAGAATGTGCATGCTTAAAGTTAAATGATGATGCTTGATGATTAAAATTATAGAATTCATCATTTCTTGAAAGTTATTCCCTTCATGTCAAAATTGAAACAAGTTCCATGACGTCAGTTCCAACTTGAAAAATTAAAATAACTGCAAAATCTTGCATTCTGGCTATTTCTTTATTTTGCCACATTTACACTATAAATGGCCTTTAATCTCGCTTACATATCATTCAAGATCATTAATTTTCGTGGCAATCGAAAGCCCGTACATGACTACTGGCAGTTAATAGTAACTTTCTACCTTCAGTCATTTCAGTGATATTGCGGCCTATGTATGCCAACAGCCGCGTTTTCCATACCCTCCCCATTCGCGCTAAAATTTGGGGATGTTCCCATTGGAGTAGATCATGACAGTGGCGTCCCCAAAGAGCAAATACCATAAGGTAATAAACCGTGAAAGAATTTTCAGAAAATTCCATTGTGTGTGATCAGGGCACAAGTTACGTTGTCACAGACAGAAGGACAATATATCGTAGGAATACTCCACTCTTGTGTAGCATCGCACTGTAAAAATCTCATGCACTATGTGCACATATATTGTGTATAAAACTGACGACTCAGCCAAGTCCTCAGATTCATACACAGTGCTATATGCCATCTGTATGTACAGTGTACACACATGTATGAATGTGAGGACTTGGCTGAGTCCTCAGTTTCATATACAATACATGTGCATATACAGAAGGCATATAAGATTGTATGATTAGGCATCTGAAGACTAGACTGAGACCTCAGATTTATTATACAAAGGGTACATCCCAAAAGCTTATATGATCGTGTACCAGTCTCAACACTGCATCCTCACTTTCGTACACAACTACCTTCTCTGTATCCTCCTGTCACTAATTTGCTTATGTATTGGAGCTTACCCATATTACAGGCCTCACAGGCTCACATATTGCAGCAATGTGATACAAACGTCTCTATGCACCCTTGAGTGTCGAGACTTGTGTGAATAATTCTATACTACAGGATCATGATATGCTTGTAGGCTATATACTAATTGTCAGCATTGCCTAGCAAAGTGGCGCAGCCAAACATGAAGTCGTCTTCTGTGTTAACGTCTGACCTTCTAAAATCATAAAATGCGTCTGTGCATCCTTCTCTTCACACTGAATGGTGCATGGGTGCTGCTGGGCCGGGCAGCCGGTCAGCCCAGCTGGCCCAGGCTTGCATTGCCGACTATGCACGTGGTCTTGGACCGAAGGTAACATCTAGTACAACATGGAATAGAATCAGTCCTACCTAAATATCATATGTTGGTATGTGCGGCATTGTCAACAGCCTAGTAGGTCTTGTACTGAACAGTGCCATGCCAAGGCACAAACTGATATTGCTCATATCAGTAGCTCTCTGCTTTAGGCCCTCAGGCACTGGATGCTGAGTTCTGCTAAAATGCATTCAATTCAAAACTAGTGTTTTTGAAAGTAACTTAGAATTCATTTTTTTCCTCCTGTGGCAAACATCTCTATTAGTCTTGCCTCAGTATGACCGTCTGAGTGCACTCCTATGGTGATACGAGGCGATATGAGGCAAAAGCAATTCTTTTTTCAATGCAGAGTCAAGCCAGGGCAGTTTACAGAGGCCGCAGGAATTATGCCATCGTAAGACAATTCTTAGCATCGAGGTTGGCTCATTGCACCGCAGCTGCAGCTGCCTCAATGACTACAACTGTGAAATGCATCTGGTGAAACTGGGGACTTTGTACTAAGCCAGCTATATGCCCATATAACACAAACCCAAAGCTGAGGCTGTGGTCTTCAGATTCGTACACAATGGTGTAAGCTTTCAGGATGTACACCTATGTAAAAATCTGAAGTCTCAGCCTTGTCCTGAGACCTTAAACAAGAAAGCCATGCTATCGCAGGGAGACTGCACGATGCTGCTGTTCGCACTTTCTCATTGTATGTTGTCACTTTTGCAGTTTCACACTTTTGCATTTTCACAAATTATACAACCCGGCATTAAACACCACCTTCATTTTAATTCGATACTGCGGTGCAGACACATACATGTAAGCATTATACTGCTATTTTGCAGAATGTGCAGGATTAAAGTTAAATGATGATGCTTGATGATTAAAATTATAGAAATCATCATTTCTTTAAAGTTATTCCCTTCGTGTCAAAATCGAAACAAGTTCCATGATGTCAGTTGCAACTTTAAAAATCAAAATAACTGCAAAATTTTGGATTCTGGCTATTTCTTTATTTTGCCACATTAACAGTATAAATGGCCTTTAATCTCGCTTACATATCATTCAAGATCATTAATTTTCGTGGCAATCGTAAGCCCGTACATGACTACTGGCAGTTAATAGTAACTTCCTACCTTCAGTAATTTCAGTGATATTGCGGCCTATGTATGCCAACAGCCACTTTTTCCATACCCACCCCCATTCGGGCTAAAATTTGGGGATGTTCCCCTTGGAGTAGACCATGACAGTGGGGTCCCCGAAGAGCACATACCCTAGGCTAATAAACCGTGAATGAATTTTCAGACAATTCCATTGTATGTGATCAGGGCACAAGTTACGTCATCACAGACAGAAGGACAGTGTATCGTAGGAATTCCGCACTCTTGTGTAGCATCACGCGGTAAAAATCTCATGCGCCTTTTATATGTGCACATATATTGTATATGAAACTGAGGACTCAACCAAGTCCTCAGATTCCTATACAAGGTATGTTTAATTAAAATGTATATCAAAAATTGGCGATTCAGTATTCCATTTACTGCCCTAGTTCACTATCCCAGCTGCCGGCAGTCTTCCCCTTCTGTACCACCATGTTTTAGTTAGTGTTTACAGTTGTTACTGCCAGTGATGTAAACAAGACCTTTTGTCCAAGACCAAGAGCAGAGGTTTTAATACCAAGCTGGTCCTGTGGACCACGGCTAAACCATTAAGTCACATTCTAAAATTCTAATGTAATGTAAAGCTAACAACTTAAGTGAATGTGTGAGGTAACACCCACCCAAATCATTGCTGGTTATTGAAATTTACTGTTTTTTCTTCATTTACACCAGAGCATATTTCAACTGTGTAAGTGGTGGGACATCAGATTATGTCCTGATTTACTCAGTGCACCATAAACGGTACAGTCAGTGTGTTTGAAATAAACCTCATTAAAACACACAACTCAAATGTTATATGGTCAAATTAAAAGCAGGAAAAAAAGTTGAAAAGTCACCACTCACGCACATTGTTGTAAAAAGTGTCAAAAATACAGTGTGTCCTCTAAAAATGTCCCCTGGACATTTGGCAATACAACGTGGGGGTAATTTTTTATGAGACAATCTGTACATTGCAACTGCCTCAATGACTACAACTGTGAAATGCATGTATGGTAAAACTGGGGACTTTGTACTCAGCCTGCTATTTGCCCATACAGAACAAACGCAAACAAATCACACCCTTTGTGTACGAATGTGAGGACTTGGTGTTGAGACTGGTACACGATCATATAAGCATTTGGGATGTACCTTTTGTATAATAAATCTGAGGTCTTTGTCTAGTCTTCAGATGCCTAATCATACAATCTCGTATGCCTTCTGTATATGCACATGTATTGTATATGATACTGAGGACTTGGCTGAGTCCTCAGTTTCATATACACTGTGTCTAAAAAACGACACTGATGTTGCACACTATAACTTCAACGCACACCAACCGATTTTGGTAATTTTTGGCACAGATGTTGCTGAGAGTGTGTGCTATCGAATGATGATTTGTTGTCCCACCTCTCCTAACTAATGTCTCTGCACTACCTGGGGAAACACTGAAATGCAAAAATTGCATATTTTCTCTCACATGCAGTATTAGTGCATTGCCAGACTTTGACCGTTGTTGGCTTAATTTATTCAGTCTTGTTACTGACAACTCATGCTGTTGCTGCTGTGTGGTTCCCTAAATCTTCTCATCATCGGAGTTAAGCTCTGCACGTTTTGGGCCATAGCCTGGAAAGAAAGGAAGATTGGTGTTTTGCACTGTAGCAGTTGGACTGTGTTGAATGCAGTAAGCATAAGTGCACCGTCTTGCTGAAAGATAAAATTGCTATCAGTGACACGCTTCATAGCATCTAATATTTGTTGAGACAGTAAGATATCCCAGCAATACTGTCTATCAGATTTCACTCTAGGTTTGGTGAAGAATAGCTCCCATTTTTGACACAGCAATTGGCACTGCTACAGACATGGTAATCGTGGAGCATGTGGGTGACATACCTAACCTTTCCGATTTCCTTCCTGTAGGTCCTGTCTGGTGCATACAGTCGATCATTTTGACAGCAAAGGATGGTTTAACTGTAACCAGGTGATATTTTAATGTGTTTTATGTGTCTGTTGACTAAAGAGCATACAGCATTTAAGTAAAAAGACAATTTCTGGGTATCCTGTTTCACCAGGTAGTGTAGAAACACAAGTTAGGTGAGGAGGAAAAGTAAAACAACTTTTAATTGCTTATTTTCTTGGTAACATATCTGTCAAAAATTATCAAAATCCCTTGATGTATGTCATAGTTATAGTATGCAACATCAGTGTCGTTTTTTGAGACACAGTGTACAATTCATGTGCATATACAGAAGGCCATGCCCTCTTCCCAGAAATTTTTTTATGTTTTTAACAGACAGAACTGCTAGGCCCACTCCTGTACAGGGTGCGGTAAAAAACACTCCCAACAGACAAAACTTAAAGGTGCAGTGAGATTATGAGGAGTCCAACACATGGACGGACTCCTGCTGGTCAAATATTGGGGGTCTTGACCCTTGTGACCCCTGCAGCACTGACCTTCTGTCAGGCCTGGGTGCAGTCTGCAGATCAAATTGCCAACTAGAAGGCGCTCAGAGAGTGCATATATCCGCCAAGTGAATTTTGTACGAAATAACGGGCCTTAAAGATATTAGGATCACGACCGTGAACTCTGAAGGTCACCTGACGTCATCGATGACGTCATCATTCGACCTGCCATAGGCCATTTCCTATTAGTGGTTAATTGGTACCAAGTCTCTAACTCAAACCGTTTTCGAGATATTTGCATCTAAATACTGAGTGCGCACGGAAGGACGGAAAAAAGCATCACATAATATCTCGCCAGTTCACTCCGTTCACTTGGCGGATATAATAAGTAAGTTACAGTGTTTGCTGCTGTACAAGCAGACCGTGGACGGCACATCTTCCCGTCTTTCACTACACTGCTGCAGTCGATTTTGTTCAGAAATTCGTCCAGACAAGTTCTGCTAAACAAGTTATGCTGAACTCCCCTTAGCATTCGTTAAAGTGATGTCGTCATTATTAACTTTTGCCAGGTGGCACCACTTTGTATCATGAATTTGAGAAACACAGAATAAATATGTTCAGAATATAACGATGTTGAAGTGTGCAAAAAATCAGGGAAATTGGTTACAGCATTTTGAAGATATAAACAAAATATGTGAGCATTCAAACGTAGTGGCCTAATTTTTGGCCCATGCTGTATACTACATTTTACATGCAAACTGTTGTAATTAGTATTGTAAAGTCTTGTAAGTTGTGAGTCTGTATCAAAGATTTACATGCATCTGCTGACAAGAAAGCCTAGCTAACGCTAAGGTAACGCATGACAGCATTGTGTAAGCTTATCGTGCTTATGTAATAGCTTGACACAAATTGAATGGGTGGCCGATTTCAGCCTTGGGGATGAAGATTCGGAAAATATAGCGAGCAAAAGATACAAAAATCGGCATCTTAGACGAGCACTTTCTTATTTGATGCCCCATATCTCCCGAACCCCTGCAAATATCTGCATAACTTTTATATCGCTAGAAACTACATTCACTGTACTACATTTCTTCTGCTGACAGTATGGGTCTATCTGCATTCGTTTAGCTGTTATAGCTTCCCAAACGCTTGAAATCACGCGAAATTCTGAGAGAATTCGACCTTAGAGCACTTCAAGGTCATCCAAGGTCATCGATCTTGGTGTCAATCGAAAGCCCATGTGTGACTTCCTATTAGTCATTAATAGTAACTTTAGCCGTATCTGGCACCGTTTTCGAGATATTGATGCTTAAAGGCAGAAAATGGCTGATTTTACCCACCCCTCCCTTGTTTGAGGCCCCCGCTTGGGGGACCCCGTCAGAATTTCTCGATGAAACTTATCCTGCAGAAACTAGAGGGATGGGGCTACTGTATGGTGAAAACTGCATAATCCTAACTTCAAACGCTTTTGACTGATCCACCCGTGTGACAGACAGACAGACAGACGGAATTGCCATGGCATATACACGCTATATCAATCAATCAATCAATCAATCAATTAGTCTTTATTTCAGGCAGTGTGCCCATAGAACAAACAGTAGCCTAAAAAATAAAAGAAATATAAAAAAATAAAAAAGAAGAATTTTAAAAAAATAAAATGAAAGTAAAACATTCACATCAGATAGGCCTACCACTATACACAGAAACATTAAATGCAAATACATAAAGTATTGTACAATGCCATTGTCACATGCACAAATCTGATGTTTAAAATCATTTCTACATTTATCCATGAGACTGTCAAAGTTCTGCAGATTTAACTCAGTTAACATAGCAGTAACACTATAAAATTTAGCATATCCAAAGAAGACTTTAATACATTTAACATATGCTGACCTAAATTTATCAAGACAACCTGCAGTGAAATTGTTCCACAAGGCCTCGTCGTAAAAACGCAAGCTGAAACTTTTAAACAACCGCAGTTTCACAGTCACAGAACAGGAGTAAAAACGCCTTGCCAGCACGTTACAGCGATAGAATATTTTTCTCCGTTCTCGATAAATATCACCATCATCCAGCTGACTGTTATTGATTATATGGCCTAAATATTTAAACTCGTTTGCAAAACTGAGTTGTTCATTATTTATGGTAAAATTAGGAAACTGGTATGCAACAGTTCTAGACCGACGTTTTGGACTGAAAATCATACAGACAGTTTTTGGCCGACCGTACTATCAGTTGTGCCTTTGGAACGATGTGTCATCTGTCTGTCTGTCTGTCGTCTGTGACGTTTTGTATTGTGGCAAAACGGTACGTTTTAGCGAAAAAGTGTCTGAAGAAGTAACTAGGAAACCAGGGTGAAAAAGTTGATTTTTTGGGTTGCCGCCATATTTCTACTTCCGGTTTCGCCGCTACAGCCACCGAGACGGCCGTTTTTGCCTTATTTTTGCCTGTACAGCCAAGTAATCGGTACTAGATGGTAGAAATTGACTTTGTAGCAGCAAACCATGTGCGTCTTGTCGGATTTTGTGGTTAGAATTAAAACCGGACTCTGGGTTATTCGTTTGCATTACTTGTGTGAGAAAGCCTACTTCCGAAATGTTGTTAAGTATTTGACTACTGTGGAGTGGACCACGCGACCACAGGGCGTGGCCTGCCATGGGCACTGGCCGCTGGGCACTAGCAGTGCACAGTTCACAGTTTACCGTATAGACTGAGGCACAGTTTAACTAATCAGCCAGGTGTCCAACTGCCAGGACGGCTGCCAGACCAATTCCCGAAGGTATGACGATCTTTTGTCTACCGACCGCGTCGACCTCTCAAATACGTACCGCGTGATTGTACTTGTATAACTGGGGGCAGTATGGTCGGCCACCCCTAGTGTTCAGCTGGGCTTCTTGTCTTGCTGTTGCAGCACAAATCAATGTCACCAGCTGTAATTTGCAGTTTATCAAGCAGTTGCTGCAGTGCTCTTCAAGATGGAGCCAGCAGTACAAGATCATCTGCATAGGCCAATATATTAACCATACAGCCGCCAATACTACAACCAATATTGGAATTAACTACACTGTGGTCCATAAAAAACGTGCCACTTTTATTTTTCCAATAACTCTGGCAAATATTGACGGATTTTCGTAATTTTTTCACTACTATATTCAGCAAGGAATTGCGGAATAAGAACTTGTTAAAATTTTCGCCTCACCTTAAGTCTGTTGCCGCACTACCTTGTGAAACTTGAAATGTTAAGTGTGTAGGTATACAACAACGTCATATTCAATTCAAAACAGACGCAAAATGTCAAGTCACAGTACTAACACTTAGCTCAAGTCTATTTTACGTCAGGTGCTCAAAACGACCGCCTTTTGCTCGTACACAGGCGGTGAGTCGTGCATGCCACTGATCTATCGCTTCGTCTATGACGTTTTGTCCAATGCTGTGCCACACACTCAACAGGCGCTGAAACAGCTCGTCGAAGTCATTTACCGTACGTGTTTCTCGTAGACCCGATGTTGCATTACAGCGCAGATCTTATAATCAATGGGGTTCATATCTGGGCTGTTTGGGGGCCACTGGTTGGGAGAAATGAAGTCTGGCATCTCTCGGCGTAAAAGTGCGATTGTGTCACGCGCCCTGTGCACAGGTTAGCTGTCCTGTTGGAATATGAAATTGTGCAACCTGGAGTGAAAGTGAACGGCGACTATTATCGTGAAATACTGCTGAAGGAGAAGCTGTTGCCATGCATCAAGGAAATATCAGGTGACAATTTCATATTCCAACAGGACAGCGCACCTGCACACAGGGCGCGATAGATCAGTGGTGTGCGCAACTCACCACCGACATTTCAAGTTTCACAAGGTAGTGCAGCAACAGACTTAAGGTGAGGCGAAAATTTTAATAAGTTTTAATTCCGCAATTCCTTGCTGAATACAGTAGTGAAAAAATTACGAAAATCCGTCAATATTTGCCAGAGTTATTGGAAAAATAAAAGTGGCACGTTTTTATGGACCACGGTGTATATCAGACAATGCCTCACGGATGTAACGTGTAAAAAGAAAAGGTGATAAGACAGAGCCTTGTCGGGTGCCATTTTGGATGCCAAAAGACTCTGACTGTGTATTCTGCCAACGCACAGAAACAGGTTGGTTGGAGTACCAGAATGACAGTAATTTAACAACATCTGTCGCGCGTAAAAACTGTGCAAAAGTAAGTACAGTGGGTGAAAACTGAAAACATTAGCTAGATGCCAGTTGACAGTGGACCTCTGCCTGGGCTGCTGTATAGCTGTAGTGTATACGCGCTGCAGCAGCTACAAAGTACAGAGGCTCTAGGACACCTTGCTATGGCATGCTATGATGCAGGCATGGAGGTGATGGGTGAGAGTCGCACGTAACGTGATAGGGTGATTAACGACCTGCCGCCGCCGTCGGTTGTCCGTATCACAGCAGCCACACCCAGTGCATCACTGCACCCATCCCACCACGTCTCCTCAACAGACATCTCCTGCCGACCGTCGGCCAGCCGCTGCAATAGCTCGCGACTCCCACCACACATAGTGAGTGACTAACAGATGAACGTCTGTTGGCGGCGGCATACGTGCATATACGGATAATCCACTGCTGCTAAAGTCGTATGCACTGGCAATGCATTGAATGCAGACCAGTCTGTCTATCCATTGAGCTCCGTGCAGTAGGCATTATGTGGTTGCAAACTTATGACTAAATGCCCGGCTGGCCCCCACCAATACCTTTGGGAAGTCATCCATGTTACTGGCCCCCATGGAAAATGCTAAATCAGCCTCCAGTCTCACCGCTGAGCTTGGCCATGACTGAAAATTATTATACCTCTGCCCACACGGAGTAGTGGCCGGAGGTATTCTGTTTCTTTTTTTTCTTTTGCCAAAGGATCTCCGAGATGGCTCTACCGACAGGGAACCTTTTCTAGCTCAGATGGTCGGATATAGGTGTAATTTTAAAAATTGGGTCCAAAATTTTTTTTTTTT
>Ga0209458_1000240_pt1 | contig 23812 bp, 24 predicted proteins | sample WorMetLIZAISLAND_FD_187411 | JGI IMG/M metagenome (GOLD analysis project Ga0209458, IMG submission 187411) | Marine gutless worms symbiont microbial communities from Max Planck institute for Marine Microbiology, Germany - Inanidrilus manae... ...
CCTCTATGCCACCGGTCTATGCGATCCGGATCTGCGCCAGCGCCTTCTCCGCCCGTTGTCGCATTTCGGGATCGCGGTGCTTGAGCGCGATGTTCTCCAGCGCGACCGCGGCCTCCGGATCGCCGGCCTCGCCCATCTCGATGGCGCGCCTGTCGCGCCGGTCGTACCAGTGATAGGTGAACGGAACCACCGTCAGATCCAGCTGCCGCCAGTAGTACTTGTAGGCGTCACCGTCCCAGCCGCCGTACAGCTCTTCCCAGCTGCGCATCTGGTGCGAGACCCCGAGGAACTTCTCTCCGACCGGCTGCGACAGTGGCTGGTAGCGACAATCCATGGACACCCGCATGAACGCGGTGTGGTTGGGCAGGCCCTTGTGCACCGTCAGGCAGTTGTGGATCAGCACGTCGCCAGGTGCCATCGGGCTCCAGCGCCAGTCGAATTGATCCAGGTCGGCATCGATAACCATCTGCCCGGCCCCCAGCGCCGGACGCATGTCGTACGGCCCGTGCCGATGCGAGCCGGCTGCCACCGCCAGGCCGCCACGCGCCGCATCAATCGGCGTAAACGGGATCCAGGCGGCCCAGTTCTCGCGGCTGCCCTCGAAGTGCACATAGTCCTGGTGTGCGGGGGTGGCGTAGTCGTCCTTGTGGGGGAACGCCAGTCGGGTGACGAAGTGCGGCGTGCAGAACGGCGCCTCGTCGAACAGCAGGGCGAAGAACCGCATCAGGCTTTCGTGTGCTTTCAGGGCATGCAGGCTCTTTAGCGACAGCTGGCGATAGAACACGTCCATGAAGGCCGGCTGCGGCTCGACGCAGAACTTGTCCGGATTCGCCGGCGCCGTCGCCAGCGGCGGACCGTCGGGAATCCAGCCGGCATCCGCCATCGTGCCGGCGAGATCGGCCGCGGCTTTTTCCACGACCTCCCGCGGCAGCAGGCCGCGCAGCAACAGATAGCCGTCTTCATGGGCCCGCGCGCGCAGGGCCGCGCCGTCCTCCAGCAGTCCGGTCGAGTCGGTCAGTGGCTGCATCCGGCAGGTTCCCGTTCCCGCGCCATCAATCGCGCGTCGGGTAACTGTACCTCCTGCTAGCCGCCGGGGAACAGATGCCGGGTGCGGTTCGCAACGGCAACCAGCGACAGCATCACCGGCACCTCGACCAGCACGCCGACCACGGTGGCAAGCGCAGCGCCGGAATCGAGGCCGAACAGGCTGATCGCCACCGCGACGGCGAGCTCGAAGAAGTTGGAGGTGCCGATCAGGGCGCAGGGCGCGGCGACGTTGAACGGCACCCGCCAGGCCCAGGCGGCGGCATAGGCCACGACGAAGATGCCGTAGGACTGGATCAGCAGGGGAATGGCGATCAAGACGATGAGCTGCGGCTGGGCGACGATGACCGGCCCCTGGAAGCCGAACAGCAGCACCACCGTGGCCAGAAGGCCGACGATCGAGAACGGCTTCACCGCCGCGGTGAAGCGGTGCACCGCCGCCTCGCCGCTCTCGCCGCGCCGGGCATGGGAGATCAGCCAGTGCCGGGTCAGGGCGCCGGCGATCAGCGGGATCACCACGTACAGCCCAACCGACAGCAGCAGCGTCTGCCAGGGCACGGCGATGTCGGTGACCCCAAGCAACACGGCAACGATGGGGGCGAAGGCGAAGATCATGATGATGTCGTTCACCGACACCTGGACCAGGGTGTAGGTGGCATCACCGCGGGTCAGCTGCGACCACACGAACACCATCGCCGTGCACGGCGCGGCGCCGAGCAGGATCAGCCCGGCGATGTACTGCTGGGCGTCGGCGGGATCGATCAGGTCGGCGAACACGACCTCGAAGAACAACACCGCCAGGGCGGCCATGGTGAACGGCTTGATCAGCCAGTTCACCACGATGGTGACCAGGAGTCCCTTCGGCCGGTCGCCGATGTGGCGCAGGCTGGCGAAGTCGACGTTCACCATCATCGGGTAGACCATGGCCCAGATCAGCACGGCGACGACCAGATTGACCGAGGCCACCTCCCACTCGGCCAGGCGCTCGAACAGGCCGGGCAGGAGGTTGCCCAGGACGATCCCGGCGCCAATGCACAGGGCGACCCAGAGCGAGAGCCACTTCTCGAAGAAACCGATGCCGCCGGCCGCCGGCGCGGCTACCGTGTGGTCGGGACTGGCCACGGACTACCTCCTTCCGCGTCTTTGCGCCGGCAGGTCGCAGACCTCGGGCCGGCCACCGCAGCAGTCTTCCGTCAGGTAGTCGAGCAGTCCCGCCATGGCCTCGAACCCGGCCGAGTAGATCACCGAGCGGCCTTCCCGACGGGCCTCAACCAGGCCCGCGGTGCGCAGCTCCTTCAAATGGAACGACAGGGTCGGCGCCGGCAGTTCCAGGCGCATGCCGATGCGTCCGGCCGGCAGGCCGTCCTGGCCCGCCTCCATCAACAGGCGGAAGATGTCCAGACGGGTTTCCTGAGCCAGCGCCGACAGCGCCGACAGGGCATCGCTTTTCTCCATAGTTCTAGAATTATTGAACAATAGACCGATGGTCAAGGCATTGTGCGCGTCACGAACCGGTCACGGATCCGCCCGACGTCGCGCCAGTTCAGCCTCGTAGCAAGGGCACCAGCCGCACCACCTCGGCGATGCTGTCAGCGGCAAGTACGGTGAAGCCCGGCGCGGCCAGGGCCAGAGCCTGCGGCCGATGCTCGGCGCCATAACCGGTGGCGACGTGCACCGCGCCGGCCAGCCCGGCAGCCCGGCCGGCAGCGATATCTACGTCCCGATCGCCGACGATCCAGGAAGCCGCAAGGTCGATATCGAGCAGCGCCGCTGCCTTCAGCAGCATACCCGGGTTCGGCTTGCGCGCCGGGTGATCGGGATGGCGATAGGGGTCGACGGCCTCGGGATGACAGGGACAGGCCAGCACCGCGTCCAGCCGGGCACCGCCGGCCGCCAGTTCCGCCTGCAGGCGCTGCTGCACGGCTGCAAAGGCCTTCCAGCCGTAGCGTCCACGGCCGATCCCGGACTGGTTGGTGACCAGCACGGCATGCACGCCAGCTTCGTTGGCCCGGCGGATCACTGCAGCGGCGCCGCCGATCAGACGGAGCTGCGCCGGATCGTGCAGGAAATGCACCTCTTCGACGACGACGCCGTCGCGATCGAGGAACAGCGCCGGCGCCGGCCGCGCCGGGCTCAGCACTTCGGCCCAGACCAAATCGTCGCCGAGCTGTGCCGGCTGCCCGGTCATTGCCGCCGCACGGCGGCGCGAGGGTTAGCCGTCGCCCCGGGCGACGGCGATCTCTTCGACCGACTTGGCCGCCATCAGCCGCACTTCGTTGGAGATGGTGCAGAACTGGAAGCCCTTGTCGGCCATGCGCTTGACCATGGCCCCGTCGGCACAGTGGATGCCGGCGACGACTTCGTTGCGCTTGGCGGCGGCGAGGATGGTGTCGATGGCTTCCACAACCTCGGCAATCGGGGGATCGCCCGCCGGAGGATGGCCGAGGCTGATCGCCAGATCGCTGGGGCCGACGTAGACCGCATCCAGCCCAGGCGTCGACATGATCTCGTCCAGGTTGCCCATCGCTGGCAGAGTCTCGATCATCGCCAGGGTGATGATGCTGTCGTTGGCGTGCTGATAGTAGTCGCCGCCGCCGTAGAGCAGGCCGCGGGCCGGCCCGAAGCTGCGGTAGCCATCGGGCACGTAGCGACAGGCGCCGACGAAGCGCTCGGCCTCTTCGCGATCGTTGATCATCGGACAGACGACACCGAAGGCGCCGGCATCGAGGATCTTCATGATCGATGCCGGATCGTTCCACGGCACCCGCGCCAGCGGCGTCTTGTCCGACGTTGAAATCGCCTGAAGCATCGGCACCGCGGCCTGGAAGTCGACCATGCCGTGCTGCATGTCGACGGTCAGTGAATCCCAGGGGCAGTGCGCCATCATCTCGGCACTGAACGAATCCGGGATCGCCAGCCAGCCGTTGACGACATTGCCGCCCTCGGCCCAGATCTGCCTGACCTTGTTCTCTCGCATGAGTCCATCCCCTCCTGCTGTTGCCGTCACGCCAGCGGCGGCGGCGGGTTCACGTTGAACTTCTCGGCCCAGGTCGTCAGCGCGGGCATGATCGTAGGATACAGCACGACCCCGTCGCTCAAGGCGGCCCGCTTGCGGGCAAGGGCGCCATCACCAGGCATCCGCACCGGCGGCCGGTCGGGCGGTACGTCGGCGCCGCGACAGGCCGCGGCCAGCCAACCGGTTTCAGCGGTGAACGTCTCGCGCCCGCCGAACGCGGCCGGGTCAAGCACCTGCACGAACACGGAGGCGCCCCAGCTGTCCGCCCCATCCTTGCGGCCGTATCCGCCCAGGCCCGAGGTCAGCGCCTCGACCATGAGCCCCAGGCCGAAGCCCTTGTGGCCGCGATCGAGCCCACCCAGCGGCATGATCGCGCCACGCGGCTCGCTTGCCAGCACCGCCGGATCGTCGCTCGCCCGGCCCTGGTTGTCGATCAGCCACTTGCCCGGAAAGCGCTCGCCGGCGGCTTCCAGGCGCTCGGCCATGCCCAGCGTCGTCGTCGAGGCGGAGATGTCGATCAACACCGGATCACCGTCGGTCGGATAGCCGACGGCGATCGGGTCCGGCGTATACAGCGGCTCAAATGAACCAAACGGCGCCACCCCGTCTCTCGCCGGGTCGGAGCTGGCGATGATCGCCATAAACCCGCGTTCGGTGGCCAGCGGCAGGAACGCCGCCAGGCAGGCGATATGGTGGCTGCGGCGAATGGCGATGCTGACGGTGCCGGTCCGCGCCACCCGCTCGAACGCCGTCTGCAACGCCCGCCAGACCAGCCACACGCCGGACAGATAGCCGCCATCCCAGACCAGCACCGCGTCGCGGTCGCTGACCACCTCGGGTTCGCCGTCGTGTCGCATGCCGCCGGTTGCCAGAGCATCCAGATAGCCCGGCGCCAGATTCAGGCCGTGCGTGTCGTGGCCCATCAGGTCGGCCTCGACCAGCAGACGCGAAACCACCCCGGCCCGGTCGGCCGGCATGCCCGCACCGGCAAACAGCGCCGCGCCGAATGCGATCAGCGCGTCGGCGTCATAACGCGCGGTCACGCCACCTCGGCCCGGCCATTGTTCAGCACCACCACGTCACGTTCCACGACACGGCTGCGGAACGACACCACGCCACCGTCGCGCCAGATCTCGGTGCGGATGGTCTCGCCCGGATAGACCGGTGCCGAGAAGCGCAGGTCCAGCGCCTTGAAGCGGGTGGGATCGTAGTCGCAGCAGGTCCGCAGGATGGCATGCCCGGCAACGCCCAGGGTGCACAATCCGTGCAGGATGGGTGCCTTGAAGCCGGCCGCCGTCGCCACCTTGGGGTCGGCATGCAGCGGGTTGTAGTCACCCGACAGCCGGTAGATCAGCGCCGCCTGCGGCAGTGTGGCCAGGTCGCAGACCTCGTCCGGCTCGCGCTCGGGCAGCCGGTGCACCGGCTTGCCGCCTTCCGACGAGCCGCCGAAGCCACCGTCGCCGCGGGCGAACGTGGTCGAGGTCAGGGTCGCCAACTTTTCGCCGGTTTCGCGGTCGCAGACAGTCCGCTCCTGCAACAGCAGCGCACCGCGGTCGGCCCCTTTGTCGATCACGTTGACCACCTTTGTGGTCGCGACCACGGTGCCTTCGGGCGGCGGCAGCTTGTGCAGGCGGATGCCCTGCTCGCCATGCAATACCTTGACCCAGTCGATGCCGGAGTCCGGATGCTTGACCCAGAAACCCGGCGTCGCCAGCACCACGGCCATGGTCGGCAAGGCCTGCAGGGTCTCCTCGTAGGTGAACTTCAACTGCTGCTCGTCCGTCGGGTCCATGTTCAGGCCGACGCCCAGGGCGTAGAGGATGGTGTCGCGGCGGCTGTAGCTCTGCACCACCTCCTCGAACGGCCAGTTCAGCAGCTTGTCGACGTCGATCGCCATGTGCCGTCTCCTTGTCCCGGCCCGGCTCAGACCGGATCCCAGCTGAAGACGTCCTGGCTGCGCTCGAGCGGGGCGAAGTTCGCCTGCATCGCCGGCACCGCGTGCTCGGCGATGGTCTCGGGCGTCCAGCCCTCGCTGCGCTGCACCGAGCGGACCGGGCGCGGATGACTGAACAGGAAGATCTCGTTGTGGCGCACGCCGAAGATCTGTCCCGTCACCTCGCTGGCGGCCTCCGACAGCAGGTAGACGGCCATCGGCGCGATCTTGGCCGGGGTCATCGCCTTGATCTTCTCGACCCGGGCGGCCTGCTTTTCGTCCGTGATCGGGATGGTGCCGATCAGCCGGCTCCAGGCGAAGGGAGAAATGCAGTTGGACCGGACGTTGAAGCGCGACATGTCGAGGGCGAGCGACTTGGACAGGCCGGCGATGCCGAGCTTGGCGGCGGCATAGTTGGCCTGGCCGAAGTTGCCGACCAGGCCGGAGGTCGAGGTCATGTGCACGAAGGCGCCCGACTGCTGCTCGCGGAAGTGGGTCGCCGCGGCGCGGGAGACGTTGAAGCTGCCCTTGAGATGCACGCCGATGACCGCGTCCCAGTCTTCCTCGGTCATCTTGTGGAAGATCACGTCGCGCAGGATGCCGGCATTGTTGACCACGCCGTCGATGCGGCCGAAGGTCTCCACCGCCTGGTTCACCATGTTGTGGGCGGCGTCGAAGTCGGCGACGCTGTCGTAGTTGGCCACAGCCTCGCCACCGGCCTCCTTGATGTCGCCGACCACCTCCATCGCCGGGGTCTTGTCGGCGCCCTCGCCCGAGGCGGCGCCACCGAGGTCGTTGACCACCACCTTGGCGCCCTGCCCGGCTGCCATTACGGCGATGTCGCGGCCGATCCCGCGCCCGGCACCGGTCACCAGGATCACCTTGTCCTTCAGCATTTGTCCTGCTTGCACGTCCTCGCTCATCGGGCGTTGCCTCCTCGTTTTTGCTGTTGGTTGCGTTCGCTTTGGCCGGTCGACGGCATCTGCGCGCCACCTTACACCGCCCGTCGGCGGCGGCAAACCGGCCCGCTTGCGGCGCCTGACCGAGGTCAAGACTCCTCCGGCAGCAGCCATTATGCTCGGCCGCAACAAAGCGAACGCGATCTCGGGAGGACAAGAAAATGCGCGGTCTTACGGACAGGAACGTCATCGTCACCGGCGGCGCCAGCGGCATCGGCCAGGCGATCAGTCGACGGCTCGGCGAGGAAGGCTGCACCGTCGGCATCTTCGATCTCAACGGCGATGGCGCCCAGGCGGTCGCGACGGAAATCACCGGCGCCGGCGGCAAGGCCTTCGGCTACCAGGTCGACGTCGCCGACTATGACGCCGTCGCCAAGGCGGTCGACCGGTTCGAGGCCGATGCCGGCCCAATCGACGGCCTCGTCAACAACGCCGGCTGGGACCAGGCGATGCCGTTCCTCGACACCGACACCGCGTTCTGGGAGAAGGTCATCGCCATCAACCTGAACGGTCCGCTGAACCTGTGCCACATCGTCCTCAAGCGCATGGCCGAGCGGGGCCAGGGCCGGGTGGTGAACATCTCCTCGGATGCCGGCCGGGTCGGCTCCTCGGGCGAAGCGGTCTATTCCGCCTGCAAGGGCGGCCTGATCGCCTTCTCCAAGACCATGGCGCGCGAGCTGGCGCGCAAAGGCGTAGTCCTGAACACCCTGTGCCCGGGACCGACGGACACCCAGCTGCTGCGTGGTCAGGGCGAGAAGCTGATCGCCGCGCTTGAGCGGGCGGTGCCCATGCGCCGGGTGGCCCAGCCGGAGGACTATCCCGGCATGGTCGCCTTCTTCCTGTCCGACGACGCCGCCTACATCACCGGGCAGACGATCTCCGTCTCCGGCGGCCTGACCATGCACGGCTGAGGCGGCGGCGGGCACAGACCTGGCCCTGGCCATGCTAGGTTCGCGCGATGGGAACGCGCGCAAAGGCCGCTGGCCTGGCCATCCTGCTGGGGCTCGTGACGGCGCCGGCCGCCGCCACGTGGTCGATCGTCGCCGTCGATCCTGAGACCGGCGAGGTCGGCGGCGCCAGCGCCACCTGCACCCCCTGGGCCCGGGTGATCTTCGGCGTGGTACCCGGCAAGGGCATCATCGTCACCCAGGCCGCCTCCAACAAAGCCGCCAGACGGCATGGCGAGGCCCTGCTGCGGCGGGGCCACAGTCCGGCTGAGATCGTTGCCGCCATCACCGACGCCGGCGTCGATCCCACCCACGCCAGACAACAGCACGGCATCGTCGCCCTCGGCTTCACGGCAGACGCCGCCGGCTATAGCGGCCGCGAGACGTCGCGGGTGACGGGCGACCTGCAGGGCGAGGGCGTCTCGGTCCAGGGCAACGTCCTGGCCGGGCCGGCCGTCCTGCGCGCTGCCCTGGACGCATTCGAAGCGGCGCGTCGGGACGCAAAGGCGCCGCTGTCCGAACGGTTGCTGCGGGCGCTGGAGGCCGGCGCCGCGCAAGGCGGCGACCGCCGCTGCGGCAAGCAGACGGCGATCACCGCCTATCTCGTCGTCGCCCGGCCGGACGACGACGCCGATGCGCCGACCCTGCGCCTGGCCACGCCGCTGCAGTACCGGGGCGGCGACAACGCCGTCACCGTCCTGCGTGAAATGTACGATCAGGCTGTGCCATGACGGCAACCGGCCGCGACGGCGCCGCGACGGACGACGTCGTCCGCGGCCTGGGGCTGATGATCGTGGCGATGCTGATCGCCCCCGGCATTGACGGCTTCGCCAAGTTCCTGGCCCAGTCCATGGTGCCGACACAGGTGGTCTGGGCCCGCTATCTGTTCCAGGTCCTGTTCCTGGCCGCCCCATTGTTGCTGCTGCGCCGCCCCCTGGTGATCCGCCGCTGGCCTTTGCATGTCGCCCGCGGCCTGCTGATGGCTGCCGCCCTGCTGCTCTTCGTCTCCGCGCTCAGGGTGATGCCGCTGGCCGACGCCATCGCCGTGTTTTTCGTCGAGCCGTTCATCCTCACCCTGATATCCGTCGCCTTCCTGGGCGAACGCATCGGCTGGCACCGCCTGGCGGCCATCGCCGTCGGCTTTGCGGGGGCCATGGTGGTGGTGCAGCCGAGCTATGCCGTCATCGGCCTGCCGGCCCTGTTCCCCCTGGGCGCGGCGGTCTGCTTCGCCGCCTATCTGGCGCTGACCCGGAGCCTGGCGATCGGCGAGGACGCCATGATGTTGCAGTTCACCACCGGCCTGACCGCCTGCGCGGTGACGACGGTGGCGCTCGCCGTCGGACATTTCGCCGAGGTAGCCGAGCTGACACCGCGCTGGCCGAGCGCCTTCGAATGGCTGCTCATGGCGGGCATGGGTGCCATCGGCACTGTCGCCCACGTCATGATGGTCTACGCCTTCCGCCATGCCCCGGCCGGCATCCTGGCGCCGTTCCAGTACCTGGAGATCATCGGCGCCACACTGATCGGCCTGGCAGTGTTCGGCGACTTCCCGACGGCGACGACGTGGTTCGGCGTCGCCATGATCGTCGGCTCGGGGCTCTACGTCTTCCACCGCGAGCGCCGCCTGGCACGCGCCACGATCTGATCGCCACGGTCCCTCGAAACCGGGGGCGAAGGCGGCTATACAGGCGCGCAAAGGGAAGTCCGACAGGGAGGCGGGACTCATGTCCTTTGTCAACGATGACGGCTATCGCTTCATGGCCGATCCGATCCGCCGCCATGCGGCCGAGCGCGGCGACAAGGTGGCGTTGATCTTCGAGGGGCGTGAGACGACCTATCGTGAGCTCGACGAACGCGCCAGCCGGGTCGCCAACGGCCTGATCGGCGCGGGCGTCGGCCCGGCCGGGCGTATCGCCGTGCTGGCCAAGAACAGCGACAGCTTCTTCGAGCTCTACTACGGCGCGACCAAGGCCGGCGCCGTGCTGGTGCCGGTCAATTTCCGCCTGGCACCGCCTGAGGTCGCCTTCGTGGTCAACGACGCCGAGGCCGAGGTGCTGCTCGTCGGCCGGGACTTCTACGACCTGGTGGCCGGCATCGCCGGCGAGCTTGCCGGCGTGAAGCGGATCATCGCGCTGGACGGCGGGCACGACGACTGGTCGGATTATGCCGCCTGGCGCGACCAGCAGTCGCCCGACGATCCCAGGCGCGAACAGGATCCCACCGACACCGCGATCCAGGTCTATTCCTCCGGCACCACCGGCCACCCCAAGGGAGTGGAGATCGCCCACCAGAACTTCCTGCACATGCTGCCCAAGGTGCTGGAGGACTGGGGCACCTGGGACGTCGACGACGTCTCGATGGTGGCGATGCCGCTGTTCCACGTCGCCGGCTGCCAGTGGGGCTTCGTCGCCTTCTATGTCGGCGGCACCAACGTGCTGATGGCCGACGTCGACCCGCCGGCGATCCTGAAGGCGATCGAGCGCCATCGCATCACCCAGACCCTGTTCGTGCCGGCGGTGATCCTGTTCCTGCTGCAGACTCCGGGCTGTGCCGAAACCGATTTCTCCACCGTCAAGCAGGTGGTCTACGGGGCTTCGCCGATCCCCTTCCCCGTGCTGCAGCAGGCGGTGAAGACCTTTGGCTGCGGCTTCGCCCAGGTCTATGGCCTCACGGAGACCACCGGCGCGGTGACCTACCTGCCGCCGGAAGACCACGATGGCAGCGAGAAGATGAAGTCCTGCGGCAAGCCGATGCGCACCGCGCACATCCGCGTCGTCGACGCAGCCGGCAACGACTGCCCGACCGGGACGGTCGGCGAGATCGTGGTCGCCGGCGGCCAGATCATGAAGGGCTACTGGCATCTGCCCGAGGCCACCGCCCAGGCAGTCCGGGGCGACTGGTTCCACACCGGCGATGCCGGCTATTTCGACGCCGAGGGCTATCTCTACATCTACGACCGGGTGAAGGACATGATCGTCTCAGGTGGCGAGAACGTCTATCCGGCCGAGGTCGAGAGTGCGCTCGCCGCCCATCCCAAGCTCGCCGACGTCGCTGTGATCGGCGTGCCGGACGACCGCTGGGGCGAGGCGGTGAAGGCGGTGGTGGTGCTGAAGCCGGATCAGGAGGCCGGGGCGGAAGAGCTGATCGCCTTCGCCCATGAGCGCATCGCCGGCTACAAGTGCCCGAAATCGGTCGATTTCGTAGCCGAACTGCCGCGCAACCCATCGGGCAAGATCCTCAAGCGCGAGCTGCGTAAGCCTTACTGGGCCGGCGAGGCGCGGCAGGTCCATTAAATACCTGACATCCCCTGGATTTCGGCCTGACGGCCTCTCATGTTAGCCTGCGACGTTAATGTGCCGACGCGCACAGTCGCCACTGTCACGGCCATTTAGCCTGCCTGGGCTATTGGAGGGTTGGCCGTCAGGATCCTTGGGGGATCGCTGTCTCACCGGACAGGGCCTGACCATGACGTCGCCACTGGGAGGATGAGATGCTGGAATTTGCCTCGGGCAACAGCAGCCAGGTGAACTCGGCTGCCGCCATGCGCGAATGCCTGGAGAAGGCCGTCGGCGGGGACGGCGCCGGGGTCGATGTGCTGCTGATCCACGCGACCATCGGTCACAACTTCAACGAACTGCTGACGGCCGCTCGCGAGGCCTGCCCGAAGGCGTCGATCGTCGGTTGCACCGGCTCGGGCGTGATTCACAGCGAGGGCGTCACCGAGGCGATGCGGGCGTTGGCCGTCATGACCATTTCGGGACCGGAGGTTGCCGTCGGCTTCCGCGACGGCCTGAACCGCGCCAACGGCCGTGAGCTGGCCGCCGCCGCCGCGGCCGAGCTCAGGGATGCGCTGGACGGCGTCAACGCGGTCGCGCTGTTCACCGCCAGCTTCGACGTCACCGGTGACGAGATCATCGCCGGCATCGAGGACGTGCTCGGCCCCGACGTGCCGATCTTCGGCGGTGCTGCCGCCGACAACGGCAAGGCCAAGGGCTCGTTCCAGTTCCACGACGACGCCGTCAGCGAGCACAGCCTGTTCCTGATCGGTCTGGCCGATGACAGCCTCGAGTACGCATGGGTGAGCCACCACGGCAGCAACCCGATCGGCGAGCCGTTCGAGGTGACGGCATCGGATGGCGGCCATGTCATCGAGCTCGACGGCCAGCCGGCCTGGGGCCAGGTCATGGCCCGCCTCGGCCTGCCGGCCGATACCACGACCGACCAGACGCTGCCGATCGCCGGGATGGGCATCGAGCTGCCTGACGGCGAGCAGGTTGACTACGACAACTCGCACATGCTGCGGGTGCCCCTGGAGACCGACGGCGACGGCGGCTTCTACCTGCCGACCACTGTGCCCGTCGGCACCCGGCTGAGCCTGATGCAGCGCGACGAGGACAAGATCTTCGCCGGCGTCGAGCGGATGATGGAGCGGCTCAACGACAAGGTCGCCGGGCGCGAGATCGTCGCCGTGCTGCAGGCCGACTGCATGGCCCGCGGCCGCCTCACCTTCGACCGGGTGCTGAAGGACGAGATCATCGCCAAGATGCAGGTCCCGCTGGTCGGCGACAGCCCGGTGCCCTGGCTGGGCGTGTATGGCTACAGCGAATACTGCCCGATCGGCGGCCGCAACGAGTTCCACAGCTACACGACGTCGCTGTTCCCGGTGCTGCGCCGCCAGTCTGCCGGCTAGGGACCCACTGCTGCCCGTGGCCGAGCCGACCACGACGCCCGCCCGCATTGCCGAGCTCGAGGCCGAGGTCGCCCGCCACCAGGTGGTGCATCAGCGCCTGTCGGACGCCAAGCGCCTGCTCGACCAGGAGCTGCAGCGCTTTCAGGTGATCCAGCAGTATGTCGAGCGGGCCGCCCTGGCCGAGACCCTGGAGTCCTTCTACGAGACCACCCTGGAAGCAGTGATCGAGGCCTTCGAGTTCGAGGTCGCGTTGTTCCTGCGCAGGGACGACGACGCCGACAGCCTGTCGGTGGTGTCGTGCTTCGGCTTCGACCGGGTGATCACCGGCGAGGTCCTGCCGTTCGACGAGGCCTGGCTGAAGGGCGCGGAGAGCCGGCTCGTGAAGCCGGGCGATCCGGTGCTGGAGGCCTGGGCCTCGCTCGACTTCGTCGACGCGGTGTTCTGCGCCTACCGCAACTGCGAGGGTGGTATCGGTGGCGTCGTGATCGGCGGCAAGACCCGGGCGAAGCAGAGCTACTACGACGACCTCAACCCCGAGATCTGCTCATCCTTCACCGTCATCGTCTGCCAGGCCGCCGCACTGCTCGCCAACCAGGAGTTCGCCTCCGATATCCGCGCCCACATCGATGCGCTGCAGTCGCTGTCGAGCTCCTACAGCCGCTTCGTGCCGTTCGAGTTCCTCAAGCTGCTGGGCCGCGACTCCATCGAGGGCGTGCTGCCGGGCGACCACGTCAGCCTCGACATGACCGTGCTCTACGCCGATCTGCGCGGCTTCACCACGTTGTCCGAGACGATCGGCGCCGAAGCCGCCTTCGCCCTCTTGAACGACTACCTCGCTGTCATCGAGCCGCCACTGACCGCCAGCGGCGGCTTCATCAACCACTACCAGGGCGATGCCATCACCGCACTGTTCCCGCAAGGGGCAGATACTGCCCTGCAAGCGGCCCGGGGCGTGGTGTCGGCCCTGGCCGGGTTCAACGCCGACCGGGTCGAGCGCGGCGAGGCGCCGTTGCGCATGGGCATCGGCATCAACGCTGGCGAACTGATGCTCGGCGCCATCGGTGGCGGCGACCGCCTGGACGGCAACGTGGTCGGCGATACGGTCAACCTGACCGCCCGCACCGAGGGCCTCAACAAGGTGTTCGGCTCGACCTGCGTCGTCACCGACCTCGCCGTCGACCGGCTGGAGCAGCCGGACGACTTCGCTCTGCGCGAGCTTGACCGGGTGATCGTGGCCGGGCGCAGCGACCCGGTGGTGATCTACGAACTGTTGGACTGCGACCCACCGGAAAGCCGTGACGCCAAGCTGGCAGCGGCCGACAGCTTCGCCCGCGCTCTCGACCTCTACCGGAGGGGTGATTTCGCCGTCGCCATCGGCGCCTTCGCCGAGGTCCTCGGCCGGAACGCCGATGATCCGGTAGCCCAGCTCTTCGTCCAGCGTTGCGCCGAACTGGTGCGCGCCGCGCCGCCCGGCTGGGACGGGACCACCAGGCTCGACGAGAAGTAGCCCCCCGGACCGCGAGTGTGGCGCCGGGCACAGTCACACAGGCGTGCCGATCCTAGGGTGGTGCGCGCTTTTCGCACGGCAGACCGACCGGTAAACTGAGGATCAGCGCCAAAGGGGACATGGCATGCAGACCGGCTTCTTCGTGCTGGCCGACATCACCGGCTACACCGCCTATATGGCGAAATCCGAACTCGAACACGCCCAGGGCATCATGAAGGAGCTGTTCGGCGCCCTGCTCGACAACCTGGAATCGCCCCTCAGGCTGTCGAACATCCAGGGCGACGCGATCCTCGCCTATGCCGCCGATCCCGTGGTGGTCAGCGGCCAGACCCTGCTGGAAGCGATCGAGCACCTCTACTTCGCTTTCGCCAAGACCCTGGAGCAGATGGCGCTGAACACCACCTGCCCGTGCCAGGCCTGCGCCAACATCTCCGGTCTCGATTTGAAGCTGATCGTCCATCACGGCGAGTTCGCGACACAAAGCCTGGCCGGACGCGAGGAGATCAGTGGCAGCGCGGTGATCCATGTCCATCGCCTGGCCAAGAACAGCGTCACCGAAGCGACCGGGATCAGGGCTTACTGCCTGCTGACCGACGAGGCCGTCGGCGCCCTTGGCTTGACGGACTATTTCACCGAAGCCCCGCGCCACCGCGAGAGCTACGAGCACATCGGCGAGATCGAGTGCGTGGTCTACGATATGAACGCCGTCTGGCAGGCCCGCCGCGACGAGTTCCGCGCCACCATCGACAGCGACGAGAAGCTCTGGTGCCCCGACATCGAGGTCGACCTGCCGGTCTCCCCCGCCGCGGCCTGGCCCTACATCGCCGACGGCGAGCAGCGCGTGCGCTGGCTCAACGGCGCCACTGCCGTCACCCTGCTGAACACGAAGGCGGGACGTGTCGTCAACGGCACCGAGCTGCACTGCGCCCACGGCGACCAGGTCTTCCCCTTTACCGTGATCGACTGGCAGCCCCACAAGTGCCTCATGTACAGGATGCCGGTGCAGCGGGGCTGCAGCATCAAGTGGTTGCATGTGCTGACGCCGACGCCGGAGGGCTGCCGCCTGACCATGAAGCTCACCGCGCCCGCCGGCGACAGTGTCGTCAACACCACGCTGGTGCGGCTGACGACCCGCAAGATGGCGAAGTTCGTGTACCAGAACACGGTGGTATCCGCCGACAACCTGCGCGCGTTGATCGAGGCCGACATCGCCGCCGGGCGCATTGCCGACGACGGCGATGCCGCGATCGAACCGGCGGCGATCGACACCGCCCTGGCCGGCCGCTTCGCCAGCCAAGACGCCACCGACAGCGCTTGAAGGCGACGGCCTCTATTCCGCCGCGCTGGCCGCCTCGAACAGCCCGCCGACGTAGAACTCGCGCCGTTTCAGGCTGGCAACGAACTCGTCGGCAAAGCTCGGCGCCACCGAGCCGGTGACCCGTTCATCGGCCATGAGCGCATCGCGCCAGCCCCGGACCAGGGGGAAGCCGTCCAGCAGGCCGGTCTGCAGCACCGCGTCGACCATGGAGAAGCGCTGCAGGAACGGCGCGTAGGCGGCATCGACCAGGCAGATCTGCGGGCCGTTGAAGAACGGACCGTCGTTACCGCGCTCGGCGGCGATGGCGTCCTCCAGCTTCTGCAGCACCGCCGGCGCCTTGGCCAGGCCCGCCTCCAGGTCCTCGCGCGATTTGGTGTAGTAGATGCCGCTCAAGCCCTTGGCGAAGTCGACCACGAAGTCGGTCCAGGCCCGGTTGCGGGCCCGCTTGATCGGATCTTCGGGGTGCAGCCGCAGCGGCACCACCTCGTCCAGAAATTCGGCGATGGCGTTGGATTCGAACAGCGGCTGCCCGTCGACGTTGAGCACGGGCACCTTGCCATGGGGTGAGATCTCCAGGAACCAGTCTGGTTTGTCGCGGAGATCGATATAAGTCACTCGGAAATCGACGGCCTTCGCACGCATCACGATCACGGCGCGCTGGACCCAGGGTCAAGTGACGGAGCTGATCAGGTGATATTTATCGCTCATGCCTGTCTCTGTTGCTGCCGGCGGCCCTGCCGCCACCCACACTCTGCCACGACCCGGATCGCCGGGGAAAGACCGACGCCGCGTGGCCCGCGCGGCGGCGAGCCGGTAAGATCGCACACGCCATCAAGCCAACGAGACAACAGATGATCCCGACCGAAGAGCAGCGCCTGATCCAGGACACTACACGGGCGTTTGCCCGTGACCGCATCACGCCGTTCGCCGCCGAGTGGGAAGACAACGCGACCTTTCCGCGCGAACTGTTCCGCGAGATGGGCGCGCTCGGCCTGATGGCGATGACGGTGCCGGAGGAATGGGGCGGTGCCGGTACCGACTACGTTACCTATGCCATGGCGCTGGAGGAGATCGCCTATGGCGACGGCGCCGTCGGCATCGTCATGAGTGGACACAACTCGGTCGGCTGCATGCCGATGTCACCCTGCTGTTCGCGGTCACCGACCCGGCCGCCGGCAAGCGCGGCATCTCCGCCTTTCTCGCCCCGACCGACACTGCCGGCTACGAGGTCGTGCGGGTGGAGAAGAAGACCGGCCAGAACGCCTCCGACACCTGCCAGCTCGCCTTCGACAACATGCGGCTGCCGGCCGACGCCCTGCTCGGCGAGCCGGGTCAGGGCTACCGCATCGCCCTGGGCAACCTGGAAGGCGGGCGCATCGGCATTGCCGCCCAGGCCGTCGGCATGGCTCAGGCCGCGCTCGATGCCGCGCTGGCCTACGCCAAGGAGCGCGAGGCCTTCGGCCAGCCGATCATCGGCCATCAGGGCGTCGCCTTCCGCCTCGCCGACATGGCGACCAAGCTCGAGGCCGCGCGCCAGCTGACCTGGCACGCCGCCGCCCTGCGCAGCGCCGGCCGGCCCTGCATTAAGGAGGCCTCGATGGCCAAGCTGTTCGCCACCGACATCGGCGAGGAGGTCTGCTCGGATGCGATCCAGACCTTCGGCGGCTACGGCTACCTGAAGGACTTCCCGGTCGAGCGCTACTGGCGGGGCGTGCGCGGGGCGCGGATCTACGAGGGCACCAACGACATCCAGCGCCTGGTCATCGCTCGCGAACTGGCAGCGGCGTCGTAGGGCGCAAAGCGGGCGGGTCTGAGACCCGCCCCTACAACCCACACCGTTCGCCGGTAGGGGCGGGTCTCAGACCCGCCCACATCGCGTTTCTACGCAACGCCGGTAACCACGAACTGCGGCAGGATGAACAGGTACGTCCCCTCTTCGATGGCCTGCTCGACCTCGGCCTCGATGGCGGCGATCTCCGTCTCGTCCATTTGTCCGAACTCGCGCGCATAGTCGGCCATGTTGCGCACGATCGGCGCCCGGCGGCCGCTCAGGTCCGGGCTGGCGTAGACGGCGACGTTGACGTCGGTCAGCCCGGCCCGGCGGAACAGGCCTGGCAGCAGGCGACCGATGTGCGGCGTGCGGTAGGCGTAGCGGGCGGCGTCGAACAGCGCTGCGCTGCGCGCCGGCCCGACCGGCTCCAGCGCCAGCATGCGCCAGTCGCTGTCGACCACATGCACCAGGCCGCCGGGCCGGGCGACGCGCCGCATCTCGACCACGGTAGCGGCCGGGTCGGTGACGTATTCCAGCACGCTCTTGCAGAGGACGCGGTCGAAGCTGTCATCCGCGAACGGCAGCGCACCCTCGCCGCCTTCCACCGCCTTGAGCTGCGCCGCCAGCCCCTCGGCGGCGGCGCGAGCGTTGGTCCGGGCGACGAAATCGGGGTTGATGTCGACGCCGGTGACGTGGCCCTCCGGGGCGACGCGGCGGGCCAGCTCGACGCTGAGCTGGCCGGGTCCGCAGCCGACGTCGAGCACCCGCTGGCCTGGTTCGAGGCCGGCCGGCGCCAGCAGCGGTTCCATCTCGGGGCGCCAGCGGAACATCTCCTCGTAGGCGGCTTTGCGCGCGTCTGAGACCTCGATCCAGTGGTCGCGGTGATAGCTGTCGCGTCGTTGGTCCGTCATCTGCGCCCCGTGCCAGCAATGGGACTTTAGCGTACCATGGCGCCGGGCAGCCGCGGCAGAACGGCGCCATGGCTACGCAGGAGACGCAAGATGCATCTGGACATGACCACCGACGACCTGGACTTCCGCGACGAGGTGCGGGCCTTTCTCGACGACAAGCTGAGCGAGGAGATGCGCGAGGCAACGCGGCTGACCAGCGGCGTGTTCGCCGAGTTCGAGATCGGCCAGCGCTGGCACAAGGCGCTCTACGAGCGCGGCTGGATCGCCCCTGGCTGGCCGGAAGAGCACGGCGGCACCGGTTGGAATGCCATGCAGCGCTACATCTACGACACCGAGGCGAACCTGGCCGGGGCGCCGCGGCTGTTCTCGATGGGCCTGCGCATGGTCGGCCCGGTGATCATGAAGTTCGGCAACGACGAACAGAAGGCGCATTACCTGCCGCGCATCCTGTCGGCCGAGGACGTCTGGTGCCAGGGCTATTCCGAGCCTGGCTCGGGCTCGGGCTCGGACCTGGCCTCGCTGCAGTGCCGCGCGGTGGCCGACGGCGACGACTACGTCGTCAACGGCACCAAGATCTGGACCACCGGCGCCCATTACGCCAACCGGATGTTCTGCCTGGTGCGCACGTCCACCGAGGGCAAGCCGCAGGAAGGCATCAGCTTCGTGCTGATCGACATGGACACGCCGGGGATCTCGGTCGAGCCGATCATCACCATCGCCGGCGATCACGAGGTCAACCAGGTGTTTCTGGACGACGTGCGGGTGCCGCAGGCCAACCGCATCGGGCCCGAGAACGACGGCTGGACGGTGGCCAAGTACCTGCTGGAGTTCGAGCGCGGCGGCAGCACTTACGGCTCGAACCTGGCGGCCGGGCTGTTGCGCCTGCGCGCCATCGCCGCGGCCGAGCGCAGCGGCGGCGGCTGTCTGCTCGACGACCCCGACTTCTCCGCCCGCCTGGCCGAGGCCGAGGTCAAGCAGCAGGCAGTGCAGTTTACCGAGCAGCGCATCATGTCGGAGATCATCGCCCGCGGGCAGCCGGGCCCAGCCTCGTCAATGATGAAGGTGCTGGGCTCGGAGACCAATCAGCTGATCAGCGAGCTCGCCGTCGAGGCGGTGCATTACCACGCCGCGCCCTACTAGCCCGAGGCCCGGGTCCCCGGCAGCAACGTCGAGCCGATCGGTCCCGACCATGCGGTCCCGGTGATGCCAAAGTACCTGAACTGGCGGGCGGCGACGATCTACGCCGGCTCGAACGAAATCCAGCGCAACATCATGGCCAAGCTGGTGCTGGGCATGTGAAGCGCGGGCGGGTCTGAGACCCGCCCCTACCGATGCCCCGAGAACACCGTAGGGGCGGGTCTCAGACCCGCCCGTGACGGGGGCATCCTAACCGCGCTAGAACACCGCCATGGACATTCAGCTCTATCTCGCCTTCGTCACCGCCACGGTCATCCTGATCGCCATTCCCGGCCCCAACGTCGCCCTGATCATCGCCAGCGGCCTGCAGGGCAATCGGCGCCAGGCGCTGATGACCGTGGCCGGGGTCAATCTGGGCCTGGCCGGGCAGCTTGCGCTGGCGGTGCTGGGCATGAGTTCGTTGATGCTGGTCCTGGCCGACTGGTTCGAGTGGCTCCGCTGGGCCGGCGTCGCCTATCTCATCTGGCTCGGTGTGCAGCAGTGGCGTCAGGCCCCGGCCGCGCCGGCAACCGCTGACCGTCCAGGCGCGGTGCGACCGACCGTCGGCGATGGCGCGGCCTTCGGCCGCGGGTTTGCCGTTTCGGTGTTGAACCCGAAGACACTGCTGTTTCACGCCGCGTTCCTGCCCCAGTTCGTCGATCCGACAGTGGCGCCGCTATCGCAACTGGCGCTGCTGGGCGTGACCTTCCTGGCGATCGGCGCCCTGCTCGACGGTGCCTATGCCGTGGCGGCGAGCCGCGCCGCCCGGGCGATGCATCGGGCCGGCTGGCTGCGCTGGGCCAACCGGCTTACCGGCGGCCTGCTGATCGGCGCAGGGATTGGACTGGCACTGGCACGGCGCGGTTGAGCCGCTCGGCCGCCACGGTCAGCTGGCGTTCCAGCATGACCACGGTCTTGGTGCCGTCGTCGAGCACCTGGCGACCGACGGTGCGGAAGCCGAGGCGGCGGTGGAAGCGCAGCGAGCCCGGGTTGGGCGGCTCCTGGTTGACCTCGCACAACAGCACCGGCCGGCTGCCGGCGAGCTGGCCGACCAGGGCCTCGTAGAGCGCTTCGCCGACCCCGCGGCCGCGCGCAGCCGGAGCCACGGCGACCCGATCGACATAGGCGAAGGCCGGATAGCGTTCGCTGAACCAGGCGTAGTTGAGGCTGTTGTAGTCGGCGCCTTCGACCAGGCAGACCATGAAGCCGCAGCACTGGCCGGCGTCGTCAGCGACCAGGCCGGCCGCCGCCATCTCCAAGAGCCGGCGCAGCTCGTCCGCCGGCAGGCTGTTCATGGCCGGCACCGCGGCCTCGTTGATGGCCACGAGGTCGTCGAGATCGTCCGGTTGCCATGCGCGGATCTGCATCGTGTCCTCGCCCGCCGCCACCGGCCACAAGGTCCGGGTGCGGTCCAAATCAGCACAATTGGCCCTGCCAGCAGATATAGGGCACGGCGGTTAACATCCGCTATCACAACCGCTTGGCGCGGGCGTGATGGCGACAAAAAAGAAAGGGGCGCCGAAGCGCCCCTTCCCGGATTATGTCTTTCGACACAATACCTTAGGCGCCATCTCGGCCGATGATGGCGACCGAGGAGACGTTCTGGTGCGGGGCCCCGCCCAGGTTGTGGGTCATGCCGAAGGTCGGGTCCTTGAGCTGGCGCTCGCCGGCCCGGCCCAGCAGCTGGCTGTACATCTCGTACATCATCCGCAGGCCCGAGGCGCCGATCGGGTGGCCGAAGCACTTCAGGCCGCCGTCGATCTGGCAGGGCACCTGGCCATCGGCGTTGTAGAAGCCGTCGAGCACGTCCTTCCAGGCCTCGCCCTCGCGCGAGATGTAGAGGTCTTCCATGGTCACCAGCTCGGTGATCGAGAAACAGTCGTGGCATTCGAACATGGAGATCTGCTCACGCGGCTTGTCGATGCCGGCTTCCTTGTAGGCCCGCTCGGCCGCCTTGCGGGTGGTCAGGAAGTAGCTGCCGTCCCAGGAGTTGTGGCCGCTCTCCTGGCCGTTGGACACGGCGAGCTGCAGCGCCTTCACCGTGATCAGGTCGCTCTTGCCCAGGCTGCGGGCGATCTCGGGCGTGGTCACGATCGCCGCGGCGGAGCCGTCGGAGACGCCGCAGCAGTCGAACAGGCCGAGCGGGGCAGCCACCATCGGCGCGTTCAGCACCGTGTCCAGCGGCACTTCCTTGCGCAGGTGGGCCTTGGGGTTCTTGGCCCCGTTGGCATGGCTCTTCACCGAGATGGTGCCGATCGCCTTCTTCAGCGTGTCCGCATCGACGCCGTGCTTGGTGCCGTAGGCGGTGGCGAGCTGGGCGAAGCTGCCGGGTGCCGAGGCGTTGGCCAGCCACATGTCGTTCAGCGGGCCGCGGCTGCGCTGCGGCAGGCCGCCGTAGCCGGTGTCCTTCAGCTTCTCGACGCCGACCGCCAGGGCGATGTCGGCCGCACCCGAGGCGACGGCGTAGACGGCGCCGCGGAACGCCTCGGTGCCGCTGGCGCAGAAGTTTTCGACCCGGGTGACCGGGATGTTGGGCAGGCGCAGGGCGACCGATAGCGGCACGCCGGACTTGCCGACATGGACCTCTTCGATCGCAGTCGAGAACCAGGCGGCATCGATCTGCGTGGTCTCGATGCCCGCGTCCTCGATGCACTCCTGATAGGCCTCGACGATCAGGTCCTCGGCGTCGCTGTCCCAGCGCTCGCCGAACTTGGAGCAACCCATGCCGAGGATCGCGACCTTGTCCTTAATGCCTGATGCCATTTGTTCTTCCTCCTTGGCACGCCCTAGTAGGCGGGCGCTGCTTTCCAGAAATACTTGTTGAAACCGCGTCTTTCGTCGTGCGCCTTGATGCGGAACACCATCCGCAGGTCGTCACCGACCGCCACCTCACCGACGTCCACGTCGGTCAAGTCTGCCATAAGACGGCCGCCTTCCTCAAACACGATCATCCCGAAGTGCTGCGGCGGATCGGCCGAATAGGTCAGGTTGTCGGCCGTCCAGGACTGGATCTTCGCCGGCACGTTGGCCATGGGAAAGTCTTCCTGGGTGTCGAAGGCACCGCAGTTCGGGTTGACGCAGGCGCGCGCCTTGGGGAACTGCACCGTGCCGCACTTCGAGCATTTGCCGCCGGTGAAGCCGATGATCATTTCCTTGTTGCGGTACAGCGCGGTCAGCGCCGTCTGCTTGTCGACCTCCGAGCGGATGCCGCCTTCCTGCTCGACCAGATTGTTGAAGGCCATGAACTTGTTGTAGTTGGCCTCCTCCTTGCGGCGCTTGAGGAAACCCTTGATGCCGTGCCGGTCCGGCAGGGCCTTCAGCGCCTCGGTGGCGCGGAACAGCAGCACATCGCAGCCCTGGCCCCAGCCGACCACCATGATGGTCTGGCCCGGCTCGGCCTCCTGCAGGCAGTCGACCAGCATCACCAGGCTGTGCGCGCAGCCGGCCTCGCCCAGGTTCGCATGCAGGTTGTCGCGCGCCGCCTCGGGCTTGAGGCCGGCCCGCTTGGCCATCATGCCCTGGACGTTGCGAATCGTCGCCGGCATGGCGAAGTGGTCGACCGCGTCGGCCGCGACGCCGGCCTTCTCCAGGGCGGCGGCGATCACCGGCGGGACGATCTTGGCGTAGCCCTCGTCGCGGATCCAGCGCTCTTCCCAGTTGTAGTCGAAGTCCTCGTTCTGGCCGCGGTAATGGTCGACGAAGTCGACCGCGACCTGGTGGGCACCGAGGAACTCGGCGACGACGTCGTCGCCCTCGCCCAGCAGCAGCGCCGCCGCGGCGTCGCCGAACATCAGCTCGTTGGTGTTGGCGGTCTTGCTGCGCCGGTGCTCGGAGGCGGCATAAAGCACCGAGCCGCCGCCGGCAGCGACCTGCAGGGCGTTGACCAGGCCCGAGGTGCCGGCACGCTGTGAGGAGGCGATGTCCATGGTCATCATGTTCTGGCCCAGGTTCAGGGCCGTGCCGAGCACGCCGGCGTTCTGCCGGTCGTTGAACGGCAATGTGGTCGAGGCCAGAAACACCGCCTTGACGTCGTCCGTCGGGCCGCTGCCCAGGCAGTCGCGCGAGGCCTCGACCGCCATGGTCAGGGAATCCTCGTCCCAGTTGCACATCGAGCGCTCGCCCTTGGCGTAGCCCTTGATGCCCGGATTGAACCAGGAGTTGGCCTCGACGATGGCGCTGCGTTGCAGCCGTCGGCGCGGCACATAGCCGCCGAATGCCTTGATGCCGATCATCCGTCCTACCTGTCGCTGTTGGTTGTTTGTTCTGGCCTCAACCTACCAAAGCGCCCCGGGGGGTCAAGGGAGGGCGCAAGGCTGGAGAACCGGGGCGCTATTGCCGACCGCCCTGATGAGGTGGACGGCCCCCGACGGCATCTGTGTGCCAGGATTGGTTTGTCACCAACACAATCCAAGGGGACCGTCCATGACACAGGTTATTCGAATTGGGATGGATACGTCGAAGCAGGTTTTCCAGCTGCACGGTGTTGACGCCTCGGAGCAGCCGGTTTTGCGCAAACGGCTTCGGCGGAGCCAGGTGGAAG
>Ga0209458_1000241_pt1 | contig 23699 bp, 27 predicted proteins | sample WorMetLIZAISLAND_FD_187411 | JGI IMG/M metagenome (GOLD analysis project Ga0209458, IMG submission 187411) | Marine gutless worms symbiont microbial communities from Max Planck institute for Marine Microbiology, Germany - Inanidrilus manae... ...
AAATCCGACAACCTGACACCGCGTTTTTACACGGCCACGGGATTCAGTGGCCGCACCGGTATCGGTGTCGAGAACCTCGCTGGCCGCCTCTTTTTCACGATCCTCGCCTTGGATCGCATCCTTGAGGCGCTCACTGGTGGCTTCACCTTCCGCCTCTTTCTGCTCTTCCGTGATTTTGAACTCGTCGATGCCTTCCATGGCGCGGTCGAGTTCGTCTCGAGCGGATTTTTCCATGGCAGCGCGCGACTTTTTCTCGGCTTTCTTCTGTTGCTGCCTTTGCTGTTTGGCGGCTGCCCGCGTCGCACGCGCCTGGGCCCGGTCTCGGGCTTTCTTTTGACGTTCGGCCAGAGTATCGCCCTTGAGGAAGGTGAACGCCATTGCCGTGGCGCTGATCAGGAATGTCGAAACGAAAACCAGGAACAGCAGGTTGCCTTCGGCATTGCCGACAATCTTGACACCGAAGAGCGTGGTGCCGTGAAGGATCGTCGAGGCGGTAACGGTAAAGATCGCCGCCAGGCAAATGCTGAACAAGGTGACCAGCAGCAGTTTGATCAACAGGGTCGTGATTGTCGTCGGCTTTTTGTTTTTCTTTGGTTTGGCCTTTTTTTTCTTGGGTGCGTCATCCCATTCGTCATCTTCGTCGAACTGGTCGCCGCCGAAGGTGCCGCCGTAGTCATCCCCTGCGCCACCGTCGTCATATTCGTCGCGCCAATCCGAACCGCCGCCGTAGCCGCCGGAATGGCTTTCCTCATCGTCGAGATGAACCGGCGCATCGGCGCTCTTGTAAATCACGTAGTCGCGATGCGTACCTTCGGCCGGGTCGTAGACCTCGCGTATGACCTTGACGGCGTCAATACCGGGCTGGCTGTCGAGCATCTTGCCTTCTTCGACCGCAATTTCCTTTTGGGACGCGTCGAATTGAGCATGGATACTCCAGCGGCCATGCTGCAAGACGTGCACTTCAAGGTGTGTTTGGATCGGCATCTCGAATTTGCCAGCCAGTTCTCACGCCAAAGCGGCCGATGAATCTGCCACCCTTACGGGGTTAGACCCTCGTGCCGTAAAATCCATAACAAACGACCGAAACTGTTCACATACCCAGTTCGAGCAACAGTTGCCGCAAATATGATATCAAATGGTTAACAGCGGTTCAATTAAGCCAAACACCAAGATTATCCAGGCAATTTCCTATCACTTGTTCGCGAGAATCGAAAAAGGCGCCCTGAATAGGGGCGCCTTTGTTGGCGATTTCCCGGTCCAACCCGTCAGCGTTTCAATCCGAAATCCTTGAAACGCTTGTTAAACTTGGCCAACTGGCCGCCACTGTCGACGAGACGATGCACGCCGGTCCAAGCCGGGTGCGTTTTCGGGTCGATATCCAGCTTCAGTGTATCGCCCTCTTTTCCCCAGGTCGAACGCGTCGTAAATGTTGAACCGTCGGTCATTTGGACGGTGATATCGTGATAATCGGGGTGAGTGTCTTTTTTCATGGTCGCGCTCCGAAATCCAAGGCGCTCTATATAGGGTAACGCCGGTCGACGATCAAGCGCGCAATACCGGATTTCATCAGACCTCTTCAGCCTCAGCTTTCGGGACGCTCAGCCCGGATTTTGCGCGCCAAGCCAGCACGACGAAAACGGCCATAACGATGGCGCCCGCGAAATAAGGCCAGTCCTTGCCGAGAAGTGAGAACAAGGCGCCGGCAAAAGCGGGTCCGGCGACGCGCGCCAACGTTGTCGCCGAGCGAGCGATCCCGATCACGCCGCCTTGTTCCTGTTCTCCGACTTGCAGTGATATGAGGCTGTTGAGCGAAGGCGTCAGAACGGAAAACCCGAAGCCGGCAATAACCATGGCGAGCAGCAACAGAGGAAGTTCTGTGGAAAACGGGATGAGCAGAACGCCGATGGTGAGCGCGATACCGCCGTGGACGATCAATGCCGGTTCACCGAAGCGTTTCGCAAGGCACCCGATCAAGCCACCCTGAACCAGGGCACCCATGACTCCGACGAAGGCAAACAGATAGCCGTTCTGTTCAGGGCCCCATCCATACTGGCGGCGCGACCACATCGCGAACGTCGCCTCGAGCCCGGCGAAGGCGAACGTGGCGATGAACGATAGCCCGACCAACAAGGCGACCCTCGGGTCCGCGACCGCTTTACGGAATTTCTCGCGTCTCGTTTCGGGCGTCAGTGCGGCCATGCGCTCTCGGATTTCGGTGGAAAGGGACTCCTTCAGGAATAGGAAGGTGAGAACCAAGGCAACGGCGGAAAGCCCTGCGGCCGCGTATGCCGGGCTTCGGAAATCGGCGTTGACGGGATCGGATCCGGCCAATATGCCCCCGACCGCGGGCCCGATGATGAAACCGAGGCCGAACGCGGCACCAACGACCCCCATTCCCTTGGCCCGGTTCTCGCGGGTCGTTATATCGGCGGCGTAGGCGAAAGCGGCCGAAATGTTCCCCGCCATGAAACCGCCGGCGGCCCGTGCCGCAAACAACACCCAAAGGCTCTCTGCCGTGCCAAGCCAAACATAGGAAAGGGCGGTGCCGGCGAGACTGATCAAGAGAACAGGTCGGCGCCCAGTTCGGTCACTGGTTCGGCCCCAGAAAGGCGCTGCTATGAATTGGGTCAACGAGTAGACGGCCATCAACATCCCGACCTCGGCCGGGCTCGCCGAATAGTATTCCGCGTAAAAGGGAAGCAGCGGAATGATAATGCCGAAACCGATCAGGTCGATGACGACGATGAGAAATAGGATGAGCATAGGCAGCCGGGTGTTGAAATAGGTGCAACGTTTAACGTTGCGTGAGCTTCATTTCAATGCGCCGGTTGCGCCGTTTGCCGAATTCGTCATCCCTCAGGTCGAGCGGATGAAACTCGCCGAAACCGGCGGCGACCAAACGATTGGCCGGCAATCCCGCCTCGACGAGGTGTTTGAGGACGGAAATGGCCCTGGCCGTTGACAGTTCCCAGTTTGACGGAAAGCGGGCGGTGCTAATGGGGTCGTTGTCCGTATGGCCGTCAATCCTGAGAACCCAGTCGATCTCTCCAGGGATTTCAACGGCGATCTCCAACAGCGTCAGGGCCAATTGATTGAGTTGCGACTTCCCTTGGTCCTCGAGGTCAGCCGAGCCCTTTTCGAATAATATTTCCGACTGGAATACAAACCGGTCGCCGACGATACGCACGCCCTGCCGCCCGCCCATGAGATCACGCAAGCGCCCGAAGAACTCGGAGCGGTAACGGGACAATTCCTGGACCTTGCTGGCCAGAGCCGCATTGAGCCGCTTGCCAAGCGATACGATTTGAACCTTCTGTTCCGTCGACAATTTCTCCGAGGCCTCTAGGGCCGCCTGGATTTGCGCCATCTGTTCGCGAAGGGCCGCCGTTTGCTGATTGAGCAGGGCGATCTCGGCCCGGGCGCTCTTGGAGAGTTCCTTCTCTTCGAGCAGGGCCTTCTTCGAACCCGAAAGTTCCTCGTCCTTGGTCTCCAGTTTTCCGGCAAGTTCCGAGATTTGACCTTCGAGCTCGGACTTTAGTGCCTGCAAGGCTGCAATGTCGCGGTTGAGACCGGATAGTTCCGCAAGTTGTTCGCGCAATTTCTCCTCGGCTGCGGCGAGGCTGGTTCGCATTGTCTCCGCATCCGATGACATTTTGGCGATCATTTCCTCGGCGCCGGCGAGATCGTCTTTCAGGCCGGCTGTCTCCGAGCGAAGGTCGGTTATCTGATTGTCAGCCTCAGCCAAGCTTGACATCAGCGAGGTGATTTCTTCCTTGTTGGCCAGGTTTTGCCGAACATCCTGGTTGGCTTTTCGTTCCAGAGACAAGAGATCGGCCAGTTCACTGACCTGGCCGCGCAGGTTCTCCAAAGCCTGGTCGCGTCCAGAAAGCGCTTGGCCCAGGAAAAACTGGGCCAGGACGAAGATCAGCAGCAGGAACATCATGACCATGAGTAAGGTCGCCAGCGCATCGACGAAGCCAGGCCATATGTTGGTGCTTCTTTCAGCGCGTTTGGCGTACCCGACCATGGCGGTATCGGCCTTACTAAACTTTAGGCGCGTCGGTCGCCGCGGCGATCAGGCGGGCCAGGAGTTTGATCTCGCTCCGTAGTTGCTGGACGGTTTCCTCACGGCCGGTCTTGATCTCATCGGTCAACCGCGTGACGTAGATGTCGAGGTTGCGGATGTGCATACGCGTCGCTTCGTCGAGCCCGCCGCCGACGGCACCAGTGCCGCCCGCCAGTTGGCTGAGAATCGGTTTCAATTCTATCTGTGTTTCGGCAAGCGTCTTCATCAAAGCCTGCTGGGTCCGCATGTGATCCGTCAGTGTTTCCAACTTGTCGCCTACGTTGCGTAGGTTGTTGTCGACGGCTATGCGGCTCTCTTCACCACGGGCCAATGTGCGTTGAAGGTTCTCAAGACTCTCCGCCGTCTGCTCCAGGAGCGCCTGCACATAGACAGGAACGGGTTGATCGCCGTCACCGGAGAGTGCACCGGAAGAAAGACGGGTAACCGTCGAAAGCCACTCTTCCAGATCGTTGTAAAACCGGTTCTGAGCTTGATTGGCCTGGAGGTCGAGAAAGCCAAGAACGAGGGAGCCTGCAAGACCGAACAGCGACGACGAGAAGGCCGTCCCCATTCCGGCCATCGGCGCCTGCAGGCCGCGTTTCAATTCGCCGAAGATGGAAGCCGCGTCGCCGCCGTTGACCGCCAGACCGGCGATGACGTCGCTGATGGAACCCACGGTTTCGAGCAGTCCCCAAAAAGTTCCGAGCAGACCGAGAAAGATCAGAAGCCCGATCGTATAGCGCGACGTGTCCCGGGATTCATCCAGCCGCGACGCAATCCCGTCGAGAAGGGTGCTCATTGCCACCGTCGACAGCGAAAAGGTGTCCCGGTTACCGACCATCGTCGCCATCGGCGTCAAGAGTCGCGGCGGTTGCGATTGGGACAGGCCGCTTCGAGCTCCGTCCGTTTCGAGGTTGTTCCGGAAATTCTCGATCCACGCGACTTCCGGATACAACCGGACAACTTGCCGGAAGTTATAGAGAATTCCCAAAATCAAGACGCCGACGATTAATCCGTTAAGCGGCACGTTGGCCATGAATGCTTCACGAAATGGTAGAAATAGAAGGAAACCCACACTGGCGACTGCGGCAAGGAACATCACTATTCGGATCAGATATCGGTGCGGTCTGGTCATACCGCGGTGAACTCCGGGCGGCTTGGGTTACAGAATGTTCGGTCCGAATGCGATCGGAAAATCATCGCTGGGCAATATCGACGTCTACCCTGTTAACAGGTTTTTCGTCGGTTTTCGTGCCCAAGGCCCGGACGTCTATTCGCGTGCTCCGAACGCCGTTTTCGATCAGGAACGACCGCACGGAAAGGGCCCGCGAAAGTGACATGCGGCGCGCCTTGCTGGTTGTCAGGCCTTCTGAGCCCGCGTAGGCAAGGAGTTGCAGGCGCAGGTCCGATTTGTCCTTCAAGCCATCGGCGATGGCCTTCAGGGTTTCCTTGGCGTTTTCCGGAAGCTTGGTGTCGTTGGTACCGAACTCGATGCGTGTTGCGCGGCCCGGTTTGATTTCAGCCGATATGACGGGAAGCGCGGCTTGTTCCGATGGTTGCGGGCTTACGGGGGCCTCGACAGCCTTCGGTTCCGGGGCCGGCGCGGGTGCCGGTGGTTCGGGAGCCTTTGGCACTTCAGTTGGCGGCGGCGGAGCGGGCGGCGGCGCTTCCTCAACGGCGACAACCGGCGCTGGTTCTGGCTCCTTGGCCGGCGGCGGTGGTGCCGGTTCGATATTCTTCGGCGGGCTGGCCGCAATTTCAGCCTTTGCGGGAGCCGCCGTTTCGACGGGCATCTGTTTGGGTTTCGCCTGGACAATACGTTTCTTGGGTTTCGCCGACATCGCCGATGGCCCGGCTTTCGGCGCTACGTGCAGTACCGAGACGGGGTTTCGGCGAGGCGGAACCAGGAGGCTGCCCGTCACCCGTTGATTTGGTGCCAGGGGAAAGGCGGAAACGCCTCCATCTTCAATAACGCTGAGATCGACGCTGACAGGACCGCTGGATGATTGTGATTGTGCGATCGCCGGATGGTAAGCCAAGAGACCGGCCGCAGCGAGGGCCGCCGAAACACGCGAGGCCCAACCGATCCAGCCTGCGCCCAAGGGGCGGGCAGATCCGTTCGGGTGGTCGGGCATGATTGATCGTTCCCCTCGTAGAAACTTCGAAATCAAGTTACTTGGCCCCGACAGAGCCGGGGTAAAAAGTCCAGAATCACCATAACCAAGGGGCGCCCCGGGTACAACCGCTTTGCCTCGATAAACCACCTAACGACGCCCCCTTCGGATTGTCTCGCCGAGGCTAGTGGAGCGAACCGATCATGGGTTGGTGATCAGTTTCCTTAGGACATCGAACATATGGCTGTTCGCGGCCACGATTTCCCCGGTATCCAGCATTCGGTCTTTACCTTGAAAATCGCTGACGAACCCGCCGGCTTCGCGGATCATGACGATTCCGGCAGCGATATCCCAGGGATTGAGGCCGTGTTCCCAGAACCCGTCGTAACGCCCAGCGGCAAGATACGCCATATCGAGCGCGGCGGACCCGCAGCGTCTGACACCGGCGGATACGGCCATCACGGATTGCAACTGCCCGATAAATTCTTCATGCCCTTCACGGCCAAGGAACGGAATGCCCGTCGCGAACAGAGCCTCGTGGGTGTCGCGGCGACCGGACACCCGAATTCTTTTTCCGTTGAGAAACGCGCCGCAGCCCTTCTCGGCCAAAAACATCTGGTCGGTAAGCGGCTCGTAGATAATGCCGGCGAACAACTCCCGGTCCCGTTCCAATGCGATCGATACGCAGAAGTGCGGGAGGCCGTGGAGGAAGTTCAGCGTTCCATCGAGAGGATCGATAATCCAACGGTTCGAATCGTCGGGTCCGTCGATCGCGCCTTCCTCCTCCATGAGAAAACCGTAACGCGGCCGGGCCTTTTGTAATTCCTCGAAGATGGTCTTCTCGGCCCGCCGGTCTGCGACGCTGACGAAGTCGGCCGGCCCTTTCTTCGAAATCTGAAGAGTTTCGACTTCCGCGAATGCGCGCCGTAAACCGCGGCCGGCTTTCGTCGCCGCGCTGACCATCACATTAACAATGGCAGATCGTTGGGCCATTCGCGCCGGCCGGCTCAGTCTTTCGCCCGTTCGACGTATGTGCCTTCGGCAGTATTCACGACGATGCGGGTTCCGGCCTCAATGTGGGGCGGTACGAGGATTTTGACGCCGTTTTCGAGAACGGCTGGTTTGTAGGAGGACGAAGCGGTTTGGCCTTTGACCACAGCATCGGCTTCGGTCACTTCGAGGATCACGGTATCGGGCAACTGTACGCCGATGGGGTCGCCTTCGTGGCTTTCGATGATGACGGTCATGCCGTCCTGAAGGTACGGGAGCTGGTCCTCGCCGATCCGGTCTTCGTTCAGTGAGATCTGCTCGTAGGTTTCGTTGTCCATGAAGGTGCAGATGCCGCCGTCTGCGTAGAGGTACCGGAACTCCTTTTGGTCAAGCCTGGCTCGTTCGACCTTTTCCGACGACCTGAAGCGCTCGTTCAATTTGGTGCCGTCGCGGATATCCTTAAGTTCGACCTGCAGATAGGCGCCGCCCTTGCCGGGCTGGGTGTGTTGGGTCTTCACCGCCCGCCACAGTCTGTTCTGGTGTTCGATCACCATTCCAGGCCGGATCGCGTTTCCGTCAATTTTCATGGGTTCACTCGATGGGTTGGAGAACTCGAACGATTTTTCGCGCGGAAATTAGCAGTTTGCATCCGGCGAAGCAACGAATCGGGGAGCGCAGTTTTCGAGCACTTTTTCGAACTCGGCGACCGCCGCCGTCGGGCCCTTTTCATGATCCCACACGGCTGATACGACAGCCACAAAATCCGCGCCGGCCGAGGCCAAGCGACCACAGTTGTCCGCCGTAATGCCGCCGATGGCGACTGACGGCAAGAGAAACAACTCGCTCCACCATTCGAGAACTCCGGTGGTCGCCCGGGCTTTCGCGTCCTTGGTCGAGGTCGGGAAGAAGGCGCCGAATGCCACGTAGTCGGCTCCCCGTTCGCCGGCCTCCATGGCGAGATGACGCGAGTCATGACAGGTTACGCCGACGATGCGTTCATCCCCGACGGCCTCACGGGCGGCGGTATAGGACGCGTCTGACTGCCCGATATGGACGCCGTCGCAACCCATTTCCGCGGCCATATCCGGCCGGTCGTTGAGGATGAACGGCACATTCCGTGCGGCGGCTTCCGGCATGAGCTTGTCGATCGCGTTTCGGATCTGATCGTCGCTCGCCTCTTTCAAGCGTAGCTGTAAGGCGCCGACATCACCGCCATCAAGGGCTTCGGCCAGTCTGTCTTGGAAGGTAGCCGGATCGATCCGAGGCGGCGTGACCAAGTACAATCGGCAGCGGTCTCGTTCAATCAATCCTTTATCTCCCTTTCGATATCCAGCGCCGGATGTCGGCTGTTGGCTCGGCCGCGTGCGCCAAATCCAGCGCCTCTGCATGCCGCTCGACGACTTCCGTGCCCGATTGCAACGCGATATCGACGATCCGCTGACGGGCTTCCGGTTGGACGGCAAGGCTTACCGCCTCGACACCACGCCTTATGGCGCCAAGTGCCGTGCCGGGTTCATCGCCGCAATCAAGCACAGCGGATATATCGGCCTCCGGGAAGGTTTCATGGGCCTCTGCGACGATCGCTTGAAAGACGTCGGCGCCGAGTGTCGCCGCACCATGGGGTGGACTGAAGACGCGAACGGGGGTTCCAGTCTCCGCCGACGCTGCGGCCACGGCGAGCGCATGCTCCCGATCGTGAACGATGAAGGCAAGCCGCTGTGGCGTCATTTCCGCCGCCGGTCGTCAGCGTTGCCGTGGACGATAGGTGGCAAAGGACGGCCTCGTTCCGGAAAAAAGAAAACGGCCGGACGTCGAGCCGTCCGGCCGTCCTCGAAAAGTCTGCGGATCAACCGGCGTTCATCATGGCGACGGCAGTGTCCGACATCCGATTGGCGAATCCCCATTCGTTATCGTACCACGAAAGAACGCGGACGAAGTTACCCTCCATGACCTGGGTCTGGGTCGCATCGAACGAAGAGCTTGCCGCGTTGTGATTGAAGTCGACTGAAACCAGCGGCAGTTCATTGAAATTGAGAACACCCTTGAGCCGGCCATCGGCGGCTTCCTTGAGGGCGCCGTTGATCTCGTCGACCGTGGTATCGCGGCTCGACGTGAAGGTCAGGTCGATCAATGAGACGTTCGGCGTCGGGACGCGGACCGCTGTGCCATCGAGCTTGCCCGATAGTTCCGGCAGAACCAGACCGACCGCCTTGGCCGCACCGGTCGAGGTCGGGATCATCGAAAGGGCCGCCGCGCGGGCGCGCCGCGGATCCTTGTGCAACGTGTCGAGGGGCCGTTGGTCACCTGTGTAGGCGTGGATGGTCGTCATAAATCCTTTCTCGATACCGACGGTCTTGTGAAGGACGTCGGCCACCGGTGCCAAACAGTTGGTGGTGCAGGATGCGTTCGATACGACGGTATCGTCGGCCGTTAAGCTGTCGCTGTTGACGCCGTAGACGATGGTCTTGTCGACCTCCTTGCCCGGAGCTGAAATCAACACTTTCTTGGCTCCGGCATCGAGATGTTTGCCGGCGTCGTCACGCGAGACGAATAGTCCGGTGCATTCCATCGCCACGTCGACGCTCAGGTCGCCCCACGGCAGATTGGCAGGATCGCGTTCGGCCGTGACCTTGATCGGATTGCCGTTGACGGTCATGGTTTCACCGTCGACGCTTACGTCTATGTCCAGGCCGCCATGAACCGAATCGTGTTGCAGGAGGTGGGCATTCATTTCGGGCGAGCCGAGATCGTTGATTCCGACCACCAGAACGTCGTCACGACCGCTCTCGAGAATGCTGCGTAAAACCAGCCGGCCGATCCGGCCAAAACCATTGATACCAACGCGTATCGCCATTCCTATCTCCATACTTCCGCTGTCAAAAAAAAGAACGCCACGAGTGTCATGCGTTCCCCTGATCTTGCCGCGTTCCATACACGCTATTAACTGGGGGCGCAAACATCAGACGAACGCGGCTCCGCTTCAACCGAATAATATACTTTTTTTGAATATGTTGTGAAAGAGAACAATTCTCTTTTTTGATTAACATATTATCCATTGTTTTTAAAAACTTGGTTGACGAAGGAATCTTGCGGTGCATACTCTTCTGTCACAAATTCTTCTCTGTCACAAATTCTTCACTCGAAATCCGAGGCCATTCGGGAATGCCGAGCCAATCGATCATTCAAAAACCGTCAAGGGTTAACCGCGCGCACAACCGCCTGGAAACTGCCATCGAACGCCTCGAGACGGCAATCCGAAAAAGGGCGGCAGATGACGGCGGCGGCAATGGTGGGGGTGCGAACCAAGGTTCGGAGTTGGTGTCGCTGCAAGCCGAAATCCGCTCGCTCAGGGGCGAGAATATCGACCTGAAGGACACCCATCGGCAAGTCTCCGAGCGCCTCGACGCCGCGGTCCATCGCCTCAAGGGTCTAGTGGGAGATTAGGCCGTGGCTCAGGTCAACGTCGAAATCAATGGACGCAAATACCAGATCGCTTGCGACGATGGGCAAGAAGCGCATCTGACGCGTCTCGGAAATTACATCGACAACCGGGTGCAAGAACTGGTCGCCGCTGTCGGTCAGGTCGGTGATGCGCGCCTTTTGGTCATGGTGTCGCTGCTGGTTGCCGACGAACTTTCCGATGCCTACGCGGAACTCGAGGTCGCGCGGTCCGCCGATGACGGGGCGGCGGCGATGTTGCGGGCCGAGGAAAGCCTTAGCGTGCGGGTCGAATCGCTCGCCGAGCGCATCGAAAAGATTGCCGAACACCTCGAGCCTGCCTAATTTCACCTGAGGGCGGTCGCTTCGGGATTCGTCAGGCTAATTTATCCCGGGGCCAATGAAGACCTTCCGGGAGCTGTCCCTGTCGGACCCGTGGGTCCGGTATATGGCGCCCACCTGCAACTGCAGGCCGCGGAAGATACTTATGGCCAACGGTTTCGCAGCGCCGCCCGTCAAATCGCGCCTTATGGCGCCAATACCCGTCTCAGCTCGATTGCCCTCGAATGCTCATGACCAACACCCTGGATGCCGAAAAGGCGAAACTGCGCGACATCGCCAAGGCGGAACGGAAATTGGCGGCCGCGGAGCTGGGTGCGGATGCCGCGTCTCGCTTCGCCGGGCATCTTTTTCGCGCCCTGGGGCCGCGACTGGAGGGAAGGGTCCTTTCCGGCTACCTGGAAATCGGTGACGAACTCGCCGTTACGGCGGCGATGGAACGCCACTGCCGGAACGGCGGTCGATGCGGTCTTCCGGTGGTCTTGGGCACGGCCTCACCCCTCCGTTTTCGACAGTGGATCCCGGGCTGTGATCTCGAAGACGGGCCGTTTCGCACGCGCCACCCCGTTTCCGGCTCTCCTGATCTGACACCCGATGTACTGCTCGTTCCGCTACTGGCTTTCGACGAGGCGGGCTATCGGGTTGGATGGGGCGGCGGGTTCTTCGATCGGACCTTATCCGATCTCAGAAACAGAGGAAAGGTCATCGCCGTCGGAGCGGCCTATTCGGCGCAACGATTCGACACGGTGCCGCGGGACCGGCACGACCAACCGCTCGACTGGATCGTTACCGAACGCGATGCCATTGAGATACGGAAGGTGAACCAAAAATGAGAATACTGTTCGTTGGCGACGTGGTGGGGAAAACGGGACGGGCGGCCGTTTCCGAACATCTGCCAGGCTTGCGCGAAAGCCTCGACCTCGATTTCGTGGTCGTCAACGGAGAGAACGCGGCCCATGGCTTCGGCATCACCGACAGATCTGCCTGTCCTTCTACCAGTTGGGGGCCGACGTCATCACCACCGGCAACCATGTCTGGGACCAGCGCGAGATCATGAACTACATCGGCGGGGACGAGAAGTTGCTGCGGCCGATGAACTACCCGGAAGGTACGCCGGGCCAGGGAATCGGATTGTATCGGGATCGCCGCGACCGCAAGATCCTCGTTCTTCATGCCATGGGACGCTTGTTCATGGATCCGCTGGATGACCCCTTCGCGGCGGTGGACCGAGTGTTGACCAACCAACGATTGACCGACGGCGTTGACGCCATCCTGGTCGATTTTCACGCTGAGGCGACCAGCGAGAAGCTGTCGATGGCGCATTATCTGGACGGACGGGTCACCGCCGTAGTCGGCACCCATACTCACGTACCGACCGCTGATCACCAGGTCCTTGGCAACGGCACCGCATACCAGACGGATATCGGTATGACTGGTGACTACGATTCCGTGATTGGTATGAAGAAGGACACGGCGGTTGCGCGCTTTGCGACGAAATTGCCGCAAGGGAGGCTCGAGCCCGCCGAAGACGAGGCAACGCTCTGCGGTTTGTTCGTCGAAAGCGACGATGCAACCGGCTTGGCGCTTCGCGCCGAGCCGGTGCGCGTTGGCGGACGACTGTCGCCTGTGTTGCCTGAAACCGGCATTGCCGGATAAGACCGCCGCGTCGGACAGCCCGCTTTCCAACGGGCCCAATTGTTGCCATATTGCCCTGTCAAGTAAGGAGGCGGGGCCGCCTCTGTCAGCCATGCAAGATTGAACTGGCACACCGGGGTTTTCTGGATCATAGGGGCATACGAGGAATGGCAGGCCATTCAAAATTCAAGAACATCATGCACCGCAAAGGGCGCCAGGACGCCAAGCGGGCCAAGATATTCGCCAGACTAGGCAAGGAACTCTCCGTTGCGGCGCATGCGGGCACCGATCCCGACTTCAATCCGCGGCTGCGTCTCGCCGTTGCGGCGGCGAAGGCGCAGAACATGCCCAACGACAACATCCAGCGGGCCATAAAGCGTGCTGAACAGGGCGACGACGTAAACTACGAAGAGGTCCGCTACGAGGGTTACGGCCCCGGCGGCGTGGCGGTGATCGTCGAAAGCTTGACCGACAACCGTAACCGCACGGCCTCCGAGGTCCGCGCCGCCTTCTCCAAACACGGCGGCAACCTGGGCGAGACCGGCAGCGTGTCATTCATGTTCGAGCGCGTCGGTATTATCGTATTCCCGGCAGACGTAGCAGCCGGAGACGATGTATTTGAGGCCGCACTCGAGGCCGGCGCCTCGGATGTGGAAAGCACCGATGACGGGCACGAAATCACCTGCGACCCCGACGACTTCTCGAGCGTCCGCGATGCCTTGGAGGAGCGGTTCGGCGCGCCGGAAGAGGCACGGCTCGATTGGAAAGCACAGAATTCCGTTGCCGTCGACGAGGACACGGCCGGCACGCTCTTGAAATTGCTCGACGCCCTTGACGACAACGACGACGTTCAGCGGATTGCCGCCAACTTCGATATCGCCGAAGACGTTCTCATGCGCTTGAGTGCTTAAACGAGGGCCGGGAAGGGCAGATGCGGTTGATCGGTTTGGATCCCGGACTGCGAAACACAGGGTGGGGCGTTATCGAGGTCCATGGGAATCGTTTGTCGTATATTGCCGACGGTGTCATCAAAACCGTTTCGTCACTTTCGCTGGCCGACCGTTTGGTGCAACTACAGGACGGCATTACCGCAATCATTTCCGAGTTTGCACCGGACGAGGCCGCCGTCGAGGAAACATTCGTCAACAAAAACGCCGTTTCGACACTCAAGCTCGGTCAAGCCCGGGGGATCGCCCTCGTGGTTCCCGCCAATCATGGTCTGCGGGTCAACGAGTATCCACCGAACCTGGTCAAGAAGACCGTCGTCGGAACCGGGCACGCGGCCAAGGAACAGGTACAGATGATGGTTCGCACCCTGCTTCCCGGTTGCAACATCTCGTCGCCCGATGCGGCCGATGCGTTGGCGGTGGCGATCTGCCACGCTCATCATCGCGACGCCGTTTCCATCGCCGAATCCATGGGTGCCAGCCAATGATCGCCAAGTTGCGCGGTGTTGTCGACTCGATCGCGGAAGACTGGGCCGTCATCGACGTCGGCGGTGTCGGTTATCTGGTCTTTTGCTCGGGCAGGACCCTATCGCGCATCTCGGTTGGCGAAGCCGTGGCGCTCGAAATCGAAACCCACGTCCGCGAGGACCACATTCATCTCTATGGCTTTTTCGATGCGGCCGAACGGGACTGGTTTCGTATTCTGACGACCGTCCAAGGCGTCGGCGCCAGGGTCGCGTTGGCATTGCTCAGTGTGCTGGGGGCGGAGGAACTTCTCCAAGCGATCGCGTCGGGTGACAAGTCGGCGATCACAAAGGCGCCCGGCGTTGGGCCGAAATTGGCGACCCGGATCTTGAACGAATTGAAGGACAAGGTCGGCACGATTGCCTTGGGTCCGTCGGCCGGCGGGTCCGGCCCGGTGACGGCGACGACGTCGGAGGGGGGCGGCGATGGTTCGTCCAACCTCTCGGACGCGACATCGGCTTTGGTCAATCTGGGATACAATCCGAGCGAGGCCCTGGGCGCCGTATCGCGTGCTGCCGGCGAACTGGGCGACGATGCCGACGTCGAGGCGCTGATCCGTGGCGGCCTCCGCGAATTGGCGCCGGCCGAGCTCCGATAACGTGGTTGGGTGTTCGCGATGAATGACCAGGACCGCATGGTCGAACCGGCTGCTGGCGAGGCAGAACGCCTGAGCGAAGCCTTGGATCCCGGGCTGCGACCGCGCCGGCTGGATGAATTCGTCGGCCAGAAGCAGGTCTGCGAAAATCTCTCGGTCTTTGTCGCCGCCGCTCGAAAACGCGGCGAGGCCATGGACCACGTCTTGTTTCACGGCCCGCCCGGGCTTGGCAAGACCACGCTCGCCCAGATCGTCGCGCACGAACTCGGCGTCGGTTTCCGAGCCACCTCAGGCCCGGTCGTCGCCAAGGCCGGCGATCTCGCCGCGATCCTGACCAACCTTCAGCCGCGCGACGTGCTGTTCATCGACGAAATCCACCGCCTTAATCCGGTCGTAGAGGAGGTTCTCTACCCGGCCATGGAAGACCGCCAGTTGGACCTGATCATCGGCGAGGGACCAGCGGCCCGTTCCGTACGCATTGAATTGCCGCCGTTCACCTTGGTCGGGGCGACGACCCGGTCCGGACTATTGACGACTCCGTTGCGCGAAAGGTTCGGAATTCCGATGCGGATGGTCTTTTATTCACCGGAAGAGCTGATTGAGATCGTTGCCCGGGGCGCCCGCCTATTGGAATTCGCATTGACCGATGATGGTGCCCTGGAAATCGCGAAGCGGGCGCGTGGAACGCCGCGAGTGGCCGGCCGGCTTTTGCGCCGGGTCCGGGATTTCGCCGACCTCGAAAACGCCGGGCCGGTGGATGCAAAGGCAGCCAATCAAGCGCTAAATCGGCTCGAGGTGGATGAGCGCGGGCTCGATGCCATGGACCGCCGCTATCTCACATGCATCGCCGACAATTACGGCGGGGGCCCGGTGGGGATCGATACCATGGCTGCGGCACTCTCTGAACAACGCGATACCATCGAAGAAGTCATCGAACCGTATCTCATTCAACAAGGTTTTCTAATGCGCACCCCGAGAGGCCGAGTCCTTGCCGCAGAGGCTTTCAAACATCTCGGTCTTTCCCGGCCAGCAAACTTCGAGCAGCTGCAGTTGTTGGCCGAAGAAGGAGAAGACGATGCCTGAAGGTCAGTCGGCCACGGCAGTTCACCGGTTGCCTATCCGCGTCTACTACGAGGACACGGATGCGGCCGGGTTGGTTTACTACGCCAATTACCTGCGGTACGCGGAACGCGCACGCACGGAAATGTTGCGGGATTTCGGCATTGGCAGTTCAGACTTGATGGCCAGCGAGGGGCTCGCTCTCGTCGTCAGTAGATGTTCTACCGACTACATAAAGGCGGCACGGCTCGACGACGTGTTGAACGTGGAGACGCGGATTCTCCGCGTCGGCGGCGCGTCGCTCGATCTGGAGCAGGTCGTCTGCCGTGGCGAAGATGTCCTTGTCAGAATGGAATTGAAGATCGGATGTTTTGATCTCAAAACAGGCGGAGCCGCGCGCCTTCCGAAACACCTGCGAGCGGTCTTCAGTAATACCCAATCGGATCTATTGCCGTAGGTCCTATCAACGCGAGAGAGACAACGGATGGAAAATCAGGCGGTTGACGCACTAACGCTGGCGGGATCGGTCGGTGAAATGGATTTCGGGATGATTTCGCTTTTCCTGAGAGCCGACGTCGTGGTCAAGTCGGTGATCGTGATTTTGATCCTGGCGTCCATTTGGTGCTGGGCGATCATCTTCGACAAATCCTTCGGGCTCAGGCGTCTCAACAGAAGGTCGAACGACTTCGAGCAGGCTTTCTGGTCCGGTAACTCTCTCGACGACCTCTACGATAGGATTTCCAGTCAACCGCGGGATCCCATGTCGGCTGTGTTCGTCGCCGCCATGCGGGAGTGGCGGCGCTCGTCGACCCGCAGCAGTGAAGGGGGCGCCCAGGTCAGTGTCGCCGAGCGCATCGACCGCGTCATGCAGATCACAGTGGCCCGTGAAATGGAGCGCGCGGAGAGGTACATGACGTTCTTGGCGACCACCGGCTCGACGGCGCCCTTCATCGGGCTGTTCGGCACGGTGTGGGGCATCATGAACAGTTTCCAGTCGATCGCGATTTCCAAGAACACCAGCCTCGCCGTGGTCGCGCCCGGAATCGCGGAAGCTTTGTTCGCCACGGCCCTCGGCCTACTCGCAGCGATCCCGGCCGTTGTCGCTTACAACAAACTGTCGCGGGATCTCGACCGCTACGCGGGGCGGCTCGACAGTTTCGCCGGTGAGTTCGCGGCCATTCTTAGCCGCGAAATGGAAACCGGCGCTTGATGGGGAGGGGTTGAGATAGATGGCCGCCTTTCTCAATAACGGGGCTTCCCGCCGCTCAAGACGGCGCAGCCCGCCGATGAGCGAAATCAACGTGACGCCTTTCGTCGACGTGATGCTGGTGTTGCTGGTCATTTTCATGGTCACGGCGCCGCTGCTTACGGTCGGTGTCGAAATCGACCTTCCGAAGACGAAGGCGGCGGTCATCGAGGGGAATGACGAACCATTGGCGGTCAGTATCGATGCCGGCGGCAATATCTTCATCCAAGATACGGAAGTGGCGCTCGACAATCTCGTGCCGCGCTTGAACGCAATTACCGAGAACAATCCCGAAGCCCGCATTTTCGTTCGCGGCGATGAGGCCATCAACTACGGCCGGGTCATGGATGTCATGGGCCGTATCAACTCGGCCGGTTACCGCAAAGTGGCGTTGGTGACGCGCCGCGCACCGCAAGAAAAGCGGACGAAAAAGCCAGGCGCAACGGCGCAGCAGTAAACCCATGCGTAGTGGCTTCCTGACGTCGATACTTTTTCATGCCGCGGTGGTTGCCGTCAGTTATTTCGGTCTCCCGTATATTCAGCCGCCGACCTTGATCAGTGAAGAACCGATCTGGGTTGAAGTCGTCAACATATCGGAAGTCACGAACATACCGGACGCGCCACCGGAACCGGTCGAGGAACCGCCGCCGGAACCGCCGGAAGCCGATGCCTTGCCTCCTGAGCCCGAGCCCGAGCCCGAACAGGCGGCCTTGCCGCCGGAGCCCGAACCGGAGCCCGAGCCAATTGTCGAACCTGAGCCCAAGGTAGAACCGGAGCCAAAACCGGAACCGAAACCACAACCGAAGTTCGCTTCCGTGAAACCGAAACGGAAACCCAAGCCGCCCGACGCTTTTGAGAAGGTCTTGAAGACGATCGAGGAACTGAAGAAGAAGGCGCCATCGAAAAAGCCAGAGAAACCGGCCGAAAAGAAACAGCCGTCTTTCGATGATATGATGGCCAAGGCGTTGACCTCGCCTTCGAAAAAACAAAATCGATTGCAACCCTTGTCGATCAGTGAAATCGATCTCGTTCGTCAACAAATCCGGAGGTGTTGGAATCTGCCGGCAGGCGCGAAGGAGGCCGAGAATCTCGTCATCGAAGTTTCGGTCATCATGAATTCGGACGGTACTGTACGCGAGGCGAAAATCGTCGATTCGGCGCGAATGAACTCGGACCCATTTTTTCGGGCGGCCGCGGAATCGGCGAGAAGAGCCCTCTTGAATCCGAGGTGCAATCCGCTCAAGCTGCCGCCCGAGAAATACAGCCAGTGGCAACGGACGACGTTCACGTTCAACCCGAAGGAAATGTTCTAGACAGGGGGCCGTTTTGAGAAAGACGATTTGGGTGGATCCGGTTTTTCGGCGCAAGGCCAACGTGGCGGCCGCAGGTTTGCTTCTGATGCTGGTCCTGTTGATGCCGAGACAGGGAGTCGCGGAACTCCGCATCGACATCACCCGCGGGACCGTCGAGCCGATCCCAGTCGCGGTTACAGACTTGGTCGGTAAGAGCAACGAGGAAAAGCGGTTTGGCCGCGATATCTCTCGCGTGATCGCCAATGATCTGGAGCGTTCCGGGCTCTTCAAACCGATCGACCGCAAAGCCTTTATCCAGACCGCGGAGTCCATGCAGACCCTGCCGCGGTTCGGCGATTGGCGGGTCATCAACGCGCAGGCCATGGTCCAGGGGAAAGCGCAGATCGTTCCCGATGGGCGGTTGCGCATCGAGTTCCGCCTTTGGGATGTGTTCGCCGAAACGCAAATGGTCGGGCTGGCTTATTTTACGATTCCCGACAACTGGCGCCGCGTCGCCCACATTATCGCCGACGCCATTTATAAACGTATCACCGGTGAAACCGGATATTTCGATACACGGATCGTCTACATTGCCGAAAGCGGTCCCGCCAACAAGAAAATCAAGCGCCTTGCGATCATGGACCAGGACGGCGCCAACCACCGCTTCCTGACCGATGGCGGTAGCCTCGTGCTGACGCCCCGGTTTTCGCCGACGCTTCAGGAAATCACATATCTTTCCTACTACGGCAACCTGCCGCGCGTTTATATCTTCAACATCGATACCGGACGCCAGGAAATCCTCGGCGATTTCCCGGGAATGACCTTCGCGCCGCAGTTCTCACCGGACGGCAAGAAGGTCATCATGAGCATGGCCCGCGACGGCAACTCGGAAATCTACACGATGGATTTGCGGACGCGCCAAGTCGTCCAGTTGACCCACCATTCGGCGATCGATACGTCCGCAAGTTTTTCGCCGGATGCCAGCAACATCGTTTTCAATTCTGATCGCGGCGGCACCCAGCAGCTCTATGTGATGAATTCGGCGGGCAGGAACGTCAGACGAATCAGTTACGGAAAGGGGCGTTATGCGACGCCCGTGTGGTCACCGCGAGGTGACCTGATCGCGTTCACCAAGATTCATAAAGGGCGGTTCTTCATCGGGGTCATGCGGCCGGACGGAACGGGCGAGCGGCTTTTGGCCGAGGATTTTCTCGTCGAGGCGCCGACGTGGTCGCCGAACGGACGCGTCCTGATGTTCTTCCGACAAAGCAAGACAACGGCCGATGGCAAGGGCGGAAAAGCGCGGTTATGGACGATCGATCTGACCGGACACAACGAGCGGGAGATCGTAACGCCGCTCGATGCGTCGGATCCGGCATGGTCGCCATTGATCCCGTAATTGATCGCGCAACAGGCGCGTAATATCTTTGTGATTCCAGGGTTTTTTTCGAAAAAACACTTGGAATTGGCGACCGTAATCTTTAATAAAACTGGTCTTAGGACCGAAAAACGGTCGTAATGCATTGTGTCGAATAAATTTGTCGTACAAGGTTCGACACACAATATGAGTCCGTCCCGATAAGGGGGAGATTTAAATGCGCTTCAAAATTTTAGGCATTCTTGCCGCCGTCGCGCTTCTCGGCGCCTGCGAAACCGCTTCCGACACCTCCGGACAAACCTCCGGTGGCGGCAGCGCCGTCGCGGATGCGAAGCCGGTAGAAACGTTCACCACGCCTCTCGGTAGGGCCGGTGCAATTGCGGCGGGTTCGCAGGAAGACCTGGTAGCCAACGTCGGCGACCGTGTGTTCTTTGCGTTCGACAAATACCATCTCAATGATATCGCGCGCGCCACGCTCGATAAGCAAGCGGCGTGGATGAAGGCCAATCCGTCGACGGTCATTAGCATTGAAGGGCATTGTGACGAACGGGGAACGCGGGAATACAACCTCGCTCTCGGCGAACGTCGGGCCAATTCCACCAAGGACTATCTCGTCGCCCTTGGTATCAACCCGGCTCGTATCAAGACGATTTCATACGGAAAGGAACGCCCGGTAGCGCTCGGTTCGAACGAGGACGCCTGGGCGCAGAACCGCCGCGCCGTTTCGGTGGTAAGCTCTGCCGGAAGCTAGGCGAGGGCGCTTCTGAAGTTTTTTGGCGCCTGTCTGCGGGATCCACCCGCTGGGCAGGCGCCATAATTTTGCCTAGAATGTTGGTCAGCCTGAACCCGTTGTTCTTCCGATCCTTAAACGAATCCCGTGGGGTTTGAAATGAGTGGACGTGCGGCGAAGTTCCGTTGGTGTAGCCCGCGAATAGCGGGCTTGGCCATGGGTGCCTGTTTTCTGTCGGTTGGTCTCGTTTCCGAGGGTAGCGCGCAGGATTCGGACGTTCGTCCATTGCTTGACCGGATGGAACGTCTCGAGCGCGATATCCGAACCCTCAATTTAAGCATTTCACGGGGAACACCGTTACCGCCGGCCAGCCAAGGTGAAACGAGCTCGGCGAATGGGTTGTCGAAACCGGCGATTGCTCGCCTCGGCCTTCGCATGGACCGACTCGAGCAGGATATTCGCGATGCCACTGGCACCATGGAAGAGATGAACTTCCGGATAAATCAGGTCGTCGAACGCCTGGACAAGCTGGTTGGCGATGTCGATTTCAGGCTGTCGGCGCTCGAGGAGAAGCTCTCGCGCGGCGGACAACCGCGGGCACTCGGCCAGGCTCCCGGTATTGGTAGCCCCAGCATCGCGGCGGCGCCGTCACCGGCCGGCGTTCAAGCGATTGCACCCGGACCGCAATCGTTGGGAACGGTATCCGTATCGGCCATCGAAGCCATCCAAAGCCAGAAACTTGAAGCCGGTTCAACGTCAGCGCCGGCACAGCCGGCTGCCCCAACCCCGACGCCGGCTCAACAAGCCGCGGTTCCTCAGGCCGCGGGGTCTTTGCCTGCCGGAACGCCGAAGGAACAATACGCCTACGCATTCAATCTGCTCCGCCAGACCAATTACGATCAAGCCGAAATTGCCTTGAAGTCTTTCGTCGAGATGCATGCCGACGATCCGTTGGCGAGCAATGCGCGATATTGGCTGGGCGAGACCCATTACGTACGCGGCGCTTACCAAGAAGCCGCACAAGTATTCTTCGAGGGTTTTCAAAAGGACCCGAAAGGTCCCAAGGCGGCCGATACCCTGTTGAAGCTCGGCATGTCCCTTGCCGTTTTAGACAAACAGCCGGAAGCCTGTGCGGCCTTCACCAAGGTGCTCGCCGATTTCCCGCGGGCCTCGGCCGGTGTCAAGTCGGCGGTGACGCGCGAAAGGCAGCGGAACGGCTGTCCCTAAGGAAATGCCGGGCGCCGCCCACGATCTCTTAGATGAGTCCTTTAGAGACCTGATGGCGCCATTGGGTCCGTTCGAAGCGCGCCCCCGTGTCGGTGTCGCCGTATCCGGCGGCGGCGACAGCATGGCGCTGGCCTCATTGCTCGTGGGCTGGGTCGACGCGGCCGGCGGACAGCTGATTACGCTAACGGTCGATCACGGACTGAGGGCCGGGTCGGAATCGGAATGTCGGCAGGTTTCACGCTGGATGAGGGAGATCGGTGTCGAACACCATACGCTGACCTGGTCGGGTCAAAAGCCGAAGACCCGCGTCCAGGAACTTGCAAGAGAGTCGCGTTATGCCTTGATGGAGAAATGGTGCCGGGAGAACGGGGTCTTGCACCTGGCCGTTGCTCACACGCAGGAGGATCAGGCGGAGACATTTCTCATGCGCTTGAACCGGGGCAGCGGCCCCGATGGTCTGGCCGCAATGAGCGCGGTTGTCGAAAAACCCGATTGCCGCATTCTGCGTCCCCTGTTGCCGGTTTCGAGGCGGTCGCTCCGCGATTACCTGGTATCCGCGGGAAGGAAGTGGATTGAGGACCCAAGCAATACCGATCCGCGTTTCGAAAGGGTGCAGTGGCGCCATCGGATGTTGGAGTCCGGGCTTTCTGCATCGTCCTTGACCATCGCCGCGGACCGCTACGCAAGCGCGAGGATCGTCATCGAGCGCGAGACAGCAAAGGCGATTGCCCACACCCTGCGACTTCATAGCTTTGGATTTGTTTCCGGTGACATGGGGAGACTCAGGGACTTGCCCGGCGACTTGTTTTCGCGGGTACTGGCGAGGGCCCTGGTGACCGTCGGCGCCAAAAGGATGCCGCCGCGTCGCGGCAAACTGGACCATCTCGTCGATCGTTTGCGAACCGAGGACGCGATGGCCGCAACCCTCGGCGGTTGCCGGGTTACTTTGCAACCTGGCCGGTTGCTGGTTTGCCGTGAAAACCGGAACCTACCGCAAGACCTTGCTGTCACGCCTGGGTCGATTCACCATTGGGATCGCCGGTTTACCGTCGGTTTTGGGGGAGCCACGAGGCTGGCCGAACGCGCCCATTGGCTGGCGCCACTGGGCGAGAGCGGACACCGCTTTCTCGACCACGAAATGCCCCGATTGGGCGGGCAAGAAATCCCCAAGGCGGTGGCGACAACGCTTCCGGCTTTGGTCGACGACGCGGGTATCGTTGAGATTCCCCATATGGGCTTCGTGCGCGAAGACGTCGAGCCGCTGGGCACGGCAATTCGGTCCTTTGCATTCAAACCGCTGAATTCCCTTTCCGGGAGGGGGTTTTATTGTTGCTAAATAGGGGTTATAGATTATCTCAATAGTGAAGGTAAGCCTGTTGCCGGTCGGTGCGGGTAGCTGTGATCGTGGATTGTTGAAAGGTACGGGCCTTGAATTTCGGACGAAATCTAGCTCTCTGGGTGATCATTGCGCTGTTGGTATTTGCGCTGTTCAACCTTTTTCAGGGTGCGTCGATGCGCAATCCGCAGATGGCGCTGGCCTATTCAGACTTCGTCACCTCCGTTGAGGCCGGTGACGTCCGCGATGTGACGATCCAGGGCCAAGCCGTCACCGGACACTATCGGGATGGCCGCGTGTTTCAGACCTACGCGCCGGAAAATTCCAACATCGTCGAGGTCCTGACCAAACAGGGCGTGCGAATAAGCGCCCTTCCATCGGAGGAAGAGACCCCGACGCTGTTCAGCATCCTCATATCCTGGTTCCCGATGCTGCTTCTTATCGGTGTCTGGATCTTTTTCATGCGCCAGATGCAGTCGGGCGGCGGCAAAGCCATGGGCTTCGGCAAGTCACGGGCTCGCCTGTTGACCGAAAAAACCGGCCGCGTGACCTTCGAGGACGTCGCCGGAATCGACGAAGCCAAGCAGGAACTGGAAGAGATTGTCGAGTTCCTTAAGGATCCGCATAAGTTCCAGCGCCTCGGCGGCAAGATTCCAAAGGGCTGTTTGCTGGTCGGACCGCCGGGTACCGGTAAGACCCTGCTGGCGCGCGCCATCGCCGGTGAGGCCAACGTGCCGTTTTTTACCATTTCCGGCTCCGACTTCGTCGAAATGTTCGTCGGT
>Ga0209458_1000242_pt1 | contig 23680 bp, 19 predicted proteins | sample WorMetLIZAISLAND_FD_187411 | JGI IMG/M metagenome (GOLD analysis project Ga0209458, IMG submission 187411) | Marine gutless worms symbiont microbial communities from Max Planck institute for Marine Microbiology, Germany - Inanidrilus manae... ...
CGCTGATGCTGAAGGCGATCCACGCTCAGGAGTGCCGCGCAGCAGCCCGGGCCAAGGCCGACGAGGTCATCGCCAAGCTGAAGGCCATGCGGCTTGCCAAGGTGGCCACATGGCTCGAGGAGACGGTTGACGAGACCCTGGTTTACTACGCCTTCCCAAACGAACACTGGCGCCGGATCAGGACCAACAACCCACTGGAGCGCATCATGCGCGAAATCCGACGGAGGACCCGTGTGGTCGGCGCCTTTCCAGATGGTCAATCGGCTCTCAACCTGGCCGCGGCCAGATTGAGGCACATCGCCGGCACCAAGTGGTCGAGCAAGCGCTATATGAATATGAACCTACTCAAACAGCACAAAATGAGTGCCTGACGGGACAGGCCGCCAACCCCAAAGTGCGAAAGAATCTAGACACTACCGGCCGAACAGCGTTGACAAACGCTGAGAATGTCAAGCTTCAGGTTCAACCTCACGCCATACGATCATTCTACTATACAAGCGTGGTGGGCGACGATAACCGTCTCCAGGAGGTTCGGCATCAGCTTTGGGGTCTAGGATTTAACCCGCGGGTATTCAAGAAGTCTCGAAAGGAAGAGAAAGCGAAAGGTGTAGATATAGCGCTCGCCACGGACTTCCTGAGCAACGCTTACAAGGATAACTATGATGTTGCGGTTCTAATCGCTGGGGATGGGGACTATCTGCCGCTGGTAGAGGACATAAAGCGCCTAGGCAAAGTTGTGTATTTGGCATTCTTCTCGGGGGATGGAATGGGACTCAACCCTGAGCTTGAACTTGCCTCCGACCGCTTCTTTGACATGTCGGATTTCTTCCGTACACGGTGGTGCGAGGAGCAAGAAACGCAACAAGGTTAAGTCGGCCCCTTTCCGACCCCTTACTCTCCACCCAACGCCTCGTAAATCTTCCGCCCGGCCCGCCCCGTAACCGGCATCCCCAGTGCCGTCTCCGCTTCCTTGATGGCGGCGCGGGTGAGGGGGCCGATTTTGCCGTCGGCTTCGCCGATGTCGTGGCCGCGGGTGATCAGGAGCTTTTGCAGCTGTAGGCGCTCGGCGCGGGAGAGGCCGGGGTCGTCGGTCGGCCAGGGGGTGCGGAAGGCCGGATAGCCGGCCAGGCGGTCGGCCAGGTGGGAGATGGCGAGCGCGTAGGACTCGGCTGCGTTGTAGGAATAGATCGCATCGAAATTCTTGAAGACCAGGAAGGCCGGCCCCTTGGGCCCGGCCGGCAGCAGCAGGCCGGCCTGGCGTTCGCCCGAGAGCGTTGCGCCGTCGGCGCGGGTCACGCCGCGCTTCGCCCAGGTCGAGAGCGGCACGCGCTTCTTGCGACCGCTGAGGCCGTTGTAGCCGGGCGGCACCTTGGCCTCGATCAGCCAGGGCGCACCGCTCCGCCAGCCGGCGCGCTTCAGGTAGTTGGCGGTCGAGCCCAGCGCATCGGGGATCGAGTTCACCAGGTCGCGCCGCCCGTCGCCGTCGAAGTCGACCGCCAGGCGGCGGTAGGTCGAGGGGATGAACTGGGTCTGCCCGAAGGCGCCGGCCCAGGAGCCGTAGAGGTCGTCCATTGGCAGGTCGCCGCGGTCGACCAGCTCCAGGGCGGCGATCAGCTCGCTGCGCCAGAAGTCGCGCCGCCGCTCGCCCAGGCAGGCCAGGGTGGCGAGCGCCTGGGGAATGAAGTTGCGGCCGGCCTCGCGGCCGTAGTCAGTCTCGACGCCCCAGACTGCGGCGATCACGTGGCGGTCGACGCCGTAGCGCTTCTCGGCGGCGCGCAGGGTGGCATCGTGCGCGGCCATCCTGGCGCGGCCGTCGGCGATGCGCCGCTCGTCGACCAGGAAAGCCAGATAGTCCCAGATCGGCGTCTTGAACTCCGGCTGCACCTGGGAGAGGGCGAGCACCCGCTCGTCCGGCTGCACCTGGTCGAGTGCCTGGGACGTGACCGCGGCATCGACGCCGGCCTGCCGCGCGGCCTGCTTGATGTCGGCCACACAGGCGGGGAAGTCGGCGGCGAGGGCGGGGCCCATCGAAACGGCAGGCGCAAGGAGGGCCCCGGCGAGCAAGAGCAGTCCGATCAGGGTGAGTCTGCGCATTGGCGGGCGATCTCCGTAGGATGACAGCTCGATCGCGAGGCATAGCTTCGGATCAAGGCAATTCGAAGATTACAACGATTCGCCAACGGCGCTGCTGAGCTACGCTATGCCTCTTACCAAACTCCGACTAGGGCCTGTGGACATTCATTTCGCCGCCGTGGCGGGAGCAGATTTTCACCAGGGTTAGGAGCGGAAGGCGCCGTGGGGTGATCCCCCACAAGGCGTCCGCGACGCGGCCCCCCTGGCGCCCTGGGGTGAAAATCTGCCCGGTCCCAAATGGATCCGGCGGATCTGGTCCGCGGCCGCGTCGCTCCCATGGGTCCACTGGGTCGAATATGCTTGGGCATGTCCTTCCTCGTCGCTTCTAACCGCGGGCCAGATCCGCTCGGACCACGGCGGCGAAATGAATGTCCACAGGCCCTAAGGCTCGTGGCCGCGGGCCTCGCAATCCGGTTTCCGGTCGGTATCGGCCTCTCATTACCTACCAAGGAGCACGGGCGAAATTGGCAGTCCTTTTGGCTCGTACGTTTACCGATGATTAATCTAGTTGATCTACTCATGCGATAGAAAGTGATCCAGCTAGTAGACCTAGATTGACTAAGGGACTTTGCCCCATGCTCAGCGGCGCCGTCTTCACCATTCGGAACAGCCTCCTCACGATCGTCACGCTGCTCGTCCTTGGCGTTCTTGCCTTCGCCGGGCTGGGCGCGGTCAACGCCTACAAGACTCTCGTTCACGACGAAGACATCTTACGCATGAACGAACTTTCGGACTTGCTACTCGAGAGTGCCGGCAATTGGGCCGTCGAGCGTGGCGTGACCAACGCCGCACTGGGGGCAGTGGAGCCGGTTGCCGCGGCTCGGCGCGAAAAGATCCTTCAGCGCAGATCGACGGCCGATAGCGCGCTATCGAAGGCGCTCGATCGTTTGCGAAAGGTGCAAATGTTCCCCGGTCAGGAGCAATCCGTTGCCGCCTTGGAAGAGGCTTTTGCGGCGATGCAGCAGATCCGCCACGAGGTCGACCTAGCCCTCCAAGTGCCGAAAGAGCAACGCGATACTCGCTTGGTATCGTCGTGGGTTCCGACGGCTACGGCGCTGGTCCTGAAGAGCAGGGATCTCCGCGTCGAGCTCACGCAATCCCAGGGCGCCAGCAGTTTGATCGGCCAGCTGACGGCCCTGAAGCACTTCGCCTGGGTCATGAGCGAGTTCGCCGGCCGCGAGCGTGCGATCGTCGGTGGTGTCGTGGGTTCGGGAAGCAAGCTGAACCACACTACGCTTCAGACCTTGAATGCCTACCGCGGCCAGGTCGAACTCGCCTGGGAAACCGTGCGCGACATCGCGAAGGAAGAGGGACTGCCGCCGGCCGTTAGCGATGCGATAGATCGAGCACAGGCCACCTACTTCGGGACCTTCCAGCAAACCCGAGAGGCGGTCTACGACGGCGGTGTCAACCGCGTCGCCTATCCGACTACCGGCATCGAGTGGATAGAGAAGGCGACGGTCGCGATCGATGCCATCCTGAAACTGCAAGATACGATTACCCAGGCCTGGTACGGCTCCGGTCTGGCGCCGGAAGCGAACGCACTTACGGAGGATCTGATCACCGCCGCCGGCAACTGGGCGGTCGAGCGCGGCGCGACGAACGCGGCGCTCAATGCCGAAGCTCAGGCCAGCGACGACGTCCTCCGCATCATCGACAGCCGACGGGGCAGTGCGGACGAGGCCTTCAAAAGCGGATTGAAGCGGTTGTCGAGCGGCTTCTCCTTCGCCGGCAAGCACCAGAGCCTGCAGGAGGTCGAAGACGCCTATCAAGCGGTGATCGAGCTGCGCGCCCGGCTGGACGGCGAGCTTTCCAAGCCGAAAAGCCAACGCGAGTCCGAGCTTGCCCGCAGTTGGGTTCCAACCGCGACGAGGCTCATTATCGCCACGCAGGATCTTCGCGTCTCGGCTACACGGGCCATCGGTGCCTCGGATCCCCGGATTGCCGCGTACCTGGGAGCCAAGCACAGCACCTGGGTCATGGCCGAGTTCGCGGGCCGCGAGCGCGCCATCGTCGCGGGCGTCATTGCCTCCGGCAAGCACTTCTCCGCAGAGCAGTTCCGCAGGCTTTCCGAGTACCGCGGCTGGGTCGAGAGCGCCTGGGCAAGCATCATCGAGTTCGGGCAGTCCCCCACGACGGCCGCTACGGTCGGGGATGCGATTGCCGAGGTCGAGAACGCCTTTTTCGAGGTCTACGGGGAGACTCGCGCCGGCATCTATGACGCTGAGGCGAAAGGCGCCGCCTATCCCCTGACCGGTGCGGATTGGATCGCGGCGGCGACGGATGCGATCAACAGTCTTCTCGCGGTCCAACAGGCGGCCGGCGAGGCGACGGCTGAAATTGCCGAAATGAAGAAGACCGAGGCGACCACCACCTTGTTCGCGGACGCCTTCATCCTAGCCCTTGCCGCGATCATGGCGCTGATCTGCGTCTGGGTCATCATGCAGCGGATAGTACGGCCGCTCCGCGGCATGACCGCGGCCATGGACGAGATCTCTCACGGTAATCTCGCGGTCGACGTACCCTCGGCGGAGAGGGCCGATGAGATCGGAAACATGGCGAGGGCGCTGCAGATCTTCAAAGACAACCTCTTTGAAACCGAGCGTCTGCGGGAGCAGCAGAAGGAGCAGGAAGCCAAGGCCGAGGAAGAACGGTCGAAAGCCATGATGGAGCTCGCCGATTTCTTCGAGACCACGGTGAAAGACGTCGTCGAAGGCGTGGCCAATACCTCGACGAACGTCAAAAGCGCGGCCGAGGCCATGTCGCGCACCGCCGGCGAGACCAGCGAGCGCTCCACGGCCGTGGCCTCCGCCTCGGAGGAAGCCACCGTCAGTGTGCGGACCGTGGCCACTGCCGCCGCGGAGCTCTCCAAGTCGATCAGCGAGATCAGCCAAAGAGTCGGCGAATCGAGCCAGATCTCGGGCACGGCGGCAAACAAGGCACAACACACCAATGAAGAGGTGTCTCAGCTCGCCGAGGCGGCAAGCCGCATCGGCAATGTGGTCGAGCTGATTTCGGATATTGCCGAACAGACCAACCTTCTGGCCCTTAACGCCACAATCGAAGCGGCCCGCGCCGGCGAAGCCGGCAAAGGTTTCGCTGTCGTGGCCCACGAAGTAAAGAGTCTCGCCACTCAAACCGCCAATGCGACAGGGGAAATCGCCCAGCAGATCAACCAGATTCAAGGCGCGACCGACAAAGCGGTCGACTCGATCAAGGAAATTGTCGCGACGATCGAGCAGGTAAACGAGATCGCCACTGGGATCGCCTCCGCCGTGGAGGAGCAGGGCAGCGCCACCCAGGAGATCTCACGCAGCGTCGACGAAGCCGCTGCGGGAACCCAAGAGGTGACGCAGAACATCGCTGCGGTTAGCGAGGCCGCGCGGGATACCGGTCAATCCGCCGGCGACATGTTGACCGCCTCGGAGGAGCTTGCCGAGCGCTCCACGCATCTGGGCGACGAAGTCGAAAGCTTCCTTGTCCGTGTGCGCGAGTCGGCCATGGGCAACCGCCGCAAGCACCATCGCTTTAAAGGCACCTGGATCGCGCGCGGAGATGCCTCTGCCGGCCGGCAGAGTTGTACGCTGAAAGACCTGTCGCTCGGCGGCGCCCTCATCGATGCGCAGCTTCAGCTTTCCCCGGGGACGGAATTCCAGCTCTCGATCGACGGCATCGAGATCGCCATCCCTGCAAAAGTGGTCGAGGTAAGTACCGCCGGCACGCACGTCCAATTCGCGGAAAGCGAGGAGATCATGGAGCCGGTCCGAGCCTTTCTCGAGAAGGATAAGTCTCTGGCGGCCTAAGCCGGCGCGAGGGTCACCGATGCCCAGATGACGGCAGGCAAGGCGCTGCTCGCGGGATTGCAGCGAACAGTCGCCCGCTCATAGGCGCGGCGCCCTTCGCAATCCGGACGGGTTATGCCCGGCGGGACCCGCCCTGGCGGACATGGAAGGAGCGAAAAGAGGCAAGTCGATCCGATGCGACGCAGTTCTAACCGAGGCGCAGGCTTCGCAGGAATGCTAAGCTCGCCCGCCGCAACGCATCGGGGGTCTCACTTGCCTCTCAGCCCGTCCACACCGCCACACGTCGCCCCAGCCCTCATGTTCCAAGGCACCGGCTCGGATGTCGGCAAGTCGCTGCTGGTGGCCGGGCTCGGTCGGGCCTACAGGCGGCGCGGACTGGTGGTACGGCCGTTCAAGCCGCAGAACATGTCGAACAACGCGGCAGTCACCGCCGACGGCGGCGAGATCGGCCGCGCCCAGGCGCTGCAGGCGCAGGCCTGCGGAGCGCCGCTCGTGACAGACCTGAATCCCGTCCTGCTCAAGCCGCAGACCGATGTGGGAGCCCAAGTGGTAGTGCAGGGCAAGATCTGGGGCAACGCCAAGGCGCGCGACTATCAGGCGCTGAAGGCGCGGCTGCTGCCGGCCGTGCTGGAGAGCTTCGAGCGGTTGTGCGCCGAATCCGATCTGGTGCTGGTCGAGGGCGCGGGCAGCGCGGCCGAGGTCAACTTGCGCGCTGGCGACATCGCCAACATGGGCTTCGCCGAGGCGGCCGACCTCCCGGTGGTGCTGATCGGCGACATTGACCGGGGCGGGGTGATCGCCAGCATCGTCGGTACCCACGCCCTGTTGCCGGCGCCCGAGCGGGCCCGCTTGGCGGGCTTCCTGATCAACAAGTTTCGTGGCGATGTCAGTCTCTTCGACGATGGTCTTGATATCATATCAGAGCGCACCGACCTGGAGAGTTTCGGCGTCGTGCCCTGGTTCCCGGCGGCCCGGCGCCTGCCGGCGGAAGACGCCATGGCGATCGAGCGGAGAGTCGGGCCGACCCCGGGTCTGATCCGCATCGCCGTGCCGGTGTTGTCGCGCATCGCCAACTTCGACGACCTCGATCCGCTGATCGCCGAGCCCGACGTGGCGGTCGATTTCGTCGAGGCCGGCCGCGCGCTGCCCGGTGATACCGACGTGGTTGTATTGCCCGGCTCCAAGGCGACCCTGCCGGATCTGGCCTTCCTGCGCGCCCAGGGCTGGGACATCGACATCGCCGCGCACCTGCGTCGGGGTGGCCTCGTGGTGGGGCTCTGTGGCGGCTATCAGATGTTGGGCACACGTATCAGCGATCCCCAGGGCATTGAGGGCGCAGTGGGGGAGGCCGAAGGCCTCGGCCTGCTCGAGATCGAAACCGAGCTCACCGTCGACAAGACCCTGGTCGCCGCCGAGGGCATCGAGATCGCCAGCGGGGCGGCGGTGCGCGGCTACGAGATGCACGTCGGGGAAACGCGCGGAGCGGGGCTCCAACGCCCCATGCTACGGCTGGGGGCGGGCCCCGAGGGCGCCGTGTCCGCAGACGGCAGGGTCATGGGCTGTTATCTGCACGGCCTCTTCGCCGCCGACGGTTTCCGCCAGACCTTCCTCGGCCGCATCCGCGCGCGCGGCGCAAGCGGCCTGGCCTACGAGGCCGAGGTCGAGGCCACGCTCGATGCGCTCGCCGACCATTTGGAGAAACACCTGGATCTCGACCGCCTGCTCGAGGTCGCGGGCGTTCCGGCCCAGCCGTCTCTCAAGCACGGCTGAGCCAGCCGGTTCGTCACTGTTTGGATTCGGAAGTCTGCGGGGCGGACCGCACCACCTCGGCGCGATCCGCTCGGGGGGTCAGGCGGCTGCCAGATCCGTCTCTTCGTCGAGCTCGCGCTGCAGGCGGCTGACGTCGGAGGAGACTTCGATCAGCAGGGCGGCCAGCTCGTGCTGTATGGCGACGGTGCGCTCCAGCTTCTGGGCGATACTGCGGGTCTCGGCGAAATCGACTTTGACTTGCTGCGGGCGGTGCTGCTTGTCGCCTTCCAGCAGCCAGACCACCGGCACGTTGAGAATGCCCGCCAGCATAACGAGCTTGTTCGAGCGCGGTTCGCTGCGGTCCTGCTCCCAATTCTCGATGGTCGCGGTCTTGACGCTGGCGCGCGTCGCGAGCTGTCGCGTGGTCCAGCCGAGCGCTGTGCGTGCCTGTTCGATCCGACCGCCCAAGGTGTTCGATATCATGCTTTAGAAACTCCTTTTAACCTATTGTTATTCATATACGTCTCTGTGCGCGCATCGATAGACAGAGCGCTGCCTTGCCCTTGAGGCGCGTCGTTTGGCATCCCGGCGACCCTGCGTGGAGCCTATGGTGCGTCGAGGCTTGAAGGCCCCTGAGAACCCGCTGACCGCCGCTTTGGTCCAGATCTCGCCCTCTTAGTGCTGTGGGTGGCGGCCGACCCGCGTTCGGCCTTGGCGGCATGCGGCGGAGACTAGCACCGCCGTCTTGCGGTTTTGTGACCCGAGGTTTCGGGCGACGGCGCGGACCCTAACACAGCGAACCGGAAAGGCCAAATCGTACTAGCCGAAGGTTGTGGTCCAGAGCAGTCCCACCAACAGTGCTAGCATGCCCCAGGCGGCGAGATAGAGGCGGAGGGCTGCTTTCAGATCTTCGGCCGCGAGCTCGTGTCGGCCGTCGCCCATCCAGGCATCCTCGACCAAGGTCTCGCCGTAGCGGCGCGGCCCAGCGAGCGCCAGATCCAGAGCGCCGGCGAAGGCCGCTTCCTGCCAACCGGCATTGGGCGAGCGGTGCTGCGGCGCGTCGCGCAGCATGGCAGTCCAGGCGCGTCGGGCGCTGGCGCCGGGCAGAATTGCGGCAGCGGCGACAACCAGCGCCCCGGCGAAGCGCGCCGGCAGCCAATTGGCGGCGTCGTCGAGGCGCGCTGCCGCTTTGCCGAATGCCTGGTGGCGCGCGTCCTGGTGGCCGATCATGGAATCCAGGGTGTTGATCGCCTTGTAGGCGCAGAGGCCGGCCAGACCGTAGCCCGTGAGTCCGAATACGGCGTACCAGAAGACTGGCGCCACCAGCCCGTCGGAGAAGTTCTCGGCCAGCGACTCGACCGCGGCGCGGCGCACGCCGGCGGCATCGAGACTGTCGGGATCGCGGCCGACGATTCGGGCCACCGCGGCGCGGCCGGCGCCCAGGCCCTGGCTCAGCCCGCGGCCGACGGCCCGCACATGGTCGTAAAGGCCGCGGCCAGCGAGCAGAGCGCTGGCTAGCGCCGCCTCGAGCAGCCAGCCGCCAAGGATGTGGCTCAGAAGAGTGCCGATCAACCAACCGACCGCGGCGGCCAGTGCGATCACCACCAGGGTCAACAGCAAGCCGGCGACAAACCGTAGTCCGTCGCTGGTCCCGGGCGCGTTCAGCCGCTTTTCGCCGACCTCGATCAGCTTACCGACCAACGCCACCGGATGGGGCAGGGCGCGATAGAGCCAGTCAGGGTCGCCGACGGCGGCGTCGATCGCCAGTGCGAGCAGCAGAATCAGGAAAGGATCGGCCAGGGCACCAAGCCCGGACAGCTGGTCGATGAGCATGGCGGCCAAGATGGGCGGGCGCCACTGGCCGGTCAATGGCCCGCTGCGGCGCCGAATGCGGCCGATGAATTGCTTTGCCTGGAGCCGGTGCGGGGCCTAGTCTGCCGCCCGGCTCGCCAGGGTTCCAGGCGGGCCCAGGGCAGGGAGATGGAAGGGATATGACCAAGACCGGCGTCATGGTCTGCGGCCACGGGAGCCGCGACGTGGATGCGATCCGCGAGTTCGAATCCGTGGCGCGCGGCATCAAGGAGCGCCTGCCGCAGTACGACGTGGAGAGCGGTTTCCTGGAGTTCGCCACCCCGGTGATCCGCGAGGGCCTGGATAAGCTGCGCGAGCGCGGCATGGAGCGGGTGCTGGCGGTGCCGGGCATGCTGTTCGCCGCTGGTCACGCCAAGAACGACATACCCTCGGTGCTCAATACCTATCAGGCGCAGTATCCCCAGATGCCGATCGACTACGCCCGCGAGTTGGCGCTCGACGCAAAGCTGCTGCAGGCCGCAGGCGAGCGTATCCAGGCCGCATTGGATGAGGCCGGGGACGGGGTCCCCTGGCACGACACCTTGCTGATGGTGGTCGGGCGCGGCGCCTCCGATCCGGACGCCAACTCCAACATCACCAAGGTGATGCGCATGCTGTGGGAAGGCTTCGGCTTCGGCTGGGGCGAGACCTCGTACTCGGGCGTCACCTTTCCGCTGGTCGAGCCCGGCCTGGAGCATGCCGCCAAGCTCGGCTACAAGCGGATCGTCGTTTTTCCCTATTTCCTTTTCACCGGGATCCTGGTGAAGCGCATCTACGAGCACACCGACCGGGTGGCCGCACGCCATCCCGAGATCGAGTTCGTCAAGGCGTCCTACCTGAGCGATCACCCGGCCGTGCTCGACTCCTTCGCCGAGCGGGTCGAGGAGATCCTGCAGGGCGGCAACCTGATGAACTGCAAGCTCTGCAAGTATCGCGAACAGATCCTCGGCTTCGAGGCCGAAGTCGGCCTGCCGCAGGAAAGCCACCACCATCACGTCGAGGGCATCGGCACCGGAAACGGTCATTCTCATGACCATGACCACTCGCACGATCACGGCCATGGCCACTCCCACGGCCACAGCCATAGCCACGGGCATCATCACCCGTACCCGCATTCCGACCATCCGCTCGGGCCGGTCAGCATGAAGCGCAAGCAAGCCTGAACGGGCCGATGGCTGGCCCATGGCAGCGGCGATGGACTACCTCCGCGACCCGCGGGAGATCACCCGGCGATCCTTCGACATCGTGCGCCGGGAGACCGACCTGTCGCGCCTGCCGGACTCCATTGCAGAGATAGCCGTCCGCCTGGTGCATGCCTGCGGCATGCCCGACATCGTTCCCGATCTGGCCTGGGCTGGCGATCCAGCGACGGCCGGCCGCGCGGCGCTTGGCGCCGGGGCACCGATCATCGCTGACTGTCGCATGGTCGCGGAGGGCGTCACGCGAAGCCGCCTACCGTCGGACAACGCGGTGCGCGTGCCGCTGGAAGACTCCTCCGTGCCGGTCTTGGCGAAAGACCTCAACACCACACGCTCGGCGGCCGCGGTGGAGCTCTGGCGCGACGGCCTGGAGGGGGCGGTGGTCGCCATCGGCAATGCGCCGACCGCACTGTTCCGGCTCTTGGAGCTGCTGGCCGAAGGCGCGGCAAGGCCGTCGGTGATCCTCGGATTCCCAGTCGGCTTCGTCGGCGCCGCCGAATCCAAGGAGGCGCTGATCGAGGCCTGCCTGGACGTCCCCTACCTGACCCTGCGCGGCCGGCGCGGCGGCAGCGCTATTGCCGCCGCGGCCGTCAACGCCCTGGCCCGGCCCGGTCCATGACGGCAGCTTGGCTTTCCGTCGTGGGTATCGGCGAGGACGGCCTCGACGGCCTGACACCGCCGGCCAGGACTCTGGTCGAGGCCGCCGAGGTCCTGGTTGGTGGTGCGCGGCATCTCGCCATGGTTCCTGATGATCGGCAAGGAGCTGGATGCGAGCGGATCGCCTGGCCCAAACCGCTCGACGCCGCGATCCCTGAGATCGAGAAACGGCGTGGCAAGCGGGTCTGCGTGCTGGCGACCGGCGACCCGGTCTGCTACGGCGTCGCCCGCAAGCTGCTGCGCAGTATCCCGATCGAAGAGATGGTCATCCTGCCCGCGCCCTCCGCCTTCTCCCTGGCCTGCGCCCGCCTCGGTTGGAGCCTGCCCGATGTGGAGCCCCTGACCTTGCATGCACGCGCCGTCGATAACCTGAACCCCTTCGTGCTGCCGGAAAACCGCCTGGTGATCCTCAGTCGCGACGGCGAGACGCCCGGGCAGATCGCCCGGCTGCTCACGGCACGCGGCTACGGCCAAAGCCACATGACCGTGTTGGCCCGCATGGGGGGGCCGCAAGAAGCGCGCTTCGAGGGGAAGGCAGAAAGCTGGGACGCGCACGACATTCCCGACCTGAACTGCGTGGCCGTTGACTGCGTGGCCGATCCGGACGCCGCTTTGCTGCCGCGCGTCCCCGGTCTGCCCGACAAGGCCTTTCGGCACGACGGCCAGCTCACCAAGCGGGAGGTGCGCGCGGCGACCCTGGCGGCGCTGGCGCCCGTGCCGGATCAGCGCCTTTGGGACGTGGGCGCCGGCTGTGGTTCGATCGCCATCGAGTGGATGCGGGCGGAGCGCGGCACCAGTGCGATCGCCATCGAGCAGCGCGGCGACCGCACGGCCCTGATCGCGGAGAACGCCACGGCGCTCGGCACGACGGCACTCGAGGTCCGGCAGGGCGAGGCCCCCGGCGCGCTGGCCGACCTGCCGGCGCCGGATGCGGTTTTCATCGGCGGTGGACTCGGCGCCGAGGGCGTTTTCGAGGCCTGCTGGGAGGCGCTCAAGCCCGGCGGCCGGCTGGTCGCCAATGCGGTCACCCTGGAGGGCGAGCAGGCGCTTTTCGCCTGGCACGACGCGCAGGGCGGAATGCTCACTCGCATCGCTGTCTCGCGCGCCGAGCCGGTCGGCCGCTTCACCGGCTGGCGCCCCCTCATGCCGGTGACCCAATACGCGGTTACCAAGCGATGATACAAACACCGTCTCCTTGCGGCACTGCGCGCCGGCCCCCCACCCTGACCCTCCCCCGCAAGGGGGGAGGGAAGCCCGGAGGATGTCTTGCGTACCTTCCCCCTTGCGGGGGAGATCGGCGCGAAGTGCTGGGAGGGGGGCGTCCGCGTAGCGGACAAAGAAGAGCCATGGTGTCCTCTGCTCTGCGTGCGGCGGAAGGTCGGAGATCATGACCGGCACCCTCTACGGCATCGGTGTCGGGCCGGGCGATCCGGAGCTGATCACTTTGAAGGCGCTGCGCATCTTGCAGGCCGCGTCGGTGATCGCCTATCCGGCGCCGGAGAGCGGCGAGAGCCTGGCGCGTGGCATCGTGGCGCCGCACCTGAACGGCGCGGCCGAGGAGATCCCGATCCGCATGCCCATGGTGCAGGCGCGCTTTCCGGCGCAGGAGGTCTACGACTGGGCCGTGGGCGAGCTGGGCGCGCATCTGGAGGCCGGGCGCGACGTGGCCGTGCTCTGCGAGGGCGATCCCTTCTTCTATGGCTCCTTCATGTATCTCTTCGCCCGCATGGCCGAGCGCTATGCGGTCGAGGTGGTGCCAGGCGTCTCATCTCTGACCGCTTGCGCCGCCGTGCTGGGCGCACCGCTCGCCTCGCGCAACGACGTGCTGACGGTGGTGCCGGCGCCCTTGTCCGAAGATGAGCTGAAGGCCCGCCTGACGGGTGCCGAGGCGGCTGCGGTGATCAAGGTCGGCCGCCACTTCGAGAAGGTGAGGGGCGTGCTGGCCGAGCTCGGGTTGACGGAGCAGGCGCGCTACATCGAGCACGCCACTATGGACAGCCAGAAGATCCTGCCGCTCGACGCGGTGGAGCCGGCAGGCGTACCCTACTTCTCCATGATCCTGGTGCATCAGCGCGGGGCGGCCTGGAAATGACCGAGCGGCCGGCCATCGTCGTCCTGACGGCGGGCGGACTGTCGCTCGCCCGGTGCTTGCAGGCCGCCTTGCCCGATGCCGAGATCCTCGGCCTTGCCGGCCGCGTGACGGAGGCCGACCGCAGCTTCGCAAGCGTCACCGGGGAACTGCAGGTACTGTTCCAAGCCGGCCGGCCGATCGTCGGCATCTGCGCCGCCGGAATCCTGATCCGCGCCGTGGCGCCGCTGCTCGCCGACAAGAGAGCCGAGCCGCCGGTGATCGCTTTGGCCGAGGATGGCAGTGCGGTTGTTCCTCTGTTGGGTGGCCATCAGGGTGCAAACCATATTGCTATCACCATAGCGCGGCATCTCGATATAGAGGCAGCAATAACAACAGCGGGCGACCGGCGGTTCGGCCTTGCCTTGGACGATCCGCCGTCTGGTTGGCGCCTGGCCAATCCGGAGCATTACAAGGACTTCGCCGCCGCCCTGCTGGCCGGGCAATCCGTCCGCATTGAGGGTAAGGCGCCATGGCTGCGGGACACTGCGTTGCCGCTTGCCGAAGACGGTGGCCTCTCCCTTTGCATTACCGAGCAGCAGGTCGAGGGGTCGGCGGCCAGGCTGGTTTACCACCCCGCCGTGCTGGCTGTCGGCGTCGGCTGCGAGCGCGGCGCGGAGCCCGATGAAGTCATGCAGCTGGTCCGTACGACCTTGACCGATGCAGGGCTGGCCGAGGGGGCGATCGCCGGCATCTTTTCCATCGACCTCAAGGCGGACGAGGTCGCCATCAACAGTGTTGCCGAGGCATTGGGCGTGCCGGCGCGCTTCTTCGATGCCGCCACCTTGGAAGCCGAACGCGAGCGCTTGGTGAATCCTTCCGACTTGGTGTTCCGCGAGGTTGGCTGCCACGGCGTGGCCGAAGGCGCGGCGCTGGCGGCCGCCGGCCCGAACGGAGCACTACTCGTCGCCAAAACAAAATCGCGGCGGGCTACCTGCGCCATCGCACGGGCGCCGGCGCCGTTGCAGGCCTCTGCTATCGGGTGCGGGCGGGGCAGTCTTGCTGTTGTGGGCATCGGCCCGGGCGAGGCCACCTGGCGCACGGCGGAGGCGGAGGCTGCGCTGACGCAGGCAACGGATTTGATCGGCTATAGCCTCTATATCGACCTTCTCGGACCGTTGGCAGCGGGCAAGGCGCGGCACGACTACCGCTTGGGCGAGGAGCAGGCGCGAGTGCGCGCGGCGCTCGACCTCGCGGCGACAGGCCGCGACGTTGCGCTGGTCTGCTCGGGCGACGCCGGCATCTACGCCATGGCGGCGCTGGTCTTCGAGGAGCTGGAACGCGGTGCACGCGGCGATTGGAACCGCGTCGCGGTCTCGGTAGTGCCGGGCATCTCGGCTTTGCAGGCCGCAGCGGCACGAATCGGTGCCCCGTTGGGGCACGATTTTTGCGCCATTTCGCTCTCCGATCTGCTGACTCCGGCCGAGGTGATCGAGCGCCGCCTCGAGGCTGCGGCCGAGGGCGACTTCGTGGTGGCGCTCTACAATCCGGTTTCACAGCGCCGCACGCGGCTGTTGGGCCGCGCGGTCGAGATCCTGAGTAGGCATCGACCGACCGAGACACCCGTGGTGCTGGCCCGCAATCTGGGCCGCGACGGCGAAGACGTGAGCGTGATCCGCCTCGACGAGCTGTCGGCGGATCGGGTCGACATGTTGACCGTTGTGCTGATCGGCTCCAGCGCGACGCGGCGGGTAGTGCGCGGCGACGGCGGCACCTGGGTCTATACACCGCGCGGCTATGCCGCCAAGGAAAGCAAGTCCTCGGAGGACGCGGCGTGACGGTGCACTTCATCGGCGCCGGGCCGGGCGCGCCGGACCTGATCACGGTGCGCGGCCGCGACCTGATCGCGAGGGCGCCGGTGGTGCTCTACGCCGGCTCCTTGGTGCCGCCGGAGGTGATCGCCTGCGCGCCGGCCGACGCGCGCGTGCTGGACACGGCGCCCATGACCCTGGACGAGATCGTCACGGAGATGCGGGCTGCGCACGAGGCCGGCCTCGATGTCGCGCGGGTGCATTCGGGCGACCCCTCGCTCTACGGCGCCATCGGCGAGCAGATTCGTCGGCTCGAAGCGCTCGACATTCCCTACGACATTACACCGGGCGTGCCGGCCTACGCGGCGGCGGCCGCGGCGCTCGGCCGCGAGCTGACCCTGCCGGAGGTGAGCCAGACGGTGGTCCTGACGCGCACCGCCATGAAGTCTTCGCCCATGCCGAACCAAGAAGATCTGGCGACGCTCGGCAAATCGGGCGCAACCCTGGCGATCCATCTTTCCGTGCGCAACCTGCGGGCCGTGGTCGAGAATTTGACGCCGCACTACGGTGCCGACTGCCCGGTGGCGGTGGTCTACCGGGCGAGCTGGCCCGACCAGCAGATCATCCATGGCAGCCTGGCCGACATCCGCGACAAGGTGCGCGCCGCCAAGATTACCCGTACCGCGCTGGTCCTCGTCGGCCGCGTGTTGGGCGAAGAGGCCTTCAGCGACAGCAAGCTCTACGACCCCGACCACGTCCACGTCCTGCGGCCCAAGCGACGGGCCTAGTGTCCCGAATCCGAAATTCGATGCATCGAACTTAGGGTTCAAAGGGACACTAACTCTATGAATCTAGTGTGATTCAGCTTCCGAAGTTCGCCACAGTGGAGGTGACAAACTTTGGAACCATCACACTAGGTCGTTTACTTCCATTTCTTGGTTATGTTCCCGCGGGCCCAGGGCGTCGTCGCGCCTAACGGCGGGCCGGTTTCGCTGATACCGAAGCCGCAAACGTGTTGAGCCCGCGATCTGGCCCCCCGCCTTGACAGCTTCGGGGGGCCTGCTTAGCGTGGTTGCGGGAGCTGCGGGGTAGCGATGATGGCGGAGGGACTATGCCTGTAGTCTCCTACGGACCAGGAGATCTGGTCGTCGCCGAGGGCGACGCGAGCGACTTTGTACTTCACATCAACGAAGGCGAGGCGAAGGTCACCAAGATGATTGGTGGCCAGGATGTGCTGCTCGGAACGCTCGGAGAGGGCGACTACATCGGCGAGATGGGCGTGATCGAGGGACGGCCGCGTGGCGCCAGTGTGCGTGCCACGAATGCTCTCAGCGCGGAGTTCTTTGGCCGCGACGAGTTCCTGCAAAAGGTCAGCCAGGATCCGCATCTCTCATTCTCTCTGCTGCGGCGGCTCAGCGAACGGCTGAATGCGGTCAACGAAAACTTTGCGGGCCTGAGCGCGGAGCAGCGCAGCCAAGTGCGGATGGACGCCATCGCGACGAAGATTTCGTCCGCCCACAAACCGTTCGGCGACCACCGACCGAAGACCCGGCTGGTGCTGCGTCCTGGATCCAGGGTCCTTGCCGGCAGCCTTCCAAGCGAGCAAATCGTGCTCGACCGTCTGCCTTACGTCGTGGGGCGCAAGCCGGGCTCGGGCGAACCCGCGCCGTCCGTCGCCGCCGACCTGATGCTCGATGACGCGCCGCCTTACCGCCTATCCTGCCCTCACTTCTTGATCGAGGCTCGGCTCGTTGGCTACGGCATCCGAGACCTGGGCAGCGCGCTCGGCACGCAGGTGAATGGCATGGCGATCGGCAACGACTTTGGCCAGGATGAAGCTCCTTTGGACCCCGGCGAGAACGAGGTCGTGGCCGGTGGCGAAGAGTCTGACTACCACTTCAAGTTGTCAATCGAAGCCGTTTAGACCAGGGCTTGATCGTTTCGCCGTAGCCGCAGCCAATGCGATCCCGACCACGGTCACGTTCTGCGTTCCAAGCGCTGCGCCTGACCGCCGTTAGAGGATCCGAAGCGCCTTTGGATAGGGCGTGAGGTAGTCGAAACCGCTCTCGGTCACGACGATGGAATCGCCGACCCGGGTGCCGTACTTGCCGGCCACGGTGATGCCGCCGTCGAGCAGCGCTTCCAGGGGCGCCCGGCATTCGCTGCCGGCGCCGTCCTCCCAGGTCCGAACATCGGTGACCCAGGTCATAAGCCGGCCCTTGTCCGATTCCATCAGCGGCGTGATCAGGCTGCAGTCGCCGCTGCGCGGTACCAGCAGCAGGGTAGGGCGGTCAAACTCGATCCCCAGATAGCCCCAATAGCCCGCGAAGTAGTAGATGCTATCCGGCGGCAAAGACCCCGTCCCGGAAGGGATGGGAGCGTCGCCACTTGTGGTCTGGCTCACTTCGGGTTTCCGGCCGTGTCCTTGCCTTTCGGCTTGATGAGATCTTTTGGCGTGACCTGCGCGTTCTGACCCTTGGGCTTTCCGAGGCAGAACCTCTTTTCGCAGGCGGTCAGCTCCCGGGTCTTTTTGCGGATCTGCTCGGTCAGCTGCTTAACCAGCTTTTCCGCCGGGTCCATGATCGAGAACTTGGCCTTTCGTTCTTTCAGGACCTTGAGCTCACCTTCAGCACGCTTCTTCTGGTTCAAAAGCGCGGCGAGTTCCTTGGCGATCTTCTCGCACTCGGGACAGGTTCCGACAGTGATTTCCTTGCTGCGCGGCAGGAAGATGCTGGCCGGGCACATCTTCTTGCAGTTGTCGAGGCGCAGCGTCGCCTGGTTGCGCGCCCGCTGCTCCTGGTCGATAGCCGTGTCGAGTTCCTTGATCCTGCGGTCGCTATCGGTTTCACGCCGCTCCTTCCTTTTCGCATCGATCGATTTGTTCAGATCCTCGAAGATTTTGCGGTCCTTCTCGCAGGCCGTGCAGTTCGGCCGCAGTTTCTGAACGCTCTGCGCAGCCGCGTCGCTGGAGGTCAAGCCGAAAGCCATGTTCGTGACGCCGGCCAGGACGATCACGGTCAGAAGCCTGCGCGGTGAAAAACGAATCATCATCCCTCGTCTCCTCGTTTGCGATGGTCGTGACGCTTGTCTGCCTCCGCTTACGCAGGGGGCCGAGGGCCGGACAGTGATCGCGGTCACACCTGGAAAACTTCCATGGCGTGGCGCGGTCTGTGCTAGAGGAACGGAGGCGATGCACCCAGACGATTGGTGGGCCAACAAAACAAGAAGGGAGTCCCCATGACTCAAGCCATGATCGTTGCGCCGCAGCCGGAGGCGGTCGAGGCTGGCGCGGAGGTTCTGCGCGACGGCGGCAACGCGGTCGACGCGGCGATCGCCTGCGCCCTGGTGCAGGGCGTGGTCGATCCGCAGATGTGCGGCATCGCCGGCTTCGGCAGCTTGCAGGTCTATCTGCCTAGCCGGGATGTACACGAGGTGATCGATTTTCACGGCAAGGCGCCGGCCGCCGCGCGCGAGGACATGTGGGCCAATCTGATCGAGGGCGAGGCGCCGGACGGTTTCGGCTTCATCCTGAAGGGGCAGGTGAACGACCTGGGCTATCAGTCGATCACCGTGCCCGGCAGTCTCAAGGCCTACCATCAGGCACAGAGTCTCTACGGCACGCGCTCTTGGGCGGAGATCATGCAGCCGGCTATCGAACAGGCCGAGGCCGGCTTCGTTATCCGGCCCCACGTGCACGGCTGGTGGCACGAGAAGAACGAGAGCGGCCGCGTGCCGACCACCGATCGTCTGCGCCTGACACCCGCCGGGCAGCGCATCTACTGCAACGGTGACGACGAGATCCTCGGCATGGGCGAGCGCCTGCACAACCCGGACATGGCGCGCACCTTGCGGCGCATCGCTGAGGGCGGTGCCGACGTCTTCTATCAGGGCGAGATCGCCGAGGAGATCGCGGCCGACATGGCGCGCAACGGCGGGCTGATCACGCTCGACGACCTGAAGGGCTACGAGACCAACGTCACCGAGCCGCTGTGGGGCGAGTACCGCGGCTTGCGCCTCTCGACCAATCAGCCGCCCGGCGGCGGCATCATGCTGATCGAGATGTTGAACATTCTGGAGCGTTTCGATCTGCGCTCCATGGGGCACAACTCACCGGATACCATCCGCGTCGTGGCCGAGGCGATGAAGCACGCCACCCGCGACAAGGACGAGCAGGTCGGCGATCCGGCCTTCATCGCCGTGCCGGTCGATCACCTGACGAGCAAAGACTACGCCGCTGGTCTCGCCGCCGCGGTCGAGCGTGGCGAAAAGGCGCATGTGGAACGTCTCGGCACGCCACCGGAATCGAAGACCACGACCCACATCTCGGTGATCGATAAGAACGGCAACGTGGTCTCCATGACCCATTCGCTGGGCATGCCCTCCGGCGTGGTCAGCGACGGGCTGGGCTTCATGTATAACGGCTGCATGGCGGTGTTCGATCCGCGGCCGGGCCGGACCGGATCGATCCAGCCGGGCAAGGCCCGCTTCAGCTCGGTCTGCCCCTCGATCCTGTTCGATGGCGACAAACCCTGCCTGGTGATCGGCGCGCCGGGCGGCACGCAGATCGCCATGGGCGTGCTGCAGGTGATCCTGAACGTGGTCGATTTCGGCATGCCGATCCAGGAGGCGGTTTGCGCGCCGCGCTTCTCGGCGACCAGCGACGCGATCGACGTGAGCAACCGCATCCCCAACTACGTGACGCGCGAGCTGGAGGCGCAGGGCTACGAGGTGCGGCGCAGCCCGCTCAGCTACCCCTTCGCCTCGGTGCATGCCATCCGCATCGACGGGGGCCGGCTGACCGGCGCCGCCGATCCCAACCACGACGGCATGGCGCTGGCTGTTTAGGCTTCACCGTGTGATCAGCGAGTTCATGGCATTTTGCCGCGCGGATTCCCTACCTATTTATTGGTAGAGTTCTTTGTCACCGATCGCGATGGGATAGCGCAGATGGCGGGAGTGACCGCGGACCGGATCCTCGACAGCGCGCAGGCCATGATGCAGACGCGCGGCTACCACGACGTCAGCTATCGGGATATTGCCGACGAGATCGGGATCAAGACAGCGAGTATCCACTACCACTTTCCAAGCAAGACCGACCTGGGCGTCGCCTTGACGGCGCGATACCGGGAGCGATTCTTCGATGATCTGGCGCATACCGTGAAGCGAGAGAAGAGTGCCTTGCACGCACTGAAGGGTTTTGCCGCGCTCTTCCGCCAGGTAATGGCGGACAACCACTTTTGCCTTTGCGGCGCGCTGGGGTCGGAGGTGGGCGGGCTGCCCACGGCGGTCGTGGATGAGGTGGCCAGCTTCTTCGCCGCCTGCGAGGACTGGCTGGCGGAGAGCTTCGCCTCGGGCCGTGCCAACGGCGCGCTGGGCTTCACCGGCTCGCCCAAGGTTCAGGCAAGCGTCTTTCTGTCGTTGATGGAGGGCGCCTTGCTGACCTCGCGCAGTCTGGGTGGTCTCAAGCGCTTCGACGCTATCGTGAAGACCTTTCTCGAGGGGCTGAGGCCGACGGCTCGCGCCTGACGTCGAAACTTACCCACATTGGCGCGCAAAAAGGCCTTGATCCTACTGTATCTCCATTTATCTATCTATGAGTAGATAGATAAATGGAGACAATCGTGCGGATATATGAGTTCAGAGACTTTCCCAACCCACGCCGTGTCAGGGTCTTTCTCGCGGAGAAGGGTGTTTCGGTCCCCTTCGAACAGGTGAACGTTCCGGAGGGCGAACATCGCTCGCCGAATTTCTTGGCCAAGAACCCCTACGCCGCGGTCCCGACGCTCGAGCTGGAGGACGGGACTTGCATCAGCGAGACCGTGGCCATCTGCCGCTACTTCGAGGAGCGTCATCCGGCCCCGGCGCTCATGGGGGCTACGGCCAGGGAAAAGGCGGAAATCGACATGTGGCAACGCCGCATCGAGAGCACGATTATGAATCCGGTCGAGGCCTACTTTCATCATGCAACGCCCGGCCTCGGGAGCTTGGAGACCTATCAGAACGAGGCGTGGGGCCGGAAGAACCGCGAAACCGCGCTTGCCGCCATCTCTCGCCTCGATGCGCAGTTGGGCGACAAGCCATTTATCGCCGGCGAGACGATCTCGATCGCCGATGTCACGGGGCTCTGCGCGCTGGATTTCGCGGCCCTGCTGGATATCGAGGTCCCGGAGGATTGCGGCAACGTCAAACGCTGGCACGCGGCCCTCTCGAGCCGGCCCAGCGCAGCGGCATGACGTGGCCGGAGAGGCCGTCTAAACTCTCTGTTAAGCAAGGGAACCGAGCGATGAAGATCAACGCCGATTTGAGCCAGCGCGCCGTGGTGTTCAGCGAGGAACTGCCTTGGGTCGCCTCGCCGTTGCCCGGGGTCGAACGGCGCATGCTGGAGCGCGACGGCGAGGAGGTGGCCCGCGCCACGAGCCTAGTGCGCTACGCCCCGGAGAGCCGCTTCTCGCCCCATGTGCACGGCGGCGGCGAGGAGTTTTTGGTGCTGGAGGGCGTCTTCTCAGACGAGCATGGCGACTACGGGCCGGGCCACTATGTGCGCAACCCACCGGGCTCGAGCCACGAACCGGGCAGCGCGTCCGGCTGCACCATCTTCGTGAAGCTGCGCCAGATGTTGCCGGACGACCAGACCTTCGTGCGGGTCGACACCGCCAAGGCGGTCTGGCAGCCGGGCCTGGTGCTGGGCCTGAGCGTCCTGCCGCTCTACGATCATCCGGCAGAGCAGGTCGCCCTGGTGCGTTGGGAGCCGGGCACCCGCTTCACCGCTCACCGACATGTCGGCGGCGAGGAGATCTTCGTGCTGGAGGGTGTCTTCGAGGACGAGCAGGGCCGCTATCCCAAGGGCACCTGGCTGCGCAATCCGCCGGGCAGCACGCACGAGCCCTTCAGCCGGGAGGGCTGCACGATCTACGTCAAGACCGGCCACCTGGCACCGCAGGTTGCGGCGCGTTCTGCTGCCTATGCCCAGACCGGGCCGTGATCGGGCCTCCGCAAGCAGTATCAGGGAGTCGCGACGCCCCGTAGGACGCCGCTCCTCCCTGGAGAAATCACACCGGCGCGGAGGGCTTGGGCCGGAGGCAGCCCTCCGCGGTGCGGGAGCCCGGTGGCTCTTAGCTGCCGGAGTAGGCGCCGTCGACCTTGCTGGACACATGGCTGAACATGTCGCCCAGCGAGCTACCGAGCGACTGCAGGGCGGTGATGGCGGCGACGGAAACCAGAGCGGCGATCAGGCCGTACTCGATGGCGGTGGCGCCGGACTCGTCGTTGGCGAAAGCGATCAGGGTCTTGGTCATTGCATCTCTCCAGGTGTTCCGAGGTTTGCCCTCAAAGTTGAGTTGGATTATGCCCGCATTGTTTTAAAAATCAGTAAAAACTGAAAATAAAATCTAGTAAAAATGAAATATAAGTTCGCGATAAATTAGAAATATCGTCAACTCTACGAAAATACCGAAGACTATCGATCGAGTCGTCTTGCAGAAAACGTCTGACCGGTTGATCGGGCAAGCATCGGCCGGTGCTCCGTGCAAAACGTCAAGCATCAGCAGCCCGGTTCACCGGATTGCCGACGCATCTGTTCATGGCTGTTTGAGCAGGGGGGCCCGCCAAAGGGCCGGGTCTCAAGGGAGTATCGTGCCTGCCGCTCGAACTGCGAAGGCGGCACCGGGGAGTTGCGACGTCCCGTGGGACGCCGCTTCCCCCTGGAGGTGCCTCTCAATTCGGCTGGGCTTGGCCGAGCAAACCCTCGTCGGTGTGAGCCTGTGGGCGCTTAAGCTAGTGGCTCTTAGCTGCCGGAGTAGGCGCCGTCGACCTTGCTGGACACATGGCTGAACATGTCGCCCAGCGAGCTACCGAGCGACTGCAGGGCGGTGATGGCGGCGACGGAAACCAGAGCGGCGATCAGGCCGTACTCGATGGCGGTGGCGCCGGACTCGTCGTTGACGAAAGCGATCAGGGTCTTGGTCATTGCATCTCTCCAGGTGTTCCGAGGTTTGCCCTCAAAGTTGAGTTGGATTATGCCCGCATTGTTTTAAAAATCAGTAAAAACTGAAAACAAAATATAATAAAAATCAAATATAAATTTTAGATAACTTGTATGTATAATGTAATGGGTGGTGCGGGCGGTGATTTCGGAGGCTCCTTGAGTTAGAGCATCGCCCGGCCGATTGGACAGACTGAGGCGCGCCGATCGACCGGACAAGGATGCTTGACCTTGTTCAAGACAAGAGCAACCTCATCCGAAGGGCATGAAGTGTTCCGGCTCAAGCCCTTCGATGGTGTTCTAGGGCCTGTTGAGATTCAGGATTCCCTTTTGGGTTTGTTTGTGATTCAAGCTCGGGATGGAACGCTTTGTGCTGACAGACGCCCAATGGGCGAAGATTGAGCCGCACTGCCTGGGCAAACCGACGG
>Ga0209458_1000243_pt1 | contig 23634 bp, 25 predicted proteins | sample WorMetLIZAISLAND_FD_187411 | JGI IMG/M metagenome (GOLD analysis project Ga0209458, IMG submission 187411) | Marine gutless worms symbiont microbial communities from Max Planck institute for Marine Microbiology, Germany - Inanidrilus manae... ...
TTAGTGCGCGAAGCGCATCATAGTTGAAACTATGGACTTTAAGTCCCTTCACTTTCAGTCCGTGGCTTGTCCACGGATGAGGACTTTAGTCCTCCAGACTATGGACTTTCAGTCCATAGTGGTTGATTCATATGAAACATTTCATCGGGCCCAGGGACAATCCGAATAGAATAGTCGGGAAAATCGACTTCAAAGACATCGAGTTTCTCTGTCGGTACCCAAGTCAAGCGGCCTTGCTTGGTTTGGGTCAACAGGGCATTGTAAATTTTAATGAGCTTGGTCATGCTACGATGGGTCATGGGTTCACCTTTGTCGATCCGCCTTGATCCTTACAAGCATTTCTTGTAGATGATCGATGTGGTCGGAAACAGCTGCGTTCCGGCGAATCACTCGGTCGGGCTTCGGCTTTGGGCCGTGGATGTATGGTTCGAGGTTCCGCTCCATCTTGGATAACAAGGTTATGGTTTGCTGGAGACGCTCTTGTTGATCTTTGGTAAGTGTCGTCCCATTTGCACTACCACGGTAATCAGGGCCTTCCTCAGGGCAGCGTAGCGGTCAGGTAGAATCTCCCACGCCCCCTTCCGCTGTAGTGCCTTGATTTCGTTCATAGCCGAGATCGCGGCAGACAACTCCGTAACCGTGTCGATTCTCCGGATATCCTGCTGAACCTCGATGACTGCCCGTTCCGCCCTTTCGGCCGCGGATTTGGAACGCCACACACCGACCAACGTAAGGCAAAAACCAATAAGGGTCACAATTAGCCCAATCGCGCTTGCCCAATCTCCCCAATCCCGACTTCAGGGCCAAATCGAGCTGTAACCAGACATCCACCTGAATTTCCCTGGGTGCTCTTAGCGCCGTGGTGGTTACAGGCTTCTCCCCCGCTCAACGCGGGTAATGGTCGTCCAGGTTGGCCGGGCACAACACCTCCCGCATGATCCCGATCAGGTCCAACAGCTGAGGGTTGCGGATGCGGTAGTAGATCCGGTTCGCTTCTTTGCGCGCGGTTACGATGTTCTTGTTGCGCAGCTGCTCGAGGTGCTGGGAGATATTGCTCTGGGAGGTCCCGGTGCGTTCTACGATCTCTCCCACCGAGAGCTCCCAGCTTCCGAGTGAGCACAAAATCTTCCAACGCAAGGGATGGGCCATTGCCTTGAGGGCGTTGGCGGTCAATACAGTATCCTCATTCTCCGGCACTTTGGTCTCGACGAAATCAGTCATCGGTTGCTCCCAAACTTGTCTCCTCTGACATATTGTGCCGTAACCGGTTAGCTCCCACCTTGTCATTCCGGCAGGGATTGTCGGAATCCCAAGTCCATGGATAGGTGCCATGGATGGCAAAACAGCGGGGGTCTGAACGGTTACATTGTGCCGCATCCGGAAGGATGCCGGCTCAACCGTCTCCTTCTGCTTCGATACGCACATAGCCTGTCATGTCCTTGGCGATGCAGATGATGTCGGTAATCTGCCCGCTGGGGTCTTTTACGGCGGTACGGGAAAAGAGGATCGGTACCCGGCGTCCGTTCTTGGCGATAAAGCGGGCCTCGATTTTGCTCAAGGCGCCGGTGCGGATCAAGGCCTCGAGCCAAATCCCCATGAAGGCACCGGCCTGCTCGTCGCCTTCCTCCTCGAACACGTCCCCGAGGGACATGCCGAGGAGGTCCCGCTCGCTGTAGTCGAGCATCCGGCAGGCGGTCGGATTGACCAGCTTGATCTCACCCCGGGGGGTGAGCACCAGCAGGGCCTCGCCCATGTAGGTGATGATGTTCTCGAGATACTGATTCGCCTGGGCGAGATCCGCGGTACGTTCGGCGACCTTCTGTTCCAGCATCCGGTTGAGGTCACGTTCCTTCTCGATCAGCCGGAAGTAGGTGCTGATCTTGTTGATGAGCTGGTTGTCCTCGATCGGCTTGAGCAGGTAGTCCACCGCACCTACGGCGTAACCCCGCTGCTGGAATTCCTCGGACTTGAAGGCGGCCGTGAGGAAGATGATGGGGATGTCCCGGGTACGCTTGCGCAGCTTGAGTAGGGAGGCGGTCTGGAAGCCATCCAGCTCCGGCATCTGTACGTCGAGGATGATCAGGTCGATGTCCGGCTGTTGGAGTGTGACATCGATGGCCTGGCGACCGGATGTGGCCTCCAGGATTGTCGCCTCCATGTGCTGTTCGATCAGCGTCCGAAGGGTGAACAGATTGTGGGCGTGATCGTCGACGATAAGGAGCTTAAATCGGGAATAACGATTCATGCCGTCTGCCGTTGGTGATTATTTTTCCGCAATCAACCACTATGGACTGAAAGTCCATAGTCTGGAGGACTAAAGTCCTCATCCGTGGACAAGCTACGGACTGAAAGTGAAGGGACTTAAAGTCCATAGTTTCAACTATGATGCGCTTCGCGCACTAAAGTTATTGAAGCAATGAACGCAAATCGGTCGCAAAGGATTCACGTTGTCTTTTCTGTCCGCAGATTACACAGATTCTCACGGATGGTTTCGTTTTAATCTATGGGAATCCACATCATCTGTGGATAAATTGAGGCGACTGGATCGTTTCTCCATACTCAATCCGAATCTCGGCAGTTCTGCTTTTTACCGCCAGTCAACGCAGATCAGTCGAGATCGGTTCACCATCATCGACGATTGTTGATTTATTTGCGTTGATTTGCGTTGATTTGCGTTGATTTGCGGCTAACTCTTCCGTGAGGATCCCCTGTCAGCTCAATGTTGTCGGTAGTCGAGAGCGGCTGTACCAGGCTTGCGCTCAGGTGCGCCGCGAGCGCGTCCCGATTTACGGGTTTGAGGATAAAACCGTCGGCACCGGCGGCGCGGAAAAGCGCGCTCTTCGGCGCATCCACCGGGGTTCCCATGACCAGGATTTGGAGCCGCCGGTCGTGCTCGTTCCCACGCATAGCCCTGATCGTATCACAGGTGTTCTCCGTGGACATCAGGACGGCGAGCAGCACCAGGGCACATTCGCGTTCTTCCTCCAAGGTTTCCAGGGCCTCGTCCGCATCGGCCGCCGTCTGTACCCGCAGCCCTAAGGATTCGAGCAGGGCCGTCTCGGCCACCAGGCTATGCACCTCCCGTTCCACCACCAGGGCCCAGTGGCCGGCGAAGGACCAGTCGCCGGACGGTTCGCTCGGGGGTGATTCCCGCGCAGTGGTCTCCGATGCCGGGAGCGACGGCTCGACCGCGTGGGTGACCTGCTCGGAATCCGCATGGTCAGGGTCGAACTCCGCCGGCAGCGCCAGGTCAAAGCGGGCGCCTTGTCCCTCTTCGCTCCGGACAGTGATCTTGCCCCCCAGGAGTCCGGCCAGTTCACGGCTGATGGACAGCCCCAGGCCGGTCCCACCGTAGCGGCGCTGGGTGGAACCATCGGCCTGTTGAAAGGCCTCGAAGATGACCTGCTGCTTGTCTGCCGGGATCCCGATGCCGGTGTCGGAGACGCCCAGCACGAGCGGGCAGACATCACTGGTGTTCCACTGCGCCTGGAGGGTAACGCCGCCTTGGTCGGTAAACTTGGCGGCGTTGGCAAGGAAGTTTTTCAGGATCTGGCGCAACTTGTCCCGATCGCTGTAGATATGAGTCGGGACCCGTTCGTCGAGCTCGAGCGCCAGGGTAAGCCCCTTGTCCTTGAACTGGGGCAGAACGAGCTGGATCAGTTCGTGGAGCAGGGGATGCAACTCGATCCACTCCAGATTCACCTTGACCTGTCCGGCATCGATGCGGGAGATATCCAGGATGTTGTCGATCATGGTACGCAGGTCACGACCGGCCGCATGGATGACCTCCGCCTGATGCCGTTGATCCGAGGTCAAGCCCGCATTCCGATCCGCAAGCATCTTGGACAACAGGAGGATCGAATTCAGGGGCGTGCGCAGCTCGTGGCTGATATTGGTGAGAAACTCGGACTTGTAGCGGTTGGACTGCTCCAGCTCTCGCGTATGCTCCTGCGCCGCGTGCAGATGCTGCACATGGATCTCGGCCAGGGTAGTGAGCTGCTCACCCAGCTCCTTCACCTCCTGGGGCCCCTTCCAGTCGAAGCGGATGCGTTCGCCGTCGCGCAGGACCCCGCCGAGCCCTTGGGCCAGCGTTTGGCCGAACTGCTCCGCCTTGGCCGCGATCCAGCGGGCCATCAGCATAACCAGGAAGGTCATCGGCAGGACGATGGTGAGCACGCGCCCGATCAGGGCATTGCGGAAGCTCTTGATGGGAGATGGGTCGACCGCGCGACCGACCCACAGGGGGAGCGCCTCCTCGGTGAGGAACATGGGGACCCAGATCAGCTGTCGACCCTGGCCACCCTCCCACAGCGCCAGCTTGCCGGCCGCGAAGATCTCGGCCAAGCCGGGAAAGTCGGCAAAGGCCTCCGGCTCCTCGCTGATGGGCTGTCCGGGGCGTAGATAGCTGCCATTGTTGTTGACCCAGAGCGTATCGCGGTAGAACTGGGCCAAGCCGCCGACGTCGATGCTCATCACCACCAGCCCCATGGTCGCCCCCTCTGGTCCCCCACCGATAGCGCTGACCAGAGACAGGGTCATGAGCTTGTGGGGATTCCGGGCCCCGGCGCGCGGGTCGATACGGATGCGGCTGATCATCACGCTGCCCGGCTGCATCCGCAGGCCCGCCTCGAGCAGCTGCGCGTGCGGTCGCTCCGGGAGCTGCGGCGTCGGATGCCAGGTCAGCGTCCTTTCGTCCCGCTCCAGCCAGAATCGTTCCTGCATGTCCGCGCCGAGAAACAGGATCTCGATGATGTCCCGTTGGTCGCTGAGGATCTGGTTTACCCAGCCCGTGTAACGGGCGCGGGCGAGATCGATCTGATCGTCGTCGCCCCGATCGCCGAGAATCAAGCCCGGCTCCGGGAGCTTCGCCAGCAACCGGATCATCTCGTGGCGGCTTGCCAGGTGCTGGTCGAGATCGCGGAAATCCGCACGCAGGTTCTGCAGGTGGGCCTTTTGGTAGAGGAACGCGGTGCGGTCCAGCACCAGCGGTAGATTGAGGGAGACCGAGATCAGCAATGGCCCCAGGCCGAACACCAGGAGCAGGACGAGTATTTGAGTGCGAAGCTTCACACCGGCTGTACCTGTGCCTACAACCCCCGCACAAGTTCCAAGATCCGGGCGGCATGACCCTTGGGCTTGATGTCGTAGAGGGCGTGGCGGATCTTGCCGCCCTTGTCCACGATGAAGGTGGAACGAACGATGCTCATGCGTTTCTCGCCCCGGGCGTCCTTTTCCCTCCAGACACCATAGGCCTCACAGCCCCCCCTCGGTATCCGCGAGTAGGCATACATCGATGCCGTGTTTGTCCCGGAAGGCGCCGTGACTATCGCAGCCGTCTTTGCTGATGCCGAGGACCTAGGTATCCAGCGCCGCGAACTCGGGTTGCAGGTCCGTGAACTCGAGGGCCTCGAGCGTGCACCCTGGCGTATCGTCTTTGGGGTAGAAGTAAAGCACCAGGTGGCTGTTGCCTCTGAACTGTTCCAGATTGACGCGCTCCAGGTCGGCGTCCGGGAGCGAGAACTCGGGGGCTTGATCTCCGGGCTGCAGCATGTGAGGTTGCTCCAGTGATGGTAGTGGCCACCGCCGAAATTTAGGATCGACCCGGCGCTACGTCAACCATATTCGTTCTACCGGAGCCGCGCTCGACGCGCGGGCGCAGCGGTTCGGATGGATGCTGCTGAAATCGTAGGCACTGCCAGCCGCTAAATGGTACAGGATTAACAAGATTCTCAGGATTGACAGGGTCTTAATTTATTTTTTATTAAAAAATCCTGTTAATCTTAGAAATTCTGTTAATCCTGTCTATTGGCGGGTTGCAGTGAATCACGATGAAGGCACGGATTGAGCTGACCAACGGCCGGGTAACAAAGGTCCACTTCGAGCAAGGGCGGCCGAAGGTCTCGTTCGCGGGCGGGGTTGGTACGGCCCGGCTACGGCGTACCGCGCTCACCGCATCCTACGCCCTACGTGATCGAGAGGCTGGGGTCGGGTTGGGGAGCTTGCCGCCAGGGCCTCGTCCAGGAGGGAAAGGGTTGCTTCCAGGCCCTGACGCACTTCCTCCAGGGTTCGCGCCAGGACGGGATCGACTTCCGTCAGTCGGCCGAAGGGTTGTCCGTTCTCGTCATCCTCGGTCTCACCCAACCGGTCACTCGGCACACCGATCGCTTGCAGGTCGGCGGATTTGAGCTGTTTGAGATGGATTCCGCGGGTCATGGCGTTGCGAGCGGGCCTGCAAGTCGTCGCGATACCCGAAGCTTGGGGGGCCGACAGGCAGCGGTTGCCCGTCGGTAAGGCTCACGAATTATGCTGGTACCGATGTCCTCAACGACCAATAACATCGAGCCGGCGCGAACTCCACGGAAAATTTAGCCGCAAATAAACGCAAATGGCCGCAATATCAGCAAAACCATCACGTTAAGTTCAATCCTGGAGTTTACCCCACGGATTCAGGTTGTTGATTGAGAACACCCCCTAGCACCCCATTTCACCTTATTTTTCGCTCTCAGAGCCTCCCAAACGCGTCACGGCAAGGCACAGCACGCAGGGAATAGCTCATACTCTTGCCAATCGCTGTAACGCCGCCTTGGCGCGTTTTGGGAGGCTCCCTTCGGGCGCGACGAGAGGCGACCATCTGCGTTGTTGCGCGAGCTTGAAAGAAGACCGGCTATTCCTGCGCTCGCGCACATCGCATCTGGCCGCCTCTCGCCACGCTGAGAACCAAAAATAAGTGAAATGGGGTACTAGGCGCCGGTGCGCTCGCGAATGGCCGTGACCACGGCTTCGCTGGACGTGGCGGCTACCTCCATCAGCAGGCCCCCACGTCGGTAGAAATCCACCAGGGGTGCGGTCTTCTCGTTGTAGACGTCCAAGCGATTGGAGATTGCCTCCTCGGTCTCGTCGTCGCGCTGCACCACCTTGCCCTTGCACTTGTCGCACACTCCCTCTACCTTGGTAGGTGCCGACTTGACGTTATAGATAGCGCCGCAATCGATGCAGGTCCGGCGGGTCGTGAGGCGGTCCAGGATCACGTCCCGCGGTACATCCAGATTCACGGCTGCGTCCAGCTTGATGCCGAGGTCCGTCAGCAGGACCTTGAGTTGCTCCGCCTGGGGGATGGTGCGCGGGAAACCGTCGAGCAGAAATCCGGCCCGGCAGTCGTCTTCCTTCAAGCGTTCCTTCATGATGCCCATGATGAGTTCGTCCGGAACCAGATCGCCGGCATCCATGAATTTCCTTGCCTGTTTGCCGAGCTCGGTGCCCTCCTTGACCGCAGTCCGTAGAATGTCGCCGGTGGAGATCTGCACCGAGCCGTCGACGGCGGTGAGCAGCTTGGCCACGGTACCCTTGCCCACGCCGGGGGCGCCCAAAAGGATCAGCCTCATTATCGTCTCCTCGTAAAAGAGTCTGTGAGATGTCGATGACCTGTCGCGGCGCGGACAGGCTTTTGTCGGCGACCGTACAGTAATTAATTATTTTCGCCCTTTCCGATGACCGGAATCAAGATTACACTGAAAATATTCCGCGCCCGGAACCGCTTCCGTAACGCCAACGACACCAGGAGGACCCGCTGCCGTGTCACCTAACGCACGCAAGCTCCTAGCCACCTTGACCACCGCTGGCCTCATGGGGATATCCCTCGCGTATAACCCGGTAAGTCACGCCTTCGATTTCGGCGACATGATAAACCCTGGTCGCTGGATGGGTGGCGGCTACGACCGTCACGATGACCATTACGACCACGGCGGACCATACACAGGCCCTTGGGGTAGCCCCTATAGCGGTGGACCTTGGGGAGGCCCGTGGGGCGGTTACGGCCCCGCTCCCTATGGCGGCGGTCCCTACGGCACCCACCACCAAGGCCCCCTCGGCACCCGTGACAGGCAGTAACGAGCTCGATGAGCTCAAGCGGCGCATCAAGGCGCTCGAATCTCAACGGCAACCGCAATCATCCGCTCCCCTTCCCAACGAGGGACGCGCGATGCCCCCGTCAAGCGATGGGAACTCCAAGCTGACCTTCCGGCCCATGGGCAACGAGTAGCGGGGTTCTACATCAATACCGTTAAGTTAAGAGGCTGACTAAAAACTAACCTATTGATTTTTAGTTAGAAAAAATACAGATTTCATCTGGCTCCCAGGGCTCCGGCGTGGGAGCAAGTCTTGACGCTCCAGCGTCACCAAGCCTGACCGCTGGAGTGGCCAAGGTGGTGTCCCCACGCCGGAGAGACTGTGAAAGCATTGCTGAATTTCCGGAGTGGAAGGGATAGGGGAACACAATTTTCCTAAATTAGTGGCATAGCTTGCTCTTAACCCCACTTGGTGCCGAATTTAGCGTGAAATATGGCAGTTTCATCCCATCGATATCAGGAAAAGCGAATCTTTCACAGCCTCCGGAGCGTGGGAACAAGCAAAACAATAAGTTAGTTCTTAGACAGTCTCTTAAGCCTGCTTGCGCCGTGATATGGTACGGTGTCCAGGGGAAGGTGCTCGATATACCGGCGGGTCTTCCGGATAAAGCAGGGGGGCCAGCTCCTCGAGTGCCTGTCGGTAGACGCGGCGTTTGAAGTAAACGACTTCCTGGAGGGGTTGCCAATATCTCACCCACCGCCAGGTATCGAACTCGGGTCTGTCGCATGTGTCGAGGCAGAAGGTGTCCTCACCGCAGTTTACCCTGAGCATGAACCATACCTGCTTCTGGCCAATGCAGAGGGGCGTACACTGGCGACGGATGAAACGCTTGGGGAGGCGATAGCGAAGCCAGCGTTTGGTGCTTCCGAGCAGGGTCACATGCTGGGGATACAGACCGACCTCTTCCCGGAGCTCCCGGAACATCGCCTGTTTAGGAGTTTCGTCCGATTTGATTCCGCCCTGGGGAAACTGCCAAGCATTCTCGCCCGCGCGTCGTCCCCAAAATAGTCGGCGCTCGGCATTGGTCAGTATGATCCCGACGTTGGGTCTGAAACCGTCCGGGTCGATCAAGGCGACTTCTCGTAAAATGGTCTTCCGTTGCATTTTTCCACATCCGCCGCTGTATGGGTAACCCAAGGTCCGGCGAATGCGTAAATCGGGAGCACCTCTTGGCTCTGACCATCTTCGATCTCGATAACACCCTCCTGGCCGGAGATTCCGACTATCTCTGGGGGGCCTTTCTCGTCGAGCGCGGAATTGTAGACGGGGAAGAATTCGCGCGCGCGAACGAGCGCTTCTACCGCGAATACGAGGCAGGAAACATGGACATCTTCGAGTTCTCGCGTTTCTCTTTTTATCTCCTGCGAGACAATCGGCCGGAAGACCTGGAGCGCTGGCGCCGGGACTTTCTGCACGAAAAGATCGAACCCATCATCTTGCCGCTGGCATGTGAGCTGGTAGAACGCCACCGTGCGGCCGGAGATACCCTGCTCATTGTCACCGCCACCAACCAATTCGTAACCGCCCCCATCGCCGAGCGCTTAGGCGTACCCAACCTGATTGCCACCATTCCCGAGCAAGTGAACGGCCGCTACACAGGCGAGATAGCAGGCACACCGGCTTATCAGGCAGGCAAGGTGGAGCGATTACTGGACTGGTTGGAGGAAACTGCTGCTGGACTTGCGGGCAGTACCTTCTATAGTGATTCCCACAATGATATCCCCCTGCTCGAGCGGGTAGAGCATCCGGTGGCAACGGACCCCGACGATCGTTTGCGACGCCATGCCCATGATCGGGGCTGGCCGATTATCTCGTTGCGGGGACAAAGCGCACCCTGAGGGGGAAGCGCTGTCCAGAGAGGGGGCAGTTGTCAGTTATCAGAGAGGCAGGGGAAGCGACAATCCCCCTCTGATAACTGACAACTTTCAAAGCAAAACCGCGCCGGAAGGCGCGGTTTCCTGCTGCACATCCCTGTGCAGGCTCCCGGGAGAGGAGCGGAATCCTTACTTGGACTCGGCGGGAGCTGGGGCCGCCGGCGCAGCGGGAGCCGCGTAGGGGCGATAGCCACCACCATAGTAAGGAGCACCATAGTAGGGACTACCCCAGCCATAGGGACCACCCCAACCATAGGGACTATAGCCGTAATAGTCGCGATAGCGGTTGTAGCCGCGGCCCCAACCGCGTCCGCCACCGGACATGTTCATGTTGAAGTCGCCCCAGCCGTCACCGAACATGTCGTTCCACCAGTCATTGCCTCCGCTTCCCCAGCCGGGTCCACCCCAGCCTGGACCGCCCCACCAAGCGGAAGCGGAGGCGGAAGCACCGAGAAGTACGGCGACAGCAGCGGCAGTAGCAAGCTTTTTCATGTGGTTTCTCCTAGCGTTTAGAGATCGGGATCTGGTACAGCGAGCGATGGCGTTTTGTGCGCCGTCGGACGTTATAATATTAGAATTTTATTATTTTAGAAATTACTTTTCTCTATCAGCCTTGGTTAGAGGATAGCAAACGTAACAGAGGTGGATCAACCCGTCGTCCCTGCACCAAGATCTCCGGCCATTTCGTGCAGTCGGCGCATAACCTTGAGGAGATCTTGCCAGGCCTTGGATTTTTGCTCCGGGGAACGCAACAAGTAGGCCGGATGATAGGTAACGGTCAACGGGATCTCATCGGGACCGAACGCGAACCAGCGCCCCCGCAGTTTACCGATAGGATCGTCTGTCCTAAGCAACTTCTGCGCCGAGATGCGACCCACCGAGAGCAGCACGCGCGGGCGCACCAGCGCGATTTGGCGCATGAGGTAAGGTCCGCAGCGCAGGGTCTCCTCCGGCCGTGGGTCCCGGTTGCCCGGCGGGCGACACTTGAGGATGTTAGCGATAAAGACCTGTTCGCGTTCGAGTCCGATGGCTGCGAGCATCAGATCGAGCAATTGTCCGGCCCGCCCCACGAAGGGCTCGCCCTGGCGGTCCTCATCGGCCCCCGGGGCCTCGCCGACGATCATCAGGTCGGCCTGGCGATTGCCCACGCCGAACACGGTTTGGGTCCGGGTCGCGCACAGCTCGCAGGCGCGACAGGAGGACACGGTCTCGCTGAGGCGCTCCCAGTCCGCCCCGGCAATCCCCTCGGTAGGAACGGCGGCGGGTACCGCCCCGGGGGGCGGCTCGATCCCGATGTCGGAAGGTTCCGTGGATTCAGAAACCATGGTATCCCCCTGATGCGCCGGCGGCGGTATTTCTTCGAGCCTTTGTTCAGGCTCTTGGGTATCCACATCCGCAGTGCGCAGCCGCCACACCGGTACGCCCATGGCGTCCAGATAGCGGCGGCTGTGCTCCGGATCCATAGTATTCCCTAAACATCCCCGGTCTGAGGGTGGGCCCGTTCACGCGGCTGCAGGATCTTGTTGCAGGCGTTGATGTAGGCCTTCGCGGAGGCGATGACGATGTCTGTATCCGCCCCCTGACCATTGATGACGCGGCCCCCTTTTTCCAAGCGTACCGTGACCTCGCCCTGGGCATCGGTACCACTGGTGATGGCATTGACCGAGTAGAGTTTGAGCACGGTTCCGCTGGCGACGATGGTCTCGATGGCCCTGAAAGTGGCATCTACCGGACCGCTGCCGATGGAGATTCCGGGCTTTTCCTCCCCATCCACGGTGAGCACCAGGTGTGCCTTGGGGGTCTCTCCGGTCTCCGAACAGACTCGCAGGGACGCGAGCTTGATGTGTTCGTTGGTAGCGTCCAGGTTGGTATCTGTCACCAGGGCCTGTAGGTCCTCGTCGAAGATCTCGTGCTTCTTGTCCGCGAGGTCCTTGAAGCGGGCGAAGGCGGCGTTGAGGTCCTCTTCCGAAGCGAAGCTCACACCCAAATCCTGGAGCCGCGCGCGGAAGGCACTGCGCCCGGAGTGTTTGCCAATAACGATACGGTTCTCGCTCCAACCTACGTCCTGGGCGCGCATGATCTCATAGGTCTCGCGGCTCTTGAGCACCCCGTCCTGATGGATCCCGGACTCGTGGGCGAAGGCATTGGCGCCAACGACGGCCTTGTTGGGCTGGACGGCGAAGCCGGTGATACTCGAGACCAGGCGCGAGCAGGGAACGATCTGTGTCGTATCCAGGCAGGTATCGCAGTCGAAGTGGTCCTGGCGCGTGCGCACCGCCATGACGATCTCTTCCAGGGCGGCATTGCCCGCCCGCTCCCCGAGGCCATTGACGGTGCATTCCACCTGGCGGGCGCCGTTGCGCACCGCCGCCAGTGAGTTGGCGGCGGCCAACCCCAAGTCATTGTGGCAGTGAACCGAGAACACCGCTTGGTCCGAGTTGGGCACGCGCTCGATCAGGGTCCGGATCAAGGCACCGAACTGATAGGGAACACTGTAGCCCACGGTGTCCGGGATATTCACCGTGCGCGCCCCGGCGGCGATGGCCGCCTCCAATATCCGGCACAGGAAGTCGTGCTCGGAACGGCCTGCGTCCTCGGGGGAGAATTCCACGTCGTCTGTATAGCGACGGGCCCGTTGGACCGCGTGCACGGCCTGGGCCACCACCTCATTCGGACTCATGCGCAGCTTCCTCTCCATATGGATGGGAGAGGTGGCGATAAAGGTGTGGATGCGGGCCGATACGGCGCCGGCTAGGGCCTCACCGGCGCAGTCGATGTCCCGGTCCAGGGCGCGGGCAAGTCCACAGACGGTGCTGTCCTTGACGGCGGCGGCGACGGCCTGCACCGCCGCGAAGTCACCCGGACTGGCGATGGGGAACCCCGTCTCGATAACGTCCACCCGCAGCCGTTCCAGGGCCTTGGCGATGCGGACCTTCTCCTCCCGGGTCATGGAAGCGCCCGGACTCTGCTCGCCGTCACGCAAGGTGGTGTCGAAGATAATCAATTGCGCTTTGTCGCTCATGTGTTCGCTCTCGCGTCACCGCATCCGTGGCTTAAGGACCTAAGCGGCGCTGTTTCGTTCGATCGGAGATAGTGCGTGCCATCTGGCCCCCGCCGGGGCTTGTGTGTACTTTTGCCCCTCAGGGCAACAGCGGACGCGCGAGCAGGAACCGACGCAGGAGGAAGAGCGCCATCGGTTGAGGTTGGGACGCAAACGGGTGCGCCTTCGGATGTGTTGTCGGGCTCGACATGATCTTGAGGATTTGCATGTTGCAAAAATAAATATAGCCCATCCTTGCAGGAGTGCCAAGCGCCGCGCGTGCTGGCCGCGCGGGGGGTAATGCGCGCGGAGGGTAGTGTGGGTGTAGGTTGCGTTAAGACGCCGGCACGGGCCTGGCCGTTGCTCAACGAGCCATCGTGCGTCGAAACGCAACAGGTCGAATCTCCGGACAACGCCGAATCATTCAGGATTGCTCGAAGCGAGGTCCGAGGGGAGATGAGCCTGATGGTGCTTGGTTACAACCTGATCCGGGTGGTCAACCTGCTCGGTGTCGGTGCATTCCAGGATTACTGCGCCCGGCGCCAACAGGCCGGGAATAGCCAGGCCCTTGCACAACTGGCAGGATGATACATAATTATTTGTTTCTATTCTATCTTTTCGTGCCTTCCAACAAGAAGCTCGTTGTCCGGCGCTCAGCGGCCCGACGCCACCGATCAGGCGCCTTGGCACTGGTTTTTGTGCTTCCCAGGTCCTCGAATCCACCCTGCCGATAGCTCCCCGAATTTTTTCACAGTCTCCGGAGCGTGGGAACGAGTAAATTAATTAAGTTAGTGCTCAGACAGTCTCATAAGTCAGCCAGGCTCCTAACGCGCCGAGAAATGCTGGGGCCGGATGCCCAAGGCCAGCAAGGATCCAGCATAGACCACGCTGCCTGCCAGGATCCACCCCAGGAGTCTCAGGATCCGCTCCCAGGTCCCCATCGCGAGCCACAGACCCGTTTCTCCGCTGCCCCACCAGACCACGAGGCCCATGACCATACTGGCGCCCAGGCCGCGTGCCAGGAGCGCTCGCCAGCTACTCCCGGGCCGATAAATACCCTCGCGCAGCAGGCCCCGTAACAGGAGGCCGGCATTGGCAACAGCGGAGAGCGTGGTCGCCAGCGCAAGACCCGCGTGTCCCAGGGGAAACATCAGCAACAGGCTGAAGGCGACGTTGACGACCATCGCGATCACGGCGATCCTGACCGGGGTCTTCATATCCTGGCGCGCATAAAAACCCGCCCCCAGGACCTTGATGCCCATAAAAGCGACTAATCCCAACGCATAGGCCATGAGCGCCCGCGCGGCCATGTTCACGTCTTCGCCGGTAAACTCACCGGAGTGGAACAAGGCGGCCATCATGGGGCCGGCCAGTACCAGCAGCCCTACCGCGGCGGGCATCCCCAGCAGCAGCACCCAGCGCAGGGCCCAGTCTAGGGTGCGGGAGAAGGCCTCGGGGGACTGCTCGGCGTGTTTCCGGGACAGCTTGGGTAGGATGACGGTCCCCAAGGCCACGCCCAGGATGCCCAGGGGAAACTCCATGAGCCGATCGCCGTAGTAGAGCCAGGTGATACTCCCGGTAACCAGGAAGGAGGCCAACAGGGTGTTCAACAGCAAGCCGATCTGGGTCACCGAGACCCCGAACAGGGCCGGGACCATGAGCCTGATGACGCGCCGTACCCCAGCATCCCGGAAATTGACCCGGGGTCGCGGCAGCATCCCGATCCGCCACAAAAACGGCACTTGGAAGGCAAGCTGTGCGACGCCCGCGATAAAGACCCCCCAGGCGAGCGCAAAGATGGGCCGCTCCATTTCCGGGGCCAGCAGAAGGGCGCACAGGATCAGGGCAAGGTTGTGAAGAACCGGGGTAAAGGCGGGCACGCCGAACCGCTCGTAGGTATTCAGAATACCCCCAGCGAACGCCGTCAGGGAGATGAACATCAGATAGGGAAAGGTCAGATACAACATCTCCACGGCCATCGTCTGTTTGTCGGCGTCGCTTGAGAAACCCGGCGCGAACATCAGAATCAGCACGGGGGCCCCAAGTATGCCGAGGAAGGTCACGCCCAACAGAACCAGTCCGAAGGTCCCCGCCATATCGTTCACGAAACCCTTGAGCTCCGAGGCACCGTGCCTGATCTTGTATTCGTTGAGCACGGGTACGAAGGCCATGGAGAAGGCCCCCTCGGCGAACAGTCGGCGCATAAAACTAGGGACCTTGAAGGCGATATAGAAGGCGTCGGTTCCGGCGTTGGCGCCGAACACCCGGGCCACCACCAGATCGCGCACGAACCCCATAATGCGGGACAGAAAGGTATTACCGCCGACCTTGGCGATAGATTCGGCGAGGGAGGCCAACGTTCCACTCCGACAAATAAAGATAAAATTATACCCGTCGCTCAGCCCGTAGCGCCGGAAAGCGCAGCCCGCCATCAAGTCCTGCCCTCTGCCAACTGCTCCCTGACAACTACGCAAGCCGGGAATAGGATGTTAAACTTATGGGCTTACGGTAACAACAAAGCATCCAAAATGGCATACGAAAAGTTACGGATCCCCCCTGAAGGCGAGCGAATTACCGTCAGTACGGGCTACTCCCTGCAGATACCGGACAATCCCATCATCCCGTACATCGAGGGTGACGGTATCGGAATCGACATCACGCCGGTCATGAAGAAGGTGGTGGATGCCGCGGTGGAGCGGGCCTATGGGGGCCGCAGGCAGATCCAATGGATGGAGATCTATGCCGGCGAGAAGGCCACGCGCATCTATGGTGAGGATGTCTGGTTGCCGCAAGATACCCTGGACGCCGTGCGCGAGTTCGTGGTGTCCATCAAGGGGCCATTGACGACGCCGGTAGGCGGCGGCATCCGCTCTTTAAACGTTACCTTGCGCCAGGAGCTGGATCTCTATGTGTGCCTGCGCCCGGTGCGCTATTTTCGGGGTACGCCCAGCCCGCTCCGGGAGCCAGAGCACACGGACATGGTTATCTTCCGCGAGAACTCCGAAGATATCTATGCAGGTGTGGAGTGGCAGGCCAGCAGCGCGGAGGCACGGAAGGTCATCGATTTCCTGCAACGGGAAATGGGTGTCACCAAAATCCGCTTTCCCGAGACCTCCGGTATCGGTGTCAAGCCGGTCTCCTCGGAGGGGACATCGCGACTGGTGCGTAGGGCGATCCGGTACGCGATCGACAATGGCCGCGACTCCGTGACCCTGGTGCACAAGGGCAATATCATGAAATTCACGGAGGGGGCCTTCAAGTCCTGGGGCTACGCGCTGGCCAAAGCGGAGTTCGGCGCCGCGGAGATCGGCGCCGGTCCCTGGTGCCGGCTGACCAATCCCAAGATCGGCGGCGAGATCGTCATCAAGGACGTGATCGCCGATGCCTTCCTGCAGCAGATTCTGCTGCGCCCCAAGGAATACGATGTGATCGCTACCCTGAATCTGAACGGTGACTACATCTCCGACGCACTGGCCGCTCAGGTGGGGGGAATCGGCCTGGCGCCGGGGGCTAATCTATCCGATACCGTGGCCATGTTCGAGGCTACCCATGGAACCGCGCCGAGGTATGCCGGCAAGGACCAAGTGAATCCGAGCTCGATCATCTTGTCCGCCGAGATGATGCTGCGCCATCTGGGATGGACCGAGGCGGCGGATCTCATCATCGAGGGGGTCGAGGGGGCCATTATGGCCAAGACCGTGACCTATGACCTGGAACGACTCATGACGGGGGCGACCAAGGTGAGCTCATCCGGGTTCGGGGACGCGGTCATCGCCAGGATGTCCGGTTGAGCCGCAGGGATCTAAGAGGCTGTCTAAAAAATAAGCCGTTGATTTTCATAGAACCGTACCCATAGAGTGGGCTGTGCCCACCAAATACGACGCCTGACCGGTGGGCACAGCCTACCCTACAGGTTAGTTAGTTCTTATACAGTCTCTAAGACGCCACCTGGTTATACTGCCACACGGCACAATTTGCACATTTCACTCCCTCTCCCTCTGGGAGGGTGTCGCAAAAGCCCCTCTCCCACCGAAAGAGAACCTGCCCCTGCCCCGAGCGTAGCGAGAGGGTTCGGGGAAAGGGTGATTTAAACCGGCAACCCCCCTGGGAGCGCCGGCATCCGTGGGTACGGGCCACCTGGAGAGGAAAGAAGGGAGGGGAAAGAGGTCCCCCCGGATCAGCGCCTTACTGACGCCTACCGCCTGGAAGGCGGCGCTCCACAGCTTCTTAGTGTTCTCTGCGGTTCCGTTTATCCCGGAAACACGGTCAGGTCAGTCGGCTTACGTGGGCCGTATGTAAGCCCTTAGGTCCCTGACTGATCTCAAACTCCACCTTTTGTCCTTCCTTGAGGGTCTTGTAACCGTCCATGTCGATAGCCGAGAAGTGGACGAAGACATCTTCGTCTTGCCCGTCGGGCTTGACGAATCCATACCCTTTTGCATTATTGAACCATTTCACACTACCGGTCATCATCGGTTGCACTCCTCCGGGGTTTTGCCGGGACTTTCCCCGGCAAGCATGCGTTGCATTATTATCCGGCGCAGTTACCTGGGATAGTCTAGTACCCCATTTCACCTTATTTTTCGCTCTCAGAGCCTCCCAAACGCGTCACGGCAAGGCACAGCACGCAGAGAATAGCTCACGCTCTTGCCAAGCGCCGTAACACCGCCTTGGCGCGCTTGGGAGGCTCCTTTCCCCTTCGGGCGCGACGAGAGGCGGTTATCTGCGGTGTTGCGCGAGCTTGAAAGAGGACTCGCTATTCCTGCGCTCGCGCGCCTCGCAGCTGGCCGCCTCTCGCCGCGCTGAGAACCAAAAATAAGGTGAAATGGGGTACTAGGCCACACCTTACTTTCAAAGTATAGTAATTTGTTTTCATTGGTCAAATTTTCACTGGAATCGAAGCATCATGAGTGGGCAAGATCCCGACGAAGAATTTGAATCCGATCTCTCGGTACAGGAAGCCAGGCCCGAGCTGAAACGGCCGCCCCTGTATAAGGTGCTGCTTCTCAATGACGACTACACGCCGATGGAGTTCGTCGTCACGGTGCTCGAGACCTTTTTCCGCATGGACCGGGAACAGGCCACGCAGATCATGCTGCATGTACACACGCAGGGGGTTGGTCTATGTGGTGTTTACACCCGGGATATCGCGGAGACCAAGGTATCGCAGGTCAACGATTATTCCCGCAGCCATCAACATCCGCTGATGTGTACCATGGAGGAGGCCTAACCGATTTTCATCGCCGACCCTGAGTCAGTATACTTCAACCCTGAATTCTTCGGCGTGGCCCGGAGGGAAAAGATCCTTACCTAGGGGGTGTTCTCAATTAGGGGTAACACGACGATTTTACTCGATAGACTGAGATTGCCCATGTCATCCGGCGGATGTCGTGGCCAATTTCTAATATCAGAAAAACCACTGCCTAAGAACTAACTCATTGATTTACTTGTTCCCACGCTCCAGTGTGGGAGCCAGATGATACGTATTCTCCCTGCCGTGCCATCGGCCCATGCCGACAAGGTTCAGGGTCCTGGAATGTCAAAGGCCCTCGCCATTCAGGAGGTAGCGTGTAATGTCCAAAATTTGTCAGGTGACCGGTAAGCGGCCGCTTGCCGGTTGCAATGTTTCCCATGCTCACGACAAGACCAAGCGCCGGTTTTTACCCAATCTCCATTATCATCGCTTCTGGGTGGAAAGTGAGAACTGCTGGGTACGTCTGCGCGTATCCGCTGGTGGAATGCGTATCATCGACAAGAAGGGCATCGACCAGGTGCTCTCCAAGATGCGTGCCCGCGGCGAGAAAGGTGTGTGAGGAGTAAAACCCATGGCCAAAGCAGCACGTGAAAAGATCCGGTTGAATTCCAGCGCCGGTACGGGTCACTTCTACACCACGACTAAGAATAAGCGCAACCAGCCCGGCAAGATGGAGATCAAGAAGTTTGATCCGGTAGCGCGTAAGCATGTCCTCTACAAGGAAGGCAAAATCAAGTGAACAGACACTTCCGGGGCAACATCAAATAATCCGGGATAGGTACTAGAGAACCGGCGCCAGCGTATAGCTACGCAGCTTGCGGGAAAAGGTCTCAAGGGCCTGGATGCCGGTGGCTTCCGCCTGTTGACACCAGTCTTGCAGTGAGTTGAGAAGGGTCTCCTGGTTGGGTGCGGTCCGCTCCCACAGGTTCCGCAAACGTTCGCGGAATTGGTAGACGGTCTCTAACGTCTGGTTCTGGGCCAACAGCTGTTCCAGACGTTGTCTTGCGCGCTCGTCCAACCGCGCTCCTTCCATAACCAACAGGCGTTGGGTGCGTCTGAACAGACGGCGACAATGGCGCTCGCTGCGGCATAGCTCGGCGCGGGTGACCGGCGCGAGTACCTCGCGCGCGTAGCGGGCGGCGATATGCATGTGTCCGGTGACTACCGCGCGCACCGTGTCCATATCGATGTTGCCCTTGCCCACGACGACCCGCGGCTTGGGTGCAACCCTTTTCACCTTCGCCAGGCCGAGTACGCACAACAGCCGCACGTAAAGCCAACCCAGATCCAGCTCCCACCATCGGGAGGACAGCTTGGCGGAACTGGGAAAGGCATGGTGGTTGTTGTGCAGTTCTTCGCCGCCGATCAGGATACCCCAGGGCAGGATGTTGGCCGAGGCGTCCGGTGTCTCGAAGTTACGGTAGCCCCAGTAATGGCCGACACCATTGATCACGCCGGCGGCAAAGAAGGGGATCCACATCATCTGAATCGCCCACAGGGTAATGCCGTAGACGCCGAACAGCAGTAGATCCAGGATCAGCATCAGCCCTACCCCCTGCCAGGTGTAACGGCTGTAGAGGCGGCGCTCGATCCAGTCGTCGGGGGTGCCGTGACCGTACTGTAAGAGGGTTTGCGGGTCATTGGTGGCCTTGCCGTACAGCTCCGCACCCTCCGCCAGGACTTTGCCCAGGCCCAGAACTTTGGGGCTGTGGGGATCGGCGGGCGTCTCGCACTTGGCATGATGGCGGCGATGCACCGCGACCCACTCCCTGGTTACCATGCCGGTGGTAAGCCACAGCCAGAAGCGGAAGAAGTGGCTCGCCGCCGGATGCAGATCGAGGGCCCGATGGGCCTGCGAGCGATGCAGGAAGACGGTAACGGTCACAATGGTGACATGAGTCAGGGCCAACCCGGCCAACACGACTTGCCACAAAGAAAGGGCCAGGATTCCATACAAGCTCATCAGGGGGCCTCGGAGAAAATGGCGGCGAAACCGTGTCGCCAGTGCGGAAACAGGTGCAGCGGTCGCAAGGCTGGTCGCAAATTGGACCAGGGGAAGGGCTCAGCGCGGTTCTTGGTTCTCATCTGCCGACAGGGCATCGGCCAATGGGGTAAGACCACTATAGCCAATAAGGGACCGGAAGGAAACCGCCCGTCTATGCAGGGTAACCGATGAAACATAACCTGCTTCCAAGTGCTACGGGCAACGATTTTCTCAAAAAAAGCAACCTATGAGCCGATTGTGACCTGCACATCGGGCAACAATTCGATACCATTTCCCATGCCGGCTTCGCTGGTATTTTTATCACCGGTCTGCTCGGTAGGCAGTACTCGGGCCTGGAGGTGCCGAGGAATTACCGCACGCCGAGGACCGGATCAGCCGGACCCGGTCGGTACTGGTATCCAAAGCGGGGTCCGCGCAGGCCGGCAGCACGGGGGTAATATGGGTGTAGGTTGCGTTAAGACGCCGGCACGGACACCGAAGGAGATCGAAGCCGTTAAGCGTCGAACGCAACACGTCCGGTCCTCCAAACAACGCCAAATAATTCAGGATTGCTTTTAACCAGACAGCTTCTCAGAGGAGGGCTTCGGAGTGAATAAGTTCAATCGCACTGTCATGGGATGGGTGTTGGGCGCAGGTCTCCTGCTGGCGGACAGCGTGCTCGCCGGGCCTGAAGAGGTGAAGGGGAGTGCTTCGGCGACCATAAAACAGACCAGCGAGCGCATGCTTAAAGCGCTCGAACGGCAACGCTCGGCGCTCGAACGCGATCCCAGGCGGATCTATGGCTTGGTGGACCAGATCCTGGTTCCCCACTTCGACTTCGAGCGCATCACTCAGGCCGCCGTCGGCAGGCAGCATTGGGGCAAAGCTAGCTCAGCGCAGCAACGGACCTTGACCCAGGGGTTCCAAGAACTGCTGATTCGTACCTATGCCAAGGCGCTATTGAACTACTCCGGTCAGAAGATCCGCTACCTGTCAGAGAAGCCCGGTCGCGGCTCGTCCGTGAGGGTCTTCACTGAGGTGCGGGAGCCGGGGGCGGACTCCGTCCCGGTCGACTACAAGGTCTACAAGCAGGGTGGGAAATGGAAGATCTACGACGTAAAAATCGATAATGTCAGCCTGGTGTCGAACTATCGCGGCAGTTTCAAGGCCGAGATCCGCCGCAACGGCATCAAGGGCCTGATTGAACGTATCAAGGAATCAACCACTATGGACTGAAAGTCCATAGTCTGGAGGACTAAAGTCCTCATCCGTGGACAAGCCACGGACTGAAAGTGAAGGGACTTGAAGTCCATAGTTTCAACTATGATGCGCTTCGCGCACTAAAGTTATTGAAGCAATGAATACGAAGGGCAAGTGATGAAGGGGACTCGGATCGTCCTCCGGGGGCGCAGCTGAAGTCGATGGACAAGTTTCTCATTACCGGCGGTACGTCGCTCGACGGCGAGGTCCGGATTGCCGGCGCCAAGAATGCGGCGCTCCCGATCCTGGCCGGTACCCTACTCGCCGACGGCGAGGTAACCCTGTTCAACGTCCCCCACCTGCACGACATCAGGACCACGATAGAACTGCTCGGGCATATGGGGGCGACCCTCAGGGTCAGGGAACCCGGGTGCGTCGAGGCGGATGCACGGGAGATTACGCGCTTCTCGGCACCCTACGAGCTGGTCAAGACCATGCGGGCCTCGATCCTGGTGCTAGGGCCCTTGGTCGGACGCTTCGGGCGTGCCGAGGTCTCTCTCCCCGGCGGTTGTGCCATCGGTGCCCGGCCGGTCAATCTGCACCTCGAGGGTTTGCGGGCCATGGGTGCGGAGATTAGCCTAGAGAAGGGCTATATCCACGCCCGGGCAGAGCGGTTGCGCGGTGCCCGGCTGGTCCTGGATCTGGTCACCGTGACGGGTACCGAGAACCTGATGATGGCCGCTGCCCTGGCCGACGATGAGACCGTGATCGAGAACGCGGCCCGGGAGCCTGAGATCACGGATCTGGCGGAGTTCCTCAACGGCATGGGCGCCAAGATCCGGGGCGCGGGTACCGATCGCATCCAGGTGGAGGGCGTCGAGCGGCTCGGGGGGACTAGCTACCGGGTCCTGCCGGACCGGATCGAGACCGGGACCTATTTGGTGGCAGCGGCCATCACCGGGGGGCGCATTCTGTGCCGGGATACGCGTCCGGATCTGCTCGATGCAGTGCTGATCAAGCTCCGGGAGGCCGGGGCCCACATCGAGACCGGACCCGATTGGGTCCGGTTGGATATGGGGGGAAGACGCCCCCGGGCGGTCGATGTGCACACGGCTCCGCATCCGGCGTTCCCTACCGATATGCAGGCCCAGTTATGCGCCTTGAACAGCGTGGCCGAAGGGGTCGGGACCATTACCGAGACGGTATTCGAGAACCGCTTTATGCACGTGTTGGAGCTGCAGCGCATGGGAGCGGACATCCGGCTGGAGGGAAACGTCGCCGTCTGCCGTGGCGTGGAGCGGCTGACCGCCGCCCCGGTGATGGCCACCGACCTGCGCGCATCGGCCGGTCTGGTGTTGGCGGGACTGGCAGCGGAAGGGGAAACGCTGGTGGACCGCATTTATCATATCGACCGCGGCTACGACAAGATCGAGGAGAAACTGGCGACCCTGGGGGCCCGCATCCACCGCATCTCGGGATGACGGACCGAATATCACAACCAGGCCCATGGAATTCATCGATTCGTTGACGATCGCCCTGTCCAAGGGCCGTATCTTCGAGCAGGCGTTACCCCTGTTGACCCATGCCGGGATCGAGCCCTACGAGGATCCGGAGCTCAGCCGTAAGCTGATCCTGGAGACGAGCCAGCCACAGGTAAAGCTGGTGATCATCCGGGCCGGCGACGTGCCCACCTACGTGCAATACGGCGCCGCGGACCTGGGGGTGACAGGCAAGGACGTGCTCATGGAACACGGGGGCGCCGGATTATATGAGCCGCTCGATTTGCGTATCGCCCGCTGTCGCCTGATGGTCGCGGGGGTCCCAGACGCGGACCCGGGTTCGGATCGGCTACGCATCGCCACCAAGTATGTGGCGAGCACCGAGCGACATTTCGCGGCCAAAGGGCAACAGGTGGAGATCATCAAGCTCTATGGCTCCATGGAGCTCGCACCCCTGGTGGGGCTTTCCGACCTGATCGTGGATCTGGTGGAGAGCGGTAACACCCTCAAGGCCAACGGGCTGGTGCCCTTGGAGCATATCGCGGACATCAGCGCCAGACTGGTGGTCAACAAGGCGGCCTGGAAGATGAAGCACGCATCCGTAATGGATCTGCTGGCGGTACTGCGCGCGGCGGTCGACCAAAATCCGGTAGTACAGGGCTAGGTCGTGTTGCCATTGAGTAGGATGGACAAAGCAAGCGCCCGGCGAGCTGGGCTTAGGCGATTTCTGTCAAATGACAGACCAGCCTGCTTGTCTTTCCGTCCGTCTTCTGTGTCGCGACAACAGTTACATCGCACAACGATGCGCCTGTTGTCGCTTCTTGAAGACGAACGAATAGCCGACGCATCCTGGTCTATCATTTTCCAGCAATCGCCTA
>Ga0209458_1000244_pt1 | contig 23581 bp, 20 predicted proteins | sample WorMetLIZAISLAND_FD_187411 | JGI IMG/M metagenome (GOLD analysis project Ga0209458, IMG submission 187411) | Marine gutless worms symbiont microbial communities from Max Planck institute for Marine Microbiology, Germany - Inanidrilus manae... ...
TATCGCAAGAAACCAAGGGCACAACTCCCGGTTTTCTGCAATTCGGAATACTTGGGAAAGCCGAAATCCGCCACCCAATCAGGACGTTAGGGGTTGTTCACGGACGACTTATTGCAAATCTGGGGGAAACCGACAGTGAACCAAACTGTACTCGACTTGAAGGGCCTGAGTTGCCCGTTGCCGGTTCTCAAGGCCAACAAGGCGCTGAAGCAGATGACGCCGGGCGACGTGCTCACGGTTCATGCCACCGACCCGGCGGCACCCCGGGACTTTGAGGTCTTGTGCGACAATACCGGTGAACAACTGACATCGTGTACGGACGACGGTCAGGTGTTCACCATCGTCGTCACCAAAGGCGCGCCCGGGTCATAGACGGGTCATTCGGCCGGCTTGCTTTCAAGCATAGCGTCGGCATGCTGTTTCCGGCTTTCGATCGTGCCGACGAATAGGGACAGAAGCGGCGGTACGATCAGCAGGGTGAGCACGGCCGACAGGGCGAGCCCGCCCAATACCACCGAACCGAGGCCGCGGTAGAGCTCCGAGCCGGCACCGGGAAACAGGACCAATGGCAACATCCCGAAAACGCTGGTCAGGGTCGACATGAAGATCGGCCGGATGCGGTTCTTGGTCGCCTCCAGGGTCGCCGCAGCGACTTCCATATGCTCCTGGCGCACGTGGAAGAGAGTCTGATGGACCAGCAAAATGGCGTTGTTGACGACGATGCCGATGAGGATGACGAAACCCAGCAACGTGAGCATGTCCAGCGGTTGGAAGATGTACAGGTTGACCAGGGCCAGGCCAAGGACCCCGCCGGCCGTCGCCAAGGGTACCGAGAGCATGATGATCAGCGGATAGACAAAACTCTCGAACAAGACCGCCATGACCAGGTAGACGATGGCGATGGCCAACAGAAGATCGAGAACCATGGCGTCCCAAGTCTCGGTCAGTTTGTCGGCGGTTCCGCTCAGCGTTAGGGTGACTCCCGGCGGCAAGCCTCCCTCCTTTACCACCGCGATGACGTCGCGTTCGAGTATCTCGAGGGCTTCTTCGAGGGGCATCTTCTCCGGTGGGCGAATTTCCAAGGTCACCGTGCGCTCGCGCTCAATGTGGCGGATCTGTGTGGGGCCGGCGGTGACGACGACGTCGGCGAGCGAACTGGCCGGCAGAATCTTGCCGGACCGCGTCACCACCGGCAGCGAATTGATGCCCTGTGTCTCACGGATGTCGTCCAAGGGGCCCATCAACATCATGTCCATGCGTGACGAGCCGACGGTGATCTCGGCGACGCGCAGCCCGTCGTTGAAGGCATCGAGCGTGTCGCCGAGCTCGCGGGCGGTGACCCCGTTGTCGGTCAGTTTGACCCGGTTCGGGAAGACGCGGACCTCGGGTGCGCCCAGTTCGAGGCCGGGCTGCGGGCGAATCTGCGTGCCTTCCGATTTCGGCAGGACCTTGCCGATCAGTCCGACCGACTTCAATGCGACGCCGAGGATGTTCTCGAGATCCGGGCCAGAAACGTTAAGGTCGATGGCCCGCTGGCCACCGATGCCGCGTCCGAAAAGTGAACGCTGACTGACCAATCCGAAGGTCCCTGGCTCCTTAAAGGCGGCATCGCGCAAGACCGGGATCAATTCACCGACCCGGTCCGGTTCGACGGCGGCGGCCCCGAGGAAGGTGCGTCCCCGGGAGGCAACAAAGAAAAAGCGCTTGATCTTCGGCGGCTCGCCCGGCTCGGATTGCTCGCCCGTTTCCTCGGCAAAGTAGGGCCGTATGGCAGCCTCGAACTCACCGGCGATATCGCCGGTCGTTTCCAGGTTGTAGCCGGGCGGCGGTACCATTACTCCGAAGATGAGGTTCTGATTGCCGTCTGGCAGGTAGTCGAGTTTCGGCAACAGGGCCCAGGTTACAAAAGCGCCGGCGCCGCAGATGGTCGCGACGACGGTGCCGGCCAAGGCACGGTTCTGCGTCACCAGCCGTGTGAAACCGATGACGGCACGCACAAACCCGCGGGCGAAGGTATCAATGAGCGGCAGGCGGATGTGGGACTCGGTATCCGAATAGGTTTCCTTGAGCAGCCGGTTGGACAACGCCGGGATGACGGAGATGGCGACGAGCAGCGACAACAACACCGAGACGGAGAGAGCCACGGCAATGTCGCGGAACAACTGCCCGACCTCGAGTTCCATGACCAGGATCGGAATGAAAACCATCACCGTGGTCAGGGCTGAAACCAGGATCGCCGACCATACCTGGGCGGCGCCGCGATAGGCCGCTTCCTTGCGCGACATGCCCTGCTCGCGGAACCGGTAGATGTTCTCCAAAACAACGATCGCCGCGTCGACGACCATGCCCACTGCGAAAGCGATGCCGGCCAGCGATACCACATTGAGAGAACGCCCGAGGGCCGCCATGGCGACGAAGGCGCCGATGACGGAAACCGGGATGGCCAGTGAGACGACCAGTGTTGCCCGCCCGGACCGCAGGAAGATCAGCAACATCATGGCGGCAAGCGCGCCTCCGACAAAGATGTTCTGCTGCACAAGATCGATCGACGAGTTGATGTAGACCGTCTCGTCGTAGACCTGACGGAGCCGCAATCCCGCGTCGGGCAGGGGACCGTCGTTCAGTTCCTTGATTGCCGCGCGAATGCCTTCCATCACCTCGATGACGTTGGCGCCGTTCTCGCGCACCGCATTGATGGCCATGGCCGGCTGACCATTGAAGCGAATGCGCGAAACCGGTTCCTTGACGTTGAATTGCACGGTGGCGATGTCGTCGACGGTGACCCGTCCAATGCGTCCGCTGGCGTCGTCCGTGCTGGAACGCAACAATACGGCGCGAACGTCCTCCAGCTTCGAAAACTCGCCCTCGGTCCGGACCACGTAACGGCGTTTGCCTTCAACGACATCGCCGGCCGAAATGGACGCATTGGCCGCCCTCAGGGTATTGACCACTTCCGTCACCGTCAGGCCGTAGCGCGCCATGCGCTCGGGGTGAACGATGACCTCCATTTGCCGTTTCGAGCCACCAAAGACATTGACCCGCGAGACGCCGTTGACCCGTTCGATGCGGTCCTGGATCACGTCTTCGGCGAAATCACCGTAGGTATAGATATCCCGCGTGTTGCCCTCGGTCCTGAGGAGCACGATCCAGGTGATCGGATTGTCGTCGGAACTCGACGTACGAATGGTTGGTTGCTTGACCTCGTCCGGGTACCCGTCGACCCGGTCGAGGCGGTTGGCGACGAGCAGCAGCGCCTTATCCATGTTGGTGCCGATCTGGAACTCGAGCGTGATCCGGGCGCGCCCGTCCTGGGTTTCGCTGACGATGTCCTCGAGACCCTCGAGGCCCTTAAGGACCTCTTCCTGGCGGTTGACGATCTCACGTTCGATCTCGGCCGGCGCCGCGCCGGACCAGATGGTTTGTAGATCGATAACCGGTTTCCTGACGTCTGGGGTCAGTTGGATGGGGATGGCGTCGAGCGCCACCAATCCGAACATGACGATCATCAGCACCGCCGCCATCACGGCGGTGGGCCGTTCGATCGCTAAGCGGATCGGGTTCATCCGCCGGCTTCCTTCGGTCTTTCAGGCGTATTATCAGGCGGCCCACCGTTGAAACGGATCGCCTGGTTGGGCCTGAGCCGCTCATTGCCGCGAACCACCACAAAATCACCGTCCTTCAGACCCTTGACCACGACGAAACGGCTGCCGATGGCATCGCCCAATTGCACCGGCCGGAAGTTGGCCTTGCCGTCGGCGGCGACGACGACAAGCCGCTTGCCGCGCCGGTTGAGAACGGCGTCCTTATGCACTGTCAGAACGTCGCGAACGGCGCCCGCCGGCAGGTAGAGGACCACGGACTGATTGGCCGCCGGCCGTGATGAACCTTCCGGCAATACCGGCGTAAAACGAACAGCGCGGGTTCGGGTTTGCGGGTTCTCTTCCGGAATCACGGCCCGCACAATGGCGGGATAGCGCGATTTCGTCACGGTTTCCACATCGACGGGCGTGCCGGTCTCGATGCCGTCGACCCTCTCGGAAGGTACATCGGCCTCGATTTCGAGCGAGTCATCGTCAATTAGAGTCACCACCGGATCGCCAACGTCGACATAGGAACCAACGGCGGCATGTTTTTTCGAGACGACACCGCTGTAGGGCGCGCGGATCTCGGCATCGCGGAGATCAATTTCGGTCAGCTTCAGGTTTGCCCGGGCCTTGCGTAGTTCCGCTTCCGCTTCCGTCACCTCGCTCGACGCGACGATGATTTCCTGGCGTTTGTCGTCGAGCCGGGCCTGCGAAAAAGCCGGCGACTTCTTGAGCAATTCAAGACGCTTCAGTTCCTGTTGCAACAGGCCGATCCGTTCCTGCTGGGTTTTCACCTGGGCCGAATAGTTGGCGACCTCGGCGCGCTGCAGGTTGCGTTCCCATTCGAGCCGGTCGCGGACCAGGACGGCAATGATATCGTCCGTATCGACCCGGTCGCCGACGTCAACGTTGATTGCACCAACGGCGCCCCTGACCCGGGTTGCAACGACGCCCGTTTGGCGGACAACGAACCGCCCGATCACCGGTACCGTTTGCTTGAAAGGTTCGGATTTGACCGCGTCGACTTTGACGGCGGTCGCCTGCTCGCCCGCCGCCTTGTCCTTATTGTCTTTTTCCTGGGCGGCGGTCGGGTAAGCCGCGCCAAAAGTGATCGCGAATATCAGGGCCGGAACAGCCGCCCGCATGATCAAGCGTTTCAAACCAAGCGGTTCGAAAGTTTCTCTGTCAGTCTGTCGGGGGTTGCCCCCTCGAGAGCCCATGTGGGTCATTTCGTATCCGTTTTCCCGAATATCGTCCGGTGTTGGAGACCTGTATGCAGTTTCGTCTCAGCGATCGCCGCAAACCGTCCGACCCAAACCTTGAGCCCTAATCTAGTGCCGGCACGGCCCGGCTTCAACTGACGACTGTGTGACCCTTCGGCACGGATCCTAGTCCGGAATTGTATCGAAAGTGTGCCGGAACCGATTTCGCTTGTACCAAGAGTTTCGACATTCCCATTAAATCCGTTAAAAAAGAACCCATGACGACACTTTTTTATACGCATCCCGTATGCATCGAACACGATCCGGGCAGCTATCACCCGGAATGTCCGGATCGCCTGCGCGCCATCCTCGACGGCCTCGAGGAGGAGGATTTTCAGTTCCTGCATCGTCATGAGGCGTCCGAAATCGACATGAAAAGGGTCGAACTGGTCCACAAACCCGCCTACGTGGAGTTGATCATGGACAATGTCCCGAAATCGGGGCATGTCTCGCTGGACCCGGACACGGCCATGTCGCCGGCTTCCGGCGAGGCGGCAAGGCGGGCCTCCGGTGCCGCCGTCATGGCCGTCGACGAGGTTGTCGAAGGCGATGCCCGCAACGCCTTTTGCGCCGTCAGGCCGCCTGGCCACCATGCCGAGGCGTCACGGGCCATGGGTTTCTGCCTTTTCAACAACGCCGCCATTGCTGCCTATTACGCGCGTGCCGCTTACGGAATGGAGCGCGTCGCCGTCGTCGACTTCGATGTCCACCACGGCAACGGCACGCAACACAGTTTTGAAAACGACCCGGGAATGTTCTACGCCTCCAGCCACCAGTGGCCTTGCTACCCGGGAACCGGTTCGCCGAACGAGACCGGCGTCGCCAGCAACATCGTCAATGCCCCACTGGCACCCGGCTCCGGTTCGGACAAATTCCGTGCCGCCTATACGGAGACCATCCTGCCGGCTCTTCGCGAATTCGACCCGGAGCTGCTGGTGATCTCGGCCGGCTTCGATGCCCATCGCCGCGACCCGCTGGCGCAATTGAGCCTGGAGACCACCGACTACGCTTGGGTCACCCGCGAGCTTCTCGAGGTGGCCGCTGATCATTGCGATAACCGGGTGATCTCGCTCCTTGAGGGCGGATACGACCTGACCGCGCTCCGCGAGAGCACGCAGGCGCATATTAAAGCATTGATGGAGGCTTAAACTGTTACCGACGGGCTGTCGCGACAAGTCGTGATTCAAGCCAGTCCTGTTGAATAATTTGGGGTTGAATCGGGGGGATGACCTCAGGTGCCGGGTACTGAGCGGGAAACGACCGACCCGCCTCCCCAAATCCTTGCTCTTGCCGATACCCGCCATTAGACTCCCGCGCCCATTGAAAGAGGTGGTCATGGCCGACGACAAGATTCCCGCCGACATCAAGAAAATGAGCTTCGAGGATGCCCTCGAGGAGCTCGAGGATATCGTGCGCGAGCTCGAGTCGGGGCGCGGCGCCTTGGAGGACTCCATCAATGCCTATGCCCGTGGGGCGGCGCTCAAGAAACACTGCGAAAACAAGTTGAACCACGCCCAGGCGCGTATCGACAAGATCGTCGTTGACGCGACTGGCAAGGTTGCGACCGAGCCGGCCGACCTGGACGGTTGATTGCCGGCGAACGGGGCCAAAACGGCGAAGGTAAGAATAAGAAGACGATAGGGGAATCGATTGTCAGATTTCGAACAACGACTGAGCGACAACGCGGCTGCCGTCAACGACGTGCTTGACGACCTGCTGGGCATCGCCGAAGGACCAGAGAAGGTGTTGGGCGAGGCCATGCGTTATTCCAGCCTCGGCGGTGGCAAGCGCGTCAGGCCGTTCTTGGTGACCGCCAGTTCGGCGCTGTTCAACGTAGCTGAGCGCGCCGCACTCAGAGTCGCCGCAGCCGTCGAGATGGTGCACTGCTATTCACTGATTCACGACGATCTGCCGGCTATGGACGATGACGACCTTCGGCGCGGCCGCCCGACCTGTCATATCGAATACGACGAGGCCACCGCCATCCTGGCCGGCGACGCGCTCCTCACCAAAGCTTTCGAGGTTCTCGCCGAGGACGACACCCATCAGGACGCCAAGGTCAGGGCCGAGCTTTGCCTGGCATTGGCCAAGGCCGCCGGTGATCACGGCATGGTCGGCGGCCAAATGCTCGACCTGGTGGCCGAGGACCACGAGCTTGGCGTCGCCGAGATCACGCGGCTGCAGCGCATGAAGACAGGTGAGCTGATCGCGATTTCGTGTGAATCCGGTGGCATTCTCGGAAAGGCCTCGGAACATGCACGCAGCACCCTGCATGCCTATGCCCATGATGTCGGCCTCGCCTTCCAGATCGCCGACGATCTCCTCGATGTCGAGGGCGATGCCGAGGAAGTCGGCAAGAAAACTGGCAAGGACGCCGAGTCCGGCAAGGCCACCTTCGTATCGTTATTGGGTGTTGAAAGAGCCCGCGAACAGGCCAAGATGTTGAGCGAGCAGGCGGCTTCGCATCTGGAGATATTCGGCGACGATGCCGAGCCGCTGCGCGAGATGGCGCATTTTATTGTTCACAGAAGTTCTTGAGCCGCATATTCAGAACTCTTAAACTGTTCGGTTAAGTCCGAGGACGCGTGTCCTTGGGAATCCAAGGGTTTAAGCCCTTGGTAGAAGAGGGGCGGGAATTTGACAATTGCTCACGAGACGCCGCTGCTGGATTCGGTAAACGATCCGGCAAATATCCGGGATTTTACGCCCGACCAACTGAAACAACTGGCTGACGAGGTGCGCAGCGACACGGTGCGTTCCGTGTCGATCACCGGCGGCCACTTGGGTGCCAGCCTCGGCGTCGTCGAACTGACAGTGGCCATCCACCACGTTTTCGAGACGCCGAAGGACCGCTTGATCTGGGATGTCGGCCACCAGTGCTACCCGCACAAAATTCTAACCGGGCGGCGCGGGCGCATGCATACCTTGCGCCAGGGCGGCGGCATTTCCGGTTTCACCAAACGCAGCGAGAGCGAGTATGACCCCTTCGGGGCCGCCCACTCGTCAACGTCCATCTCGGCGGGCCTCGGCATGGCTGTCGCGTCCGATCTCATGGAGGCCCCTCGCAACGTCATCTCGGTCATCGGCGATGGATCGATGACCGCCGGTATGGCCTACGAGGCCATGAATAACGCGGGCTCCATGGATGCGCGCCTGGTCGTCATCCTCAATGACAATGACATGTCGATCGCACCGCCGGTGGGGGCGCTGAGCGCCTACCTGTCGCGTTTGATCTCGTCGAAATCATTTCGCTCCATGCGCCATTTCGCCAAGGACGTCGCTAAAAAATTTCCGCGCACCATCGAGGAAGCGGCGACAAAGCTTGATGAATATGCCCGCGGCATGGTGACCGGCGGTACGTTGTTCGAGGAACTCGGTTTTTATTACGTCGGCCCGATCGACGGCCACAATCTCGATCACCTGCTGCCGATCCTCAAGAACCTGCGGGACGACAAGGAACCGGGTCCGGTGCTGCTGCACGTGGTCACCGAAAAAGGGCACGGCTACAGACCGGCCGAACAGTCCGCCGACAAATACCACGGCGTCTCGAAGTTCGACGTGGTCACCGGCAAACAGCACAAACCGAAAGCCAACGCACCGTCCTACACGGGTGTTTTCGCCGATGCCCTGATCCGCGAGGCCGAGGAGGACGACCGTATCTGCGCCATCACCGCAGCCATGCCGGGTGGCACTGGTATCGACAAGTTCTCGGAACGCTTCCCGGAGCGCAGTTTCGACGTCGGCATCGCAGAGCAGCATGGGGTGACCTTCGCCGCCGGCCTGGCCTCTGAGGGCATGAAGCCATTCGCCGCCATCTATTCGACCTTCCTGCAGCGCGCCTACGACCAGGTCGTCCACGATGTCGCCATCCAAAAACTGCCAGTCCGTTTTGCTATGGACCGGGCCGGATATGTGGGCGCCGACGGTTCGACCCATTGCGGCGCCTTCGATCTCGCCTACTTGTGCACGTTGCCCGACATCGTCGTCATGGCGCCCAGCGACGAGGCGGAACTCCACCATGTGACGGCGACGGCGGCGCAGATCGACGACGGCCCTTCCGCCTTTCGTTACCCGAGGGGCGAGGGCGTCGGCATCGAATTGCCGCCCCGCGGCGAAGTGTTCGATATCGGCAAGGGGCGCATCATCCGCGAGGGCAACACAGTTGCCATCCTGAGCCTCGGCACGCGGTTGGCCGCGTCCCTCCAGGCGGCCGAGGAGTTGGCGGCCATGGGGTTGACGGCCACCGTCGCCGATGCCCGTTTCGCCAAACCCTTGGACGTAGAGTTGATTAACCGGCTCGCCCGCGGCCACGAAGTACTTGTGACCGTCGAGGAAGGTTCGGCCGGCGGTTTCGGTGCTCATGTGGCTCAGTACATGGCCAACAATGGCCTTCTCGACACTGGCCTCAAGTTCCGCATCATGACCATGCCGGACCGGTTCCTCGAGCAGGACAGTCCGGTCAAACAGATTCAGCAGGCCGGCCTCGACACGGCGCACATCGTCGCCAACGTGTTGACCGCGCTCGGCCGCTTCGACGAGGCCGAGGAACTGGTTCGGGCCGAACCGGCCTGATCGCCGGGCATCGCGACCCGCCGTACCCGCCATCGTTTTCGGTGGCAAGGTTTCCTGTTTTGATCCCGGGTAACAATGCCTAGACCGGACCGCCGACGCCTTGACCAGTTACTCGTCGACCGAGGCCTGGCGCCGTCGCGGACCCGGGCGCAAGCCCTGATCATGGCCGGCGTCGTTTTTTCCGCAGGCAAGCGCCTCGATAAGCCGGGCCGGAATGTCGCTGGTGACACGGAAATCGAAGTACGCGGCAAGGACCATCCCTGGGTGTCGCGTGGTGGGGTCAAATTGGCCAGCGCGCTTGACCACTTCGGTCTTTCACCAAAGGGGCTGGTCTGTATCGACGTCGGTGCATCGACGGGCGGTTTTACGGATGTCATGCTGAAACACGGGGCCGAACGCGTCTACGCCGTCGATGTCGGGCGTGGACAACTGGACTGGAAACTGCGCAATGACGAGCGCGTCGTCGTCCTCGAAAAGACCAATGCGCGCAACCTCACTGACAAGATCATTCCCGAACCCGCCGGCTTCATCGGTTGTGACGCCAGTTTCATCGGCTTGCGCACGGTTTTGGCGGCGGCCCTCGCCCTGGCGGCACCAGGCGCTGTCCTGGTTGCCCTGATCAAACCGCAATTTGAGGTTGGCCGCGGCCAAATCGGCAAGAAAGGCGTCGTCCGCGACCCGGTCCTGCATGCAGAGGTCTGCGAGGCCGTTGAGTCCTGGTTGGGTTCGCTTCCGGGATGGACCGTGATCGGGCTCACCGAAAGTCCGATCGAAGGACCGGAAGGCAACAAGGAATTCCTCATCGCGGCAAATTTCTCGCCTGGTGCGGCAACGACAGATAGATAGGGAGCGTCCGGCGATGAGCATGGATCGTTGGCGCGACGCCCATACCGTGTTGCTTCCTGCGATCGAATATCTGTTCCTGTGCGAACACGTCGAGCGTTATTTGGCCAACGGCGGGTGTTCGATCCTGCTCGGTGAAACACGCGAGGAATATGTGGCGCGTGCGATGTCGACTGAAAGGAAAGCTTCGGAAACCAAGGATTCCTTCGTCAGGATCACGCGCCGAGTGAAAGAGCTCGCCGGCGACGCGATCATTGCCGTTGATCAGGAGATTGGCGGGATTGACAGATTGCATTCCCTGGTCCCTCAGTTTTTCTCAGCGGACGAATGGCGCACTGCCGACTTGGATGCCATCGAATCGGAAGCGGCACGCCTGGCGGAAAGCGCAAAAGCGCTCGGTGTGAACTGTTTTCTCGCACCGATCCTGGACGTCGTGACCGGCGAAAACCCCTGGCTTCACGGGCGCACGATATCCGCCGACCCGGATGTCGTCGGGGAAGTGTCTTCGGCCTTCATTCGTGGTGTTCAATCGGTCGGCGTAGCGGCGACGGCCAAACACTTCCCGGGCCATCACCATATCCCGCTAGATCCGGCAGTGAACGCCACGGCGTTGGTGCATGGCGATTCAGCGGCCTATGTTCCTGGGTTCGCTCCCTTCAGCGATCCGATTCGAAACGGTGTCGAACTCGTGATGATCGGACCGGCGATTGTTGACGCCTTCGACTCCGACAGGCCGGCCGGTCTTTCGAACGCTATCACAACGCTACTGCGGAACCGATTTCAATTTACCGGCCTTGTCATGAGTGACGGCTTGGAAGCTCCGGCAACTCGAAAAAACAGTTCTATTCCCGATGTCGCCATTGAAGCCCTGAGGGCCGGGTGCGACCTGCTTCTGTTGTCGGCCGGCCCGCAGCTTGAGGAGGTGGCATCGGCGATCTGCAACGCTGTTGCTCGAGGGACGCTACCCGACCATCGATTAAGCGAGGCGGCATCGCGGGTTCGAGCACTTGCCGCCAAGTACCGGTCTTATTCATCACGAGTTCAGCCGCGCAGAACAGGGAAAGACGCTAGGCGCGTTTGATCGTCGCGCCTCTAGGCGCGCTTGATCAACGTTCCGGCGCCGCCGGCCGTGAACAGTTCGACGAGGATGGCGTGCGGCACCCGGCCGTCAGTGATGACCGCCGCCTCGACGCCGTTCTTGACTGCATCCAGGCAGGTCGCGACCTTCGGAATCATGCCGCCGGATATGACGCCGCTGTCGATGCCGGCCATGGCTTCCTCGGTGGTCATGTCGGAGATCAGTTCACCGTCTGGATCGAGGACGCCGCTGACGTCGGTCAACATCATCAGGCGTTTGGCCCCCAAGGCCGCGGCCAGCGCACCGGCCACCGTATCAGCGTTGATGTTGAGCGTCTCGCCGTTGGGTCCGACTCCGATCGGCGCGATCACCGGCGTGATGTCGGAATGTTCGAAGCTCTCCAGGATATGCGGATCGATATGGCTGGGCTCACCGACGAGACCGAGATCGAGGACCCGTTCGATATTCGATTCCGGATCGCGGGTCTTTCGTTTCAGGCGTTCGGCCCGGATCAGGCGGCCGTCCTTGCCGCACAACCCGGCGGCGCGGCCGCCGGCTTCGTTGACATTGTTGACGATTTCCTTGTTGATGGAGCCGGCGAGCACCATCTCGACGACGGCCACCGATTCCTCAGTCGTCACCCTGAGCCCATCGACGAACTCACTTTCGACGCCGAGACGCTCGAGCATGGAGCCGATCTGCGGGCCGCCGCCGTGAACGACGATTGGATTGAGCCCGACCTGGCGCAACAGCACGATATCGCGCGCGAAAAACCGCGCCAGATCGTCATCGATCATCGCGTTGCCGCCGTACTTGATGACCACGGTCTCATCCGAATAGCGGCGCATGTAAGGCAGCGCTTCCGACAACACCTTGGCCTGGCTGAGCCAACGATCCTCGTAATTTCCGAATGCCGTATCCATGGTGGGGAAATTACTCCACTTCGCCGGAACTCGCCAGCACCGGTTGCCATGCCAGCTAGTTGGCCGCCAAGGCAGCCAATGCGGCCCGGAGTTCGGCGATGCCGGCACCTTTCCGTGCACTGGTGATCGCGATCTCGGGATGGGCCGCCGGGTGTTTGGCGAGTTCGGCCCGCGTGCGTTCGACGAGGCCGGCAAGCGGCCCCGCCTTTACCTTGTCGGCCTTGGTCAAGACCACCTGATAGGGCTGGGCCGATTTGTCGAGCATGGTCATGACCGTGCGGTCCGAGTCCTTCAGGCCGTGCCGCGCATCGACCAGCAGGCAGGTGCGCCGGAGTTCAGCGCGGCCTCTCAGGTAGGCATCGACCAGCCCGGTCCATTGTTTGATCGCGCTTTTCGGTGCTTTGGCGTAGCCGTAACCGGGCAGGTCGGCCAACATCAAACAGCCGCCGAGGTCAAAGAAATTGATCTCCCGCGTTCGACCCGGGGTATTCGACGTGCGGGCCAAAGCCTTGCGCCCGGTGAGCGCGTTCAACAGGCTCGACTTGCCGACGTTGGAGCGCCCGGCGAAGGCAACCTCGGCAACGTCATTGGGCGGTATCTGATCAAGGCGCGCGCAGCCGATGACGAAATCACACGGACCGGCGAACAACAGCCGGCCCTGCTCGAGGAACGCATCGGTGTCGATATCGGTTTCGGGTTCCATTTCCGGGGTCCCGATGCGCACAAGGATTACTTGAGGGCGTCCCTGGCGGTGATGCCCATGCGCTTCATGATCACCCATTGCTGGGCGATGGACAGCAGGTTATTCCAGGCCCAGTAGACGACCAGTCCGGCCGGGAACTGGGCCAGCAGGAAGGTGAACATGATCGGCAGGAACAGGAAGATCTTGGCCTGGACCGGATCCGTCGGCTGCGGGTTGAGCTTCTGCTGCAGGTACATTGAGCCTCCCATGATCAGCGGCCACACGCCGATCATCAGGAAATCGGGCGGCGTCCACGGAATCAGGCCGAACAGGTTGAAGATCGTCGTCGGATCCGGCGCCGACAGGTCCTTGATCCAACCGAAGAACGGTGCGTGGCGCATCTCGATGGTGACGAACAGTACCTTATAGAGTGCGAAGAAGACCGGGATCTGCACCAGAATCGGCAGGCAGCCGGAGGCCGGGTTGACCTTTTCCTTCTTGTAGAGCGCCATTATTTCCTGGTTGAGCTTGACCTTGTCATCGCCATAGCGCTCGCGCAGCTGCAACATTTTTGGCTGCAACTTCTTCATTTTGCTCATGGACACGTAGGATTTGTTGGCGAGCGGGAAGAAGGCGATCTTGATGATGACGGTGAGGATCAGGATGGCGACGCCCAGGTTCAGCACGTGGCCGTTGAGCCACAGGAGCCCGTAGAAGATGGGTTTGGTCAGGAAATAGAACCAGCCGAAATCGATGGCCAGATCGAAACGGTCGACGCCGAACTCCTCGGAATAACCGTCGAGCAGCAACACTTCCTTGGCGCCGGCGAAAAAGCGATGGGTGCTTTCGACGGACCCCTTCGGCGCCAGGTCCTGGCGCGGGCCCAAATAATCGACCTGGTACTTGTCGACGCCACCGTCGTTTCGATACTTGTAGCGCGTCGTTAGCGTCAGGTTTTGGTCGGGCACCAGGGCGGCCAGCCAGTATTTGTCGGTAATGCCGATCCAGCCGCCGGTCGCCGTCTGCTTGATTTCCTTGGTTTCCTGGATGTCGTCGTAGTCGATTTCCGAAAGCGTACCGTCGGTTACGCCGAGCAAACCTTCGTGCAGGATATAGAAACCGGTCGTTTCCGGCGTGCCGCGCCGGGAGACCAGGCCGTAATCGTAGAGTTGAGCGGCCTTGTTTCCACTGTTCTCGACCCTCTGGGTGACCGTGAACATGTAATGTTCGTCGACCGCGAAGGTCCGCTTGAAAACAACTCCTTCACCGTTATCCCAGCTTAGTGTTACCGGCGTTTCCGGCGTCAGTATCGTGCCGTCGGCAGTCCAGATGGTTTCCTGATCGGGCGTCGTCGTACCACTCGCGACCCAGCCGAATTGCGCGAAATAGGCGCCTTCGACACCGCGCGGCGACAACAGGATGATCTCGGGACTATCCTCCTCGAGCGTCTCGCGATAATCCGCCAGGGTCAGATCATCGATACGCCCGCCGCGCAGCGCAATCGATCCATGCAGGCGAGGCGTGTCGATTTGGATGCGGTCGTTGCGGGCCAGGATTTCGGCGCGGTTCAAACCCGGCGCCGGTGCGGCACTTCCCGGCGGAACAGGCACGCCTTCTTCCAACGTTGCCGGCAGAGAAGGCGCTCCGTCGGCGCTTTGAAAAGGTTGCGGCACGGCGCCTGGCGCGGCCTGTTGTTCCGTCGTTTCCTGTACGGGCGGCGGCGGACGCGTCGCGTCGAAATACATCTGGAAGCCCATCAGGATGGCAATCGAAAGGACGATCGCCAGGATCATGTTGCGGTTATCGATCATTTGGCGCCCAGCACTTTCTTGTCTTTCCCGTGGACCGCGCATGGGTCCTGTTCAATCCGTTCCGGTACCGGGTCGTAACCGAACCCGCCCCACGGGTTGCAGCGCACGATCCTTTTCAGGGCCAGCCAGCTGCCGATGAACGGTCCGTGGGTCTCGAGGGCTTCAAGAGCGAAGGCCGAGCAGGAGGGATGGTAACGGCATGATCCCGGCAGAATGGGTGAAACGAACAACTGGTACCCGCGAACGGTCCATCGCAACGGCAAGCTCAACATCGCGGCTAACCTGCTCATCACCTTACCCTACCCGTTCCCCGTTCCTATGCCCCGGCGCCGGGCCGGCCGGCATCGAGTTTCCGCAAAGCTTGGCGCAGATCGGCAATAAGCCCATCAAACGGCCTCGCCAAGGTTGAGGCGCGGCCAATGATCACCAGATCCCGTCCGCCCCGGCATTCGCCCGGGAGAACCGCACCCGCCGCCTTCAGCCGCCTACGCACCCGGTTTCTCGTAACCGCCTTACCGATCTTCTTGGTGACGGTAAAGCCGACACGAACCGTGTTTCCGTCGACCGTCGACGATAAGTCACCGGATCGACGCCATGCCTGCAAGACCAGCCCCCGAGCCGCCCATTTCTTACCCCGTTTCGCCACTCGAAGGAACTCCCGGCGTTTCTTGAGCCGTTCGATGGCCCCGGCCGGGCTGTCCTCGGGAGGTTTCGAAAAGGTCAATGAGCAGCGGCAGCCGCCGTCAGGCGGAAAGGCGCTTGCGCCCCTTGGCACGCCGGGCGGCAAGGACCCGACGACCGGCAACCGTGGCCATGCGGCTACGAAATCCGTGGCGACGCTTGCGGACAAGCTTGCTAGGTTGATACGTTCGTTTCATGGGACTCTTCCACCTGAATTTGCCCGCTGTATAAGGGCTCCATAGGGCGAAGTCAACGTCGCCGGCGGCGTTTGCCGGGTTAATTTTACGGTCGCCTCGCCGCTCGCGCGGGGCTCACGCAATCGTTATGAGCATTTGCTCACCAATGCAGTACGAAACGGATACCATGAGACGATACACAACAGCCTAACCATCATGCCCCGACCGAAACCGCCGGCTGACACCCCGATGTCCGATTCACCAGCGATAACCGCTGAAAATACAAAACAAAGTTTCTCGTTCACACGGCTGCTGCCGTTGCTCGCCATCATTGTCGCGATCGTTGGCGTTTTCGCGACGGGGCTTGATGACTATCTCTCCTTTGAGATGCTGCGCGAGCACCGTCATTGGCTGCTCGACTGGTATGCGGCGAACCAGGTTCTCACCGTCGTTTCCTTTGTCGTTATCTATGCGCTTGTCGTCACGTTGTCGCTTCCCGGCGCCGTCTGGATGTCGTTGGCCGCCGGATTTCTGTTCGGTACGGTCGCTGCGACCGTCTGGGTCGTCACGGCGGCGACCATCGGAGCCCTGGGCATCTTCCTGATCGCCCGTTACGCGCTCGCCGACTATTTCCATGCCAAGGCTGGCGACGCCGGGCGCAAAATGGAGGCCGGTTTTCGCGAGAACGCGCTGAGCTATCTCTTGTTCCTGCGTCTGGTACCGCTGTTCCCATTCTGGCTGGTCAACCTGGTACCAGCTCTCTTGGGGGTGCCGGCCCGTACCTTTTTGATCGGCACCTTTTTCGGGATTATTCCAGGAAGCGCCGTATTCTGCAGCGTCGGTGCCGGCCTCGGCGCTGTCTTCGAGCAGGGCAAAACGCCCGACCTCGGTATCATATTCTCACCGGAAATACTGTTCCCCATCCTTGGTCTCGCGGTACTCTCTCTCGTGCCCATCATTTACAAGAAGACGAGGGGCCGAGGGAGCGTCGAACCATAATATGGCTGAAAAACTGGACGTCGATATCTGCGTCATTGGCGCGGGATCCGGGGGGCTGAGCGTCGCCGCAGGGGCCTCGCAGATGGGCGCATCGACGGTACTCGTCGAAAAGGACCGTATGGGCGGCGATTGCCTGAACACCGGCTGTGTGCCGTCGAAGGCCTTGCTGGCCGCCGCCCACGCGGCAGATGCCGTCCGTGGCGCCGGCCGCTTCGGGATCAGGGTCGGAGACCCAGTTATCGATGCCGACGGGGTGTTCGGACACGTCCATAAGACCATCGCCGCCATCGAACCCAACGACTCGGTGGATCAGTTCGAAGGTTTGGGGGTACACGTCATCCAAGCGGCGGGTCGCTTCACCGGGCCGACGGAGGTCGTTGCCGGTGATACGACGGTCCAGGCCCGGCGTGTCGTCGTCGCCACCGGCAGCCGCGCCCTGGTGCCGCCCATCGACGGGCTCGACAGCGTTCCCTACCTGACCAATGAGACTGTCTTCGAGCAAACCACGCTCCCGGAGCACCTTGTTGTCATCGGCGGCGGCCCAATCGGTATCGAATTGGCGCAGGCCCATGCGTCACTCGGCGCCAAGGTCACCGTATTGGAGATGTTCGCGATCCTGTCCAAGGACGATCCCGAGCTGGCCGATTTCGTCCGGACCCGCCTCGACGAGGACAGGATCGACATCCGCGAAGGTGTGCGTGTCACCGGCGTTGCCCGGACGGATCGGGGCGTATCTGTGACCATAGACATGGACGGCGCCACGGAGTCGGTCGAGGGCACGGCGCTCCTCGTCGCCGCTGGACGGCAGGCCAACGTCGATGGACTCGATTTGGAGAAGGCCGGCATCGACTACTCGGCCAAAGGGATCGCCGTCGACGACCGTCTGCGCACCTCCAACCGCAAGGCCTTTGCCATCGGTGACGTCGCCGGTGGCTATCAGTTCACCCATGTGGCCGGCTATCACGCCGGCGTCGTCATTAAGAACGCGCTGTTCCGCATTCCGGCCAAGGCCGACATGAGGGTCGTGCCGTGGGTCACCTACACGGCGCCGGAACTGGCCCAAGTCGGTTTCACGGAGGCCGAGGCCCGCAAACGTGGTGGCGATATACGCATCCTGCGCTGGCCTTTTCACGAGAACGATCGAGCCCAGGCCGAGGGCGAGACCCGCGGTCTGATCAAGGCGGTCACGACGGCGAAAGGCGAGATCCTCGGCTGCGGCATCGTCGGCCCAGGGGCCGGCGAGTTGATCCAGACTTGGGTCCTGGCCATGAGCCAGAAGATCAAGATCGGCGCCATCGCCCAGATGATCGCGCCCTATCCGACCCTGGGCGAGGTATCGAAGCGGGCCGCCGGCAGCTTCTATACGCCGAAACTGTTCAGCGACAAGACCCGCCGGATCGTTCGCTTCCTGGCGCGATTCGGATAAGTGCCGTGGCCGGCCGGGAGGACAACCGCAAGAGCCGACTGATGACCGGTCTTTCGGCGCGCCTGCTGATCCTGACCATGCTGTTCATCATGCTGGCCGAGGCCTTGATCTGGACGCCATCGATCTCGCGTTTCCGCAAGGTCTATCTGGAGGACCACATCGTTCGTGCCCAGTTTTCGACCCTGGCCCTCGAGGCGATCCCGGAGGACGCCGTCGGGCCGAAACTGCGCGACGAGCTGCTGTTCCACGCCGAGGCCTACGGCATCGTCTTGAACCGACCCGACCAGCGGGTCCTAATGGTTTCCAAGGCGATGCCGCCCAAGGTCGATCTCACCGTCGACCTGACCAAAGGCCGCTTTCCCATGTGGATCTTCGATGCGTTCGAGACCCTGGCCCAGGACGAGAACCGCATCTTACGCGTCATCGGTATGTCGCCCCGAGATCCCGACGTCGTCGTCGAGGTGGTCATGGACGAGACGCCCATGCGCGAGGCCATGTACGGCTATTCGGCCCGCATCTTCAACCTGTCGCTGGTCATCTCTCTGTTCACCGCCGGCCTCGTCTATCTCAGCCTGCAGTGGCTGATGATCCGTCCGATGCGCCGCATCACCGAGAGCATCTCGGCCTTCCGCCGGGCGCCCGAGGACGCCACCCGCGAGATCCGCCCGAGCGGCCGCGACGACGAGATCGGCATCACCGAGCGCGAACTGGCCAATATGCAGGACGAGGTGCGCCAAGCCCTGCAGCAGAAGACGCGCCTGGCGACCCTGGGTGCGGCCGTCGCCAAGGTCAATCACGACCTCCGCAACAGTCTCGCCATTGCCGTCCTGGCCTACGACAAGCTCGCCGTCATCGATGACCCGGAGGTCAAGCGGACCCTGCCCAAGATGTACGACGCCATCGATAGGGCCGTGAACCTGTGCAGCCAGACCCTTAACTTCGTTTCCGACCAGACGCCCCACCTGGAGCTCTCGGGCTTCGACCTCAGGGACCTGATCGACGAGGTCGGCGCCGCCTTGCATGAGACTGCCGGCAACGGCGGGACCGGGGCCTTCCACTGGCATAACGACGTGCCCGCGAGCACCGGGATTACCGCCGACCGAGAACAGCTGTTCCGGGCCTTCTCCAACCTCGCTGCCAACGCCCGCGAGGCCGGCGCCACACGGGCCCGGGTCACTGCCGAGCGCCGGGGCGGGCGGATCGAGATCGACGTCGCCGACGACGGACCCGGCTTGCCGGACAAGGCCAAGCGCAAGCTCTTCGAACCCTTCGCCGGATCGGCCAAGGAGGGCGGCACCGGCCTCGGCCTGGTCATCGTCCGCGACGTCATCAAGGCGTATGGCGGCGACGTCAGTTTGCTCGACGCGGAAGCGGGGGCGGCCTTCCGGGTGGCTCTGCCGCTGGCCCGCCGCGACGCCTGAACCCTGATTTTAATCGCCGATGGCGACGCCCTCGCGACGCCGATCGGCGCCGCCTTCCAGGCCGGTCTCCGTGACCCGGATGCCGTGCAGGCCACTGGCCCGGCTCATCAGCCTGACCTCATGGCCCATGGCCTCGAGGGACGGCTTCAGGGCCTCGAGATCGGATCCCACTTCGAGATCGGTGGCGCCGTTGCGGTTGACGAAGTTGGGCGCGTCAATGGCTTCATCCATGCCCATCTTCCAGTCCAAGGCCGCGATCAGGGTCTTGGCCACGTAACCGATGATGCGCGACCCGCCCGGCGAACCGACGGCCATGACCAACTTGCCCGGCCCGTCGAAAACCAGGGTCGGCGACATGGAACTCCTGGGCCGTTTCCCCGCTTCCGCCCGGTTGGCCACCGGCGCGCCATTGACCTCGGGCCTGAACGAGAAGTCTGTAAGCTGATTGTTGAGCAGGAAACCGCCCGACATCAGCCGCGAGCCGAAGGCGTTCTCGATGCTCGATGTCATGGAGACGCCATTGCCGTCGCCGTCGATGACGGAGAGGTGTGTCGTCGACAGGCCCTTCTCCTGGGAGTCCGGCGCGAACTGGAGGTTGGCGCTCGGCCCGGGCATGCCGGGGAAGCGTTTGCCGCCGGCCCGGGCCGGATCGATCTCGGAGGCGCGGAGCTTCAGGTAGGCGGGATCGAGGAGGCCGCCCGAGGGCACCGGCACGAAATCCGGATCGGCGATATAGGTGTTGCGGTCGGCGAAGGCGAGCCGGCTTGCCTCGGCGATCAGGTGCACGGCCTTGGCGCCGAAGGGCGCCTCCTGGGCAAGATCGAAGTTTTGCAGGATGCCGAGGATCTGCAAGGTGGTCAGGCCGCCCGAGGACGGCGGTCCCATGCCGCAGATGATCCACACCCGATAGGGGATACAGACCGGCGGGCGCTTCTTGGCCTCATAGGCGGCGAGGTCGGCCAGGGTCATGCCGCTCGGGTTCTGCTCCGCCGTCAGCACCGTACCGACGATGTTCTCGGCGACGGTGTCCGTATAAAACGCATCGGCACCGCCCGCGGCGACGGCCTTCAGGGTGGCGGCGAGGTCCGGGTTCTTGAGGAGCGTGCCCTCGGACTTGGGAGTCCCGGGGGTGTCATGGAAGTAGGCCCGCGACACCGGAATGTCCTTGATGAATTTCTCGTTCGCGAGCAATCCGGCGAGACGCGGCGATATGGCGAAGCCTTGTTCCGAAAGCTTTATGGCCGGCTGGAAGAGGTCGGCCCAGGGCAGTTTCCCATGCTCCTTGTGAACCATCTCCAGCATACGCAGCAAGCCCGGCACGCCGACCGACGAACCGCCGACCACCGCTTCATAGAACTTCTTCGGCGTGCCGTCGGCCTTAAGGAACATGGTTGGGCTCGCCGATTGCGGTGCCGTCTCGCGGCCGTCGTAACTGTCAATGGCGCCGGTCGCGGCGTCGTAGTGCATGAGAAACGCACCGCCGCCGATGCCCGACGACTGCGGCTCGACCAGGGTCAGCACCATCTGGGCGGCGATCGCCGCATCGATGGCGGCACCGCCGGCCCTGAGCATCTCGCGCCCGGCCTCGGCGGCCAGTGGGTTGGCGGCGGCGATCATGTGTTTGGATGCCCGGGCCGGTGCCGCCGCCTCAGCCGTCGCGGCGGCGGGTTTCGCCGCCGTCGTTTGCGCCGCGGCAGGCTTGGCTGCAGTGGGTTGCGGCGAGCGCGTCTCAGGCGGTGGCGTCGCCGGTTCACAGGCGGCGAGCGCGATCACGGCGCAAGCCGCGGCCAAGCCGGCGGCCGTCCGCCGGATTACAATTTTGCAGAGTTCCATCAACGTCATCCCGCCTGTCATCGCGCTCATCATATCCCGCACCGCCTGCCTTGTGGACCCGTCAATTCGCCGATCACGGCGATTTGCTTGGGCCGCCGGGCCTGCCATAATCCTTGGCCATAGCCTGCGGGACGATTGAGGCGCTTTCGAGGCGGGCAACAGGGAGCCGACATGGATGGCCTGATCGCGCTGTTGAGGGAAAACGCCGTCGTCGTCATGATGGTCCTGTTCCTCGGCATCCTCTACTGGGCCTTCCGGCCGCGCTTCCGCCGGCGCCGGGAGGGCCATCGCCCGGGGAACAACCAGGACGGCACCCAAGGCGGGAACTGAGCCCCGGCACCGTCCGATTTCCTTCCCATTGTGCAGTGCAGCATGATTTGCTATTTTGCGTCCCGCCGATCCGGCAATGGCCGGGTCCGTCATTCCGGCATGCGCCAGGATGGAGAGTTGGAGCCTCGTTATGCAAACCGTGCCGACACCGCCCAAGCGCCTTCGCGCCGACGACCTGAAAGGGCAGAAGAACACGACGCCGATCGTGGCGCTGACCGCCTACACGGCGTCCATGGCCGAGCGCCTGGACAAACACGCCGAGCTGTTGCTGGTCGGCGATTCGCTGGCCATGACCATCTATGGCCTCGACAGCACCGTCGGCATCTCGCTCGATACCATGATCGCCCACGGCGCCGCCGTCGTCCGCGGCTCCAAGCGAGCCTGCATCGTCATCGACCTGCCGGCCGGCACTTACGAAGACTCCGCCGAACAGGCCGTCGCCACGGCCCGGCGCGCCGTCGAGGAGACCGGCGCCGAGGCCGTCAAGATCGAGGGTGGCACCGCCATGGCCGAACAGATCGCCGCTATCGTCGACGCCGGCATCCCCGTGTTGGGCCACATCGGCCTGTTGCCGCAGCATGCCGCGGGGCCGGGCGGCTTCAAGGTCCAGGGCCGGGACGACAACGCCTTCCAGGCGATCCTCGAAGACGCCACGGCGGTCGAGGCGGCCGGCGCCTTCGCCACCGTCGTCGAGGCCACGGTCGAGCCCCTGGCCCGCGCCATTACAGAGACCATTTCCATCCCGACCATCGGCATCGGCGCGTCCGCCGCCTGCGACGGCCAGATCCTGGTCGTCGACGACGTCGTCGGACTCTATTCCGCCTTCAAACCGAAATTCGTCAAACGTTACGCCGATCTCGGCGAGGCCGTCGAACGGGCGGCCGCCGATTACGCCGCCGATGTCCGCGCCCGGCGTTTCCCCGGACCCGACCACGTCTACGGCGACGGCCCGGGCGCCGGCAAGCCGGGCGAGACCGTAAAGGGAGCGCTCTGACCCATGGACACGGTCAGGACCATCGCCGAGCTGCGGGACCGGGTGCGCGCCTGGCGCAAGGATGACCTGACCGTCGGCCTGGTGCCGACCATGGGCGGCCTGCACCAAGGCCACCTGTCCCTGGTGCAACTCGCCTCGGAGCGGGCCGACAAGACCGTGGCCACGCTCTTCGTCAATCCGACCCAGTTCGCGCCGCACGAGGACTTCGCCACCTATCCCCGGAACGAGGGCGACGACAGCCGCATGTTCATCGACGCCGGCACGGACCTCTTGTTCGCCCCCAACGTCTCCGAGATCTACCCAGATGGCCACGCCACCAAGGTCGAGGTCCAGGGGCTCTCCCAGATGCTCGAAGGCGAGTTCCGCCCGCAGCTCTTCATCGGCGTCGCCACCGTGGTCAGCAAGCTCCTCCTGCAGGCGCTGCCCGACGTCGCCGTCTTCGGCGAGAAGGATTACCAGCAGCTCTGCGTCATCAAACGTATGGTCCAGGACCTGGACATCCCGGTCGAGATCCTGGGCGCACCGACCATCCGCGAGGATGACGGCCTCGCCATGTCGTCCCGGAACCAGTACCTGACCGAGACCGAACGAAAAGCCGCGCCGGCCCTTTACGCGACCATCACGGCGGTCGCCGGGAACGTCCGGAACGGCGCCGACCCGGCGGCGCAGCGGCGCTGGGCCGAGACCCAACTGACCGAGGCCGGCTTCGGCGCCGTCGATTACGTGGCCGTCCGCGACGCCGAGACCCTGGAGCCCGTGCGCGACGCCTCGAAACCGGCCCGTGTGCTGGCCGCCGCCTGGCTCGGTAAGGCGCGGCTCATCGACAACGTCGCCGTCTGAGCGCCGCATATAAGAGCCCCCGTCAAAAAAAATCGGAACGCCAAGTTATGGGCTTGCCATAAAATAGGGAAAGGATTACATTGGGTTCGTAGGGAGAACGCCATGAACTTGATCATGATTTTTCGC
>Ga0209458_1000245_pt1 | contig 23462 bp, 20 predicted proteins | sample WorMetLIZAISLAND_FD_187411 | JGI IMG/M metagenome (GOLD analysis project Ga0209458, IMG submission 187411) | Marine gutless worms symbiont microbial communities from Max Planck institute for Marine Microbiology, Germany - Inanidrilus manae... ...
TAACTTTAGTGCGCGAAGCGCATCATAGTTGAAACTATGGACTTTAAGTCCCTTCACTTTCAGTCCGTGGCTTGTCCACGGATGAGGACTTTAGTCCTCCAGACTATGGACTTTCAGTCCATAGTGATTGATTGGAAGAGGAAAGTTTCGATTACCTCCAATCTCCCGAATGGAATGACCTGGTCGGCAAATAGAAAGGTTTTGTCAGAACTGTTGTCGATATCAAAGGGAATCCTCCTAAACTCTATGGATAGTTCAAAGAAATGCAACCAGCACTTCAACCTACTCTCTATGAGTCCCTGGAGGCCTTACCCGAGGGTCAGACCGGGGAAATCCTGAACGGACAGCTCCACACCCAACCACGGCCTTCCGGACCACATGCGAATGTCGGTGCCGTGCTCGGGATTGAGCTGGGAGGACCCTTTCACAGGGGTAAGGGTGGTCCCGGTGGCTGGTGGATCTTATTATGAACCGGAAATCCACTTTATGCGGAACTTTGAGGTTCTGGTTCCGGACTGGGCCGGTTGGCGACGGGAACGGATGCCCTACCTGCCGGAAGATCAGCGTTTCGAGGTAGTTCCTGACTGGATCTGCGAGATCCTGTCTCCATCCACGGCAAGTAGGGATCGCGAGATCAAAATGCCCCTGTATGCGCACTATGGTGTGCAATACGCCTGGCTGATCGATCCGGCCAAGCGCACGTTGGAAGCCTACCGACTCGATGCCGGCGCCTGGATCGAGGTTGGCCGCTTTGCCGATGCCGATCAGGTGGTTGCCCCGCCGTTCGAGGCCGTAAGCCTCGATCTGGAGGCCTTTTGGCACCTCGGGGATCGGTTCTCGTGTGAGCTTTTCCGGGGTTCCCTTTAGGGCACTTTGAAAAATACGGTTTTCGTCTACAGTACACCCAACAATCAATGGCTTAGAGTCGCTTGATTGGTGAAAATAGCTATTTTTCAAGGTGCCCTTTAGGAGATGTTATAGAATGTAGCAGCGACCAATTGCTTGATTGGAGTTAGAAAAAGTGAAATTCAACGAGCATGATTGATCTCCAATACTCCCTCGTGATAGAAGCAACGGAAGAACCGGATTTCTTCGGCTTCTTTTCTCCCGATTTGGATGGTTTCACTGGAATCGGCCACGCTGTCGAAGATTGTATCTACAAGGCCAAGTGGGGAATGCTCGAACACATCGCTTTGATAAAGGAACGCGGGCTTTCTATTCCTCCACCAAGCCAGGATCTGAAAATAACTATTCGGAATCAACCACTATGGACTGAAAGTCCATAGTCTGGAGGACTAAAGTCCTCATCCGAGGACAAGCCACGGACTGAAAGTGAAGGGACTTAAAGTCCATAGTTTCAACTATGATGCGCTTCGCGCACTAAAGTTATTGAAGCAATGAAAAGCTGCCGATTTGACAGGGATTGCCGGAACCCGAAAGCCGTGAAAATTGTGGAAAGCTTCACTTCCCTGTGACTGGATTCCGCCAATCCCTGGCGGAATGACGGCTCAACTTAATGACATTGACTGGAGATTACCATCCGCGGGCAGGGCGCAGGGAGCGAAGATCTCACGGGACGGTCTCCACGATCGGGGAACCCTGAATGTTGAATTCGATACGACTAACCAATTTTAAGAACCATGCCGATACGACAGTCCGCCTGGGGGAGCTGACTTTACTCGTAGGGCCGAATGGAGCCGGCAAGACTGGCGTTCTCCAGGGGATTCATCTTGTATCGCAAGTCTTACAAGGGGAGGTGGCACCGACTTTGGCCAAGCTGGGCGGTCGGGAAGTACTTATTCGTCGGGGCGCGGACCGTTTTGCCATCGAGCTCGCCGGTAAGGACCCGCGGGATAGCCATAGAACCTGGGAAATCTGGCTGACAATGGGCAGACGCTCTAAGGCGCGGAAAGACACTGTGAATTTCTCGGTCCCCGGCAAGCCACCGATAAAAAGCGAGGGTGTCCTTGATAGTCCCTTGATATCTGGGAAGTTTGCCGACGCAAGGGAAGCCCTCGGAACGGCGGTGTATCTGCGTTTGGACGCGACAAGGCTATTAGAACCCAGCTACCTGGGGGCCGCGGACACGCGAGTCGATTTCGACGGATATGGGCTGGCGTCTACCATTGCGCACCTGATGACCTACGAACGTGACCGTTTCGAGCGACTCGAATCGGCCCTGCAATCCATCATCCCCGGAGTTGAACGCATCAGGGTACGCCGAGTAAAGACCAGGACCTCGATAAGACAGCCGGATTCGTCGCTGGAGAACAAAGAGGTGCTCGCGGACGAAATCGTTCTCGACATGCGCTCGGGGGATGCATTACCGGTTCGGGCTATCAGCGAAGGCACCCTGATCGTACTCGGTCTCCTGGCGGTGCTCGAAGGCTCGGACCGTCCGAATCTGATCTTGATCGACGATATCGACCAGTCGTTGCACCCGCGGGCCCAGGCCCAGCTGGTGGAACTTCTGCGCTCGCTAGTCCGGCTCCAACCCAAGGGGCTACAGATCGTTGCGACCAGTCATTCGCCTTATCTCATCGACGCCTTGTCGCAAGATGAGGTGTGGGTGGTCGCCCTCCGGGAGGATGGTACGGCGGCGGCGGGTCGCCTCGCGGACCATCCGGATTCCGAGCATTTTCGAGATGTGCTGGGTACCGGTGAGTTTCTGATCTCCGTCGGGGAGGACTGGGTCTTGCAACAGGGAGCGGTCAATGCGTCTGGTCCTGATCGCTGAGGCCCACGCGGATGCCGTCTCTGCCAGACGGCTGGCGGATCGGGTGCTGATCGAGTGCGGTCCCGATTGGGTGGCAGACTCCATCGAGAGCTTACGCAGCTGGACCGGTCTCGATGCGGATACATCATTCACGGCATGGCATGACCTGAAGCGACATACCAAATCTCACTCAGTGACGATCCATGGAAGAAACCGGGGGCCGGATCACACAGCGGCACGGCGTGCGCTCGCTGTCGCAGTTTTTGTCGCCAAGGAAACGCGGATCGACGCGGTAGTCCTGATCCGCGATCTGGACAATCAACCGGAGCGCCGGATGGGATTGGAAGAGGCTCGAAAAGAGATGGCACCGAAGCTCGGTTTCCCAGCCCTAATCGGGACGGCAAATCCGGAGCGGGAGGCATGGATACTCAACGGTTTTGTGGCAAAGTCCGATAGCGAGAGCCGCCGTCTGGAGCAGGCGACGAACCGTCTGGGATTCGACCCGACGCGACAGCCCTATCGCCTGCGAGGCGACCGGCGGCGCTTCGCTCAGGACGCCGAGCGGGACATAAAGAGGGTGTTGGCGGAGCTGGTAGCTTCGGATTCGGTAGCCTCGGATTCGGGCCGGAAGCAGGATTGTCTGCAAGACACACCGCTTAAGGTACTGGTCGCCCGCGGTGGAGAAACGGGACTCTCCGATTTCCTTCAGGAGGTGCATAGTAAGCTCCTACCCCTGTTCGATTCGGTACCTGTCAAACCTTGCAACGCCTTAGATCCCTAGCTGCCATGATTACAGACACTGAACTCCGCTTGCAGGGGATCGCGGTACTGACCCGAGCCCTTGGTACTATCGAGGCCGAACGGTTCGTGGCGCTCATCCAACGCGAACCCTTCGACTACACGAAATGGCGCTAGGACAAATGGAACGACTTGTCCATCGAAGAATTAAGTTCCAGGGCAATGGCGATGCGCAAACAAAACTCCGAACCATGAACAATGATTTGACCGAAGCACTACAAACGCGGGTACTCGCCGCTATCGAGACCGGCACCCCGCTGGAGATCCGCGGCGGCGGATCCAAGCGCTGGTTGGGCCGGACCCCGACCGGAGAGCCCCTGGAGGCGGCCGGTCACGCCGGCATCGTCAACTATCAGCCCAAGGAGCTGGTGGTCACGGCCCGCTGTGGGACCAGGCTGGAGACCCTTGAGGCGACGCTGGCGGAACAGGGCCAGATGCTGTCGTTCGAGCCGCCCCATTGGGGACCGGGTGCCACCCTCGGCGGCACCATCGCCTGCGGTCTTTCGGGACCTGCCCGCCCCTATGCCGGCTCGGCGCGGGACCTGGTGCTGGGTGCCCGGGTGCTGACCGGACGCGGCCAAGTCCTGCGTTTTGGCGGTGAGGTGATGAAGAATGTGGCAGGTTATGACCTTCCCCGGTTCATGACCGGCGCCTACGGCACCTTGGGCCTGTTGCTGGATGTGAGCCTGAAGGTGATGCCGATCCCGGCGGCCCACCGGACCCTGGTCCAGGAGCAACCCCCGGACGAGGCCATCCGGCTCATGAACGCCTGGGCCGGTACCCCACTGCCCATCACGGCCACCTGCTGGGCCGGCGAACAGCTCTATGTCCGCCTCTCCGGCGCTGAAGCGGCCCTGGCTCGGGCCGCGGAGACCATTGGGGGCGAGAGCCTCAAGGACCAGGACGCGTTCTGGCATACCCGGATCCGCGAGCAGGGCCACGACTTTTTCGCGGGCGAGACGGAGCTGTGGCGCCTGTCCCTGCCGTCCTTGGCGCCGCATCTGGATCTGCCGGGAGAGCAGCTCATCGAGTGGGGCGGGGCACAGCGTTGGTACCGGGGTGAGCTGGATAGGCAGGCCGTGCGCGCAGCGGCCGTTACGGCCGGTGGTCACGCCACCCGCTTCCGCGGCGGCGACCGGGACAGCGAGGTCTTCCAGCCCCTATCGCCGCCCCTGATGACCCTTCACCGCAACCTCAAGCAGGCGTTCGATCCGCAAGGGTTGCTCAATCCCGGGCGCCTCTACGCCGAGCTTTGAGCTATGCAGACCGAAATCATTCCCGAGTTCTTACAAACGCCCGAAGGCCGAGAGGCCGACACTATCCTGCGCGCCTGCGTCCATTGCGGTTTTTGCACCGCCACCTGTCCCACCTACCAGCTCCTGGGCGACGAGCTGGACGGACCACGGGGGCGCATCTACCAGATCAAGCAGGTCCTGGAGGGTCGGACCCCGACCCGCACCACCCAGATCCACCTGGACCGCTGCCTCACCTGCCGTTCCTGCGAGACCACCTGTCCCTCCGGGGTCCGCTATGCCCGATTGGCGGACATCGGTCGCAATCTGGTCGAGCACCGAGTGGACCGGCCCCTGGGCGAGAGGTTGCTACGCCGGGCCCTGGTCAAGCTGGTGCCCTACCCTTCCCGGTTCGGCGCCCTGATGCGACTGGGCAAACTCGCCAAACCCCTGCTGCCCACGCCGCTCAAGGCCAAGGTCCCGACGCCCCGGCCGGCCGGGGCCCGGCCCGCCCCTACCGGCAGACGCCGGATGCTTGCGCTCGCGGGTTGTGTCCAGTCGGTGGCAACCCCCGCCACCAATGCCGCCGCGGCCCGGGTCCTGAGCCGACTCGGGATCGACCTGATCGAGGTGCCCGAGGCGGGCTGCTGCGGTGCCGCCGCCTATCACCTGAACGCCCAGGCGGAAGGGCTCGCCGCCATGCGCCGCAACATCGATGCCTGGTGGCCCCAGATCGAGTCCGGCGTCGAGGCGATCCTGGTCAACGCCAGCGGCTGTGGTGCAATGGTCAAGGAGTACGGCGAGCTGCTGCACGGAGACACCGGCTATGCGGACAAGGTGGCACAGGTAGCGGCGCTGGCGCGGGACCCGGTCGAGATCCTCGCTGAGCTGGATCCGGAGCCCCTGGGCCGGCTAGGCCGGGGCCGCAAGGTCGCCTTCCACACCCCCTGTACCCTGCAACATGGACAACAACTGAACAACCGGGTGGAACCCATCCTCACCCGGCTCGGTTTCGTACTCACACCCGTACCCGAGGCCCACCTGTGCTGCGGGTCGGCCGGGACCTATTCCCTGACCCAACCGGCGCTTTCGAGACAGCTACGGGACCGCAAGATCGCAGCACTCGAGTCGGGTGGACCCGACATCATCGCCACCGCGAATGTCGGTTGCCAGCTCCATCTGGAGGCCGCGACCCACACGCCGGTGGTGCACTGGTTGGAGCTCCTGGACCAAGGCTGATCTAAGGTCCTGCGGCTGATCGCTCTGTGTCTCCGCGGTGGTAGTGGTTAGATGTAAAGTGGCACGGTGTGCGATCTAATGATTCGAACCCCCACTGTTTTTGCCATCCCTGGCACCTATTCATGGCATTTGGAATTCCGGCAATCCCTCTTTTTCCAAATGCGTTAAAATGCACGAGATCTGTTTGAAACTCTTCCTGCACCGCTATAATATGGATCTATTGCCAGCTGCTGGTTAGGGTGGCATTTAAAAATTAACTACTACCTAAATCCCATAGGTCGGGTTACGGCGCGTTCGACGGTGTCTGTGTTCTTCGGGATCGGGCTATTATTCCAATGGGTGTCCTGTTGTTTCGGTTATTTCCGGGTCTTGATCCGGCCGCGTCCGATCAGCTCGCGTCCATGCTCTCCTCCCGCACCCGCTCCGGCGGCCAGCGCCAGGCGACCCAGCGGCGGTAGAGGGGGACCCAGAAGCGATAGGTGGGGCCGTCCCGCTCCAGGATCTCATCGTCCGCCAGCCGTTCCAGGATCGCGAAGGTCCGCTCGCGGGGGAGAGTGAGGTGGGTCTCCTGCATGGCCGATTCGAGGCCGCCGATATCCCAGCTGGGTCCGGGCCGCTTCGTCCGTGGCTCAGGCGAGCGCCGCGAGGACCCGATGGGTGGCCGCGTCGCTGTCCTCCCAGTGGTTCTCGAAGGCGGCGTTGGTCCCCGCCCGGACTACGTGCTCGACGGCTGCGGCGAAGTCGTTGGTATTCACATAGTCGCTACGTGCCTCACCCCGGCGGGTCTGTTCGTTGAAGCGGTTCACCAGCTCGGCCCCGAGCATCTGCAACAACAAAGGCTGCCCCCGGGTCAGGCGGTAGGCGTCGTCCAGCACCGCCGGATCATAATCCAGGATCTCCCGGACCGGCTTCTGCAAGACCTGGGTAGATTCCTCTTGGGTCATATAGCTCAGGGTGCGGAAGCGGGTGGTATTGAACAGGATGGAGAAATAGTCCCGCGCCATGGCCCGCAGCCGGGTGGTGCCGCAGAAGAGCAGCAGGGTCGGGTATTGGGGCTCCTGCATCAGGGCACGCAGGAAACCCGGCAGCCGTTCGCCCAGCCGGCGCTCGGGGATCAGATCCGCCTCGTCGAGCATCAGCAGGAAACGTCTGGCCCCGAGATTTTTCCGGGTGGCTTGCAGAAAGGTCTTGAAGGCCGCATAGGGCTCGGTTCGGTCCAACGGGCTTGCCGGTAGCTCCAACCGCTCCGCCATGCGCCGGGCGGTCTCAGCGAGGAAATCGTATTCGCTGCTTAGCCCTTGGATATTGATGGTCAATCCCAACAGGTCCGTTCCCGGCAGATCGGTTCGCTCGATCTTGTTCAACAGGCTGGTCTTGCCGATCCGCCGCTGACCCACCAGGACCACCGCCGGCTTGCCCTCCGGCTGCAACCACAGGCCCCGCAGCCACTCCAACAGATCCTCCCGGCCCACAAAGGTACGGTCGCTGGCGAGCCCCTCGCCCATCACATAGGGCTGATAGGGTGGGGGTTCGTAGATCCGACCGGCCCTGGCTATCCGGATCTGGAAGGCGAAGTCCAGAGAGAAGGGATTACCGTCCAGATCCCGGGCCTCGAGCCGGCCCTGAATGCGTAAGGCCCCCTCCGCTTCGGCCCGGAAATCCAGGCGGACCTGGGTCTCCTTGCCTCCCTCCAGCAAGCCGAGCCGTGCCTGCGGATGGACCCAGGTCAGGCCCGCGGTCGGTTCCATCCGGATCTCGCTTCCCACGGCGGGCTCGCCGGTAGGATTGCGGACCAGGAGCTCCAGGGTCTGATTACCGGGGACGAACCGCCCGGTCGGGGGGTCCACCTCCAGGCGCAGCCACTCCCGGGCCTGGCGGGCCTCGGCCTCCAGAACCTCGACCCAGTGGGTGACCAGCTCCTCGGCAATACCCCGCCAATAATCGGGCGTATCTTCCCAGTCCAGTCCGCGTAGGCAATCCATGCCGGTCTCCAGCAGGCGGCGCCGGGCGGTCTCCGTGGTCAGACTGCCATAGTGCTCCAGATCGTTCAGTGCGGTCCGGACGGCCCGGATCACCGCCCGGCCACCATCGAGCCAGGGGTCGTTGCTACCTGAAGCAGGACCCGACCGGGGGGACAGCCGGCTGAGCTGTCTGAGTTCCGACAGATCGGCGAGCTCCCCCAACGCATCCAGGAGGACCCGATATTCGGGGACCAACACGGCCTCTCCCAGCTTCTCCAGTCGCCGCTCGGCATAGGCGATCCGTTCCGCAAGTGGCCCGCCCTCGAATCTGTTCCAGATCCGGTTCCGAATCCTCTGCTTGACCTTGCCCGGTTTCCCGAAACAGGCGGTGCCAAGATCGTCCCCGTCGAATCTTGCCCAGATTGAGCAGCAAGGGTTCCTCATCCTCCTTACTCCCCTTCGCGGCCAATGCGGCGACCGCGAGTCCCGCGGTACCGACCCGCGCCAAGGTCGTCAGGGTCGCGATATTGGTCTCCATCGCCACCGTCCCGCAGAAGGGGAGGGCGGTAGCCGGATCGGACGCCAGCTTGCGGACCGCCCGGCGCGCCGCGGCATACTGGAGGGTGTCGAACTGCACCGATTGGATGGCACCCAGTGCCGCCGCCGGGCCCGCGTTCCGTCCCAGGCGTGTCAGGTAAGAACCCAGGCCGGGCAGCGGATAGGCAAAGCTCTGCCAGCGGAAGGCGATGGTCCGCGCCAGCCGCTCCGGTGCCGACGCCTGGCCCACACGCGACCGATACTGCCAAAAGGCCGTCGCCGCCATCAGGGGCCAGGCCGGCAGGCCGGTCAGAAACAGGGGCGCAAGACCCAGAAAGAGGGCCAGGTGGTCCAGCTTTGCATCGAGTCCCGACGCCTGGGGACCCAAGCCATAGGCCGCGCCTGCCAGAATCAGAAAGGGCACCCAGCTCACTATCAGCCAAGTGGTTTGGGCCTCGGCGCCGATACGCAGATCCCCTTTGGCTCTTCGTGCCTCAAGACCATCGGTATTGTCGAAGAAGAACTCAACAATGGCCCCGACACCCAATGCGATGCACAGGGCAATACTCCACTGTGGGATCTGGCTCAGCGCCGAGTGGGGAAACAGCGCAAAGGCCATAATCGGGAGGAGGACGAGAAAGGCGATGGTCCAGGTGTAAAGGATCCAACCCGCTGTTTCATGCCCGGTACGCTCATCCCAGGCGAGCTTGAACGAGGAGAAAACGATGACTGCGGCGATCGGGACGAGAAGATAGATCAGGACCGATGCCGGGAGCCATACCCCCAGGGCGATGCCCAGCATGCCGGCAGCGGCGCCGGCGACAGCGCCAGTGACTGCGACAGCGCCAGCGACCGTGACAGCAACAGTGCTGGCGACAGCAACAGCGCCAGCGACCGCGCCAGCACCAGGGACAGCACCAACGACCGCGACAGCGAGACTAAGGACCCAGATCGCCTGCAGATCATCGGTCCGGAGCCAGAGTGCAACACCGGCCAAGGTGCCCCAGACCCCGGATCCGAGTATCGCCGTGATGAGCTCGAGCCCCGGCCTCTCCCGAAGCCGGCCCGCGACATCCAATGGCCGTATCCAGAAGATCAACGGCCAGAACCACAGCCGCCGCAATACATGCCCGATGGCCTGGGTTCGGGTCATTGGGGGGTGTTCTCAATTAGGGGTAACACGATGAGTCTACTCCATAGACTGAGATTGCTCGTGTCATCCGGCGGATGTCGTGGCCAATTTCAAATATCAGCAAAACCATATCGTCACGTTCAATCCTAGTACCCCATTTCGCCTTATTTTACGTTCTCAGCGCGGCGAGAAGCGGCCCGATGCGAGGCGCGCGAGTGCAGGAATAGCGACCCCTCTTTCAAGCTCGCGCAACAACGCAGCTGGCCACTTCTCGTCGCGCCCGAAGGGAGCCCACCAAGCGCGCCAAGGCGGCGTTACAGCGCTTGGCAAGAGGGGGACTATTTCCCGCGCTGTGCCTGGCCTTGGCGCGTTTGGGAGGGCTCTGAGAGCGAAAAATAAGGTAAAATGGGGTACTAGCGTTGACCTCACGGATTCAGGTTGTTGATTGAGAACACCCCCTAGGATTTCTCGATGGACCTGCATCTTTACCAATGAGTCGGGTTGGAGCGCGGGCATCCTGTCCGCACATGCGGGCGAGACGCCCGCGCTCCCAGAGGCGCTTCCTGCTTCGCTAACTGGCTCAGGCACGCCGCGTGGTCTTAAGGCTAAGCCTCGTTAGTCATTGTCCTCTTCCGGCTCGGCGTCCGGGTCCTTGCCCTGGAAGCTCCGAACCAGGCGACCGCTGAGGCGCGCGAACTTCTCTAATTTCTCCAACAGACTGACGGCGGTGTCGCCGCCTTTCCGGAGTTGCTCAGCCGCCTCGGCGAGGCTCATCCCTTCCGGCATCAGACTCGGGATCAGCTGTCCGAACCGGGGCGAGAAAGGACGGTTATCGGACGTAACCAGGCCACGCAGACGTAGATCCTGGAGGATCGGGTCCAACGTCGGGGGGGCGCCGTTGACGACTCGGATCAGGACTTCCCACTCCTTCTCTCCGTGGCGGTTGAACCAGAGATCCTCCAGATGTTCCCGCAGGCCCAGCTGGATCCGGTCCTGATTGTGATTGAAGCCCCCGGACCAGGCGTTCCAGCGGTGGGCGAGGACCAGCTGGATCAGATTTGGGTGGCGGCCGGTAAGTGGCGCGGTCTCCTGGGTCCAGATGCGGTCCAGGTCGTCCGGCCGCTGATCCGCGGTCAGGCTGCGTTCCAAAGGCTCGGTTGCCAGATCCCGGGCCGCCGGTTCCGCCAGCAGACCCAGGTAGTGGGGGATGCCGAAGAAATCCGCGTCGAATGCCTTACCACCGGTGATGCGCTCCAGCTCGTCCAGCAGCAGCACAAAGCGCAGGCCCTTCCGAGCAAGCCGCCGGATGAAATCCCGCAGACCCGCGTAGTCACGGACCTCGCCCCGGTCGCCTGCTCCGATGTGCCCGGTCCCATCCAGTGCGTCCAGGATGGCGCGGTGCAAGCCGGTGAAGAAGCGCTCCGGGCAGGCGTCGGACCAGTCCTGGGTGGTCGCCCGGATGCTGACCAGATCGGGCTCGGCGGCCAAAGCGCCGTAGATCTGATTGAGGAAAGAGGATTTACCGAAGCGCCGCTCCCCGAGCACCGAGACATTGCCCGGTTTGTCCGGGCGGCGCAGCACACCCAGGGTTTCGGCCAGCGCCTGCTCGCGGCCGAAGAATACAGGGGAGTCCGGCGCCAGGGACGCTCCGGTGACATAGGGGTTGAGGCCTTGCTCGATGCGAGCCAGGCGTTGCTCCCGGTCGAGCAGTCCCGGATGATCTGCGCGGCCCAATTGGGCTGTGAAATCCTGGGCTGTGAAGTCGGCCACGTTCGCCCCCGCGGTCGGTGAATCGGGTTATCTCCGGCAATTAAATCATGGATAGTCCGCAGAGGTTGAGTTGCAATACCATTGTTATAGCGTTACTCGTCGGCAGAAAAGAAGAAAAACATGGATTTTCTGCGATCGATGATCGCAATATCCACCTCCTGATCCGGCTGTATCCCCGCTCGCTCTGCCCATGCTTTAGGAAGCTGTGAGCTTTTGATATCACGAATTGTTGTGCGCATTAAGGTGCATTCTCCAGGCGTTACTCTCTGAACCGAACGGATTGTCGTTTAGCTAAAATGTGGCAAAGTAGAATCAAATCCGCATCAACAGCCGGGCCGGGTCTTCCAGGGTATCCTTGATGGTGACCAGGAACTGCACCGCGTCGCGGCCGTCGATGAGGCGGTGGTCGTAGGACAGGGCCAGATACATCATAGGCCGGATCATGAGCTCACCCTGTACCGCCATGGGGCGGTCCTGGATCTTGTGCAGGCCCAGAATGGCGCTCTGGGGTGGGTTGAGGATGGGGGTGGAGAGCAGGGAGCCGAAGACGCCGCCGTTGGTGATGGAGAAGGTGCCGCCGATGAGCTCCTCGTAGCTCAGGGTGCCGTCCTTGGCCTTGCGGCCGAATTCCAGGATGCCCTGTTCGATGTCGGCCATGGTGAGCCGGTCGCAGTTGCGTAGGATAGGCACCACCAGGCCGCGGGGAGAGCTCACCGCCATGCCGATGTCGTAGTAGCCGTGGTAGATGATGTCGTTCCCGTCCACGGAGGCGTTCATGACCGGGAAGCGCTGCAGGGCCTCCACCACGGCCTTGACGAAGAAGGACATGAAACCCAGACGCACGCCATGGGTCTTCTCGAACTGGTCCTTATAACGTTTGCGCAGGCCGATCACGGCGCTCAGGTCCACCTCGTTGAAGGTGGTGAGGATGGCGGCGGTCTGCTGGGCCTGGACCAGGCACTCGGCGACCCGGGCGCGCAGCCGGGTCATAGGGACCCGTTGCTCCGGCCGCCCGGCCTCGCCGGTGAGGCGCGGTTGTTCGGCGGTGGGGGCAGTGGCGGTGGCATCCGGCTCGGTGGGTGGTTGGGCCTGTCCCTGGGCATCCAGGAAGGCCGTCACATCTGATTTTTGCACCCGTCCGTCCTTGCCGCTGCCGGGGATTTCCGCCGGGTCCAGATTCAGGGCCTTGACCAGCCGCCGGGCGGCCGGGGCGAGCATTGGCTCCGTCGCGGTCGCCGCTGCTGCCGCTTCCGTGGCCGTCGGGGGGGACGTCGGCTCCGTGACGGCGTCTGCTTCGACGACGTCTTCCTCAATCAGGGCCAGCAGGGTATCGGCCTGGACGGTCTCGCCCGCCGCTACCTTGATCTCTCCGAGTATACCGGCGACGGGGGCGGGGACCTCCAGCACCACCTTGTCCGTCTCCAGGTCGACCAGATTTTCTTCCCGGCGCACCGGCTCGCCCGGCTGCTTGTACCAGGCCACTACTGTGGCATCGGCGACGGATTCGGGAAGGGCGGGGACGCGCACTTGGGTGCTCATACGGGGATCCTGCGATTCATGCTCGGGTTGATGCGGCCGGTGAGGGCCTCGTCGATCAGCCGCTCCTGCTGCTCCACGTGGACTGCGCGCAGACCCACGGCGGGGGCGGCCGAGGTGGAACGCCCCACATAGAAGATCTGCCCGTCTTGTGGCCGGAGCTGGATGAAACGGTGCTTGATCTGGTCCCAGGCGCCCTGATTCTGGGGCTCCTCCTGGCACCAGATGAGCTGTCCAGCGGCGGTGTAGGGCGCAAGGACCTCCCGCAGCAGCTCGGTCGGGAAGGGGTAGAGCTGCTCGATACGCAGGACGGCGGTATCGCCGATCCCACGGGTACGCCGGGCCTCCAGTAGATCATAGTAGACCTTGCCGCTGCACAGGATGACGCGCACCACCTGGGCGGGATCGATGGGGTCCGGCTCGCCGATCACCGGCTGGAAGCGGCCTGCCGCCAGCTCGTCCAGACTGGAGGTAGCCAGCCGGTGACGCAGCAGGCTCTTGGGCGTCATGACGATCAAGGGCTTGCGATAACCGCGCAGCATCTGGCGCCGCAGGAGGTGGAACATCTGGGCCGGACTGGTGGGGACACAGACCTGGATGTTGGACTCGGCGCACAGCTGCAGGAAGCGTTCCAGGCGGGCGGAGGAGTGCTCGGCCCCCTGGCCTTCCATGCCGTGGGGCAGCAGCAGCACCAGGGAGCAGCACAGATTCCACTTGGTGCCGGCGGAGGTGATGAACTGGTCGATGACCACCTGGGCGACGTTGGCGAAATCGCCGAACTGGGCCTCCCACAGGGTCAGGGCGTCGGGCTCGGCGGTGGCGTAGCCATACTCGTAGCCGAGCACCGCTTCCTCTGACAGGATGGAGTCGATGGCGATGAAATCGCCTTGCTGCGCGCCCAGGTGCTGCAGCGGGGTGTAGCTGTTGCCGGTCGCCTGATCGTGGATGACGGCGTGGCGGTGGAAGAAGGTGCCACGGCCACAGTCCTGCCCGGACAGGCGGACCGGGAAACCGGCAGCGACCAGGGTCGCGTAGGCCAGGTTTTCGGCAAAGCCCCAGTCAACCAGCTGGGCCCCCTTGGCCATCTTGCGGCGTTCGTTCCAGAGCTTGGACACCCGGGGGTGGAGCTCGAACGCCGGGGGCACCGTGAGCATGCGTTCTGCCAGTGCTTGGAGTTTCTCACGCGCGACCCCGGTGTCGGTGGGATGGTCCCAGGGTACGATCCGGCAGTCCTTCCAGTCCACCCGGTAGGAGTTGTCGAGTCCGCACATGACCGGTCGGGCGACCACCACCCCCTGCTCGATCGAGGTCCGATAGTCCTCGATCATGGCGACCGCCTCTTCCCGGGCCAGGATGCCGGCCTCCGCCAGGCGGTCCGCGTAGCGGGCGCGGGGGGTGGGGTGGGCGCGGATCTTCTTGTACATCATGGGCTGGGTGACCGCCGGCTCGTCCGCCTCGTTGTGACCCAAGCGGCGGTAGCAGATGAGGTCGATGATGACATCCTTATGAAACTCGTTGCGGAAGTCCAGCGCCAGCTGGGTGACGAAGACCACCGCCTCCGGGTCGTCGCCGTTGACGTGGCAGACCGGGGCCTGGACCATCTTGGCCACATCGGTGCAATGGAAGGTCGAGCGGGTGTCCAGCGGGTTGCTGGTGGTAAAGCCGATCTGGTTGTTGATCACCACATGGACGCTGCCGCCGGTGGAGAAGCCACGGGTCTGGGACAGGTTGAGGGTCTCCATGATGACCCCCTGGCCGGCGAAGGCCGAGTCGCCGTGGATCAACAGGGGCAACACCTGCTCGCCGGCGGTGTCCCGGCGGCGGCGCTGGCGGGCCCGCACCGAGCCCTCGATCACCGGGTCGATGATCTCCAGGTGCGAGGGGTTGAACCCCAGGGCCAAGTGCACGGGTCCGCCCGGGGTGTCCACATCGGTGGCGAAGCCCAGGTGGTATTTGACATCACCGGCCAGCTCCTGCCAGTCGGGCAGGGGGCGGCCCTCGAACTCGTCGAAGATGTCCTGGGGCGGTTTGCCCAGGATGTTGGTGAGCACATTGAGCCGACCGCGATGGGCCATGCCGATCACGATCTCCTTGATCCCTTTGCGACCGGCGCGTTGGATGAGCTCATCCAGCAAGGGGATCAGGGCCTCCCCGCCTTCCAAGGAGAAGCGCTTCTGGCCTACGTAGCGGGCGTGCAGATATTTCTCGATGCCTTCGGCGGCAGTGAGCATGGTCAATAGCCAACGCCGGGCGGCGTCGTCGAGCTGGGGCTGGGCCCGGCTGCCCTCGATGCGCTTCTGGAGCCAGCGCTTCTCCTTGGTGCTGGTGATATGCATGTACTCCGAGCCGATGGTCCGGCAGTAGCTCTCCCGCAGCAGGGCGATGATATCCCGCAGGCGCATGCGGTCCGGGGCATACAGGGAGCCGGTGTGGAAGACCTGATCCAGATCCGCTGCCTCCAGCTGGTGATGGGCCGGGTCCAGATCCGGGATCTCGGGGGGCTCGCGCAATCGCAAGGGGTTCAGATCGGCGATCTGATGACCACGGAAGCGGTAGCCGTTGATCAGCCGCAGGACCGCCGCCTGCTTCTCGGCCGCCGCCGGTTCCAGGCGCTCGGTGGAGCGCGCCAGGGCCCGACCGCGGCTCTCCTGGGCCAGGCGCAGGAAATTCCGGCGCACGGGGCTATGGGGAATGTCGGGGGGGGAGACCTCGTCGGCCGCCTCCGGGTGCATAGCATCGAAGCGTACCCGCCAGGCGAGATCCACGCTCTCCGGGTCCTGCAGGTAGCGTTCGTAGAGGTCCTCGATAAAGGCGGCATTACCGCCGTACAGTGCGGTGGAGGCGCGGAACAGCTCGATCAGGGCACTCATGGCGGTAGGTTCAGGTATCCGATGGTGATCCCGGTGGCCGATTATGGCACTCTATCGCCCTCTGTGGCATTGTGGAAGCCATTCCAGTCCATGTCTCTCAAGTCCCCCCATACCCTTGCGGACTGTTTCGACCAGAGACTGTTCGATGCCATCCACGCGCGGGCGTTGGTCTACAACGCCTGCTGGGAAGACCCGGCAGTGGACCGCCTGGCGCTGAACATCCACGGCGACGACACCATGCTGGTCATCACCAGCGCCGGGTGCAATATCCTCGACTATGCCCTGACCGGACCCCGGCGCATTCATGCGGTGGATGCCAACCCGCGCTAGAACGCCTTGCTGGAGCTCAAGCTCGCGGGTATCCGGCGCTTGGAGTTTCACGATTTCTTCGCGGTCTTCGGCAGGGGCTACCATCCGCACTTTCGCGCGCTCTATTGCGATGCCTTGCGCGCCGAGCTTTCACCCCGCGCCCAGCGGTTCTGGGATCGGCATCTAGGTTGGTTCGGGAGCCGGAGTGGGAGCTTCTATTATCACGGCCTGTCCGGCATCGTCGCGCGTGCGGGCCTATCTACAGGTACGCCCCCGCCTGGCAGCGGGCATTGCCGCGTTGTTCGCGACCCACTCCCTGGACCACCAACGCCACGTCTACGACACCCGGGGCCGGCCGCTGATGTGGACGTCCGGGGTCAACTGGATACTCTCGCGCCAGCTTACCCTGAGTCTGCTCGGCGTCCCTCACCCCCAACGCAAGCAGGTGCAGGAGCAACACGGGGGCGGCGTGGAGGGTTTCGTACGCGACGCGGTGGATTATGTCGCCCGTCAGCTCCCCTTCCGGGACAACTTCGCCGCCCTCAAGGCCGGACTGGCGGACCACATCCTGCTGCATACGGCCACTGTTACCGAGTTCCTCAAGGCCACCGACGAATGTATCTCCAAATTCGTTCTGCTCGATCACATGGACTGGATGATCTCCTATTACCCCCATGCCTTGGCGGAGGAGTGGTCCTGCATCCTGCGCCGGGCCACTCCGCAGGCGCGCATCATCTTCCGCAGTGCCCATGCTGCCCCCGGCTATCTGCAACACCTGGAGCTGGGGCCACGCCACGGCCGCCGGCAAGATCACCTGGTCTTCCACCCCGGCCTCGCCGCACGCCTGCAGCGGCTGGACCGGGTCCACACCTATGCCGGCTTCCACATCGCGGACCTGAAGGCGTGATCGGGGCCGACCTCCGGACCCTGCTCCGGCTCCTCCGCGGCCACCCCCGCCGCGGCTCCCAGGCCGAGCGCTTACAGGCCTTCTACGGCCCCCAGGCCACCTCTACGACGCCTTTCGCGAGCGCCTGTTGCCGGGCCGACGCGCCCTCATCGAACGGCTGGCCGTACCCGCCGGCGCCCGCGTGGTCGATCTCGGCGGGGGGACCGGCCGCAACTTGGCGTTCTTCGGCCCCCGGCTCGCCGAGCTGGAGCGGTTCGACCTGGTGGACCTGTGCCCGGCCTTGTTGGAGCAGGCCCGCAAGCGTACCGCACGGCTGCCCAATGTGTACCTGGTCGCGGCCGACGCCACCACCTATCGCCCGGCCCGGCCGGTGGACTGTGTCTATTTTTCCTACTCCCTGACCATGATTCCGAATTGGCGCGCGGCGCTCGACAATGCGCTGGCGATGCTCCGGCCGGGGGGGACCCTGGGCAGTGTGGATTTCTATGTCTCGGAGCCGCGGCCCGGACCCGGCCTGGTACGCTACGGCCGGCTCACCCGCTGGTTCTGGCCGCACTGGTTTGCCCACGCCGGGGTGCATTCGAACCCCGCCCACCTGCGCTACCTGCGGCTGCGGCTGTCGGACCACGAGCTCCTAGAGCGCCGCACAGCCGTCCCCTATCTGGTGCCCTATTACCTCTACGTCGGTCGCTTGCCCTAGCTGATTTGTCGGTCCTGGACACCTGGATTCCGGGGTCCCACCGGGACGACGGCAGCTAGTCTACAGTGTTGAAGCCGAACCTAAGAGGCTGTCTAAAAAAGGGCCGTAGGCTCATGGTAGGGAGTAGGCTGGGTCGAGGGACGAAACCCAGCGTTTAGGGGCCAGCCTGGTTTGCTGGGTCTCGTCCCTCGACCCAGCCTACCGCCTTAAAATCAATGAGTCAGTTTTTAGACAGCCTCTAAGTGTTGGGCACGCCGCCGTCCGTGGCGGCTTTGCCCGACCTACCTGCCGGGGTTCAAGATCGGCTAGGGCCACCAATCTGCCGTATCCTGAATCGCGGTCGCCGTCTCTCCCAGGGCCGTTTTACCGCCTAACTTGGCGATGACCGGGGCCAGCGCCCGCGCAAATCCAAGCCAGTCGCTTCGACTGGAGATTGGCATCTCGTTCAACATTCGGCCAAGATCCGGGTACCCACAAGCAGGCTACCAAGTGGCCGCCAGATTCGACAAAGCCTCGAAATATCCCTTTTCCGCCATCCGTTCCGCCTTCGGCAGCGTCTCCTTCCAGAGCGCCGGCTCGCCTGCCAACTGTCCGGCTACAGCCGCCAGGGCACGGGCGCACCCCCAATCACTGTCGTGGCTGGTGGCGTCCCTCAGGGCTTGGCGCAGAAACCGCCGGCGTGCCTCGCCCTCCAACTGCTTGACTACGGCTGCCAAGGCGTCGGCGCGGCTCCGTTTATCGTCGATGGCGGTTGCCGCTACCAGGGCTTGACACAGCAACATTGACTCGCCTTCCAACCGCCTGGCCACGGCTGCTAGGACACCGACGCGTTCATCTTCATTGCTAATGGCGGTGGCAGTCTTCAGGACTTGGCGTAACAGCGCCGGCTCGCCTTCCGATTGCCCAGCCACGGCTATCAAGGCATCAGTGCGCCACCAATGATCGATGGCGGTGGTAGACGCCAGAGCTTGGCGCAGCAGTGTCGGCTCACCCGCCAACTGCCCGGCTACGACTGCTAGAGTGTAGGCGCGGCGTTGTTCACTGTCGATAGCAGTGGCGGCTGCCAGGGCCTGGCGTAGGCACTGCCGGCGTTCCTCGCCTTCCAACTGTCCGGCTACGGCCGCCAGGGCGTGGGCGCGATCCTCTTCATTGTCGATGGCGGTTGCTGTCGCTAGGGCTTGACGCAGCAATGCCGATTCGCCTTCCAGCTGCCTGGCCACGGCCACCAGGGCGTCGGCGCGTTCCCTCTCATTGTCAATGACAGTGGCGGCCGTTAGGGCTTGACGCAGCAATGCCGGTTCGCCTGCTAACTGCCTGACCACAGTCTTCAGGGTATCCGCACGGTTGCTTTCGTAACCAATGGCGGTCGCCAGGGCCTGACGCAGACACTGCTGGCGTTCCTCGCCCTCCAACTGCTCGGCCACAGCCGCTAGGACGTGGGTGCGTTCTTTTTTATCATCGATGGTAGTTGCCACCGCCAGGACTTGGCGCAGCAGCGCTCGCTCCCCAACTTCACAGCCATGGCTACCAGAGCTTCGGCACGGAACCCTTCATTGCTTCAATAACTTTAGTGCGCGAAGCGCATCATAGTTGAAACTATGGACTTTAAGTCCCTTCACTTTCAGTCCGTGGCTTGTCCACGGATGAGGACTTTAGTCCTCCAGACTATGGACTTTCAGTCCATAGTGGTTGATTGCCAATAGCGGTTGGCTACCAGGGCCTGGCGTAAGCACTGCCGATGTTCCTCGCCTTCCAACTGCCCGATCATGGCCATAAGGGCGTAGGCACGGCTCCATTCATCGCCGATATTGGTGGCTGTCACTAGGGCTTGGTGCAGGCATTGCCGGCGTCTTTCGCCTTGCAGCTGCCTGGCCAGCTTACTGTAAGCTTGGGCGCGTACCTCCGGGTCGGCAAGCTGGGCTGTTACCCGTATGGCTCGTTGCACAGACCGTTCCCCTGCCTCCATCAGGGCCAGGATCAGCTCGGCCGGAATCTTCTCCATGCGGGAGTGGATACCGGATCGGATGAGTGCACAGCGCAGTGTCTGACCGAGATAGCGGAGGGGACCGGCATCGTTCGTGTCGGCCTTGTGTAACTGGTCCTGTATCCGGCGGATGTCGGTCAGATAGCCGCCATAGGCGCCCTCTTCTTCATGCCAGGCCCGGTGCCAACCCTGGCCCAGCAGGGGCAGTAGATAGCGGTCCAATGCCTCGTCCGGATCTAGATCCGCCGCCAGGACATGATCGACATAATGACGCAATAGATAGGCCGGACACTGTTCGGGAGGCAGATTCCCAGCATTGAGTGTTGCTACCACAGCCGCTCCCCAGTTCAAATAGGCCCGGGGGATGGCATACCGTTCCTCTTTGATCGTTTTCAATTCCGTTCGGAAATGGTCCCCCAGCAAGGGATGGACAAAAGCATAGCCCTTCTCGCCCACCTCGCTATCCACCGCGGGCACCACCAGCCGGAAGGCACTGTCCAGAACTTTACGGGTATGGACGAGATTCCAATGTTCGGGGAACGCGAGTCGTTCCATCAATGCCAGCAGGTCCTCCAAGCGTAGGGGACCGCGGGCCAGGGCGAGCAGGCGTAGGAGCCGCCGGAGGTCGTCCGGATGGATCTCGAGCCCTTGATCTTTCCAGATGGTCCCTTGCTCCGGTAGCCAGGCGTCTTCCAGGAAGCCGGCGAAGCCGGGTTTGAGCCTTTTGAGATCGGCGGCTCGGAGGCTCGGTACCTGGGCCCGCTCCTTCCAGAGCTGACCGCCCCAGAGGTTGATGAGCAGGGGGGCGCCACGGTCGGTGAGGCGGTAGAGGGTGTCCAAGATGCCCTCCCGCTCGGGCAGTGCATCCAGGGGGTGGCCGAGCTGGACGATGGCCTCGCCCACGGCTTCTTTGTGAGAGGGGCCGCAGATCCAAGGGCTCATGCCGGGTATACCCGAGTGCGAAGTCGAATGCCTTCAGCCAAGTACGGCCGTCCCTTTGGCCTGGGTGGTAGCGGGCGGCCAGGAGGATGGCCAGATTGGCGGGGATGCGGTAGGGTAAGACCTGCTTCGTGAGCCAATTCCCCGATGCCTCGTCGGCACCGTCGGTGACCAGCACAAAGCGCCTCTCGGTTCGGTTAGCGATTCTCTCCCAACCGGTTGCGATGCGGTCTCGGTAGTCGTCCTGATCGGGCTTAGTACTTTCAGGAAACTGCAAGTCGTTAAAAAGTACCGCGAGTTGGGCATAGAGTAGCCTGAGTCCGCGCAATTCGTCGGCGATATCGAAGCGGATGCTGACCGGTAGGAACAGGATAGTCACCGCCTCACCGTGGCCGAGCAGCCGCGCTATCCAGTGCAGCAGCAGGGCCGATTTGCCCAGGCCCGCACCGCCGGTGAGCAGCAGGAACGAGCCACCGCCGGTAGCCGACCAACTATCGAGCCAGTTATCGAGTTGGAACAGGGCCTCCCCGCGACCGGCGAAGGGCATGGGTCGATCCGGGGTGCCCGCGTAGTAATCCACGAAACGGCTCACCTGGTCGGCGAGCCGAGATCCGGCGCCTCGCAGCTGGCTGTCGATCCAGCGCCGCAGATAGCCCAGGCCGGACGATATGGGGGATGGGATGCCGGTCTGCTCCAGTATCTGCCGCAGGTGAGCGGCAGGGATCAGGAAGCCGGCGCGAATGTTCGGGTCCTGCTCGTCCTGGGCGATCAATCCGAGCAGGGTGCCGGTGTGGGCACTGAGCACCGGTGCTCCACTACAGCCGGGCTCGATCCGATAGCCCGCGCCTGTCAACAGACAATAACGCCCATTGGCGATATCGGCCCCGACCTGGCCCTCGATGGGCACCAGGTTTTCTGCGTGTCCTTGGATGCCACAGTAGGACAGAAAGGGATGGCCAGTAAGCGAGATGCCGGGATCGAGTCGCACGGATCTTCCCGGTCCGGGGAGCGGTGCTTCCAGGCGCAGGACGGCAAGATCCGAGACGGCGGTGTCCGTTCTGCCCATTCTCATCAGGGGAAACCAGCCTTGCGGATCGACCCGCGCCTTGATCGGCCGGCCCCGTCGTTCACTGTCTGCGAAAGGCGCATCCACCAGCACTGCCTCGGCCGGTGCCTGTGGGTTCCGGCGATCCCCGGCGGGGGCGTCGGCAATCACATGGGCGCAGGTGAGTACCCGATTCTCCGCCAGCCGACAACCTAGGCCCCGCAACTCACCGCCGGTGCCGAGAATCCGCACCGCCAGTTGCTTGAGGGGGGTGAAATCGGTGCCCATCTCAGTACGATCAGTTGTCGGTATTGTGCCAGGTCAGGGTGACCTTGAGGCTCGCCTGGGTCTCGCCGGAGACCAGCACCAGGGAGGATTTGCCCTTCAGCGCCGCCCCCAGCTCCAATGTGATGGTATGGGGCACCTTCACGGCCGAGCGTATCTGATTCAATGCTAGGTCGGCCACCTCACCGAGGGGCGCCAGGACCTTCTCCGGCGGCAACCGCCCCTCGGAGTCCGCGGCCACCTCCCTCGGGCCGCGCCCGGGTAGATTCTCTATCTCGATGGTGGTGCCGCTGGGTAGGGTATAGGTATGGGTTTCGTTCATGGGCATAGCGGGCTCCTGGATCGAAAGGCAAATATTCGGCAGCCCTACCAGGGCGAATGCGTATGCATCTTACCGAAAACATGGCTTTGTCGGGCGGACTGTACCCCAATGCCATTACTAACCGTATCGAAACTAAAGCCACGGGTCCCCCCTCACCCCAACCCGCTCCAACTCTCTCCCAAGGAGGGTGTCGCAAAAGTCCCTCTCCCGCCGGAAGGGGGCTTGGGGAGAGGGGGTCAAAGGGCGAAGACCGGTGCCTTTTGCGACACCCTTCCAAGGGGGGCGATGGAGCGAATCGGGCATTACTTTCGATTTTCTCAGTAGATCCTATGAAGGCCCGCAGCGGGTTAACCTTAACGGGTAAAGCAACCTGAAGAGGAGAACCCAAAGATGACTGCGGACCTTCAAGAGCAAGGGTACGTTAACGAAGTGGTGTTGTACATGGCGCTGGAGCTAAGCACCACCAAATGGCGGCTGGCCTTCGGTGATGGCACGCGGCAACGCCAAGTGGTGATCGCCGCCGGCGATGTTGCGTCCTTGAGAGAGGAACTCGCCAAGGGGAAGGGGAAGTGGGGGTTGTGCCCGGATAGCGCGGTGGTGAGCGTCTATGAAGCGGGGCGGGACGGCTTCTGGCTGCACCGCGACCTGGTCGGGTTGGGGATTGCGAACCAGGTGGTAGATGCGGCGAGCATTGAAGTCTCGCGGCGAGCGGGGGGTGTGGCGTGTGGTGCGGTGCCGGACGTGGAGTCGGAAGATCTGCGCCAACTGCACCGGGAGCGTGAGGATTTGCTGAGCGAACGCCCACGCCACCGCAACCGACTGGGCAGCAAGCTGGTGGCGCAAGGGATTCGGCTCCCGCTCGGCAAAGACGTTGTGGAACGCCTGGATGAGGTGAAGTTGTTCGACGGTAGCGGACTGCCGGCGCACCTCAAAGCCGGTCTGATCCGGGAATGGGAGCGTCGCCAGGTGGTGCAAGCATTAGCCAACAGACGGCAACAATTCGGTATTATAGCGGTGCAGGAAGAGTCTTAAACAAATCTCATGCATACGACTGCACTTGGAAAAAGATAAGGTCTTGCGTACGAAGCGTGCTAAATGCTGGCGCAAGGTATTATTCCATCGCTCAACATGGGCCGTTTCTCCCGTTTCTTTACCCACAGGGCGATGTTGCTCATCTGGA
>Ga0209458_1000246_pt1 | contig 23420 bp, 23 predicted proteins | sample WorMetLIZAISLAND_FD_187411 | JGI IMG/M metagenome (GOLD analysis project Ga0209458, IMG submission 187411) | Marine gutless worms symbiont microbial communities from Max Planck institute for Marine Microbiology, Germany - Inanidrilus manae... ...
AGCAAGCGCTATATGAATATGAACCTACTCAAACAGCACAAAATGAGTGCCTGACGGGACAGGCCGCCAACCCCAAAGTGCGAAAGATTCTGGACACTACCCCCAGCCGGGCGATGCGCTGCCAGTCGTCGGGCAGTTTTTCGCCGCTCTCCTGATAGCCCGCCGCGACGGCCTCGACGAAGCCGTCATGCCGACCGAGCGGCGGGCGGATCAGGTTGCCCAGGTCGAAGGCCGGCGTGCCGCTGAAGGCGAACTCCCAGTCGAGGACCGCGGCGAGACGCCATTGATCGGAAGTCTCATCGCGCGCGACCAGCATGTTCTGCGGATTGAAATCGCCGTGCACCAGGCAGGGCGGCGGTAGCCAGCTGTCAATCAGCGCACCGTGGTGCTGAATCAGCGCGGGCAACGCATCGGCCAGTTCGGCGCCGAGACGGGTCCTGGCAGGGCCTTCGCCTAGACAGGATTGCAGGAAGGCGAGGATGCCTCGCTGATCGAGGTCGATGGCTTCGGGCACCGCGAGGCCATCGGAGAAGAATCCGTGGCGGGCGAATTTGACCCCATGAATCCGCCCCAGGGCCGTGCCGATCTCCTTGCCCAGAGCGAACAGGTCGTTCTCGGCCAGATCCGGCGCGACGAGGTCGAGCCGGTCTCCCTCGATGCAGTCGGTCACGGCATAGGCATGGCCGGTCACCGGATTGTCCTCGGCGACCAGGAGAAAGCGCGCGACCGGCAACCTGCCGGCCAGCGCCTTTGCGATGGCGGCTTCCTTGCGCGCCAGGGCCGCCTCGCGCTGGTAGAGCCGCAGCAACAGCGGTCGGGGCTCGCCCGCCAGGGTCACGCGCAGGTTGGTGTTGGTGAGGCCGCCGGGCAGCGGCGTCACGTCCTCGACTTCTGCGTTCGGATAGAGCGGCCGAAGCAGCCGCGCCGCGCCCGCGGCGTCGAGCGCCACGCGCGGCTTTTGCCGCGGCCAGTTTTCCTTCACAGCACCTGGAAGCCGTGGGCGTAGGGATCGCGCTCGTCGATGAAGATGGTGTTGAAGCCCGTGATCCGCGCCCAGCCCTCGACCGACGGCACGATGGCCTTGTGGTTGCCGACCTTGGTCTCGGCCTCGACCCGGCCGCGGAACAGCGAGCCGATGATGCTCTCGTGCACGAAGTCGTTGCCGACCTTGAGCTCGCCGCGTGCCGCGAGCTGCGCCATGCGGGCCGAGGTGCCGGTGCCGCAGGGGCTGCGGTCGATCGCCTTGTCGCCGTAGAAGACGGCGTTGCGAGCGTTCGCCTCAGGCTTGGTCGGCGTGCCGGTCCAGAGGATGTGGCTGACGCCGCGGATCGTCGGGTCCTCGGGGTGAACCAGATCAGTCGCCTCGTTGAGCCGTTGCCGCAAGATCGGCGACAGCCGCACCAAGTCGCCGGCCGAAAGGTCGGCCATGTCACGGTAGTTCGCCTGCGGCTCCAGGATGGCATAGAAGTTGCCGCCGTAGGCGATGTCGAAGGTCAGCGGGCCAAGTTCCGGGCAGTCCACGGTCACGCCCTCGGCCGCCAGATAGGCGCCCACGTTGGTTAGACGCACCGCCTCGACATGTCCGTTCGGGTCCCCGCCGGTCGATTGGGCGCCGTTGCCGGTGCGGTAGCGCGCCTCGACCCGGCCGGCCGGTGTGTCGAGCGCCAACAGGCCGTCTTCACGCAGTTGCACCAGACCGCGCTCTAGGGCGAAGGTCACCGTGCCGATGGTGCCGTGCCCGCACATCGGCAGGCAGCCGCTGGTCTCGATGAACAGCACCCCCACGTCGCAGTCCTCGCGTGTCGGCGGATAGAGGATCGAGCCCGACATCATGTCGTGGCCACGCGGCTCGAACATCAGGCCGGTGCGGATCCAGTCGTAGCGCGTCAGGAAGTCCTGGCGCCGCTCGCTCATGGTCCGGCCGTCCAGCGGCGGCCCGCCACCGGCCACCAGGCGCACCGGATTGCCGCAGGTATGGCCGTCGATGCAGAAGAAGGTGTTGGGTTTCATGCCTTATCTCTCGCAGAGGGGATGCCCGCCGCCCGTTCGTTTTAGGCGTGCGCCATGGCGCTTGCAACCGGAGGCGCCGGGCCACCGGCCGCGGCCAGCCGGCGAGCCATTGTTGTTCAGCTCGGCAAGAGGATATAGTCGGCGATCATGAGCGATGCCGCGATGACGATGGATGAGGCCCCGGTGCCCCTCAGGGCGGCCGACGAGCCGCCGCCCTTCGAGGTCTGCAATCCGGACGGGCCGGCGCCCCTGCTGCTGCTCTGCGATCACGCCAGCGGCTTCATTCCGCGCACGCTCGGCGCCCTGGGGCTGGATGAGGCGCAGCTCGCCCGCCACATTGCGCTCGACATCGGTATCGCCGAGGTAACCCGGCGGCTCGCCGAACACCTCGACGCGCCGGCGGTGCTGAGCGGCTTTTCCCGGCTGATCGTCGATCCCAACCGGAGCTTCGAAGACCCGACCCTGATCCCGCAGATCAGCGACGGGGTCGTGGTGCCGGGCAACCGGGAGCTGACGCCGGAGATCCGGCAAGCCCGGCTCGATGCCTTCTACGAGCCCTACCACGCGGCGGTGACGAGCACGTTGGAGGCCAAGCAGGCGGGCATGGCAGGCCAGTCGGAGGACCCTCTCCGCGAATCGATCGTCCGGGGGCCGGCCGTGATTTCGATGCACAGCTTCACGCCAGTCATGAAAGGCAGCGAGCGGCCCTGGCAGATCGGCGTGCTGTGGAACCGCGACCCGCGCCTGCCGCAGCCGCTCATGGCCAAGCTGCGCGCCGCCGGTGTCGTGGTCGGCGACAACGAGCCCTATTCCGGGCGCGACGGGCACGGCCACACGCTGCATGTCCATGCCGAGCCGCGCGGCTTCGCCAACGTGCTGATCGAAGTGCGCCAGGACCTGATAGACACGCACCATGGGGCCATCGAATGGGCCGAGCGTCTGGGCGCCGTTCTGAGCGAGCTGCTGACCGATCCGGGCCTCTTCCTGGTCGAACACTACGGAAAGCGAAAGTAATGGCGCCGAGCGAACCGAGCTTCAGCATCGGGATCGAGGAAGAGTATCTGCTGGTCGACCGCAAGACCCGCGACCTGGTGCGCGATGCGCCCGACAGCCTGATGAGCGAATGCGAAAGGCGGCTCAAGGGGCGGGTCAGCCCGGAGTTCCTGCAGTGCCAGATCGAGATCGGCACCAGCAAGTGCGACAACGTGAAGGCAGCGGCCGAGGAAGTCGCCTATCTGCGGCGCACCGTGGCCGATGTTGCCGGCGAGCACGATCTGGCGCCGATCGCCGCCTCGACCCATCCCTTCGCCATCTGGGAAGAGCAGAAGCACACCCGCAAGGAGCGCTACAACGTGCTTGCGCGCGACATGCAGGGGGTGGTGCGGCGCTTGCTGATCTGCGGCATGCACGTCCATGTCGGCCTCGACGACGACGAACTGCGCATCGACCTGCTGCAGCAGGTCGCCTATTTCCTGCCGCACCTGCTGGTGCTTTCGACCTCCTCGCCCTTCTGGCGCGGCGAGGATACCGGCCTCAAGTCCTATCGCCTGGCGGTATTCGACGAGATGCCGCGCACCGGCCTGCCGGAAAGCTTCGACAGCTTCGCCGAGTACGAGCGTCATCTGGAGATCATGATCCGCGCCGGGCTACTGGAGGATGGCACCAAGCTGTGGTGGGACGTGCGGCCCTCGGCTCGCTTCCCGACCCTGGAGATGCGCATCGCCGACGTTTGCACCCACGTTAATGACACCGTGGCGATCGCCGCCCTCTACGTCTGCCTGCTGCGCATGCTCTATCGCCTCAAGCGCAGCAATCAGCGCTGGCGCAAGTACTCCAACATGCTGGTCAAGGAAAACCGCTGGCGCGCCCAGCGCTACGGCTTCGACGAAGGGTTGGTCGATTTCGGCAAGGGCGAGATCGTCGACTACGAAGGCCTGCTGGAAGAGATCCTGGAGCTGACCGAAGTCGACGCGCTCTCGCTCGATTGCGTCGAAGAGGTTCGGCATGCCCGCGAGATCGTCAAACGCGGTACCAGCGCCCATCAGCAGATCGACATCTACGAAGAGGCGCGCAACAACGGCGCGGACAAGACCGAGGCGCTCAGACAGGTCGTCGACTTTCTGATCGAGGAGACCGTGGCGGGGCTTTAGCGGCTGCTGGCGTGGTCCCGTAACGTCGAATGAGTGCCGCCGCGGCAAGAAACGTGGCCGTCGCGATGGCAGCGAAGCCATAGGGCCAGGGCAGCGGCAGCCAGGCGTCGAAACGCACCAGCACCGCGGCCACGAAGCCGGCATAGCAGTAGCTCATGGACGTGAGATGGCTGGCGATCCATCGGCGTTTGGCCGCCCAGAGCGCGTGGCCGAGCGTTGCCAGGTTGATCACGGCAAGCATGTGAATGAAACTCAGCCGGCCGGTCAGCTCGTAGATGAAGAAGCTGCTCAGATTGCTGCCCAGGACGGCGCCGGCAAAAAGCCAGCCGATCGACCGGTGTCGACGGTCCCCCTTGGGCCCCAGCAGCAGGACTGGGCCCAGCAGTAGCACGAGACTGGCGAGGCTGGCGTGTAGCGGAATCATCATTCCGGGTTCCCGGCCTCTTGTACCGCGATCCGGTGCCGGTCGACGAAGGGCGCCTGGCTGGCGATGAAGAGCAGCAGCAGGACGAGGTCGCCGTAGGTCTTGAAGGCAACCCAGAGATCGGTCGATTGCGTGCTCAAGATAGCCTCGTTGAGCAGCGCCAAGGCGACGAAGAAGAGGGCGTAGCGCAGGGTCAAGCGGCGCCAGGCCGGCGCCGTGATCTCCGGCATCTGCACACCGATGGCCCACTTCAGAACCGGCAGATCTTTGACGTAGCCGTAAATCAGGACGACGGCGAAGAGCCCATTGACCAGGGTAGGGATCATCTTGGCGAAGAGCGCGCTCTGCAGCCAAAGCGTCAGCCCGCCGAAGATCAGCACCAGAACCAGGGTCACGAAAGGCAAGACCGGAACCCGCCGGCAGAGGCGCCATGAAACCGCGAGGGCGAGCGCGGTTGCCGCCGTATCCGCCGCGATCGCCTGATAGAAGCCAGCGATCTGGTAGACCAGCAGGAAGACCGCGGTCGGCCCCCATTCAACGGACGCGTGAAACCAGCGCGGCGGTTCTGTCCGGTTTTCAGCCATTTTTCGCGTTCTTCGCTGGCCAACTTGGGCGGCGCCATGCTGGGCTAGGCGGCTCCAGCGGGAAATCGGAACTACGTGAAAACCGTGTGCGACTTCGCGAAACGCGCTAACGTCCGAGTCCCGAAGCGTGGAATGGACGGATTTATGCGAGCTGGCGTCGAACGGCTCCTATCGCAGAACTGGTTTCGCCAGGCCTTGGCCGTGGCGGCCATAGGCTTGCTCGTGAGCCTCATCGGGCCGTTCGGCACCTTCGCCGAGATGGGCCTGCCGATTCGCATGGCCTATTGGATGGCCATCGTTGCGCTCAGCTGGCTGCAATGGCTCGCCCTCGACTGGCTGGCGGACCGGCTCGCCGTGCGTTTCTTCGGCACCAAGCCCTGGCCCTGGTGGCTGCAGGGCATCGCGGTGTCTTTGGTGGCTGCCGCCCTGCTGACCGCCGAGGTGCCCCTGTTGCGCGGGCTGCTTGGCCTGACGGGAAGCCCGCCGGCAGGTGAGCTTTTCGCGTGGATCGCCGGCATCTCGCTGCTGATCTACGCGGGCGTCTCCGGCATCATCTTCTGGGCCCAGGCGGCGGCGCTCTCCCAGCCGGACCGAGGGGAGGCTGTGCCGCTCTCGAGCTCCGGAGAGGTCCGCTTCCAGCTCCGCCTGCCGCCGGAAAAGCGTGGCGCGCTGATCTGCATAAAGACCGAGGACCACTATCTGCGGGTCACGACCGTAGCCGGCGAGGCCTTGATCCTCATGCGCCTGAAGGACGCCCTGGCGGAGCTGGCCGAGGTCGATGGCCGGCAGGTCCACCGCTCCTACTGGGTCGCCCGGGAGGCCGTGCGGCAGTCCTGGCGGGCCGGGCGCAAGCGCCGGCTGACGCTCGACAACGGCTACGAGATCCCGGTCAGCGACAGCTTCGCGCCGGAGCTCAAGGCGGCCGGCTGGTTCGATCGGCCGCGCTCGGCCGTCCCACTGGACAAAAGGGCGCCTGCTCCTAACATTGAGGCAAAGAGCGAATCTGGCTAGGAGAGAACGCGCTATGGACGATCAGACCCGCACCGAGTTGGAGGCTGCCGCCTTCCGCCGGCTTGTCGCGCACCTGCGTGAGAACACGGACGTGCAGAACATCGACCTCATGAACCTGGCCGGTTTCTGCCGCAACTGCCTCTCCAAGTGGTATCGCGCCGCCGCCGAGGAACGCGGCTTGGAGATGGACTACGAACAGGCTCGCGAGATCGTCTACGGCATGCCCTATGCCGAGTTCAAGGCCAACTACCAGACCGAGGCGACGCCGGAGCAGAAGGCCGCCTACGCCGAGACCGTCAAGGCGCAAGGGCATTAAGGTCCAGCGACGCTAAGGTCCACGGGCACTAAACGGAGGCGGTTCCCCTCAACCCTGCGAACGGCGCCTCGCGGCGTTGCCAAGCCGCGCGGCGCTCGCTACCTTCCCGGCCCTCACCGGAGCCCCCGGGTCGTCGAGGCGGCCGCCGGGTGCGGACATCCAAGCAGGGAGAAGCGAGAATGGCCGAGGTCGGCGGTATTGCGGTGGAGCGTCTGCGCTCCTTCGTCGAGCGCATCGAACGTCTGGAGGAAGAGCGCACGGCGCTCGGCGCCGACATCCGCGAGGTCTTCGCCGAGGCCAAGGCCAACGGCTTCGACACCAAGATCATGCGCCAGGTGATCAAGCTCCGGAAAATGGAGACCGCCGACCGGCAGGAGCAGGACCACCTGCTCGATCTCTACAAGCGCGCCCTCGGTCTGGACGAGTAGCCGGCCCTTGCGATCTCTGGGGCGGCACTCTTCGGCGCCGCGCCCCGCGACCTGGCTTTCAGGTAGTCGATGAAGGCCCGCACCTTGAGCGGCGCCTGCTGCTGATAGGCATGTACGGCATAAATGCCGCCGCTTTGCAGGTGATGGTCCGGCAAGAGCCGCAACAGTCGGCCATCGTCCAGCTCCGGCTGCGCGGCGATCTGAGGCAGGATACCGAAACCCATGCCCTGCAGCATGAAGGCTTTGACGGCGTGGAGGTTGTTGCAGGCGATCCGCGGGGCCAGGCGGATCGCATGGCGTTTCCCGTCCGGAGCGGTGAGCGTCCGGATCTTCGGCAGGTTGCCCCACATGTGGCCGACATAGTCCAAGTCCGCCAGATCCTCGGGCCGGGTCGGGGCAGCGCGCGCTGCAAGGTAGTCCCGACTCGCGCAGAGAACGTCGTCGAAGCCGCCGATGCGCTGTGCGCGATAGCTGCTGTCTTCCAGGGCGCCGACCGAGATCGCCAAGTCGATGGCCTCGCTCACCAAATCCAGGCGGGCGTCGTTGCAGATCAGCACCGGGCGGATCCCCGGGTTGTCGCGGACGAAGTCGCTCAAGATCGGCACCAGCCATGACTGGCCCAAGACCTGGGGTGCCGTCAGCCGCAGCACACCGGCGGGCTTGGTGGTCAGGCCTTGCAGCTCCTGATTGGCCTGGTTCACTAGGCTGACAACTTCTGCGCAGCGTTGGTAGTAGCGCGCCCCGGCCTCGGTCAGGGTCAGACGCCGGGTGGTGCGGATCAGCAGCTTCGCGCCGAGCTCCTGCTCGAGCCGGGACACATGCTGGCTAACCATGGATTTGGTCAGGCTGAGCCGTTCCGCTGCGGCCGTGAAGGAGCCCTGCTCGACCACGGCTGCGAAGACTGCCATGCGGTTCATATCGAGCTTCATTGTTCAATAATACGGTACAATATGTTCAATAATCAGTAGATTTTATCGCCATTCCGATCATTTAGCATGCGCTCATCGAACTGCGAGGAGCATGCAAGCGATGACCGTACAGATAGAGACGAAACTGACCGAAGCCGCACGCCAGGCCATTCAGTCCGAGGTTGCCCAGGCCAGCCGGCAGTGGATCGCCAGTTTCAACCGTGGGGATGCCGAGGCCTGCGCCGACGCCTATGCGGAGCAGGCCGTGATGAACGCCATGCCCATGGGCCGCTATGTCGGACGGGAGGCGATCCTGGGCTTCTGGAAGCCCTTTCTCGAGTCGGGCGCCGGCGATCTGGTCTACACGAACGTGCAGATGGACGTGCTTGATCCGCAAACGGTATGCCTCTCGGCCGACTGGTCGATGAATATCGGGCAGGGAGTCATCACCAACGAGAGATGGGTCAAACAGCCCGACGGCCGCTGGCTCCTGGAAGAGGACGATTTCGAAGTCCAATCCGCCAACCGATGACGGCTTTGCCTATCCGCGCGCCCGTCGCGGCATCAGGAAGACTCGACATGCACCAACTCATATACTAAAATTTTAGTATATGAGTTGGTGGACGGCCTTTGGGTCTGGTGACGCGCATTCTGGTGCTGTGGCTCCTGGCGGAGCGACCGTTGCACGGCTACCGCATCCGGACGATCCTGGCGGCGCCCGCCTTCGCCCAGTGGTTCAGGATCGAGGACGCCTCGATCTACTCCATGCTGCGGAGCCTGGTGCGGCAGGGCTTGGCACAGAGCGAGGGTGAGGAGCGGGCCGGCAAGCGGCCGAGCCGCACGGTCTACCGCATCACACGGGCCGGGCGGCGGGAGCTGCGCACTTGCCTCGAGACAGCGTGGCGTGAGCCGCAGCGGGTAAGCGATCCCGTCAATGCCGCCCTTGCCGCCGTCGACGAACTGGAGGCGAAGGAGATCCGGGATCTGCTGCGGCAGCGCTTGGACGCTCTTGAGGAGCGCCATGCCACGCTCCAGCGTCTCTGGCCGAGTGCGCCATCCAGTCTGCTCGCGCGGCGTGAGGAGATGCTGCTGCAAGCCGAGATCAACTGGATCCGAGGCGAACTGAAGAGCCAACCGGGTTAGAGGAGAGCGTCCATGTCTGAACACTTCGTCGACACGCAGGTCATCGCCAACCTGGTAGTTCGCGATGCGGACGGTGCCGTGCTCTTCGTGCGCTACGACCCGGAGTGCGAAAAGTGGTGGCTGCCGGGCGCCGACGTGGAGCCCTTCACTCATCCTGACGACGCTGCCGCCAAGGTCCTGCAGGCGATCGAGGGACTTTCTGTTGAGCGTTGCGATCTGAGCTGTGTGGACTCCTTTCGCGGTCGCCGGGGCTGGCATCTCGTGTTCAACTACGACGTCCACGCAGTGGGTTCGCCCGGCGGCGCCGCACCGGCCCAGTGGTTTACGCCGGACGACCTGCCGCGGACCATGCACGGCGCCTGGGAAAAGCAGGTCGTCAGCCGAGTGATTGGCGGCCAAACCTGAGGAGCGGGAACGGTGGATTTGGCAAGCTTCGGTCTCTTTCTGCTCGCCTCCGGCGCGGTTGCTTTGGCCCCCGGGCCCTCGACACTGCTGGTCCTGTCGCATGCGCTGGGGCGTGACGCGAGGCGGCCGGCCAGCCTGATCGCCGGCGCCTTCTTCGGCAACCTGCTGCTGGTTCTGGTTACCGTATCGGGGATCAGCGCGCTACTGCTGGCCTCGCAGACCGCCTTCGAGCTACTGCGCTGGGTCGGCGCCGGCTACCTGATCTATCTGGGGCTGCGCACCTGGTTCGCGCCTGTTGAGCTGCTGCAGACAGGGGCTGTGTCAGACAGCGCCGCCTACCGCGCCCTTTTCGTCCAGGCTTTTCTCACCTCGGTCACCAACCCCAAGGGGCTGGTCTTCTATCTCGCCTTTCTGCCGCTCTTCGTTTCGCCCGGCTGGCCGGTGCAGCTCCAGTTGGTCATCCTGGGTGGCGCCTATGTGCTGATCTTCATGGCCGCCCTGGCACTCTACGCACTGGCGGGGCGGCGGGTCGCACGCTTCTTCACCAGTGCCAGGGTGCTTCGTCTCAAGAACCGGGTGACCGGCGGCCTGTTGATCCTGGCCGGCCTGTCGCTGTTGCGCTACCAGCGGCCTTAAAGAATCTCGTCCTCGTCGAACAGCGGATCGCCGCGCAGCTCCTGCTCGACGCGGTCGACCGCGCGCTCGGCGGAGTCGCCGCGGCCGACTTGGGCGACGTGGAACAGCGCATCGCCCTGGTTGACCACCGGCAGGTTGGTGCGGCCAATGATCAGGCCCTTGGCACTACTCTGAATCTCAGTCTCGCTCTCGCCGAAGGGATCGGAGATGACCCCGATGGTCTCCTCGGCTGCCACACTCTCGCCGATCGTGCGGTAGGCGCGCAGCACGCCGCCGGCCGGGGCGCGGATCCAGGAAGTCGTGTCGGTGAACATCGGCTTGACCTTGCTGGTACTGACCCGTCGGCTGTTGGCCATCTCCAGATGGCCCATGACCCGCAGTACCCCCTTCACGCCGGCGCGGATCGCGAATTCGTCGAAGCGCAGTCCTTCGCCGCCTTCGTAGACCATGACATCGACGCCCTCCTCCTGGGCGGCCTGGCGCATGGAGCCCTCGCGCAGGCGAGAGATCACCACGACCGGCGCGCCGAAGGCCTCTGCCAGCTCGCGCAGCCGGGGTTGGATCGAGCTCACTCTGAGCTGTGGCAGGTTGGTCCGGTGAATCGCCGCCGAATGCAGGTCTATGCCGAAGTCCGAGCGCTTGACGATCTCGTTAAGGAAGAGATGGGCGAGCTGGGCGGCCAGCGAACCGCGCTGGCTACCTGGAAAGGAGCGGTTAAGGTCGCGACGGTCGGGCAGGTAGCGCGTGTGGCTGATGAAGCCGAAGGCGTTGACGATGGGAACGCAGAGCAAGGTGCCGCGCAGGCGCCTGACCTCGCGGGCGCGTAGTAGCCGCCGGATGATCTCCACGCCGATGATCTCATCGCCGTGCACCGCGGCGCTGACGAACATCGTCGGTCCCTCGCGCCGGCCGTGCACGACATGTACCGGCAGGGCGATCGGCGTGTGGTTGGAGAGCACGCTGACCGGCAGGTCGACGGTCCGCGCCTCGCCGGGTGCAACCTCCAGGTCGCCAATGGCGAAGGACGGCCGTCGTGCCACTAACCGCGTCCCTTGGTTTTGGTCTTGCCGGGCTTGGCATTCTTTTCCAGGAAGCTGATGATCCGCCCGGCGACGTCGATTCCGGTGGCCTTCTCCACGCCCTCCAGTCCGGGCGAGGAATTCACCTCCATGACCACCGGCCCGTGATTCGATCGCAGCATGTCGACGCCGCAGACGTTGAGGCCCATGACCTTGGCGGCGCGCACGGCGGTCGAGCGCTCCTCCGGGGTGATCTTGATCACCGCGGCAGTGCCGCCGCGATGCAAGTTGGAGCGGAAATCGCCTTCGACGCCTTTGCGTTGCATCGCCGCCACGACTTTTCCGTCGACCACAAGTGCGCGAATGTCGGTACCGCCGGCTTCCTTAATGAACTCCTGCACCAGGATGTTCACATTAGCGCCGCGGAAGGCCTCGATCACCGACTTGGCCGACTTCGGGGTCTCGCCGAGCACGACGCCGATGCCCTGGGTGCCTTCCAGCAGTTTGATGACCACGGGCGCCTTGCCGACCAGTTCGAGCACCGCATCGGTCTGCTTGGGATCGTGGGCGAAGGCGGTGACCGGCAGGCCGATCCCCGCGCGGGCCAAAAGCTGCAGGGAGCGCAGCTTGTCGCGCGAGCGGCCGATCGCCACGGACTCGTTCAGCGGATAGACCCCCATCATCTCGAACTGCCGCAGCACGGCCAGGCCGTAGAAGGTGACTGAGGCGCCGATGCGCGGAATGACTGCGTCGTAGCCGGTCAGCTTTTCACCGTTGTAGTGCAGCGCCGGGCGATGCGAGGTGATGTTCATGTATACGCGCAAGGTGTTGATCACGTCGATCTCGTGGCCGCGCTCCTCGGCCACCTCGACGAGCCGCCGGTGGGTATAAAGGCTGGCGTTGCGCGCCATCATGGCGATCTTCATGAGTGACCTCCGGCTTCGATGATAGGGCCCCGAGCGGCTAGCGCTTGCGCGCCGCCACCATGCTAGCCGAGCCGGGAAGTCCGGCAAGGAAGGATCGGCCGGGATCGACCACGGCCCGCCCGCGCAGGGCGGTGCGCCCCAGCAGCATGCGGAAGCCCATCTCGTCCCGCTTGGCCAAGGTGATCTCGATCGGCCAGCGGATATGCGCAAAATCCAGGTCGGTCTCGATCACATAGCGCTCTTCAGCGCGGCCGCTGGTGTTGGTTACGCCGCGCCGGTCGATCACGGCCGCCTCGCAGGTGACGCTCGGCCGATCGGCGCGCTGCACGGGATGCACGTCGAAGCGCACCCAGCGGGCGCCGCCGCGCGAGAACTCGGTGATATCCCAGGCATGCAAAGCCGAGGAGCGCGCGCCGGTATCGACCTTGGCCTTGATGCGCGCCACGCCGAGCGCCGGCAGCGCGACCCACTCGCGCCAACCGATGATCATCTTCGGGCCCTTGGGAGGACCCTTGGGTGGCTTAGGCAGCTTTGCGGCCATCTTTGTCCTACCGGCTCATGATTGGGCCCTTAGCATGAGCGTTTTGCCGGGCGCAAAAGTTTCTTTGCCCGCCGGCTATTGCGCCCCCACCGACAGGTCGTCGGTTCGGAAGCTTTGAGTTTGATCCGGGTGGACCGCGTTTGCCCTGTGGGCCGCCGTTATTCGGCCGCCTTGGCCCGCTGGCTGGGGTCGCGGAAGGCGGCGAGGAGCTGGGCCTCGTGCGCCTTGGCGGCTTCCAGGCTGGCCTGCTTGACGTGGCCGAAGCCGCGGATGTGGCCAGGGATCGCGGCCAGCTCGACGGCAAGGGCATGGTTCTCGTGGTCCAGGCCTGACAGTAGCTCCTCGACCAGCGCCTCGTAGTCGGCGATCAGCTGACGCTCCTCCTTGCGCTCCGCCGAATAGCCGAAGATGTCGAGGCGCGTGCCGCGTAGCCGCCGCAGCTTGGCGAGCAAGGTGAAGGCCTTGAACATCCAGGGGCCGTATTCGACCTTCTTCAGGTGGCCACTGTCCGGATCGCGCTGGGCGGTCAGCGGCGGCGCCAGATGGAAGTGCAGCTTGTAGTCGCCCTCGAACTGCGCCTTCACCTTGTCGAGGAAGGCGCCGTCGGTAAAGAGCCGCGCCACTTCGTACTCGTCCTTGTAGGCAAGCAGCTTGAAGTAGTAGCGGGCAATCGCCTCGGCCAAGCCGGAACGACCCGGCGTCTGACTTGTCTCGGCGTTTTTCGCACGCTCGACCAGATCGCGGTAGCGGCCGGCATAGGCGGCATCCTGATAGTCGGTCAGGAAGTCGCTGCGTCGCGCCACGATCTCCTCAAGCGACTGGGAGAGATGCGTGCTCTCCGGCTCGGCCTGGGGCAGGGCGACCTGCTCCACCGCGGCCAGGTTGTGCGCCGCGCGGCGGCCCCAGCGGAAGGCGCGGCTGTTGGAGTCCACCGCCACGCCGTTGAGCTCGATCGCCTTGAGCAGCGCCTCCTTGCCGACCGGCACCAGGCCTTTCTGCCAGGCATAGCCGAGCATGAAGAGGTTGGTGGCAATCGAATCGCCGAGCAGCGCCGTGGCGATACGGGTCGCTTCCAGGAAGTCGGCCTTGTCCGCGCCCGTTGCCTCGGCGATGCGCTCGCGCAGGCGCTCGCCCGGAAAGAGGAAGTCGGGATTGCGGGTGAAGTCGCCGGTCACCGTCTCGTGGCTGTTGATCACGGCGTGGCTGGTGCCGGCCTGGACCTTGGACAGCGCCTCGAAGCCGGAGGCGACCACCAGATCGCAGCCGAGCAGTAGTCGCGCGCCGCCGGCCGAAATACGAACCGCGTACAGATCCTCGGGCCGCGCCGCTAGGCGCAGATGACTGGTGACCGCGCCGCCCTTCTGGGCTAGGCCGGCCATGTCGAGGATCGAGCAGCCCTTACCTTCCAGGTGGGCGGCCATGCCGATCAGGGCGCCGATGGTGACGACGCCGGTGCCGCCGACGCCGGTCACCAGGATGCCGTAGGGCTCGTCGAGCGCCGGGATTTCAGGCTCAGGCAGGTCGGCCCAAGGCCCGCCGTCGTCGTCGACGCCGGCGCCCGGCTTGCGCTTGCGCAACGAGCCGCCGTGCACGGTTACGAAGCTGGGGCAGAAGCCGTTGACGCAGGAGAAATCCTTGTTGCAGGAGGATTGGTCGATTGCCCGCTTGCGGCCGAATTCGGTCTCCAGAGGTACCACCGAGAGGCAGTTCGACTTGACCGAGCAGTCGCCGCAGCCCTCGCAGACCAGTTCGTTGATGAAGGCGCGCTTGGCCGGATCGGGGTAGCGGCCGCGCTTGCGCCGGCGGCGCTTTTCGGCGGCGCAGGTCTGATCGTAGACGATAGCGGTGACGCCTTCGCGCTCGCGCAGGTCGCGTTGCACCCGGTCGAGCTCGTCGCGATGCTCGACGGTAACACCCGGCGCCCACTCGGTGCCCAGCGGATACTTCTCCGGCTCGTCGGTCACCACGACGATCTTTTTCACGCCCTCGCCGTAGAGCTGGCGGGTGATCATCGCCGGGTCGAGCGGACCGTCGACCGGCTGTCCGCCGGTCATCGCTACGGCGTCGTTGTAGAGCAGCTTGAAGGTGATGTTGACGCCGGCGGCGACGCAGGCCCGGACCGCCAGGATGCCGGAGTGGAAATAGGTGCCATCGCCCAGGTTGGCGAAGATGTGCTCGGTCTTGCTGAAGGGCGCCTGGCCGATCCAAGGCACGCCCTCGCCGCCCATCTGGGTGAAGGTATCGGTGTTGCGGTCCATCCACTGGACCATGTAGTGGCAGCCGATGCCGGCCACTGCGCGGCTGCCCTCCGGTACCTTGGTCGAGGAATTGTGCGGGCAGCCGGAGCAGAAGTAGGGGATGCGCTGGACCGGCGCCTGCTCCCGCTCCAGGGCCTTCTCCTTGTCGGCCAGGAAGCGCAGCCGCTCTTCGATCTGCTCGCTGGTATAAAAGTGGGCGAGGCGCTTGGCGATCACCCGGGCGATGCGTGCCGGCGTCAGCTCGTTGGTCGATGGCAACTGCCAGTCGCCCTCCTCGTCGAACTTGCCGATCACCCGCGGCCGCACGTCGGCGCGCCAGTTGTAGAGCTGCTCCTTGAGCTGGTTTTCGATGATCGGCCGCTTCTCTTCGACCACCAGAATCTCTTCCAGCCCCTCGGCGAAATTGCGCACCCCTTCGCGCTCCAGCGGCCAGGCCATGGCGACCTTGTAGACGGTTAGGCCGATCTCGGCTGCCAGTGCCTCGTCGATGCCCAGGTCGTCGAGCGCCTGGCGCACGTCGAGATAGGACTTGCCGGCGGTGACGATGCCGAAGCGCCGCTTCGGGCTGTCGATCACCACCTTGTCGAGCTTGTTGGCCCGTGCGAAAGCGAGGGCCGCATAGACCTTGTAGCGATGCAGGCGCTCTTCCTGCGCCAGCACGACGTCGGGCCAGCGGATGTTCAGGCCGTCCGCTGGCATCTCGAAGTCGTCCGGCGTGGTGATCTCGATACGGTGCGGATCGACATAGACCGAAGCCGAACTGTCCACCGTCTCGCCGATGGTCTTGAAGCCGACCCAGCAGCCGGAGTAGCGGCTCATGGCCCAGCCATAGAGGCCGAGGTCGAGGAATTCCTGTACCCCGGCCGGGTTCAGCACCGGGATCATGGCGTCCATGAACGTGTGTTCGCACTGGTGCGCCAGGGTGGAGGACTTTGCTGCATGGTCGTCGCCGGCCAGCAGCAGCACGCCGCCGTGGCGGGCCGAGCCGGCCGAGTTGCCGTGCTTGAAGACATCGCCACAGCGATCCACGCCCGGGCCCTTGCCATACCACATGGCGTAGACGCCGTCGTAGTTGCTGTCGCCGAAGATGTCGCCCTGTTGGCTGCCCCAGACCGCGGTCGCCGCCAGGTCTTCGTTCACGCCGGGCTGGAAATGGATATGGTTGTTGGCGAGAAAACGCCGGGCACCCCAGAGCTGCTGGTCGACACCGCCGAGCGGCGAGCCGCGGTAGCCGGAGATGAAACAAGCGGTGTTGAGACCGGCGGCGACATCGCGCTGTCGCTGCATCATCGGCAGGCGCACCAGCGCCTGGGTGCCGGTCAGAAAGATGCGACCTTTCTCGAGCGTGTACTTGTCGTCGAGGGTAACCGCCGCGAGCGCCATGGGCCGGGACTCCTCAGGTTATCGCCTCAAAATCTGAACCATAAAGGTAATGTATGCTGACCTATCGGGCAATCGAACGACGGCTCCTCGGCCCAAATAACAAGGATCGGTCGCAGAGGCGCGACGGACCATGCGCAAAATACCAAAGTCGCGTTCCGGATTGAAAAATTCTTATGGCAGCTGGAAGCAGATTGTGGGCCCGGCGGAGGTGATCGGCGGGGCGGCCATGAGAGGCGGTTCGTGGCTCGCGCTAATAGCGCAGCTCGATGACGGTCGAGTTTTGGGCTTCCTTGATCTCGATGGCCGCATTTTCGAAGGAAGGCGGGCCGAAAGCCTCGATCCAGGCGCCGTTGCTGAAGCCCAGGCCTTCGGCAGGCAGGCCGATCAGGGTGCGATCGAACTTGCCGTTGCCGTTTTCGTCGTGAAAGGCGGCCAGGGCGTAGTAGCCGGGCGCGAGCCCGTTGAAGATCAGTCGCTTCTCCTTGCCCTGCACCGGTGCCTGGGTCTTGGCCAAGCTGAAGTCGCCGTCGGCGAAGCCCTCCGGATCGCGCCAGATCGCCACGTGGATCGCGCCGGACTCGCTGCGCAGGTTCTTGACGATGACGGTGAGGCTCTTCTCGCCGCCCGACAGATTGTCACTCGACAGGGCGACCGGAGTGCCGACCACTAGGAACAGTAGGGCGAACAGTGTCCCTAAGCCCAAGACACACCGTCTTGCCTCGGTTGGTCTTCTTGTGGCCCGCATGACCGCGTCGACTCCCGGCTAAGCTAGGAGCCGATATAGGGCCTCGTTGGGATCTTGAAAAGCCCCCCGCGACAAGGGGATAGCCAGGGAAACGCCGCTCAGCGCATCACAATTTCGTCAGGCCGAGGCGGCGGCGTTCTGCTTCAGCAGGGTGAAGAGGCCGGTGCCGGGCAGCTCGCCAGTCAGCGCGTCGGTCATGTCCGCCTGGCGCAGATTGGTGTCGACCAGGTCGGCGCCGCGCAGGTCGCTGCCGGTCAGATTGGCCCGCAGCAGGTTGGCGCCGCGCAGGTTGGCGGCGGCCAGCATGGCACGCGAGAGATTGGCATCGGCCAGGGTCGCGCATTCCAGCTTTGCGACCGCCAGATTGGCCCCGGCGAAGTCGAATCCGGAGAGGTCGAGCCCGGAGAGATCGGCCCGACTACCCTCCTTGCCGCCCGAGTCGAACCAGATTTTGTGGTCCTGCAGCTTGGCCATGACGGCCTCCGGATCGTCGCCGGCCGGGCGCGAGACCCGCGCCATGGCTTGCTCGAGCAGCGCATGGTCGATGCCGCTTAGCGAGGCGCCGCGCAGGTCGGCCTCGGCGAGGCGCGTCCTCTCCAGGTTCGGGTTGATCAGCTCGGCGCCGCGGAACTGCGCGGCGCGCAGGTCGGCGCCGGTCAGATCGGTGCCATCGAGGATGGCCTGGTCGAAGATCGCCTTCTTCAGCTTGGCGTTGGCGAGGTTTGTGCCGCGCAGTTTGGCCCGCCGGAAGGTGCTGCCGTTGTCGGCGGTGATCTCGATGGTCGTGCTGTTCATGATGATGCCTTCGCGCAGATCCGCGCCGTCCAGGCTGGCATCGGTCAAAACTGCACCCTCGAAGGTCGCCGCGCGCAGGTCGGCGCGCTGGAAGTTGGTGCGGCAGAGCTCGGCGTCGTCGAACTTGGCGCCGAACAGCTGCGCTGTTTGAAACACCGCGTCACCCAACTGCGCTTTACTGAAGTCGCAGGCGAAGAACTCGGCCCCCGTGAAGTCGAGCCGGCGCAAGTCGAGACCCCGCAGGTCGCAGTCGTGCAGCACCGCCTTTCGGCCATTGCGCTGGCCGCGTAAGTAGCGCCCGTGCAGATCGTGGATCTGCTGCAGCCGCTCCTGCGTGATGCGTTCGTCCTTGATGACGCTTGCGCCGATTGCCTTGCTGCCGTCCATCACCCCATCCTGCGCGTCGCGGTCACTCGATCCTCGCGTCGAGATCCTGCCATCGCCGTTGCGGAAGCGCGCGGGCCGAAGCTGGGCGGCGCGCGAAATCGACTCTGCCGTGATTTCGGGGGCAATTCTAAAGATGCGACCTGAACGCCCGGTAAAGTATGGCGACAGTTTGACTCAAATGCTGCCTAGCGGGCTCCGGACGCGCCGTCAGCCGCGCTCGTAGAGGCGCTCCAGGGCATCGCCATAGGTCGCCTTGATGACGTGGCGGCGGATCTTGAGCGTAGGGGTCATCATCTCGTTGTCGACCGTGAAGGCTTCTCGCGCGATCGCGAAGCGGCGCACCTTCTCCAGGTTCGAGAGCTTCTGGTTGACCCGCTCGAGCGCCTGGCCGATAGCGCTTCTGAAGGCTTCGTCGTCGGCCAGCGCAGCAAGCTCCACGGGCTTGCCGTTCTGCCCCGCCCAGGCGGCGACGAAGTCGTCGTCCGGCACCACGAGCGCCACCAGGTGCGGGCGCTTGTCGCCGTAGACCATGGCCTGGGCGAACTCCTCCTCCATCGTCAGCAAGCCCTCGATCCGCGCCGGCGAGACGTTGTCGCCGCCGGACAGGACAATGATGTCCTTCTTGCGGTCGGTGATCTGGATGTAGCCGTCCTCGTCGATCCGGCCTATGTCGCCGGTGTGCAGCCAGCCGTCGCGGATCGTCCGAGCCGTGGCCTCCTCGTCCTTCCAGTAGCCCTTCATGACCAGCTCGCCGCGCACCAGGATCTCGCCGTCCTCGGCGATCTTGACCTCGACCCCGCGCAGCGGCGGCCCAACGGTGTGCATCTTGACCCGGCCGGGCAGGTTGGCCGAGACCACCGGCGCCGACTCAGTCTGACCGTAGCCCTGCAGAACCGGTACGCCCAAGGCGGTGAAGTAGATGCCGATCTCGGGATTGAGCGCGGCGGCGCCGGAGACCATGGCCTTGAGCCGACCGCCGAAGCGCTGTCGTACCTTCTCGCGCACCAGCCGTTCGACCACGGCGTCGACCAGGCGCTCGACCAGAGTCAGGCTGCGCGGATCCTCATAACGCTTGCGGCCGAGTTCGAGCGCGCGCTGGAACAGCTTTTCCTTGAAGCCGCCCTGCTTCTTGACGTTGCGGCTGATGCGCTGATGCATGGACTCGTAGAGGCGTGGCACTGCGGTCATGATCGTCGGCTTGCACTCAGCCAGGTTTTTCAGCAGGTGCTCGACACCCTCAGCGTAGTAGATCTGCGCGCCGATCGAGATCGGGAAATACTGCCCGGCGGTGTGCTCGTAGGAATGGGAGAGCGGCAGGAAGGAGAGTAAGACTTCGTCGCCCAGACCGAAGCTTTCCAGTAGGTGATAGGCGCCCATGCAGTTGCAGAGGATGTTGCCATGCGACAGCATCACGCCCTTGGGCACGCCGCCGGTGCCCGAGGTGTAGATGAAGCAGGCGGTATCCTCCCGCTTCGCCTTGGCGATCTCCTGCGCCACGTCGTCCGGCGCGGCCTTGCCGACCTCCAGGATCTCGGACCAGCTGTGGATCGTCAGGGTCGTGGCCTGGTGGCGGTCGAGATCTTCGATCGCGACCAGCCATTTGCAAGCCGGCGCTTCGATCGCCGCCGGGAGCAGGCGGTTGGCCAAGGCGCGGGTCGAGACGATGGCCCCCACCGCGCCGCTATCGGTCAGGATGTGGTTGTGGTCGGCCGCCGTGTTGGTGACGTAGGCCGGAACGGTGATGCCGCCGGCGGCAACCACGGCCAGATCGGCGATCAGCCACTCCGGCCGGTTCTCGGAGACCAGTACGACACGATCACCGCGTTCCAGGTCGAGCCCGCGCAGGCCGAGGGAGAGCTGCTTGACGGTCTGCGCGACCTCGCTCCAGGACAGCGACTGGTAGGCGTGATTACGCTTGGCCCAGAGAAAGGGTTGGCTACCATGCCGCTCGGCCTGGTCGAAGAAAAGCGCGGCCAAGCTTTGCCAGGCGCCGTAGTCCATCGTGATCCTCCCTCGCGCGCTGCCCGCCATTGGAGCGTCGTTCGCGCCGCTCATGCGCCCGAACCCGTTTCGGCGGTCTTGCCGCCGTCCCTGTCACAGGTTTTCGCCTTGGCGCGCCCGTTAATGCGTCCTATATGGCCTTAGGTCAAGGAGTTGCGCGATGACAGACACCGCCCTTCAGATGAACGACACCGCCGGTGCGCTGGGTAGCCTGCCGCAGTGGGATCTGAGCGATCTCTATCCCGGTCGCGACTCGCGGGAGCTGAAACGAGATCTGGCGCGCAGCGAAAAGAACGCCAAGGCCTTCCGCGCCCAGTACGAAGGCAAGCTCGCCGAGCTGGAGGGCGCGGTCCTGGCCGAGGCCATCGCCGCCTATGAGGCGATCCAGGAAACCCTCGGCCGAATCATGAGCTTTGCCCAGCTGGTTTATTCCGGCGACATGACCGATCCCGAGATCGCGCGCTTCTACCAGACCATGCAGGAGCAGAGCACCGCCATCTCCACCGAGGTGCTGTTCTTCACGCTCGAGATCAATCACCTTGAGGATGACGATCTCGACAAGAAGATGGCCGCGCCGGACTTGGCCCGCTACGCGCCCTGGCTGCGCGACGTGCGCGCCGGGCGCGAGCATCAGCTCTCCGATGAGCTGGAGCGCATGTTGCACGAGAAGTACGTGGCCGGCCGGGCCGCCTGGGTGCGCCTCTTCGACGAGACCATGGCGACCCTGCGCTTTCCCTTCGAAGGCGAGACCCTGACCAGCGCCGAGATCCTCGACAAGCTGACCAGCCCGGACGGCGCGAAGCGGGAGGCGGCGGCCAAGTCCCTCGGCCGGGTGCTCGGCGAGAACACCCGTATCTTCGGGCTGATCACCAACACCTTGGCCAAGGACAAGCAGATCGAGGACGGCTGGCGCCAGTTCTCCCGCCCGGTCTCCTCGCGCAACCTGGCCAACTTCGTCGAGGACGAAGTGGTCGACGCCCTGGTCGAGGCGGTGAAGCGCGCCTATCCGAAGCTATCGCATCGCTATTACGCGCTGAAGGCGAAGTGGCTGGGTCAGCCGAAGCTGGCCTACTGGGACCGTAACGCGCCGCTGCCGGAAGACGACAACCGTCTGATCGCCTGGGACGAGGCGCGTGAGACCGTGCTCTCGGCTTACGCGGCCTTCTCGTCTGACCTGGCCGATGTCGGCCGGCGCTTCTTCGAGTCCGACTGGATCGACGCGCCGGTTCGCGCCGGCAAGGCGCCTGGCGCCTTCGCCCATCCGACGGTGCCGAGCGCGCATCCCTATCTGCTGCTCAACTACCAGGGCCGCACCCGCGACGTCATAACCCTGGCGCACGAGCTCGGCCACGGCGTGCATCAGGTGCTGGCCGGCAAGCAGGGCCATCTGATGGCTGACACGCCGCTCACCCTAGCGGAGACGGCCAGCGTGTTCGGCGAGATGCTGACCTTCCGCGCGGTGCTCGAGGCGGAAAGCGATACGACGCGGCGCAAGGTACTGCTCGCCGGCAAGGTGGAGGACATGCTGAACACGGTGGTCCGGCAGATCGCCATGCACGAGTTCGAGCGGCGCGTGCACGACCGCCGCCGCGAGGCCGAGCTGACCGCGGAGGAGCTGGGTGAGATCTGGCTCGATACGCAACGCGAAAGCCTCGGCCCGGCGCTCGCCCTCGACGAGGAGTATCAGTACTACTGGGCCTACATTCCGCACTTCATCCACGTACCCTTCTACGTCTACGCCTATGCCTTCGGCGATTGCCTGGTGAACTCGCTCTATGCGGTCTATCAGAACGCCGCCGATGGCTTCGCCGAGAAGTATCTCGACATGCTGTGCGCCGGCGGCACCAAGCGGCACAAGGAGCTGCTCGCCCCCTTCGGCCTGGACGCCTCCGACCCGGCCTTCTGGGACAAGGGCCTGGGCGTGGTCGCCGGCTTCATCGACGAGCTCGAGGCGATGGAGGACTGAGGGGCACGGCATTCGACAGCCCGTTTGCCATCCTCCATCCCAGTCCCGCAAATCACCTAACATCAAAGACTTAACGGCTGTACGCCCATCGGCCTGACCGTGTCGTGCCGATCGGTATGGGTTCAAGCCGAAACATTTTTCTTCACAACAAAATTGTTTTGCATCATAAATGTTTTAAAACACTTTTGTTGTGAATGGGGCTGTGTTATGAAAGTCGTCACCGGCAATCCTGTTGAAGGCGATGATTTCTTTGGCCGGGAGCGCGAGTTGGCGATCCTGTTAGAGAGGCTGGAGACGGATCATGTGCTTATGCTGGCCCCTCGCCGAGTAGGCAAAACATCAATGCTACGCCAATTCGAGAGAACTTCGGATAAGAAAAAATTTGAAGTTATTGCGTGTAGTTTTGCTGGTTGTTCAGATGAACTCGATTGTATCGAAGAATTACTAAGAGCAATTCGTCAAAATGCTGGGATGAGTAAGAAATTTCTTGCACAAGCAAAGAAGTCAATCGGCTGGATCAAGTCAATAAAAGGACCTGGTGGATTCGGTGTGGAGCTCAAGGACGACGATCGCTCCCAATGGCGAGAAATTGGTGACGAACTTGTTCAAACTCTCTCCCAACTTGCTGCCGACCAGGCGCCAATGCCGGTTGTTTGCGTCGATGAGTTGCCGATCTTTGTCCTCTCTCTGCTCAAAAACGACAAAGGTGGCGAGCGGGCAGCAAGTTTTCTGAATTGGTTTCGCAATGCGAGGCAGGCAAACTCGAAAAGCGTACGATGGGTTGTTGCGGGATCAATTGGCCTGGACACAATTGTCGCAAGACTCAACATTAGCGACACGATAAATGATTTCAGCATTCTTCCGATCAGCGCTTTTGATGATGCGACGGCGCATGGATTGCTGGAGAGGCTGGGAGAAAGCTATGGGATTGTCTTACACGAGACAGCTAGGCAGCACTTGATTGCCCGTGTGGGCTGGCCGATTCCCTATTACCTGCAGCTTATGTTCTCGACCATCAAAGACACCCTGCCTGCAGATCAATTCGGGGTAGAGGTCGAGGACATTGACAGAACTTTCGATGCTCTCTTGACGCCGGCCTACAAGGCGCACTTTGACTACTGGCATCAAAGACTCGCGCAAGAACTGGATTCGCCGGGGTAGTGTCTAGATTCTTTCGCACTTTGGGGTTGGCGGCCTGTCCCGTCAGGCACTCATTTTGTGCTGTTTGAGTAGGTTCATATTCATATAGCGCTTGCTCGACCACTTGGTGCCGGCGATGTGCCTCAATCTGGCCGCGGCCAGGTTGAGAGCCGATTGACCATCTGGAAAGGCGCCGACCACACGGGTCCTCCGTCGGATTTCGCGCATGATGCGCTCCAGTGGG
>Ga0209458_1000247_pt1 | contig 23309 bp, 20 predicted proteins | sample WorMetLIZAISLAND_FD_187411 | JGI IMG/M metagenome (GOLD analysis project Ga0209458, IMG submission 187411) | Marine gutless worms symbiont microbial communities from Max Planck institute for Marine Microbiology, Germany - Inanidrilus manae... ...
CCCGAAACCACGGCAAGAACCGCTTCGACACACACCACGAACGAAATCAGTTCATCCGCAGCTTCGTCGATGCCTACAATCGAACCAGACTCAGGTGCCTTGGATACAACGCGCCAATCGAGCGTCTCAACAATCACCCGGGACACAACACTTGCGCCGGGGATTCACCGCTGGATCAGGCAGTCCTGAAATCCCGGCGAAAGCCGGGATCCACGCGCGCCGCAAGCGCGGTTGCGTTGCGTCGGTGCCTCGTGACGGGCGGGTCTGAGACCCGCCCCTACCGGAGACCAATGGCTGTAAGGGTGGCCACCCGCCTTCCGCCTACCGCACGGTCTGCGCGCCCTGGCCGAACAGCAGGGCCTTGGCGTCTTCGCTCACTGTCGGCGCGGTGTTGAGCTCCTTGCCGATGGCATAGGCGCTGATCACCGCAGGTCGCGCGGCGACCTCCTCGAACCAGCGCTTCAGATGCGGGAAGTCGTCCAGGTCCTGACGCTGGCGCTCGTGCGGGACGATCCACGGGTAGGACGCCATGTCGGCGATGGAATAGTCGCCGGCAATGAAGCCGCGGTCGGCCAGCCGCTTGTTCAGCACCGCGTAGAGCCGCGCCGTCTCGTTGACGTAGCGGTCCATGGCGTAGGGGATCTGCTCGGGCGCGTAGGTGACGAAATGATGGTTCTGTCCCGCCATCGGCCCCAGGCCGCCCATCTGCCAGTAAAGCCACTGCAGGACGTCGTAGCGCGGCCGGGCATCGGTGGGCAGAAAATGGCCGGTCTTGTCGCCGAGGTACTCCAGGATGGCGCAGGACTCGAAGATCGACAGCGGCCCGCGGCCGTCCGACGGCGCGGTGTCGACCAGGGCCGGGATGCGGTTGTTGGGGGCAATGGCGAGGAACTCGGGGTCGAACTGCGCGCCGGTGGAGATGTTGACCGGCTTCAGCTCGTAGTCGAGGCCGGCCTCCTCCAGGAAGATCAGCGGCTTGTAGCCGTTCGGCGTGGTCCAGAAATAAAGCTCGAGCATTTTCTTCAATCCTTGTCTGGGGAGGGTCGTGTCTTTGCCAGGGTCAGGCGGCGCGCGCAGGCGCGCTCCGGGCGAGGCCGCCGTGCAGGTCGAGGCAGCGCTCGACCCAGGCATTGAGCGGATCGTCGTCGGCCAGCAGCGCCAGCGAGCCGGTGGTGCGGCCCCATTGCAGGGCGGAGAACACCAGATAGTCGGGGTAGAGCGGCGCCTCGCCGCCAAGGAAAGGCTGGCCCTCGACCACCTTGCGCACCGGCGCCAGGGCCTTGCGCAGGTCGTCGACATGGGCGTCGCGGGCGGCGTGGATCTCCTCCAGCGAGCGGCGGAAGGCCCGCTCGCGGCTCTCGCGGAAATAGCCCTGGTCCTCGGGCGTCAGGATGTCGTGCACGTCCTTGATGATCAGCCGGGCCAGGCGCGTGTGGATCTGGCTCTGCACCCAGGCCTGGACGAAGCGGGCATACTCGCGGCCGGCCGCACCGCCGAACAGCGACGGCGCGTCGGCGTAGGTCTCTTCCAGGTAGTTGGCGATCTGCCAGCTGTCGGCGACGGTGCTGTCGCCGTCCTCGATCACCGGGATGGTCTTCTGGCCGCCGCCGCAGATCTCGGCGATCTCGGTGAAGCGGGTCGGCACCGCGTCGGCCGCGAGCCCCTTGTGCGCCAGGGCCAGGCGCGTGCGCCAGCAGTTGGGACTGAAGCGCAGGTCGTCGCGGCCGGCGAGGTCATAAAGCACGATGGTCATGGACTATTTCCCTTCAAGAACGTCGTGGGTCGGTTGTTCGTTCGGCGCCGGCGCTAGCGGACCGAGGTCAGGGCCACGCGGACGATGTCCTCGAGCACCGCCCGCCCGGGCCGGGCCTTGGCGACCAATCGCAAGCCCTGGGCCTGCGCCATCAGGAAGCGGGCCAGCGCGGTGATGTCCGTGTCGGCGGCAAGCTCGCCGTCGGCCTGCGCCCGCTGGAGTGCGGTGTGCAGGACCGCTTCGATGCGCTGCAGGCTGCGAGTCAGTCGGTCGGCCGCTGCCGGATCGCGGCCGGCCAGTTCGCCGGTGCAATTGCCGATGAAACAGCCGCGACGGCCGTCGCCGTCGACGGCGTCATCGACGAAACCCATAAAGAAGGCCCGCAGGCCGTCCTGGATCGGCCGCACCTCGTCCAGCAACGCGGCGATGCGCCGGGCCGAGCCGTCTTCGTAGACCGCGAGGGTCGCATCCAGCACGGCGCGCTTGGAGCCGAAGCTGTGATAGAGGCTCGAGCGGCTGAGCCCCGTCACCCGGCACACGTCGTCGACCGAGGTGGCCTCGTAGCCCTGGGCCCAGAACAGCTCCAGCGCCCGCTGCAATACCTGCGTCTCGTCGAACTCACGTGGTCGCGCCATCGCCGCCTCCTGCGGCGGAGATAGTGTGCCCATTCTGGAACGACAAGTTCAAAATGCACCGAAGATGCCGCGTTAGCCTAAGCTTACGGTCGCGAACGCCAGCGAGAGGGAGGCATGGACATGGCAGAGAACGACAGAATGAAACTGGGCGTAGCGCTGCCGCTGATCGACATCGGCGGCGCGCCCGAGGTGGTGCGCGACTTCGCGCAGGCGGCAGAAGACTGCGGCTACGACCATCTCGCCGCACCAGACCATGTGCTCGGCGCCAACGTCGCCAACCGGCCGGACTGGGGCGACCGCAACACCTCGGCCGACCTGTTCCACGACCCGTTCGTGCTGTTCGGTTTCTTGAGCGCCTGCACGCAACGGATCGGCTTCTCCACCCAGGTGCTGATCCTGCCGCAACGGCAGACCGCGCTTGTCGCCAAGCAGGCGGCCTGCCTGGACGTGCTGTCGGGCGGGCGGTTCCGGCTCGGCGTCGGCGTCGGTTGGAACCCGGTCGAGTTCGTCGCCCTGAACGAAGATTTCTCCAACCGGGGCAAGCGCTCGGAAGAGCAGGCCGAGGTGATGCAGGCGCTGTGGGCCGAACCGCACGTCACCTTCGACGGGCAGTGGCACCGGATCGACGATGCCGGAATCAAGCCGCTGCCGACCGGCCGCCGCGTGCCGTTGTGGTTCGGCGGCCACGAGGACGTCACCCTGCAGCGCATCGCCAAATGGGGCGACGGTTGGATCATGCTGGCCTACCCGCCAGACGAGACGGCCAAGGCCGCCTTCGCCACCCTGCGCGGCCATGTCGAGGCGGCCGGGCGCGATCCCGCCGACATCGGCATCGAGGTCTGGACCTCGACCGCCGCCGCCGACCCCAAGGCCTGGCGTGACGAGGTGCGGTTCTGGAAGCAGGCGGGCGTCAGCCACGTCACGCTGAACAACACCTTCGGCCGGATGCACCACGAACGCATTCCCGAGCGTTCGGTCGACGCCCACACCACGGCGATGCGGCGCTATCAGGAAGCGGTCAGCGACCTGCTGTGACACGGGCCGGCAGCGGGCGGGTCTCAGACCCGCCCGCCGCGCCCAAGCCTCAGCCCAGCACGTCCTGGTTGATGACGTTGGCCGGATCCAGCCGGCCGTCGAAGCAGTCGACGATGTTCTGTGCCGCCGCCTGGCCCATGCGGTGCATGGATTCCACCGTGACGCCGGCCGAATGCGGGCTGACCAGGATGTTGTCGAAGGCGAACAATGGGTTGTCCGGTGTCGCCGGCTCGACGACGAAGGGGTCGATGCCGGCGCCGGCGATGGTCTCCGCCTCGAGCGCCGCGCACAGCGCCGCCTCGTCGACGATGCCGCCACGCGCGGTGTTGACCACGAAGGCCGTCGGCTTCATCGCCTGAAGCTCGCGCAAGCCGACCATGCCGTTGGTCTCGTCGTTCTTCGGACAGTTGACCGAGAGGAAGTCGATGTCGCCCAGCACGGCGCGCCAGTCGGCCACCGGCGTGGCGCCGGCGGTGGTGATGGCGTCCTGGACCACGTAGGGGTCGTGCACCAGCACGTTCATCTCCATGGCAACGCAGCGATTGACCAGGCGGCGGCCGATGCGGCCGAAACCCAGGATCAGCACGGTGCGGCCGGCCAGGTCGAAGGCCGGCTGCTCGAAGCGGATCGCCCAGTTGCCCTTGCGCACCTCGCGGTCGTAGATCTGCCCGCGCTTGGCCAGCGACAGCATGAAGAACAGTGAATGCTCGGCCACCGTGACCGAGTTGGCGATGCCGGCCACGCTCAACGGGATGCCCCGGCGCGACAGCGCCTCGACGTCGACGGCGTCATAGCCGACGCCATGGCGCGAGGCGATCTTGAGCCGGTCAGCCTGTTCGATGATCCGCGCCGTGAACGGCACCACACCGAGGATGACGGCGTCGTAGTTGGCGATGTGCTGGACGATGTTGTCTTCCGACAGCTCGGTAAAGCGCTCGTATTCGATGTCGTCACGCTGGTCGAGCACCGACTTGATTCCGTCGGTCACCGGCATCTGGATCATGACTCGCTTGGTCATGCCGTCTCCTCTCGTGTTCCTGTTCGTTGCCGGCCGCTTCTACCGCGCTGGCGCTCAGGCTTCCAGTTCGCTCTCGATCTTGGCCTGCAGCCGGCGCATGCCGGTGAGCCAGCGCTCCAGGTCGTTGTCCTTGAAGCTCATCCAGGTCCTGGCGATCTCGTCGGTGAGGATCAGGAAGCGCTCGTCCTCGACCGCGCCGGCGACCATCTCGGCAACCTCTTCCGGCTCCTTGATCGGCCCGGCGGCGTTGCGGGCGAAAGGTGAGTCTGTATCGCCCAGCATCGGCGTGCGCACCCCCAGCGGCGCCAGCAGCGAGGTGCGGATGCCCTTGTCGTGATAGGTGATCGACAGCCATTCGGCCAGGCCGACCACGGCATGCTTGGTCGCGGCATAGGGCAGGTTGCCGTGCGAGGTCAGGATGCCGGCCATCGAGGCGGTATGGATGAGATAGCCCGAGCCGCGCTCGAGCATGCCCGGCAGCACCGCCCGCACGGCATAGACATGGGCCATGACGTTGACCTGCCACTGCGCCTGCCAGACGGCGATGTCGGTCGACAACGGGTCGCTGCCGGTGGCGACGCCGGCGTTGTTGAACATGATGTCGACCGGACCATAGGCCTCTTCCGCCGCGGCAATCAGGCGGTCGACGTCCGCCTCTTGGCCGACGTCGCAGGCGACGCCCAGGCCACCGATCTCGCCGGCCACCTTGGCCGCGCCATCGGCGTTGAGATCGGCGACCACCACCCGGGCGCCACGCGCGGCGAAGTTACGGGCGCAGGCCGCGCCGATGCCGCTGGCCGCGCCGGTGATGACGGCGACCTTGTTCTGGAACTGCATGGCGCCCCTCCCCGGGCTGATGGCCGGTGCCGCCGGATTACTCGGCGGCGGTCTGGTTCTTGGCCTCTTTCTCTACCTGCTTGCGGATCTCGCTCTCCACCGCCTGCTGGGCGGCGCCGACGAAGACGTCGCGGTTGCGGTGGCTGTAGTCGTAGCTGTAGCGGCGCAGGCTGTTCTTGTTCTGGAAGTGCGGCATGACGTAGCGCGCCATCAGCTCGTAATGCCGCTTGGTCGCCGCGAAATCGGCCCAGTTGTGGGCCAGTTCCAGGTAGGACCCGAAGCCGCCGGAGCCCTCGAGCAGCTTCTCGATGTGGCGGATCGCATCGTCCGGATCGCCGATCACCGCCATCTGGTTCTCGGTCAGATAGTTGGCGGCATCGTCGATGTCCGGCGGCACGATGGGGAAGGTGGCGATCTCGCGGAAATAGGTCGCCCACTGCTCCAGTCCGAACTCGACGTTGCGCCGCGCCTGTTCGCGGCTCTCGGCGATGTGCGCCAGCGTGACCAGGCGCCAGTTCCGCCGGTCGACGGTGGCGCCGGCCTCGGCCGCCGCCTGCTCGCACATGCGCCAGTTGTTGGCGTGCGCCGCGAGCGCCTCGTCCGAGGTGCCGCCGATCGAGAGCATGCCCAGGCCGTGACGACCGGCGGCCAGCGCACCGGCCGGCGAGCGGGCGCAGGCGACCGCCATCTCGACCCGTGGATGGCTGTAGCAGGGCAGCTGCAGGCGGGCGTCGCGCAGCTCGAACCAGTCGGTCTTCATGGTCACCTGCTCGCCGTCGAGCAGGGCGACGATGGCGTCGATCGACTCGTTCATCATCCGCCGCTGCTCGCCCGGGTCGATGCCCATGCGGAAGGCGTCGCCGACCAGGGCGCCCGGCCCCATGCCGAACAGCACCCGGCCCTTGGTCATGTGGTCGAGCTGGACGATGCGGTCGGCGACCATGAAGGGATGATGGTAGGGCAGCGAGACCACGCCGGTGCCGAGGCGGATGTGCCGGGTGCGCTCGGCCGCGGCGACGATGAAGATCTCGGGCGAGGCGATGATCTCGTAGCCGCCGGAATGGTGCTCACCGATCCAGGCCTCGTCGTAGCCGAGCTGGTCGAGATGCTCCAGGAGCGCCATGTCGCGGTCCATCGCCGTCGTCGGGTTCTCCTCGACGGGATGAAACGGCGCCAGAAAAATGCCGAAACCCAGGCGTTCGGGGATCATGCGGTGGTTTCCTCCTGTCGTTCGGGCCCGGCGGTTGCGCCGCCGTGGCCGGCCCCACTGTAGCGGGGAACGGGTGCCGCGGGCTATGCTGCTGGCGCCATCAACCATACGAGCTTAGCTCAAGGAAACGCCCCATGGCCCTGAACGCCGCCTTTCAGCAGCAGGAAACCCGGCCCCCGCGCACGGACTACGACAGCCTGTCGGTGGCACCGCTGACCCCGGTGCTGGGGGTGGAGGTCGCCGGCATCGACCTGTCGTGCGAGCTGAGCAACCAGCAGCTGGCCGACCTGCACCAGGCCCACCTGGATCATGGCGTCCTGGTGTTTCGCGACCAACGGCTGAGCCGCGAGGACCACAAGCGCTTTGCCCGCCACTTCGGGCCGCTGCACGTGCACCCGCTGAACCGCAAGGACGGCGACGATGCCGAAGAGGATCCGGAGATCCTGCTGGTCAAGACCACGAAGAACTCCAAGTTCACCGCCGGCGACGGCTGGCACACCGACGTCACCTGCGATGCCCGCCCGCCGCTGGGCTCCATGCTCTACATCACCAAGACCCCCGACCTGGGCTGTGGCGGCGACACTTTGTTCACCAGCACCTATGCCGCTTACGAGGCGCTGTCCGAACCGATGAAGCAGTTCCTCTCCGGGCTGACGGCGATCCACGACGGCGCCCGGCCCTATATCGGGTCGTACAACATCGCCCCGCCCGAAGGCGGCTATCCGCGTAGCGAACACCCGGTGATCGGCGTGCACCCGGAGACCGGACGGAAGTTGTTGTACGTCAACAGCGGCTTCACCACCCGCATCCGCGGGCTGTCGCCGGCCGAGAGCGACGCCGTGCTGGACATGCTGTTCCGCCATATCGAGGCCAACGTGCGGTTCCAGTGCCGGGTGCGCTGGGCGCCGAACACGTTGGTGTTCTGGGACAACCGCTGCACCCAGCATCACGCCGCCTGGGACTACTATCCCTATTCGCGCTATGGCGAACGGGTCTCGATCATCGGCGACCCGCCCGGCCCGGTGAACTGACACCCCATCCCAAGGTCCGCGCCGCCGACCACACGGCGCCGCCCGCCATGCAGGACGATCCGCCATGCTGAACAGCATCTACGGCCGCAATGCCTTCCTGGCGCTGTTGAAGGACGAAGGCGTCAGCCACATGTTCGGCAATCCCGGCACCACCGAGCTGCCGATCATGCATGCCCTGCACGACCAGCCCGACCTGACCTATGTCCTGGGCCTGCAGGAAGCCATCGTCGTCGCCATGGCGGACGGCTTTGCCCGCGCCTCGGGCCAGCTGGCGGCGTGCAACGTGCATGTCGCCCCCGGCCTCGGCAACGCCATGGGATCGCTCTACACCGCCGCCGTGTCCGGCTCGCCGGTGCTGATCACCGCCGGCCAGCAGGAGCAGGGCCATGGCCTGACGGAACCGCTGCTCTACGCCCCGCTGGTGCCGATCGCCGAGCCGGTGGTGAAATGGGCGACGGAGGTGACCCGGCTGGAGGACCTGCCGCGCATCATCCGCCGCGCCGCCAAGGTGGCGACCACGCCGCCGACCAGCCCGGTGTTCCTGTCGCTGCCGGGCGACGTTCTGAACATGGAAGCGGCGATCGACCTGGGCGAGCGCACCCGGGTCGACACCGTGGTGCGGCCATCCGATGCCGCCGTGCGCGGCCTGGCGGAACGGCTGCTGGCGGCAGAGCGGCCGGTGATCATTGCCGGCCACGAACTGGTCACCAGCGACGCCCTGGCCGAGGCGGCACGCCTGGCCGAGGCGCTGGGCGCACCGGTCTATCAGCAGACGGTGCCGCATGGCGCGCATTTCCCGTCCGAGCATCCCGCTTTCATGGGCGGCCTGACCCGCGACCAGCAACAAGTGCGCGACACCCTGGCGCCCTTCGACCTGATGCTATGCCTCGGCGCCGATGTGCTGCAGATGTCGGTGTGGAGCGAGGTCGAGCCGCTGCCGCCCGGACTGGCGGTGGTCCAGGTGGGCCTGCGCGACTGGGAGATGGGCAAGAACTATCCGGCCGAGCTGGCGCTGCGCGGCGACGTACGCGAGACGGTGACGGCGTTGCTGCCGCTGCTTGACGAGCTCGGCGGCGCGGCACGACGAGAGCAGGCGAATACCGCGCTCGAGGCGCTGGCCGAGCGGAACTGGACGAGCAAACGGGCGACCCGCCGCGAGAAGGCGCTGGCCCTGGCGGACGCTCGGCCGCTGGCGCCCGACTGGCTGATGCTGCGGCTGGCGGAACGGCTGCCGCCGGAGGCGATCGTCGTCGACGAGGGCATCACCGCCTCGCGCAGCCTGCTGGGCTTCATGCCGTTCCGCGACCGCCACGACTACTTCGGCAACGTCAGCGGCGGTATCGGCTGGGCCATCGCCGCCGCCGTCGGCATCCAGCTGGCCCGCCCGGAACGACGCGTGGTCGCGGTGATCGGCGACGGCAGTGCGATGTACTCGATCCAGGCCTTATGGACCGCAGCGCACATGAAGCTGCCGATGACCTTCGTGATTGCCAACAACGGCGGCTACCGCATCCTGAAAGAGCGGCTGCTGGCCTTCCACGGTAACGACCAGTTCACCGGCATGAACTTCCGGAACCCGTCGATCGACGTCGCCGGGCTGGCCCGCGCCTACGGCATGGCGGCCGAGCGCATCGCCGAGCCGGAGCAGTTCGACGCCGCCTTCGCCGCCGCCGTGTCCGGGAGCGGGCCGACCCTGCTCGAGGTCATGGTCCAGGGCGGACCGTGACGGCCAAAGACAACGACAACCGGATTCCGGGACCCAGCAACAGGGGGACATGAAGATGACTGAGCTGCCGCGCTTCGACGACGTCAACGTGAGCCTGAGCGACCACGTCGCCGTGGTGGAGATCGCCCGGCCGCCGCACAACTTTTTCGACTTCGACCTGATCGGCAACCTGGCCACGGCCTTCGAGGCGCTGGGCGAGACGGACGCCTGCCGCGCGATCGTGCTGTGCGCCCAGGGCAAGTCGTTCTGCGCCGGCGCCAACTTCGGCAGCGGCGACCAGCTCGACCAGGACCGCCGGCCGGGCCAGCTCTATGTCGAGGCGGTACGGCTGTTCCGCACGCCGAAACCGGTGGTGGCGGCGATCCAGGGCGCGGCGATCGGCGGCGGCCTGGGCCTGGCGATGGTCGGCGACTTCCGCGTCGCCTGCCCGGAAGCGCGCTTTGCCGCCAACTTCACCCGGCTCGGCTTCCATCCCGGCTTCGGCCTGACGGTGACGCTGCCGGAGGTGATCGGCAAGACCAAGGCGGCGCTGATGTTCTACACCTCGCGCCGGATCAAGGGCGAGGAGGCGCTGGCGCTCGGTCTGGCCGACGTGCTGGTGCCGCAGGCCGAGCTGCGCGAGGCGGCGATCGGCCTGGCGCGGGAAATCGCCGAATGCTCGCCGTTGGGCGTGGTGGCGACGCGGGCGACGATGCGCCAGGGCCTGGCCGACCGGGTCAAGGCCGCCACCGATCATGAGCTGGAGCAGCAGGAATGGCTGCGCGGCACCGCCGACTTCCAGGAAGGGGTGAAAGCGGTCTCGGAACGCCGCGTGCCCAACTTCCAGGGGCGTTGACGCGGCGAAAACCCGCATAAGTGGTCCGCGGCGCCAAGTCGCACCGCAAATCATCTCAAATTGTTGACGAAGCACACTGTGTTGCGGTTATTTCCGGGCGCCCGCGTTCCGTATATAAAGCCGGGCACCTGAAGCCGGAAGACGCGCGGGGGGCTAACGGCGCTGTCGACCCAGGCATCGGGAACCGGGGCCCGCGCGGCAGCGCCATTGCGTGCCCCTGCCCTAAGCACCAGACGATAATGGTGCAGGGGCGTGAGCGGTCGAGAACTGCCCAGGGAGGACGGGGCGACATGACGGACGTGAAGAGTTCGCTCGCGCGCAACGATACGGCGCCGAAGCTGATCCTGCGCAACGCCGCGAACATGCCCGAGCGTCCGGGCTTCCGTGAAAAAGACCTCGGCATCTGGCAGACCTATTCCTGGCAGGATACGGCCGAGAACGTCCGCGCCCTGGCCTGCGGCCTGGCCGCACTGGGCCTCAAGCGCGGCGAGATGGTCGCGATCATCGGCGACAACCGACCGCATCTCTACTGGGCCTTCTTCGCCGCACAGAGCCTCGGCGCGGTGCCGGTGCCGCTGTACCAGGACTCCGTGGCCGAAGAGATGCAGTACGTGCTGGAGCACGCCGAGGTCCGCTTTGCCGTCGTCGAGGACCAGGAGCAGACCGACAAGCTCTTGTCGATCATGGACCGCTGCCCGGCGCTGGAGCACATCATCTACAAAGACCCCAAGGGAATGCGCCACTACGACCAGCCCTTCGTGCACGCCTATACGGCGGTGCAGGAACAGGGACGGGCGCACGACCGGGCCAACCCGGACTTCTACCTGAACGAGATCGCCCGGGGCGAAGGCGGCGACGTCGCCCTGATTGCCTACACCTCGGGCACCACCGGCCGGCCCAAGGGGGTGATGCTGAGCTTCGCCAACTTCATCGACAGCGCCCAGTACCTCGCACAGATGGAGAAGCTGACCAGCCAGGAAGAGATCCTGTCGTACACGCCGATGGCCTGGGTCGGCGACCACTTCTTCCTCATGGTCGCGGTCGCCACCGGCTTCACCGTCAACTGCCCGGAGAGCTCCGAGACGGTGCTGATGGACCTGAAGGAGATCGGCCCGACCTACTACTTCGCGCCACCAGCCGTGTTCGAAGGCCTGCTGACCTCGATGATGATCCGCATGGAGGACGCCGGCCGCATCAAGCGCAAGCTGTTCGACCATTTTGTCGCCGTCGCCCGGCGGGTCGGCATCGACATCCTGGAAGGCCGGCCGGTCTCGTTCGGCGACCGGGTGAGCTACTGGCTGGGCAACCTGTTCGTCTATGGCCCGTTGCGCAACAACCTGGGCTTCAGCCGCGTGCGCCTGGCCTATACCGGTGGCGCCCCCCTGGGCCCGGACATCTTCAACTTCTACCGCGCCATCGGCGTCAACCTGAAGCAGCTCTACGGGCAGACGGAATGCACGGCCTATGCCTGCATCCAGAAGAATGCGGACGTCCGCCCGGACACTGTCGGCCCTCCGGCAGACGAGTGCGAGATCAGGATCGCCGCCAACGGCGAGGTGCTGATCAAGAGCCCCGGCAACTTCGTCGGCTACTTCAAGAACGAAGAGGCGACCAAGGAGACCCGGGACGACAGCGGCTGGCTGCACACGGGCGATGCCGGCATCATGACCGACGCCGGCCATCTGAAGATCATCGACCGGGCCAAGGACGTCGGCACGCTCAACGATGGCAAGCTGTTCGCGCCGCAATACCTCGAGAACAAGCTGAAGTACTTCCCCTTCATCCGCGAGGCCGTGGCGCACGGGAACGGCCGCGATTTCGTCACCGCCTTCATCAACATCGACCTGGAGGCGGTCGGCAATTTCGCCGAGCGGGCGGGGCTGGGCTACTCCGGCTATACGGACCTGTCGCAGCAGAAAGAGGTCTATGACCTGATCGAGCAGAACATCGAAGAGGTCAACCGCGACCTGGCGCAGGACAGCGAGCTGGCCTCGTCACAGATCCGCCGCTTCCTGATCCTGCACAAGGAGCTGGACGCCGACGATGGCGAGTTGACGCGGACCCGCAAGGTCCGCCGCGGCACCATCGCCGACCGCTACGGCGAGCTGATCGAGGCGCTGTTCTCGGGCAAGGACCATATTGCCGTGGATTCGCAGGTAACCTTCGAGGACGGCCGGGTCGGCAGCCTGAAGGCGGACCTGCAGATCCGTGACGTGAAGACCTACGAACCGATGCGCAAGGCGGGATGAGCCCATGGTCGCGGAACCCGAAGCCCAGGAGAACGATGGCATGAGTGCTGAGGCGCGCGCGACCGGCGAGGTCCTGCTGTCGGTCGACAACATTTCGCTGTCCTTCGGCGCGGTGAAGGCGATCCGCGACGTCAGCTTCGACATCCTCAAGGGCGAGGTCCGCGCCATCATCGGCCCCAACGGGGCCGGCAAGACGTCGATGCTGAACGTGATCAACGGCTTCTACCACCCGCAGGAGGGCCAGATCCTCTACAAGGGCGCGGTGCGCAAGCAGATGCGGCCGCACGAAGCGGCCTCGCGCGGGATCGCCCGGACCTTCCAGAACGTCGCCCTGTTCCGCGGCATGAGCACGCTGGACAACATCATGACCGGGCGGAACCTGAAGATGAACCGCTGGCGCGTCGGTCTGCTGCCGGCGGCACTCTACATCGGCCCGACCCGCAACGAAGAGATGGTGCACCGCGAGTTCGTCGAGAACATCATCAGCTTCCTGGAGATCGAGGCGATCCGGAAGACGCCAGTGGGCCGCCTGCCCTACGGCCTGCAGAAGCGGGTGGAACTGGGCCGGGCGCTGGCGGCGGAGCCGGAGCTGCTGCTGCTCGACGAGCCGATGGCGGGCATGAACCTGGAAGAGAAGCAGGACATGTGCCGCTTCATCCTCGACGTGAACGACGAGTTCGGCACCACCATCGCCCTGATCGAGCACGACATGGGCGTGGTCATGGACATCTCCGACCGGGTGGTGGTGCTGGATCACGGCATCAAGATCGCCGACGGCACGCCGGACGAGGTGAAGAGCAACCAGGACGTGATCGATGCCTATCTCGGGGTCTCGCACTAGGGCGGCGAAGACCGCGGAACGGCAACAGGTGAACTGACCGCCACCGGCGGAGGGACGACGGAAATGGAATTCTTGACGATGGTCCTGGTCGATCCGATCAGGGATATGGCCCAGTACCCGGCCTTCTTCCTCGAGGTCGTGTTCGGCGGGCTGATGTCGGGGGTGATGTATTCGCTGGTCGCGCTCGGCTTCGTGCTGATCTTCAAGGCCTCTGGCGTGTTCAACTTCGCCCAGGGCATCTTCGCCTTGTTTGCCGCCCTGACCCTGGTCGGCCTGATGACCGGGACCATGCCATTCACCCTCGACAAGGTGCTGCCGCAGTTCCCGCCATGGCTCGCCATCATCATGACCATCGCGGTGATGATCGGCCTCGCCTTCCTGGTCGAGCGCGTCGTCTTGCGCCCATTGGTCAACCAGGACCCGATCATCATGTTCATGTCGACGATCGGCCTCGCCTTCGTGCTCGAGGGGATCGGCGACACCATGTGGGGCAGCGAGGTCAAGGCGCTCGACGTTGGAATCCCCAGCGGCAACTTCATGCTGGGTGAGATCCAGATCCAGATCTTCGACCTGTGGGCCGCGGCGATCGCCGCCACCATGGTGATCGTGCTGGCGGTGTTCTTCCAGCGCACCCGGATCGGCCGCGCCCTGCGCGCCGTCGCCGACGATCACCAGGCGGCGCTGTCGGTCGGCATCCCGCTGAAGACCATCTGGGTCATCGTCTGGTCGGTCGCAGGCATGGTCGCCCTGGTGGCCGGCATCATGTGGGGCTCCAAGTCCGGGGTCCAGTTCAGCCTGTCGCTGATCGCCCTGAAGGCGCTGCCGGTGCTGATCCTGGGCGGCTTTACCTCGGTGCCGGGCGCCATCGTCGGCGGCCTGATCATCGGCGTCGGCGAGAAAGTGGCCGAAGTCTACTGGGGTCCGTTGGTCAACGGCGCGATCGAGAACTGGTTTGCCTATGTGGTGGCGCTGGTCTTCCTGCTGTTCCGACCGCAGGGGCTGTTCGGCGAGAAGATTATCGAGAGGGTCTGAAGGCCATGCTGTATCGCGAATCCGGCCAGTTCAAGGCCAGCTACGCCGCCGACCAGGCGATCTTCCCGATCGCCCAGGACCGCTGGCTGGCGATCGCCGCAATCGCCGCGGCCTTCGTCGCCCTGCCGCTGGCCGGCACCGAGTACTTCTTCCAGGCGATCATGATCCCGGTGCTGTGCTTCTCGCTGGCGGCGATCGGGCTCAACATCCTGACCGGCTATTGCGGTCAGCTGTCGTTGGGCACGGGCGGCTTCATGGCCGTCGGCGCCGTCGCTTGCTACAAGCTGTCGACCGGCTTCCCCGAGATGAACCTGGTGGTGGTGCTGCTGCTGTCCGGCGTGATTACGGCCGGCGTCGGCCTGCTGTTCGGCATCCCCTCGCTGCGGATCAAGGGTTTCTACCTGGCGGTGGCGACCCTGGCGGCGCAGTTCTTCCTTAGCTGGCTGTTCAACAAGGTCCCCTGGTTCGTCAACTACACCCCGTCGGGCACCATCACCATGCCGCCGCGCGAGGTATTCGGGGTACTGGTCACCGGCGCGGAGGCCGACGCCGGCACGCGCTATCTGTTCTGCCTGGTGATGGTGGCCGTGCTGGCGCTGGCGGCGAAGAACCTGGTGCGCGGGCCGATCGGCCGCTCCTGGATGGCGGTGCGCGATATGGACATCGCCGCCGAGCTGATCGGCTTCAAGCCGTTCCAGACCAAGCTCCTGGCCTTTTCCGTCAGCTCGTTCTACGTCGGCGTCGCCGGTGCCATGGCCTTCGGCCTGTGGCTGGGCAGCGCGGAAACGGCCGAGGCGTTCGACATCAACGTCTCGTTCCAGGTGCTGTTCATGATCATCATCGGCGGCCTGGGCAGCATCCTGGGCTCGTTCCTGGGCGCCGCCTTCATCGTCCTGATGCCGATTGCGTTGACCAACATCATGGTTGGCGGCCTGGGCCTGCAGGCGGTGACGGCAAAGCACTTCGAATTCATTCTGTTCGGCGGCCTGATCATCTTCTTCCTGATCGTCGAACCGCACGGCATGGCCCGACTCTGGCAGATCACCAAGGAGAAGTTGAGGATGTGGCCGTTTCCACACTGAGCGATGGTACGGTCTGGCGGATCTCGGGCTTTCAGGCGGCATTGCCGCGGTTGCGGGAGGAACCCTCACGGGTTACCCTCGCGCCAGACGCCGGAGCAGAAACTACGCGCATTCACAATGACTTAGGGAGGTTCCCGATGAAACACAAGCAACTATGGCTCGGTGCCGTGACGGCTGCCGCGCTAAGCAGCATGACGGCCGTCGAGGTCGCTATTGCTGCCGACGAGATCTTCATGCCCGGCCTGGTCTACCGGACCGGTCCATATGCGCCGAACGGCATTCCGTTCGCCAATGGCTTTAAGGACTACGTCACGCTGATCAACGAGCGCGACGGCGGCGTAAACGGGGTGAAGCTCGTCTACGAAGAGTGCGAGACCGGCTACAACACCAAGGTCGGCGTCGAGTGCTATGAGAAGCTGAAGTCGAAGAACCCGGTTGCGATCATCCCGAACTCGACCGGCATCACCTACCAGTTGATCCCGAAGACCGCGGCCGACGGCATTCCGCTGCTGACCATGGGCTACGGGCGTACTTCGGGCGCCGTGGGCTCGGTGTTCCCCTGGGTCTTCAACTTCCCGGCGACCTACTGGTCGCAGGCCACCGCCGTGGTCCGCTACATGGGCGAGCAGGAAGGCGGAATGGACAAGCTCAAGGGCAAGAAGATCGTCCATATCTACCACAACTCCGCCTACGGCAAGGAAGCCAACCCGACCCTGCAGGTGCTGGCCGACAAGTACGGCTTTGACCTGACCCTGCTCGCCGTCGACCATCCCGGTCAGGAGCAGAAGGCGACCTGGCTGCAGATCCGCCGCAAGAAGCCGGACTGGATCTTCATGTCCGGTTGGGGCGTGATGAACCAGGTGGCGCTGAAGGAGGCCTCGGCCCAAGGCTTCCCGATGGACCGCTTCATCGGCAACTGGTGGTCCGGCTCCGAGAATGACGTGGCTCCGGCCGCGGCCGGCGCCAATGGCTACAAGGCGGCGACCTTCCACACCCCGGGCGGCGGCACGCCGCTGCACGCGGACCTGGAAAAGTACGTTTATGGCAGAGGCAAGGGTGCTGGCGAAGTCGGCCGCATCGGCGAAGTGCTGTACATCCGCGGCCTGATCAACCACATCTTCGTGGTCGAGGCGGTGCGCCGGGCGCAGGAGAAGCACGGCGTCAAGGTGCCCAGCGGCGAGCAGATGCGCGAGGCGCTGGAGAACATGCACATGACCGCCGCCGATTGGGAGCGCATCGGCCTGCCGGGCTATCCGGAGATCAAGGTCAGCTGCGACGACCATGAAGGCGGTCACCCCGTGCTGATCCAGCAGTGGGATGCCGGCGCCAAGAAGTGGAACGTGGTGAGCAAGTGGATCCCGGTGATGACCGACGTGGTGCGGCCGATGATGGAAGCCGACGCCGCGAAGTTCGCCGCCGAGAACAACATCACCCCGCGGGCGTGCAACTAACGCGTACCCATGGCCTGCACTGGTCGTGAGCCAGAGAAACTCGAGAGCGACAACGAGGCAGTAGCGTGAGCGACCAGGCAGACCTGTTGACCGTCAACAACATCGAGGTGATCTACGATCACGTCATCCTGGTGTTGAAAGGCGTATCGCTGAAGGTGGCCGAGGGGGGCATCGTCGCCCTCCTCGGCGCCAACGGCGCCGGTAAGACCACGACCCTGAAGGCGATCTCCAACCTGCTCGGCGCCGAGCGCGGCGAGGTGACCAAGGGCTCGGTCATCTACCGCGACCGGGAGGTGCAGGGCCTGACCCCGTCCGACCTGGTCAAGCGCGGGGTGATCCAGGTTATGGAAGGCCGTCACTGTTTCGAGCATCTCACGGTGGATGAGAACCTGCTCACCGGCGCCTATACCCGCGGCGCCGACCGCAAGGGCATCGCCGCCGATCTGGCGATGGTCTACGACTATTTTCCGCGCCTGGCAGAGCGGCAGAAGTCGCTTGCCGGCTATATCTCCGGCGGCGAGCAGCAGATGGTCGCCATCGGCCGCGCGCTGATGGCCCGGCCGCAGCTGATGCTGCTCGACGAGCCGTCGATGGGCCTCGCCCCACAGCTGGTCGAGGAGATTTTCGAGATCGTCGCCCGCCTGAACCGCGAGCAGAACGTCTCCATCCTGCTGGCCGAGCAGAACGCCGCCATCGCCCTGCGCTATGCCGATACCGGCTACATTCTGGAGAACGGCCGCGTGGTCATGGAAGGCGACGCCAAGTCGCTGGCCGACAACGAGGACGTGAAAGAGTTCTACTTAGGGATCTCCCAGGGCGACAAGAAGATCAGCTTCCGCACAACCAAGCACTACCGCCGGCGCAAGCGCTGGCTGGGTTAGGTTTCCGGCGGACGGGTCTGCGCCTCGTCCCTACCAACCAATTGAGAACCCCGCAGGGGCGGGTCTATGACCCGCCCGTATCATTGTTGCGCACTGTCTACACCACCAACCGGAAGGCGTCCCCGTCGCGCACGACGTGGCCGGCGGTGGCACCGGCGAAGTGAGTGCCGATGATCAGCGTCGGCGTGCCGGCGAAGCGCTCGAACACCCGGGTCCGGGTCGCCATCGCCGCATCACGGTCGTAGTCGGCCGAGCTGCACCAGTCGTTGCGGGCCATCTGGCAGGGGTGGTGGACGAAGTCACCGGTGATCAGCGCCGTCTCGCCCTGCGAGGCGATCAGCACGCTGACGTGGCCGGGGGTGTGCCCGTGCGTCGGCAGCAGGCTGACCTCGTCACACAGGCGATGCTCGACGTCGATCAGGTCGACCAGGCCGGCATCGAACACCGGCTGCACGGAATCGGCAAACACGGCGCGCTGCCCGGCATCGTCCTCGTTCGCCTGCCAGTAGCTGAACTCACTGTCGGCGATCAGGTAGCGGGCGTTGGTGAAGGTCGGCACCCAGCGGCCGTCGACCAGCATGGTGTTCCAGCCGACATGATCGATGTGCATATGCGTGCAGAGCACGGTGTCGATCGAATCGACCGGATAGCCGGCCGCCGCCATGTCCTGCAGGAACGGACCCTGCAGCTGGTTCCAACCGGGGATCTCGCGTTCCTTGTCGTTGCCGATGCAGGTATCGACGACGATGCGCCGTGCCGGCGTCTCGATCACCAGGGCGTGGATGCTCATGATCAGCCGGCCTTCGTCGGTCATGAAGTGCGGTTTCAGCCAACTGATCGGCAGGCAGGCCTCTTTGGTGGCATCCGGCAGGATGAAACGACTGCCCCCGGCCACTTCCATCTCCACGATCTTGGTGATCTTGACCTCGCCGACACGCCAGCTCTGCATGGTGATACTTCCTCCCCAAATGGCCGCCTGGAACGCGGCTCTTGTCACCCACTCGGCAAGATATCGTATGGTGCGTCGGCGAAAAACGAAACGCCGGCACGCCGGCGGGAGGAAGGGCCTTGAGTGACGTCGACGACTTGGTGCGCGACACGGCGCAGCGGATCTTTGCCGATCTGGGCGCGCCGCAGGCGATCATCCTGGCCGGCGACGACAGCTGGCAGGCGCCGTTATGGTCGGCGCTGGAAGAGGCGGGGTTGCACCATGCCTGGCTGCCCGAAGAGTTCGGCGGCGCCGGGCTATCGGTTGCCGACACCTTCACGATCCTGCAGGTCGCCGGCGGCTACGCGGTGGCGGTGCCGCTGGCGGAAACCCTGCTCGGCGGCTGGGCTCTCGCCCGGGCCGGCCTGACCCCGCCGCCCGGCCGCCTGAGCGTCGCCCCGGTGCGGCCCGGCGACCGGCTGATGATCGACGACGACGGCCGGCTCTCGGGCAGCGTCCACGGGGTGCCGTTCGCCCGTGAGGCCGATCACCTCGTCGTCTTGGCCGAAGACGACGCCGGCGACAGGGGGGTCGCCTGCATCGCCCGCGAGGCGGCCGAGATCGACGCCGTCGACGGCATCGCCGGCGAGCCCCGCGACAGCGTCCGCTTCGACGACGTCGAACCGTCCCAGGCGGCGGCGAGCGAGATCGACGTCGGCGACCTGTGCCGGCTGGGGGCGGCGATGCGGGCGATGCAGATGGCCGGCGCGATGCAGGCCGTGCTCGACATGGCCGTTACCTACGCCCGGGAGCGCATCGCCTTCGGCCGGCCGATCGGGCGCTTCCAGGCCGTCCAGCACCTGCTGGCCCGGCTGGCGGAGGAGACCGCCGCCGCGCAGGCGGCAGCGAGCTCGGCCGCGCACGCGATCGAGACCCTGCCGTCGGACGACGTCGGCGTGTTCGTCGAGGTGGCATCGGCCAAGGTCCGCGCCGGCGAGGCCGCCGGCGAGGCGGCGATGATCGGCCACCAGGTCCATGGTGCCATCGGCTTCACCGACGAGCACGTGCTGCACCGCTACGTGCAGCGGCTGTGGAGCTGGCGCGACGATTTCGGCAGCGAAGCGGAATGGGCTCAGGGCCTGGGCCGGTTCTTCGCCGGCCAGGACGGCGCCGATTTCTGGCCCACCATCACCGCGATCTGAGGCAGACGGCATGAGTACAGCGATCCGCTTCGACCCGATCCGCCTGCCGCCGGAGGCCGAGGCCCTGCGCACCGAGGTGCGCGCCTTCCTGCAGGAAGAGACCGAAGCCGGCCGCCTGAACCCCGGCGACCGCACCGGCTTCGACCGCGAGTTCAGCCGCCGTGTGGGCGCCAGGGGCTGGATCGGCATGACCTGGCCCAAGGCTTATGGCGGCCAGGAGCGCAGCTTCCTGGAGCGCTATGTCGTCACCGAGGAGATGCTGCTGGCCCGCGCCCCGACCCGGGCCCATTTCACCGCCGACCGCCAGAGCGGACCGGTCCTGCTGAAATACGCCACGGAAGCGATCAAGCAGGACATCCTGCCGCGCATCGTCAGCGGCGACGTGACCTTCTGCATTGGCATGAGCGAGCCCGACTCCGGCTCCGACCTGTTCGCAGCCAAGACCAAGGCGACCCGCAGCAACGAGGGCTGGCGCATCAATGGCCGCAAGCTGTGGACCTCGAATGCGCACCAGGCCGACTACATGATCGGCCTGTTCCGGACCTCGCCGCCGCGCGACGACAACCGGCGCCATGGCCTGTCGCAGTTCCTGGTCGATCTGAAGCTGCCGGGCATCACCATCCGGCCGATCCGCTATCCCGACGGCCGCCACGACTTCAACGAGGTTACCTTCGACGACCTGCTGCTGCCACATGACTACCTGTTGGGCGAGGTCGACATGGCCTGGCAGCAGGCGACCAGCGAGCTGGCCTACGAACGCTCCGGTCCCGAGCGGTTCCTGGAGACCATCGAGGTGTTGATCGCGCTGATCGACCTGTTGGGCGAACAGCCGGACGACCGTGGCGCCGAGGGCCTGGGCCGGCTGGCGGCGCAGCTGTTCACCCTGCGCCGGATGTCGATCTCCGTCGCCGGCATGCTCGCGGCGGGCCGGGAACCGGTGCTGGAGGCCTCGATCGTCAAGGATCTGGGCACCGTCTGGGAGCAGCGCCTGCCGGACGTCTGCCGCGACCTGGCTGCCCTGACCGACGGCGACCCGGCGGCGCAGGCGCACTTCGCCGACGTCCTCACCCAGAGCACGCTGATCGCCCCGAAGCTCACTATCCAGGGCGGCAGTACGGAAATCCTGCGCGGCATCATCGCCCGTGGCCTCGGGCTGCGCTGAGCGATGGCGAAAAAGACCACGCCCGACCTCACGCCACTGCTGAACCCGCGCTCGCTGGCGGTGATCGGCGCTTCGTCCGACCCGCACAGCCTGCGCGGCCGGCTCATGACGGTGATGGGCCGGCATGCCTTCGGCGGCGCGGTCTATCCGGTCAGCCGCAGCGAGACGCAGATCGCCGGCCGGCAGGCCTACCGCAGCATCATGGAAGTGCCCGAGGCGGTCGACCTGGCGATCATCATCATCCCGGCGCAGTTCGTCCCCCAGGTGCTGGAAGACTGCGGCAAGGCCGGGGTCAAGGCAGCGCAGATCATCACCTCCGGCTTTGCCGAGCAGGTCGGCGATGACGGCGCCAACCTGCAACGGCAGATCGCCGAGATCGCCGGGCACTACGGCATGGCGGTCTGCGGCCCCAACGCCGAAGGCTTCGTCAACACCCGGGCCAGGCTGTGCCCGACCTTCTCACCGGCGGTGGATTTCGACGGCGAGCTGCTGCCGGCACATGCCAGCCTGGGCTGCACCGCCGTGGTGGCACAGAGCGGCGGCATCGGTTTCGCCTTCTACGACCGTGCGCGCGAGCGCGACCTGCCGTTCAGCTACGTCGTCACCACCGGCAACGAGGCCTGCCTGGAGGCCGCCGACGTCATCAACTGGCTGCTGGCCGACGACGGCACCGACGTCATCATCCTGTTCGTCGAGACCGGCGGCGATGCCGACCGCTTCCGTCGGGTCGCCGCGCGGGCCCTGCTCGCCGGCAAGCCGATCATCGCGGTCAAGATCGGCCGCTCCGAGGCCGGTGCCCGGGCAGCGCTGTCGCATACCGCAGCGATCGTCGGCGAATATGCCGGCTTCCGCGCCATCGCCGACAACTATGGTTTCGTCGAGGCCAGCGACATCGACGAGGCGGTGGAGCTCGCCGCCGGCTTTGCCGCCTGGCGCGACTGCCGCGCCGGCAACAACCGGGTCGGCATCTTCACCGCCTCCGGCGGCGCCGGCGGCTGGATGGCCGATGCCTGTGCCGCCGCCGATCTGCAGGTGCCGCCGCTGGACGCCGCCACGCGGGCGCGCATCGACCCGCACCTGCCACCCTACGGCTCGTCGCAGAACCCGGTCGACGCCACGGCCCAGGCGATCGGCGCCCTGGGTTACGCAGGCCTGGTCGAGACCGTCGCCGGCTCACCCGAGATCGACCTGGTGGTTGCGATCGCCTCCGCGCGCACACCGGCGCGGCTGGAAAGCGACCAGGAAGCCCTGCGCGCCTGCCGCGGGCGGATCGACAAGCCGGTGGCGTTCTGGACCTACACCCAGCCCGACCCACGCTCGACCCGGATCCTGGCCGAGGCCGGCTACCCATTGTTCACCAGCCTGCGCAACTGCGCCCGGGCACTGCAGGCCTTCGTCGCGTTGCAGCAGCTGCGTGGCCGCTTCCAGGACCCCGCCGCCAGTGTCGCCGAAACGACCTCGGCCCGACAGCAGGTGGCCGAGACCCTGCGCGACGGCCCGCAGGTGTGGTGCGAGTACCAGGTGACGCCGCTGCTGGACGCTTACGGCATCGCCGGGCCGGCCGGCAGCCTGGTCACCAGCGCCGAAGACGCCGTGACGGCGCATCGGGCCGCTGGGGGACCGGTGGCGCTGAAGGTGCAGTCGCCCGAGCTGCCGCACAAGAGCGACCACGACCTCGTGCTGCTCGACGTCGACGACGACGTCTCCGTCGCCAGGGGCTTCGACTGGCTGATCGACCGGGCCCGGGCGGTGGCGGCCGACGCGGCGGTGCACGGGGTGCTGGTGCAGCCGATGGCACCGGCCGGGCTGGAGCTGATCGTCGGCGTCAGCCGCGATGCCACCTTCGGGCCGATGCTCACCGTCGGCCTGGGCGGCATCCATGCCGAGGTGCTGGGCGATGCCGTCACCATGCCGGTGCCATTGGACCCGGCGGCAGCGCACGCCGGCGTGGCGCGGCTCAAGGGCCGGGCCCTGCTGCACGGCGTGCGCAACCAGCCGGCGCGTGACATCGACGCCCTGGTCGAGCTGCTGGTGCGGCTGTCCGAGATGGCCCGCGACCATGGCGAGAGGATCGTCGAGCTCGACCTGAACCCGGTGCTGCTGCACGCCACCGACCAGGGCCTGACCATCGTCGACGCCCTGCTGGTGGCCGAGAGCGGAGGCTGAAGTACGTCGGCTTGAAATGGAAACGGCAGTGCTGGTTTGAGGTGCGCAACAACGCGCCTTTCTCACCCGTGGACGCCGGCCTTCGTGTTGTGTCCCGGGTGATTGTTCAGACGCTCGATTGGCGCGTTGTATCCAAGGCACCTGAGTCTGGTTCGATTGTAGGCATCGACGAAGCTGCGGATGAACTGATTTCGTTCGTGGTGTGTGTCGAAGCGGTTCTTGCCGTGGTTTCGGG
>Ga0209458_1000248_pt1 | contig 23298 bp, 31 predicted proteins | sample WorMetLIZAISLAND_FD_187411 | JGI IMG/M metagenome (GOLD analysis project Ga0209458, IMG submission 187411) | Marine gutless worms symbiont microbial communities from Max Planck institute for Marine Microbiology, Germany - Inanidrilus manae... ...
AGCGTCGGGCAATTTGAGTGCGGGCGTCCATAGCTAAGTGTCTGTGTAGGTATTGATATGTGCCGATACCCCAATAAGGTACCCTATTTTCAGGATTTACTTAGTAGTCCAGGCAAAAGCCATCCAAGTTCAGGTGCGCGAGGATCAAGCGCGCCTTGGGGCCGAACGGCAGGCCGATTTTGGCGTACCGTTCGGTACTGGGATCAATGGCATATCCTGCCTCGACGTGTAAGAGAATCGAACCCTGCTTACGTTCCCAAACCCTCACCTCATCCCCAGGATCGCGATATGGCATGCAGGTTAGGCAGAGCACGGTGTGCTGGAAGGCGAGCTGCTTTAGGACCTCGGTCGCAATGGAGACGCTGGCCTCCAGGTTTCGTTTCTTTACCAAGGTTAAATGGCGTGGTTTGGTGTCTTTCATCGTTTCCTCCTTTGGGAGAATTGTTGTGACACCGGAACAGCAAACCTGAACGTGTTGGCTCCGAGGGAATGTCGCCCTGCCTCATAGACATTCGACAACTTGAGGACATGGAAACCTGGGAGACCCTGTTCAGGGGTCACACACACCCTCCAATAGGGATGAATCGATGAAAGACACGAAGGAAGCACGCGATTCCAGCCTCAATAAAATCGCCGGTAATCCAAACACGCCCGAACGAAAACCGCGCAAACACCCACGACAGTTAACTCTGGTAGAGAAACGAAGCCTGGAAGCCAGCGTCTCCATTGCAACTGAGACCCTAGAGCAGCTCGCCTTTCAGCACACCGTGCTCTGCCAAACCTGCATGCCGTACCGCAATCCTGGGGATGAGGTGAGGGTTTGGGAGCGTAAGCAGGGTTCGATTCTCTTACACATCGAGGCAGGATATGCCATCGATCCTAGTACCGAACGGTACGCCAAAATCGGCCTGCCGTTCGGCCCCAAGGCACGCTTGATCCTCGCGCACCTGAACGCCGAGGCGCTCAGGACCGGATCTCCCGAAATCGAAGTCGAGCGCAGCCTGACGGCCTTTGTCCGGCGTCTTCAGGACCAAACCAAACGGGGGAAATCCGGACCGAACGGTCGCGAAATCCATGTGTTTAAGGATCAGTTAGGGCGCTTATCTTCTGCTCTTATTCGCGTCGCTACAGTCCGTAACGACTGCGCCGTACAGATCGATGGAAAGGTTGTTTCCGGCTTAAACATCTGGTTTCCAAAGGACGAACAACAGCGTGTCCTGTGGCCTTCGACCATCCAGCTTAGCCTCGATTACTTCGTGAGCCTACAGAAGCACGCCGTACCCCTCGACGAGCGCGCGCTGGCGGCGCTGGCGCACTCTGCTATGGCCCTGGATATCTACGCCTGGCTCGCCCAGAGGTTGCACCGTATCCCTCATGGGAAGCCGCAGTTCGTTTCGTGGGCGGCCGTCAAGGGGCAGTTCGGGATAGAGTTCGGGCGGATGAACAAATTCAGACAGAAATTCCGTACCGCATTGTCACAGGTCCTTCGATGCTACCCGAAGGCCAAGATCGAGATAGACGACAAAGGCCTAACCCTAAGACACAGCCTACCCCCGATTTCTGCACACGTGATCCTTGTGGAAAAACCTGGTGATTGGTAAAGTTATCCACGGGCACTTGGGTGCACAACCCTATAGATATACCTATAGCTCCCGATAGTTATCAGCCTCGACCTGTGGAAAACTCTCCACAACAGAGCCTAACCCCACGACCTGTGGCACAGCACTGGCTAGTCACCAACCATCCTGACAAGGACAGAGCAGCAGAAAGCCCAACGGAAAGGTCTACAGGGAGAAATCCCTGTAGACCTTTCCGTTGGGCTTTCTGCTGCTGCTAATGCTGTGTTGCACGTACATTCATTACCCAGCTTTTCCGGTGAAGTACATCGCATAGATTTTAGTCATCAGCATCTCCTGACGCGTATTCTGGCAATCACTATCCTCAGCTAGGAGGCTTGTGAGTCAGGACCACGCTGAAATAGCACGAGTGGATGAGGAGTTCAGGTACTAGCATGGATTGCTCAAAGCCATCCTGGCGTATTGGGGTAATGAGGGCATTTGAACAGAAACTCACGGTTCTATCCATCATGAATACACACCAAACCGTAAATCTCTGTGAAAAGAACGATAAGCCATTCTCAAAGCCGGGTAGTCATGGCCAGTGCAACAGACATTGCAGCTTTTACCAGATTCCCTCAACCTCGTAGGCTTCGTCTTCACCGGGCCAGGGCGGCATAGTAATAGCGACGGCCTGGAGTGGTTTATCAGAATCGCTGCGGAACTGAAAATGAGTGCCGGTAGGGATCGTGATTGAGACCCCCCATGGACGTCGACGACTTCTTCTTGTTCATCCAGCCGACGCCACATACGGCCACGGCCGCCCAGAAAGAACCAGATTTCCTCAATGGTCCTGTGGGCTACTGCCTTGGATATAGCCCCCGGAGCGAGACTGAAATGCACCATACTGCCCCGTTCAGTCTGCGGCAGCAACCGGACGTCTGAACCGTCTGGAGCGACCACTACTCGACTATGGCTGAGCTGCTCAGATAAGAGCAGCGGCTTCGGCCTAAACTTCACCCCATGTGCCCGCGTTGCCTCCTGGCTCTTACGCGTGTGCTCGGCGATCAACGACCGTTCGAATTCGGCAATCCCCGCGAACACGGTAAGCACCATGCGGCCAGCGGGGGTTGTCGTATCGGCCCAAGGCTCCGCTAAACTCCGTAACCCTGCATTGCTGAGCCGCAAACGCTCGGCGATATCCAGCAGATCGCGGGTACTCCGCGCCAACCGGTCGAGCCGCGTCACGACAACCACATCCCCGGCTCGAAGGTAATCAAGCAAGCGCTCCAATGCGGGCCGGTCTTTCCGGGCGCCGATGATCCGCTCCGCAAAGATACGGAGACAACCCGCTTGCCGTAACTCCGCCCGTTGCGTCGCCAAGTCTTGCCCATCTGTGCTCATTCCGGAGTAGCCCAACAGCGAGCTTTGGGGTAACAGATCGATGGTGGTTTTATCCAAGGCGTCTTTTATGAGGGAGGTATGTCGCATATTACCTACGCAAGTCTACGCATTACGCGACTAAAATCTACGACGCACAACTTGCCCAACCATAACGATGTCCAGCTATGGCGCATAAGTATAAAGTAACTAACTAATAACGATAGATATCGGTATGTCCGGATGACGCGGCGCGGGAATTCATCAGGACCAATGCCGGGCACACAGCGCGTCCACCTCCAGCGCCATTAGCCGCTCGGCGGCGAATGAAATCATCTCTCGCAGGAATTCCGGGTCGGAAGCCTTCTCAAGCAGGCCATGAAGAGCCATTCTGTCTTCGGTCATCGTGTCGTCTCCTTCATCAGGCATTGGTCTCACAACCTCAACCTAACGAAGATCGGCGCAATGGCCACCCGCCGTAGCGGCCCTCGGGTTCCGGCCGCCTACGGCTCCCTACACCCCGACCGCTACGCCGTTCCTACACCACTCGGTGGGACGTACCCCCATCAAGGGGCAGTTTGGGGTGAATCACAGTCGGATGGACAAATTCAAAACCGTCTTCCATGCCGCGCTGTCTCAGGTCTTTCGGTGCTACCCGAAGGCCAAGGTCGAGGTGGACCATGGAGGATTGACGCTGAGGAACAGCCCACCCCCGGTTTCTGCGCGCGTGATCCTTGTGGAAAAACCTGGTGATCGGTGAAGTTATCCACGGGCACTTTGGTGGAAAATCCTATAGGTATACTATAACTTCCGATAGTTATCAGCCCAGACCCGTGGAAAACTCTCCACAACAGAACCTAACTCCACGACCTGTGGCACAGCACCGGCCAGTCATCAGCCATCCTGACCACGACGAAGCAACAGAAAGTCCAACAGAAAGGTCTACAGGACAAAATACCTACCCAGGCAAGCGCTCGGAGCGAGCAGTCAAGCCAAGGGGCCTGACCCCACCTCACTGGCACAGAACTGCACATCCAAAGCAATAACGATACCCAAAAGCCGCCTGAAAACCCCTCAGAGCCACTCCCAGGCGATTGCAGGCGGCAGGCAATACCCAACAGGGTAAGCCGGCGTGGGCTCTACAGGCTAATTAGGGCGCCTCCTTCCGGTACGGCCATCCCCGCTTGGATAACAGCGCACGGCCCAGGCCTGATGCCAACAGGCATTAACGGCCGGGAGATACAGCAGGGTAAAGCGGAGGCTCACCAGGTTAGGTTGCATGACTTAAGGATTACCAAGGATCACGGAGCCGAAACCGCGCCGTGACCTGCGCGAGCGCGGACTCGACAAAGGCATCATGGTGCGCCGTCAACCACTCGAACGTGCGCACGTACATTCCTTTGGGTTTCCCGCCAAGATAGGCGGCGGTCCAGTCGAGATAGACGGGGTAGCTTTCGTCCTGCCAATCTTCACCCCCGCTCCGGTGGCACTAAGTGAGGATCACCCGGTCCGGTTCGGTGCACACGTGGATGGCCGAGATCACCTCGCCCTGGCGTGACCACTGACAGACGAAGGATTGCTGCGGCGTCAGCAGGCCCTCCCGCTTCCAGCACCGCACGTCGATGGAGAGGTAATCGGCAGTTATGTTTCAGTCCTTGTGGGCCTTGGTTGGTCGTTGTGGGTTTGCTGTGGCCTTGGCAAAAAGCGTTCGCAATAGCGCCGGTCCGTGTCCCACATTCCGGCGATGGCTTCCGGCTCGCCTTTCGCGCAATGCCCAAGGCGCGGGTGGTCGATGCGCTCGAAGTGAATGTAATCGCCGCAGTGGACTGAGCGGTTGACTCTGGTTAGTTCTGGTACTTCCTCCGACCGTTTCAGAAAGTACCGATGAGCCTCCTGGTTATTCCGGCACTTGTCCACTACTACCTCGGCGATGATTGCCGAGTCGGTTTCCTCGATGTGCGCCAGCCAAGCCCGGATGTTTGATACCTCGCCCGGTGTCAGTTTAGGTGGGGGTTCCGGCTGCCCTGCGACTGCGACAGTTGCCGGGTTGTCGGCTTCTTGTGTCGCAGGTGTCGCTGTCATCGCGAACGCCGGGTTGATATAAATCTCCTTGCGCTTGCCGTCTTGAATCAGTTGCACCCTGCCTGCTTCCTTCAGGCGCTCGGCGGGGCGCTTGCCAGGCTGTCGTCTCTGGAAAGCCGGTCTGAGATAGCCTGCCCCCCGGCCCATTGAAGCCCGGCGCGCCGTGCCTACCCAACGCCTCGGCCAAGCGTCACACCGCCCCCCACTTCTTTTCCTACCGTCCGGTCCCGGCAGCCGCAGGCGGCTTCGCCACCCGGCCCCGCGGCCCATCGAGGTCCCCTGGGCCGTTTTCGCGGTGGATAAGCCGGGGGCTCAGCCCAGGTCCGCGAGGTGTCCATGCCCAGGCCACGAAAATCCGCTAATGACCAACGTCCTCACCGGTTCACAGTGCGGTTGAGCGCGGCCGGGCAAGAAGCCTTCCAGGCACGGGTCGAGGAGGCCGCCGTAAGCCCCTCCGACTACGCCCGGCGGATGCTCACCCGCGGGCGCGTGGAACTCGTGCAGGCCCACCCCGCTCTGCCCCTGCGAGCCATCATGGAATTGAACCGCATTGGCGTCAATTTGAACCAGCTCACCCGCACGGCCAACGCCACCGGCCGGCTGCCCGCGGGCGAGCGGGTCGCGTGGACCTACACGGAGAACCTGCGCACCGACCAGCCGCGGCGGGCCTGGCGGGAGATGGCCTGGACGGCGGGCCAGGCCGAGGCCCTGAAACGCAAGACCGGGCAGAAGAGCACCGGGCGCAAGGCCGACAAACCCGTCTATCACCTCTCCCTGTCCTGGGGCTGGAGAGGCACCAGGCCCTTGTCGTGTGCCACACCGACGAGCCGCAGCCGCACATCCATCTCCTGATCAACCGGGTCGACCACGGGACCAGACTGATGAACAAGCTCTCGCGCAGCAACCGCAAGCTCTCCGCCTGGGCGATGAAGTACGAGCTCGCGCAGGGACAGGTCCGCTGTCCCAAGCGGGCCGAGAACAACCGCGCCCTTGAGCATGGAGAGCGGCCCCAGCACAGGGATGGCGTCATCAACAATGCCTGCGCGGTCTGATTCCGGGCCGGCATTCTGGCAGGCCATGGCCGACAAGGGCTATGTGCTAGCCAGGGGCGATCGGCGCGGTTTTGTCGTCGTTGATCCTCACGGCAAGGCCCACAACCCTGCGCGGCATATCGACGGGGCCAAGACGAAGGATGTCAAAGCCCTTCTCAGCTCACTGGACCCGGACCAGCTTCCTTCGGTGGCCGAGGCTCGCACGTATCAGGCGCAACGCCCGCGCGAGGTCGCGGGAAGCGTTCCAGCGTCAGGCGCACAGCGAGCAGCCCAGCGCGGCTCCGCAACGCGATGGCGAGAGTCGGCGACGCCCGAGCATTAGGACCGCGACCAAGACAACCGCGACTGGGAAAAGGGTGTCGTCGATGGGGCCATCGCCAAGCAACAGAGCCGCGATTCCCGCGAAGCCTTCGACGAGGCCGCGCAGGACAAGGCCGCCGAGCGCCGGGGGGCGACTCGAAGAATGGTCCAACCGTGCGCGCGCGGCCCGGCAGAGCAACCTGCTGGAAGAGGCCGCGGATCTCGCGGGCAAGCACCACCGGTAGATGGACGCCAGGCGCCAGGAGCTTGCCGAATTCTACGGGCAGCGCGAGCAATGGGAGGCGCTCGCGGCCATTCGGGAACGCCAGGGGCAGAAAGGGCTTGCCCAACTTGTCTACCGCCTGAGCGGACAGGCCAGGGCCGATGGCGAGCGCGCCGTCGCGATTGAGCGCAGCCTTGAAGACGCCGGCCGCCGGCAGGCCGAGGCCCTGGGCCACTTGAAGGTTATGCAAGAGCGCGAGCACCAGGCCATGCAGGAGCGCCACGCCCGCGCTCTGAAACAGGACGAGCAGCGGATTGCCAAGGCCTTCGAGACCGGACGGCTGCCGCGCGAGCGCTCTGAATCCGGGCGGGAACAGCGTACGCAAGACCGCGGCCATAGCCAAGGCCGGGATCGTTCGCACGGGCATTAGCTACCGTAAGTCGTCGATATGGCTGAACGCGAGAACCCTTACGGGCCTGATAATCCAATTAACGAAATAAATAAATAACGAAAGCACGAATTCATCCATTCGTTAAATATATAATTCCTTCTTTAAATAAGTCGTTATTTCGTGATATCGTTAAATCACGAAATAATAAATTGGGGGTCGGCATGGCATACATTATCGGTTTCGTTTCCCAGAAAGGCGGCGTTGGCAAGAGTACGCTCGCACGTCTCTTAGCCCGCGAGTACGCAGTCAACGGCTGGAACGTGAAGATCGCCGATCTCGACCCTGGGCAGGGGACATCCTTCAAATGGCAAAACAGGCGCTTGCACTCGAACATCGAACCGGATATCGCTGTCGAGCGTTTCCGCACCGTGGACAAGGCTATGCCGTTCGCTGACCACTATGACTTGTTTATCTTCGACGGTCCCGCGCACTCCAACGTCGGAACGCTTGCCATCGCCCAAGCCAGCAACCTTGTTGTGCTTCCAACCGGACTTTCCGTTGACGACATGGAACCGGCTATTTTGCTTGCCCATGAGCTGGTAAGGCAGGGGGTTTCAAAAGACAAGATCGTATTTGCCTTCTGCCGCGTCGGCGAGAGCGACGCGGAGCTTTCCGAAAGTAAAGCCTATGTGTCTGAGGCTGGGTACTCTGCTTTAGCCGCGTCTTTGCCGGAGCGTACCGCATATCGCCGCGCGACCGATGATGGCAAGGCGCTGTCTGAATGTCCCTTCCCGACGCTGAAGAAAAAGGCTGATGACGTGGCCCAGGCCATCATGGATCGCCTTTCCGCATTAGACCAAAGGAGTGCCGCCTATGGCTAAACCATCTCCACCTCCCGCTAATCCCATTTCCAGCATTAATAAGAAGGGGGAAGCCCCGCCCTCTGTTGCCGTTGTTCACAACCTCAAGAAGCCGCAGAGCGGTGATCTCAAGCCGCTAAACTTCAAGGTCGATCCCGAGTTTCACAAGGAATTCAAATCCTTTGCAGCTTCGCATGGCATTAGCATGGTCGAGCTTTTGCGGGAAGGCTTCGAGCTCGTCAAGGAGCACCGTGGCGCACATTAAAGAAATAAAGAAATAAAGAAATCGTTCTACCCTCCTCGGCCAGCCAGGCAACCACCACACCCTCTTCCATGGTGAGACCCCATTTTGGCATGACGATTGCCTGGACCCGATCATTCATCGAGTGTACCCCACAACCTCCCGGACCACTGCCTTGATCTTGGCTACGCTCGGGATGTAGGCATCCTCGAGTTCTGGCGCGAAGGGCACCGGAGTGTGTGGTGGCGTGACTATCTTAACCGGTGCCTTGAGTGCGCTGAAAACGTTCTGACCGATCAGCGCGGCGATATCGGTTGCCATGCTGCAGCGCGGATTGGCCTCATCGACCACGACCGCCCGCCCCGTCCCCTCGACGTGCTCAAGGATCGTTTCCTCATCAAGTGGTGAGGTCGTACGTGGGTCGATCACGGTGCAGGTTATGCCGTCCTTCTCGAGCATATCGGCCGTACGGTTAGCAAAGCTAACCATGCGTCCGAGCGCGATGATAGTTACATCGCCACCCTCCCGGGTTAGATTCGCCTCGCCAAAAGGGATGGTATAGGCCTCGTCCGGAACCTCTTCCTCGTCGTCGTACATGACCTTATGCTCAAAGAATATCACTGGATCTTCGTCGCGTATCGCTTGGACCATCAGACCCTTGGCCTCGTAGGGTGAGGAAGGTAGAACGACCTTGATCCCTGGAGTGTGGGTGAAGATCGGATAGAGGCACTGGCTGTGCTGGCTGGCTACCCTGAGGCCAGCGCCGTACATTGTGCGCACCACCAGTGGTGTGACCGCCTTGCCGCCGAACATGTAGCGGAACTTGCCAGCCTGGTTGAAAATTTGGTCAAAGCAAACTCCCATAAAGTCGACGAACATTAGTTCCACCACCGGACGCAGGCCAGTCACTGCTGCACCGGCTGCCGCACCGATAAATGCGCTTTCGCTGATCGGCGTATCCAGTACCCTTTCGCGACCGAACTCCGGCATGAGACCTTTGGTGACGCCCCGCGGGCCACCCCAGGCGTCGTCCTCGCCGGGTGCCCCCATACCGCCGGCGTTGTCCTCACCCATGACAATGACCCTAGGATCCCTGCGCATCTCCTGAGCGATTGCCTCGTTGATTGCCCAACGGTACGATTTCTTAGTCATCATTCCCTCTTCTCAGTACGAGACGTAGACGTTGGTCAGCAGGTCATCCGGTGACGGCGGAAGGGCACTTTCTGAGGTGGCTACCACATGGTTGATCAGTGAGGCTATCTCGTGGTCAATATTATCCAGCTCCTTGGCTTCAAGCAGGCTGGTCTCTATAACCCGCTGACGGAAGATTTTCAGACAGTCGGTATCGGTGTTGGCCCGCAGTTGGTCCTGCTCGCCCTTAGCTCGATACGTCTGGGCATCGCCTTCGACGTGGCCGTAGTAGCGGTCGAGCCTGGCGTGGATCAACGAGGGTCCGTTACCTACGCGGGCCCGGTCGATTGCCTCCTTGGCTGCTTTGTAGACTGCGAAGAAGTCGTGGCCGTTTACCTCGACCCCTGGCATACCGAAGCCCTCGGCACGCTTAACCTGGCTGCCGCCGATTGACCAGGTACTGGCTGTTGCTTCGGCATAGCCGTTATCCTCAACTACGAAAATTGCCGGCAGATTCCAGATCTTGGCCAGGTTGTAGGATTCGAATGTGGTGCCTTGGTTAGAGCCGCCGTCACCGACAAAGGCGACTGCCACGCCACCAGTTCCCAGAATTTTGGCTGAGAGTGCCGCGCCGCAGATTAACGGCGGGCCGCCTCCAACAATACCGTTGGCGCCCATCATGCCCTTGGACAGGTCTGCGATGTGCATGGAGCCGCCCTTGCCACTGCAAAGGCCGTCTCTGCGGCCGTAGATCTCCTTCATCATGGCCTCCACGTCACAGCCTTTAGCGATGCAGTGACCGTGTCCGCGGTGAGTCGAGGCAATGTAATCTTCATTGCTAAGATTTATGCAGACCCCAACCGCTGAGGCCTCCTCACCGGCGTAGAGGTGGACAGATCCAGGGATCTTCCTATTGGCGAATTCTTTGTGTACCCGGTCCTCGAACTCCCGAATCGTGCGCATCCGAGTGTAGGCAAGAACGAGGTCGTCCTTACTTAATTGAAGCATTGGTAGGTTACTCCCTTGTCGCGTCTTTGATGATGGTCATGGAAGATACCAGATGGATGGGAAAGATGGACTCTGCGTCCCGGACTTGGTGAATAGACTTCACTGCTCTCTGTCCATAATCATAGTAAACTAAGGTTTAATGGTCACCGTGGTGCACGGTTGAGGTGACACACCATTGATAATGGATATAGTGAAGCCTGATGCCGCAGCGCACGCGATAGTTCGTGCAACAGCCTCCAAGCGCCGCCTTTGTAGGCGTTCTGGGACACCTCTGACTTCCGGCCTCGGTCTTAGGAGGCGAATCGTTTCTGTTAATTTCTAGGGTTGTATCTCTTATTCCTCATGGTCGAGTGTAGAAACTTTCCTTGGCTATTTTAGCTAGCTGATGAGGGAGTGTAGAGCGGTCCACCGTCATCGACGCCACGACCGGCGCCCGCAGCCTCGATTCAGTGACCAAATACCTCAATCAGCTCAACCACGAAGCCAAGAAGCTCATCTCGGAACTTGCGCTCGGTATCAAAATGGAACACCCGGACTGGAACCGGGACAACATCTACGCGGAAGCCAAGCGCCTACTTCCCGGCGTCTACCGAAGTCCCGAATCATTACCAACCTAACATTGAATCACGGGGGACAGGGAGCGACGAGCGGAGAATAAAACACCGCTACGGACATTCATTACCCGCAGCTACCAAAACGGGCCGAAAGGCCCTTTTTTTTGGCTTGCTTCTAGGCGTTCACGCCGCAATGCGCGGAATACACTGAAACAAATCTGCCTAGGGGGCTCCCTGTGGAGAATAAGTGTCTTGTGAAAAACGAGTAAGTGTCATTCCTCCTTAATCAATTCTAATGATTCAGATACTTTTTTTGCTCACAACCAGATACTCATCTCCGTGGCACAGCACCGGCCAGTCATCAGCCATCCTGACCACGACGAAGCAACAGAAAGTCCAACAGAAAGGTCTACAGGACAAAATACCTGCCCAGGCAAGCGCTCGGAGCGAGCAGTCAAGCCAAGGGGCCTGACCCCACCTCACTGGCACAGAACTGCACATCCAAAGCAATAACGATACCCAAAAGCCGCCTGAAAACCCCTCAGAGCCACTCCCAGGCGATTGCAGGCGGCAGGCAATACCCAACAGGGTAAGCCGGCGTGGGCTCTACAGGCTAATTAGGGCGCCTCCTTCCGGTACGGCCATCCCCGCTTGGATAACAGCGCACGGCCCCCTTCGAGCTAGGGTAACTGGCCAGGGTTGCCAGGGTCTGTGGCTACCGCGCCCGCGCGAGGCCAGGGAAAGCGAGTAAGCATCATCCCCTCGGTTCTTCCTCTAAAGTTATGATTGTTCCGAGCAACTCCAACCAAGGAACGTAGCAACCATAGAGCATGCTGCCTGGGAAGAAATGCCTCTGTTCGCGGTAGGCGTATCGAACCGCTTGCCCTCCAAGATTTCTGGTAGAGACTAGCATCCCATAAACCTGATAATATAGGATAAAAGCGTTTGAGCTTGATCCATGCGTCTTCCGTGGCAAAGCGCCAATCGACGGGTTGATTGGATTGGTTCCAGGTCTCCGTCCATACTACTGTCAGAAAACCCAACAGAGAGGAAGAAGGTATGCCAGATCTTAAGAGATACAGATTATTTATCAGTCATTCTTGGACCTATGGTGATGCGTATAAAAGGCTAGTTGATTTTTTTAATGAACATCCGAATTTTTTATGGCATGATTACTCGGTTCCAAAGGATGATCCTATCCATAATGAAAATAATGACACTCAGCTTTACAATGCAATTAAAGAAAAGATTTCCCCAGTAAATTGCGTAGTTATGCTTGCTGGCGTCTACAGCACGTACTCAAAATGGATCAAGAAGGAAATACAAATTTCGAAGGGAGATTACAGTAAACCAATTATCGCCGTCGAACCTTGGGCCTCAGAGAAAACCTCAAAGATCGTGAAGGAGAACGCGGATGAAGTTGTAAAGTGGCAAAGTGCGTCTATTGTGAGTGCTATTAGACGGCACTCTATCTAGTGGAAGTAAAGAATGAGTCTTTTGAGAAGATCCAAAGAAACATACGGGACAGAATATGAAAAGCATCTATTCGAGCAGTATAAGCTATATGTAGAAATGGCTGATCGAGTTAGTGCACGCCGCGTGTTAGCAAATTCGTTTTTCGCCAGCGTTCACACTGCGTTAATTATGGCCTTTATAGTGATGTTGAAGGAGAAAGTTCTTCAACCAACATTAGTTGGCTTAACGCCGCCGTTTTTGGCTGTCTTATTGCTGTGTTACGTGTGGTGGCGGGTAGTTCATTCATACCAACAGCTAAACTCAGGAAAGTTTAAGGTAGTCCACTCATTAGAGCAGATGCTTCCCTCCGCGCCCTACGACGAAGAATGGGTAGAGCTCGGCAGCGGCAAGGACTCAAAGAAGTATTTGCCTCTCACTCGTATCGAAAACTGGGTGCCAGCATGCTTTGGGCTACTTTATGCGCTGCTGGCTGTTTCGCCATGCCTCGGAGTTTGGTGAGCTGGCCAGTCAGTATCAGGTCCACCCAGTCCAAATCAGCACCTGGAAGAAGCAAGGCAATCGAGAGCCTGCGAGGCCTTCAGGCGCGGCGGCCGACCATTGCCGCCGGGAGAAGACCGCCATTGTCCAGCGCCGGGTGGTGCAACAGTTTGCGTCTCCGCGCATCCTGCGCAAGGGACCCGTGTTGGATGCCGCCCTGAATGAATTGGCGGCAGAGGGGCGCGTGCGGTTGCTTCAAGACGGGCAGCGCAAGGAGATTCATGTCCACCCGGCGCTGAGGAAAGTGAGTTCTCCCACTGTCCGGCTGGTGAAGACGGCGGCGCTGACGTTGGCTGTGGACACCGTGGCTACGGCTACAGTGGCTACAGCGGCTACACCTGAAGCCGATCAGCCTGTCAGTGTAGCCGGTGTAGCCGTAGCCAAGCCGCCAGAACCATGCCCTGACTAGGGATAGGTGGCCCGTGCGTACGCTGATGCTAAGCAGGGGCGTTGAAGTATGACCCGCTGCCCTAGCCATCGCTGGGGGTGGGGGTAGAAGTGGGGGTAATTTCTCCGCATTCTGGGATTCAACCAGAACGGGCTTAGCCGATTTCAGAGAATCCATTGATTTTCCTGGAGATCCCTGAGCGTGTCGGACTCCCTATCACCTGGATACGTATTAGGGGATAGTAAAGTCAACTGTAGCAGTGACAAGCGGTGGGAATCGTAACTTATACCCGACGTGGGATTCTAGAAATGTTAAATGTTAAATGGTTTCCTCTTTTAGGGAGGATAATTTTTCGGAAATGCCCCAAACGCCTACTGACAGAACTGACAGTACACACTTCATAGGAGGTACTGTCGGTTCTGTCAGTACCCCTCCTGGGGCATTTGGAGATTTAAGCCGCCCCAGTGCCCACGGGGGGAAATATGAATTTCCCATATGATTTCGACAAAAAAACGAAGGGGAGGCCGTCATGAGCGGTATCGGTAGCGGATGCCAGCGGTGCTTTGTAGCGGGAGCGTGCCTCAATCTCGCCCCACCCAAACCCTAATCTGCGCGATAGCCTGCGCGGTCTGTCTTCGTGGCTTCTTAGTAAAGAAGCCTGACTGCGCAGCCAACCCGGCACCCATGGGCAGTATGGCTAACACCCGGCCTTGCGCTTCGGATGTTGTGTGCGCCCTCGCCTCGGTATCCCATAGCGGAATAAATTGCTCCCGACTATACGTGCGATTGCCGAGTGAAGGATCGGCAAGCCACACCGTTGACGCATTCACCCCACGCAACACAGAAAAATGACCTGTTTCGTGGGGTTCCAGATAAACAATCACCGGCATTTCGAGCGTGGCTAATTGCTCATAATTAATAGTAAAGGCGACGGAGCGAAAGCCAAGGGTTGCTAAAGCTGCCCGCATATTTTGAAATGAGGATCGAAGGTTATTGATACCCAACGCAGCCAGTACTGTTTGTTCCGTTACGGATTGTCCGTAGTATTCATTGAGCAGCGTTGCGATAGCCGCAGCACCGCAGGAAGTATCAAGGCGCTGTTTAACGATACGTTCATCGCGTAAGCTTTTCCAGCTTTTAATGCCGATTGATCCCGTCACAAAGCGCGTGCTCAGGTAGGCGCGTTCATTCTCTGCGAGGATGTTCGTTGCAGGGAATAAGATTTGGCAGACACTAAACCAGGTGGCGAATATTCGGACTTTCCAAAGCCTTTTCACGCGAAAAACTGCGCCAAATACGCATCGAAAAAGTCTAGTACAAGGAACACAAGAGTAAGTGCGATTAATAATATCCAAGGGAGAATAAGAAAAGTTAAATTGCCGAGATGAAGCTGTTCGGGTTTGATGAATACGGACTCCTGAAAACTGAAAAAATAGACACGCGGGAGAAGGAAGCCTAACCAAGCCAAGACTCCTAAGCTATACATAAACAACAGAATACTAAAGCGCATCTGCTCAATCTGAATGGACCCAAGGTTATAGCGGGCTATGTCGATTCCGAGCACCAAAAACACCATAATTAGTGTCGGTATTACAAAGTACGGAAGCTGATCGTCACGAGAAACCCTCCCTTTGGTCCGTAGTAAATAAGGTATTAACCAAACTCGATTTAGTAGCTCTAGAATAACCAAATATATTGGTATACTGATCCATGCAAAAGACAACTCCATTTCAAAAGTTACTAATTCTTCTGGTAAAAAAAGGACAGATGGAATAAGCCAAAAAAAGAAAGGAGTTATTATGACCGCGGGTAAAATAAGCATGGCTGTTTTGAGTGGGGAAAGGGGCTTAACAAGTGAGCGTGTGCTGTGGCTTATATAAAATACCTTTGGGAGGATGACGGTATAAAAAGTCGAAAGCACGACACCCCCGAAAGAAAAAAGAAGTGCATTTCCAACACCCGTGACGGTGCCGGTTTTTTTAAATAATCCAGAGCCCCAAAAATAATAATGTCCAACTTCAGATAATAGCCATAAGAAGCTCAGAATCAAGGCTGGTATTATGAGATAGGGGAGTTCCTTCTCGTGAGTCCATCCTCCCGCTGTCTTCCTTAAACGTGGACGCACCCAAAAGGTCAGACTCAAACCCATATAGATGAGATATAGCAATCCGAAGAAGTGCAACCCTCTGTCTGGAATAAAGGAATCGAACATAGCAGGAAAAGCACAAGGTAGTGGAATGACAGGTCTATCTAGCTCTTTTGGGGAATGTGTTGATTCTAGAATAGACCTGTCATTTGTCAAGCCACGAGAGACATCGGGTTTGTCAGTGTATCCAATGCACTTGCATGGTCTCGGTTTGCGGAACGGTAGCACCGGTAGAAATTCCGGAGAGCATAGCCCGCATCGGTTCCGGCAGTACGTCGGTTGTGAAGCGTTGCATCAGGACTTCCGGAAGTCGGAGTATAACCCCACTTACGGCCTCGGCAGGAAGATTGCCCAGAAAATCTTCCCGAGTGCCTCCTGGCGTGACTTGGGATAGCAAGCGATTTAAGGTTTTTTCCGGGATGCTGGAAAGGAAGTTCCGCAGAGATGCGCGATCCAGACTGTTTGTGATACGTACTAGAAAGCTGCTGTCCGAACCCGAACTTACGTATGCTGAAGCTCTTCTGCTTCTTGATGAACCTTGAAGGTTATCCTGCACGGTCCTATCTATTGCGCCACTTACACTTGATACGAAATCAGATATGGACAATTCATTATTTCGAATGGACCTTTGGATCCCACGCACTGTGGCAGTGACTCCTCCATTCTTGTTAATAGCATATACCCCGAGCCCTGAAAGAGTTGCCAGGGCAGGATTCTTGCTCATTAGCGAAGCCGTTGAATATAAGATAATGTAATCAGAAAAGAGTCCTGGAATTCCAGTCATACTATGCCACTGACCGTCATTTTTCATATCAATCGCGCCCGTAATAACCCCATAAATGCCGCCCCAACCTAGCCGCACGTACCAGACGTTCCGAAAAAGAATACTCCACCAAGCCGCACCTTTCGTTTCCGCCATTTCATCTTCGGTAAGCAGCGCAACTTGAACGTTACTATCCCTCCCGAAAATCGCTATGCGATCCGCTTCCGATATCATTTGTCGCGTTACCTGATTGTCCCCGGCGGCATATACGGGCATCGCCATTGCCAAGGTAAACGCGCCTGTTGCGCAGGCAGTTTTGATACGGGGATTTCGCATGGCTATTCCAAACCTCAAAATGTATGTACCCAACTAAACCCGATTTGCGAGCTGCCGCCACCGGATAAAGTACCCGTTAACCGTACATTCAGGGCAGTGTCTTTTGAAAAGTTATACCCTGCCCCCAGCTGTAAATCGGTCTGCGTCTGGTATACCGCAGGTTGTTTATTCCCGTAGTGACGACTCGCTTCATGACCGGACCAGCGAAAGCCCGTGGCAAGCGTTACGCGGTCATTTGCCGAAAAGGTAACGGAAGGGCTAACCCAAAGTAACCCGCCTGGACGCACGTCATACTCACCATTATTACGTCGAAGACCAACCCGATATCCGGCATCGCATGAAAAAATGACGGGATCAATCGCTTTGTATGCCGTCATCCCGACTGTAAATGACTTTAAGAATACAACGTTGGTACCGAACCTTTCCCACAAGGCCGCTTCCGTGGATACGATAATCCCCGGCGTAGCGTCATCCTCTTTGAGGTGGTAATTAACGCCTAGCCAACTATCCCCAAACCGACCACTGTTCGTGACGGAAGTTTTCGTTTCCCTTCCAATGGTATCGCTGCTACGGACGCTGCTATAGAAAAAGCTCCCCCTCCCGTGTATTTCTATTTTTTTCGTAAGTCCATAATGCAACGATACCGTATTGATGAATACGTCTTGATTGACCTTTTTAGAACCCAAGGGAAGAAACCCCCCGGTTATCAAACCCGACCGACTGCTATTTGAATACACTACCGATGCGTTAATCTTTGTTTTGCTTTTATGCGTTACCAAATCGTCAATCGACAATGGCAGCTCAGCGTAAAGCACGTTCGGAAGTAAAACTAAAAGAGCAATAATAACTTCGCTACTTTTGAGTCCTCGAAAGCGCAACATAATAATCCTAAAATGCCCTAAAGCAGAGTTAGCAGGTTATCAATCATCAGTATGCTGGCGCGCCAAGCGGCTGGCCGCAGGGATCGGTAATAGCAAACGCAGCTCGCCAACCTACAGTAACGCGTTGGCAAATCCGCCTATGCCTGTGCGTTATAACCCAACTAGGTTACTCGGAAAAGACGTCCGGCTAGGGTTGGCGACACGCTCCGATTGCTGCGTGGCCGGCGGCATACCTTCCTGACGATAACAGAAGGTATATCAGACAAAAGTTTGTCTGACAAAAGTATGTAGAGCTTCAGGAACCTTGGATTTAATCTCAATCAATTAGTAATCTTGAAAAATATCGGGAAGCTGAGAGATCTCTACGCCAGGGCAGATCGTTGCATTCAACTTAAGGTACCTCCGAACGGCTTCTGGTATTTCCCAGGAGGAGGTCGCCGAGCGCGCCAGTTTGCACCGTACTTATATTGGCTTTATTGAACAAGGCCGACGCGACGTCTCTGTCAATACCCTCTTCAAGCTCGCACACGCCCTCGGCGTCGATCCCTGTCGGCTGCTGATCCCCCCTCCGACCGGGAGATCTTGATCGGCTTCAAAGCCAACCGGCATCGTGGCAAGGAACCTGGAACAGCTTCCGTGCTGCTATGCATCCGGACTTGGGGGGCAGGCGGAGCAGGGAGCGCAAGCGCGCTCAAGGGAGAGATGGATTTTTCCGCCTTCCGCATTCGCGTTGGTGGATGCAAGGAGAGTCGTTTCTGACGCTAACCGGCAGTGTAGATGTAAAACAGGTAGATGTAAAACAGGTAGATGTAAAACAGGTAGATGTAAAGCAGCGGTAACCTTATTTTTAAGTTATCAATAAATTGGAGCATATCGGGAAGTTGAGCGATCGCTACGCCAGAACAGATAATTGCCTTCAACCTAAAGCGCCTCCGAACTTCTGTCGGCATTTCCCAAGAAGCGCTCGCCGAACGCGCTGACTTCCACCGCACCTATGTCAGCACTGTTGAACGGGGCCAGAGCAACGTCTCTATCAGGAACATCTTCAAGCTCGCGCACGCCCTCGGCGTCGATCCCAGCCAGCTTTTGATCCCTCCTCCGACCGGGAGATCTTGATTGGACGACGCCTCGTTTGCGGAGTTGCTCGCAGCCCCTGCCTCAATTGGCAGAATTTTCAACACGCCGCTCGATGAGCTGATGAGCCGCCGCAAGACCGTGTGGGCCTGCACCTGCCTCGCGCCGGACAAAGACGCTCCGCTCACGGCGCAGCCGCACAACGTTAGCTACCTGACGCCAACGCGCGACTTGTACGGTTGCAGCTTCCACCTCCGCGTTACACTATACGGCGTGGAGCAGGTGAGGAGCCGGGCCGACCTCGCGCCCTTGCTGGTGGTGACACGGCGGGAAATCGCGCATGGTTAGGCCGCAAGCGGAGCAGGACTTCGATGCCCTCAGCTATCACCACCTGTAGCGGTACGTGGACGAGTTCTGCCATCGCTATGACCTGCGCGCCATCGATCCATTTCCGCCCTATCGAGTGCATCGTAGTCCCCGCCGCCGTGACGGGAGCATCTGCCAGAGCAAATGCAACCCCCACGCCGGACGAGCGGTTTTGGGGGTTTTGTCAGTACCCCCCGGCAACGTTAAAATCACGCTTCCTACAGTTGCGACACCCTCGACACTTTGCATCTTTGCGCACAGCGTAGAGGTTGCGTTTTTATGCAAGTTGCAACAGTCCCTCAACACACCAGGTGATAGGAAGTTCGAATCTCTCCGGGCGCTCCATATGAATCAAGGGATTACCCGAGATCAGGCAATCCCGTCTTCGCGAAATCCCGGAACGCGGCTAATTTACCCCCACCGTTACCCCCACTCCGGCGAGTGCTAGGGAGCGGGCCATCACCAAGTCACCTCCCCCGCGATGCCTGAGAGTACTTGCAGGCCTCCGGTGACCGTTCAGGGCGTGGTTCCGGCGGCTTGGACACGGCGACCGGATCGACGGCTGGGGTGATAGCCGCCAGGGCGTCAGGCCGTGAGGGCACGAGTTTCAAATCGGGAGCGTTTGCTCTTACTGCGGCCACCCCTGCTACCATCGGTTCCGTTTTCCCTGATCACCAGCAGCGACAATCCTTTTTGGTATTCTTCCGTCCGTGCCAATTCCACAATCGCTTGCGAGGTATCCCGATTCCCTGCTATGAGTGCGTCCCGTATGAGACCAATCCGTACTGAGCAGGACTACACCCGTGTTCTTGCTCGCATTGAAGTGCTCATGGATAGGGAACGTTCACCGGCCGAGGATAACGAGTTTGACGCGCTCGCAACCCTCGTTAAGGCTTATGAGGACTGGCATTTCCCTGTGGATGACCCCGATCCTACCGAGGCGACCGAATATCGCATGTGGCATGCAATAGGCGAAGCCATGCCTCGGAGATCGCAGAAGGCGGCCTTCCTGTCGCAGAAAAGGAAGGGGGGAAATCAACCACTATGGACTGAAAGTCCATAGTCTGGAGGACTAAAATCCTCATCCGTGGACAAGCCACGGACTGAAAGTGAAGGGACTTAAAGTCCATAGTTTCAACTATAATGCGCTTCGCGCACTAAAGTTATTGAAGCAATGAAAGGAGGGCGAGGAGGGAAAGAAAAGCCAGGTTGCCGAAACGAGAGCAGGACGACGAGCAATTCTTCGCGGAGACTCCGCTAGAGATCAGGCTAACGCCAAAATTCTTTGAAGCACTTGGGTTACCTCACCCATCTCATTTTCAGGTATAAATAATTGATTTTATTAAATGATAAATCCAGATTTTGCCGGATGCCGGATGCCGGATGCCGGATGGTGATCGAAGCGCCCGGCTGTCCGCCCCGCCTCTCAGCATCCGCGCCTGAACCTCTCAGGTTGCAAGACAATCCCACAAAAAACAAAGGCCCAGTGACCGAAGTCACTAGGCCTTTAGGTTTCCCGGTTAGTGTTGTCAGCACTGCCGGGAGTGCTACATTCTTGGCAACGAGTAGCAATGAAAATTATATGCTCTCCCAAACTAGGCTTCAACCTAGTTGATAACAGAGTTTTTCCATCCGGTATCCCTGAACCGGCGGGCAGCCGGGATGCCTCTACATCCCGTAAGTCCCGGAAATCCCCGAAAAATGGCGCCTTCCAATCCAGGCTATCCAAGAAGATCGCGGCCGCTCTTAAGAAGCAGGATTTCTTCGAGTCCTCCCTCAAGCAGGCTATCTCTGGATCGGGGTCGGAAACTGCCACAGGAGGCCCTCAGCGCCCCACGAGCGCGCTTCCTGCCACCCCTTACCCAACCACTTCCCCGGCTCCCACGCCTTGCGAGAAGCCCCGCGGTAGCGGTAACCGCTGCGGGCACGATCCGAAAAATCCCAAGCTCCTCGACATCCCGATCCCGGAAAATCACCCCAAATTCATCCGGGAAGCGGCAAGAAAGTTACGGTCGCACGTTGAAAAAATCGGATTATTGCCGGTTTTGAATTTCCACGCCGACGGACGCAAAGTCCGCAGCGAGCGCCGCGATGGCATCGGCGTGTTTCTTGTCGTGCTGGTACTGCGGATGGATTTAGCAACCGGGCGCGTGGGCTTCCCGACGGAAAACGGCTTCTTCAACTACACCATGGACCGCCTGGCGACCTGGGCGGGGTTGGGCGAACGGCGCGCGGCGCGGATCGTAGCGGCGCTCAAGGACGCCGGGTATCTCAGGGTGTCCCAAATCCGGGAGCGGTTGAAGAACGGTTCCTACAGAAGTTTTTCCGCGATCAAGCTCATTTCCCCCAAGCTCTTCGACGCGCTGGGACTCCGTGGCTGGTTCGACAAGGAACACGCGAAAGCCAGAGAGCGGCTCAGGTTGAAAGAGAAAGCGTATGAGAAGGCACACGCCAAAAGAGACGCAACGATGATAAAGCGGCTGACCGCGAAAATGGCCAAGATGGCCCCAACGAGTCATGCGCGCAATGCGGACGGAAAGGCTCGGGAGAAGGCAGCCAAAAAGCAGCATACGCCCGTGCAAACCATCACCGCCACAACCGGCACTCGCTACTCTGACCCAGTGAGCAACTACCTCGATCAGCTCGACCCCGAAGCCAAGAAGCTCATCTCCAGTTACGCAGCCAGGATCAAAGCGGAGCACCGCGACTGGAGCCGGAACGACATCTACGCGGAAGCCAAGAAATTGCTTCCCGGCGCCTACCGAAGTCCCAAATCATTACCGACCTAGTGCCAGAAGCACAGGGGTCAGTGAGCGGTTAGCGGCGAACGAGACGCCGCCATGGGAGCCTATTACCCACAGCTACCAAAACGGGCCGCAAGGCCCTTTTTTTTGCCTCACTTCCAGGTGTTCACGCCGGAATATACAGAGTAGACCAAAACAACTCTGCCTAGGCTCTCCCTGTGGATGATAAGTGTCAGGTGAAAAATGAATACGTGTCTGTCCTTTTTTATTCAGTTTCTAACCCTCAGAAACTGAACACAAAAAGCCAGCATGAAAACGCCTCCGAGAGCCACTCCGGGTCTCTCTGAGCTTACTTGCGAGAGCTACAATTCAACCCAAAGGAGCTTAAATGATGGGTACCACGGTTGCTTACCAAGACCTGGAAAAGTTAGGTCCTTTTCAGAAGGGCATTGAGGGTCCCGGTGGCTGGTGGATTCTGGCCGAGCCGGAGGTTCACTTCGTGCTGGATATCGACGTTGCCGTACCGGTTTCGGCGCGGGTGACCCTTGTGGAAAAACCTGGCGATAAGTGAAGTTATCCACGGCTACTTACCGAGGAAAACCACGGGTACTTGGCGGGACAAACCTATAGCTCCCCGATAGTTAGCCGCCCCAAACTGTGGATAACGCCTGACGGATCGGCGCAGCCTGGACGCGCCGTGCTCCATCCCTGAGACGCACGCGAGCGGCCCTCAGCATCCGTCTCAGGCATTCTGGAAGGTAAGGCAAGGCCAAGGATAGGAAACTGCAGGGAACGGCTCTCCGAGCCTCTAAGGAGGCTAGAGATCCCAAAGGCAGGAGACCACACGAACAATGCGCAGACGGAAGGCTTTTTCGCCGATCGCCTTACTGTGAACATCCTCGCTGCGCTTGGACCGGGGGGTAACAACGATGTGCAGAAACCGTCTGAAAGGTCCTCGAAAAGCCATACGCTCCCTCTGAGCCGACCAGGAGAGTACGCACGTACTCACTCCATCAACGGCGGCACCGTCCTCCAGTCGCTCCGCTCCTTGCGGCCCCTCCGGGATGACTTCCGTTCCACGCGCCCGTAAACCTATCGATGTCAGCTCCGAGGGAATGTCGCGCTGTCTCACCAAGGAAATGCTTCGCTCCAGCAAGAAGGGGGCCCACACAAGCCCGTAGAGACCGTTACGGGAGATAGTGAAGGGAAGGGGGCAGGAGCAGCAAGAAAACGCCTCAGAGATCCACTCAGGGCCTCTCTGAGGCAGTCACGATATGAACAGTTCCAATGTCAAATTTCAACCTACGGACGCAAGCCTGAAACCTAGGATCACAAGCAGGACCGGAGACGTGAACAGACCAACGACAGTCAAAACCCACGTCAGCACATCTGAATTATGGATTTTTATATGATAATGTCGTTGCCGCCCCTTTTAGAGATCTACCATAAGAAGCACACCCTCCTAGATTACCTCTATATTGTGAGGAAATAATAATATTTTCATTGTTAGTTATAATTTTTATAGTGCAAGAATAATGATGGGATTACGGAACATACGAAGTACTAGACCCAGAATAAGTTCCATAACCTAAACCACCGTAATTACCATAGATATTAACGTTACCTGATGAGTTCGTAGTTACTGGGGTCATCATTGTTTGGGTGAAGCTTGTCCCCCAAATATAAACATTGTTTCCTGCTATTTTCATCTGTTGATCCGGATAGCCTAGAAAGCTAATGGCCGTTTATAACCCGGTAGGTAGTAGAACTCAACATGCACCAGCTCAGTCTTCTCGGTGACCCACCTTT
>Ga0209458_1000249_pt1 | contig 22906 bp, 24 predicted proteins | sample WorMetLIZAISLAND_FD_187411 | JGI IMG/M metagenome (GOLD analysis project Ga0209458, IMG submission 187411) | Marine gutless worms symbiont microbial communities from Max Planck institute for Marine Microbiology, Germany - Inanidrilus manae... ...
ACCTGCGCCTCATCCTCAAATGGCTGGCGGATCTGTTGCGTGAAATCATGGAAACATTCTGGACGTCAATCAGCCCAAGACCCCCGCGAAATTAGGGCTTCTTAACGGACGACTAAGTCGCAATCGACAATGGTTGCGATACGGAAAACAAAACGAGGTCTTTGCCGGTTCGGCACCGGGACGCTCCTGGTCGCCTGCGCGATTTCTCTCATGGTTTCTCCCGGCGCGGCGCTCGCAGAACCGGAACCGGGTTCGTCGCATGGTTGGAAGATCTTGGAGATTCCCGGAAAGGCGCCGAACGCCTACACGGTCCAATCCAATGGCGTGATCGAGGTCGAGTCGCGGGCCGCCGTGTCGATCCTCTATAGAGAGCTCGATGCCAAGGATCGACGGGGCCAACGATTGACTTGGCGCTGGCGCGTCGAACGCTCGGTGCCGGCGACGGACCTTACGAAACGCGGCGCCGATGACCGCGACCTCGCGGTCCATGTCTGGTTCTCCGACGGCAGCGAGACCGTCGACTGGCCGCGCCGGTTCTATACCTGGGCCTTGGGCGTCATCGGTTTCCCGCCGATTGGCAGAACACTGACCTACGTCTGGGGCGGAGACGCTCGCCGCGGTGACCGCCTCGCCAACCCGCATCCGGAAACGGAGGGGGCCATCGTCGTCCTCAGACCGTCAGGGACGGCTGAGAACCGGTGGTTCTCGGAAACCGTCGATGTCCTCTCCGACTACCGGCGCGCCTTTGGTGACCCTGTGAGGGAGCCCAAGTTCATTGCGGTTTCTTCCGATTCCGACGACACGGGATCGATCAGCCGCGGGCGCATCGCCGATCTCAAACTGACGGCCGCGACCGGCCAACCCCAGGCCCTGTCAGATGCGCACTGACCTGCCCCGGCATACCCGTCGCCGACTGGAGGCGCTTGCCGTCAAGGGCGAACGCAGCCAATGGTCGATGGACGATATCGATTGGTCGCGCGGACCCCAGGTACCACGTTGGCTGCCCAAGCGGCTTTACCGCTCGATCATCAGCCAGTTCCAGTACGGCGAACGCATGACCGTCGAACTGTGCCGGCGTCTGGCGAACGAACTCGGCGATCCGGTTTTGATACGTTGCGTCGAGCTGCAGGCCAAGGATGAGGCTCGACATGCCGATGTCTACGCGCGCTATCTTCAATCCATCGGGGTTACCCTCGATCCGGACCCGGCATTGCGCGATGCGCTGACCGCTGCGCTTCATCATCCGGGTCCGCCGGCTCTGCCTATGCTCGCCTATCATGTAATCCTCGAGGGCGAGGCCATGCGCACGCTGGAAGATCTGCGCGGGACCTTTCCCTGCCCCCTGTTCACTGAGATCAGCAAGCGCACGGCACGCGATGAGGCCCGACACATCGCCTTCGGCCGGCTCTATCTGAAAGCGGTCATGCCAACCCTGACGACCGCCGAGAAGGCAGAATTGGTGCGTGACCTGCGGGGGTTCTGGGCGGCCTGTGCCGATGGCATCCTCGCCGGCTACCGGGTTCCCGGCTTTTTCAGCCGGCCGCTGCGGCGGCGCTGGGCGGCCGACGGCTGGCGTCAGCATGCTGCGGCTCTGGCCGACGTTGGCCTGCCGGAGGCGGTCGGCCCATGACCCTGCCTCTGATATCCGTCATCATCCCGACCCTCAACGAGGCGACGAACCTGGGCACCCTCCTCGATCGCTTGGCTGAAGAGCATGTGCCCCATGAAATCATCGTTGTCGATGGCGGCAGCGAGGACGGCACTGTCGATATTGCCGCTGCCACCGATGTTTGTGTCCTGTCGGCACCGCGCGGCCGCGGCCAACAGCTGGTGGCAGGCGCCGACGCGGCGGCGGGCGAAATCCTGCTGTTCCTTCACGCCGACAGCCAATTTCCCAAAAGCGGCCTTGCGGCCGTCGCGCAGGCGCTGTCGGATTCACCGAACGCCGTCGGCGGAAATTTCCGTCTGCTTTTCGATGGCGACGACGACTTCAGCCGCTGGCTCGACGGCTTTTACGCCCGGATCAGGGCGCGGGGCATCTACTATGGCGATTCGGCGATCTTCGTACGTCGCACCGTATACGAACGCCTCGGCGGTATCCGACCAATCGCCGTCATGGAGGATTACGATTTCGTCCGGCGCCTGGAGAGATCTGGAAAGACGGTGTGTATTGGCGAACCGGCTCTGACCACCTCGTCCCGCCGCTTCGACGGCCGTCGCAAGTGGGCCATCATCTGGGGTTGGATCAAGATCCACCTGTTGTTTTATTTGAGCGTCAATCCGCGGACCCTGGCGTGGCTTTACGACTCCAAACGTCATCCGTCGCCTGAAACGAAACCTCAGCGCGACGCCGCCCCGTTGAGGCCCCAGTCGTACTCATAGCCGTCGATGGCCTCGAAGCCGCTTAAGCGTGCGGCTAGATCGGGAAGCGCATAACGCTTCAGGTGTGCGATCACCGATTTCTCCCCGCCGCCGAAATCATCGGCGAACCAGGTGTAGATCTTGGAGGCAACCAACCGGTCGCCCTCAACCATGACGCCGCGGGGATGGTTGACATAGGCCTTGGCGGCGGCGTCGAGCTGAGCCTCGATGGCCGAACCCCGATAGGGGTCGGCGGCCAAGTTGGGGCAGCCGATGGAAGCGCAGTTTACGGCGTAGTGAATGCGCGGGTCCTTCCAGATCGGCCTCAGGATCCGATGTTCGATATCATTGAGACTAACCGGTTCGCCGGCGACATCCAGGAGCTTCCGATCCCAAGGCCCGTCGCTGAACAAACCCGATGACAGATCGATGTCGCGGATGCTGTCGACCGGTCCTTTCTGCCTGAGCTGGTCGACGACCACCTTGACGGTGATGGCGTTATAAAAGTTGATCCAGTAGGCCAGTTGTTCCGGGCGATCGAGTTGATCGACAGGAACACGCCGCAGGTGATCGAGATAACCGTGCAGGGCCTTGGCGTCGGCCGCCGATACACCGGCGTAGTCGACCCGGTTGACGCCGTCGGCACCGGGTTTCAGGTAGTTTTGCAGGAAAGCGCGCCAGGCGCCGTGATCGACGGTGCGGGTCGAACCGGGCGTATGGGTCTGCCACCTCGGCCAAAGTTCCGCTTGCGGGGCGAAAAGAGCTTCCAGCGATGTGAAGCCGCCAAGAGCGAAGACCAGCCATCCGGCAACGAAGGTTCGGGCAAAAGAACGGTGCATCGGAATCCTCACGGTCAGGTTATGACCGACATAGAACCTTCCGGCGCTTCGGTAAATGAACGGCCGATCACCTTCGCGTCAGGGGTTCGTGAGGAGGAGCGATCAGCCCTGATCGAGCCAATCAGTGGAGTCGTGGATCGCCGTCAGATCGGCGAGGCGGTTTTCCCAGATTTCCAGATCGTCCGGGTCGCCATCCTCATCGCCGGACTCGATCAGGCCCCTGTGCAGCGCCACCTGCGCCTTGACCGCCTCGATCAGTTCCTTGAAGTGGGTCTCGGCGATGGCGTTTATCGAGACCTTGCCGTCGAACAGCATGTCGGCACGGTCCATGGGTCCCAGTTTTTCGAGCCGCTCGTCGAGCGCCTTCCACTGCATATACCACTCGTCATAAAGGCCATCACCGGTCGGAGCCGCGCCACCGCGCGCCTCGTCGAGGGCTCCCATTATGGCCATGAACTCATGCACGGTGAGTTCGATCTTGTGCATTCGGATCGTTCCTTTTTTTGTTCGTCTTGCTTGCGCCGCGATCATAGGCGAAGGCGCGAAAGGGTGCAATCATTGCAATGGACCAACCGCGGGCTGATGTTATGAGATAGACGAAACTGAGTCGCTTGATTGGGGGAGGACACCATGGCGCGCGACGAGAGACTGCTTGATAGGCTTGGCATCGACCTTCCGATCATTCAGGCACCCATGGCCGGTGCCAACGATTCGGCCATGGCCATCGCGGTCAGTGAAGCAGGCGGACTTGGCTCTTTGCCTTGCGCCATGCTGTCGGGTGACAAGGCCCGCGCTGAGATCGGCGTCATCCGCCAGCAGACGGCGAAGCCGTTCAACGTCAACTTTTTCTGCCACACCTCGGCCGCCCCCGACCCGGATCGCGCCGCCGCCTGGAAGCAGCTTCTCGCCGACTACTACCGGGAATTTGGCCTCGATCCGGATGCCGAGGCACCCTCCGTCACCCGCGCACCTTTCGACGAGGCCATGTGCGAAATGGTCGAGGAACTGAAACCGCCGGCGGTTAGCTTCCATTTTGGCTTGCCCGAGGTAAGCCTGCTTGATCGCGTCAAGGCGACGGGTGCGGCCATCCTTAGTTCGGCAACGACCGCGGCAGAAGGTCGCTGGCTCGCCGAGAGGGGGTGTGATGCCATCATCGCGCAAGGCTATGAGGCCGGCGGGCACCGCGGTATGTTCCTAGGCGAGGATATCACCACCCAGGCCGGCACCTTCGCCCTTGTTCCACAAGTGGTCGATGCCGTCGATGTACCGGTCATCGCCGCCGGCGGCATTGCCGACGGGCGCGGCATCGCGGCGGCTTTTGCGTTGGGAGCCTCGGCAGTTCAGGTTGGCACCGCCTATCTCTTCACCCCAGAGGCGACCATATCCGAATTACACCGCCAGGCCCTATTGCAAGCGACCGACAACGGAACGGCGCTGACCAACCTTTTTTCCGGACGCCCGGCCCGCGGCCTGATCAACCGAGTCATGCGCGAGGTCGGGCCCATGTCGGACAAGGCCCCGGCTTTCCCGACGGCCGGTGGTGCCCTGGCGCCACTCAAGGCGGAAGCCGAAAAGGGCGGGTCGGCCGGCTTCTCATCCCTGTGGTCGGGGCAAGCGGCCGGGCTTTGTCACGAAATGGATGCCGGTGAGCTGACCCGGCAACTGGCCGAGGAAGCCGAACGATGCCTCACTGATTTGGCCCGTTGATATCTCGGTTTCGACGAGGGAATGGTGCGGGTGGTGAGACTCGAACTCACACTCTGTCGCCAGAACTGGATTTTGAGTCCAGCGCGTCTACCAATTCCGCCACACCCGCAAGCGTTCGGAAGGCGGCCATCATAGCCGCGCTTGTCTCCCGGTCAACCGGCATCGCGGTGCCCCGGCTTGATTGATTGCCAGAGCCGCCCGGCCCTGCTAAACGACCGCGCAACCACCGCCACAAGCAATCATCGAAGGACCCCGGCGTGCTCCGCAGACTCTACGATTGGACCATGGGCCTGGCCGCCCACCGCCATGCGCTGTGGGCGCTGGCCGCCGTTTCCTTCATCGAAAGTTCGGTGTTTCCGATCCCGCCGGATGTGCTGTTGATCCCCATGGTTCTGGCGGCCCGTGAGCAGGCCTGGCGCATCGCACTGGTCTGTACCGTGGCATCGGTTCTGGGCGGCATATTCGGGTACGGCATCGGTTACCTACTGTTCGAGGAGGTCGGCAAGCCGATCCTCGAGTTCTACAGCTATGCGCCCAAATTCGCCGAGTTCCAGGCGAAATACAATGAATGGGGCGCCTGGGCCGTGTTCATTGCCGGCGTGACGCCGTTCCCCTACAAGGTCATCACCATCCTCAGCGGCGTCACTAACCTCGATATCATCGTCTTCACGGTCGCCTCGGTTCTGGCCCGGGGTTTGCGGTTCTTCCTGGTCGCCGCGTTGCTTTGGAAGTTCGGCGAGCCAATCCGCGAGTTCATCGAACGCCGTTTGGGGCTCCTGTTTACGCTGTTCTGCATCCTCCTGGTGAGCGGTTTCGTTCTATTAAAGTTTATCCACTAGGGACGCTCCGGCGCTGGCGAAACGGCGTTCTCTGGGCTATATCCCTCTCATGGTTGCCATACCCTTCGAGGATGAGTGGTTGAACCGTTTGCCGTTAGCGTTGCTCGCCGTTGGCATCGGCTCACTCGCCTTTGCCTTCCATGCCCAGTACGTGCAGGGCCTGGAGCCCTGCATCCTCTGTCTCGTCCAACGGGTCCCCTTTTATGCCGCCGTCGCCCTCGGACTCGCCGCTCTCATCAAACCGAATTGGACGGTTGTCATCGGCTGGCTTGCGGGCGGGGTCTTTCTATTGGGCGGCGCCGTCGCTTTTTACCATGTCGGCGTCGAACAGCATTGGTGGACAGCCGTGACCGCCTGCGGCGGCGAAGTGCCCACGCAGATGTCCATTGCCGATTTCCAGAACGCGCTCCAAGCCAAGCCCGAGAAAGCCTGCGACGAAGTCGATTGGACATTGTTCGGCATTTCCATGGCCACCTACAATGTGGCCTACTCGGCGGGCCTCGGGGCTGTCACCCTGTGGGCCACAAACCAGTTGAGGAAACAGGCATGATCGATAGGCCCAAGGTCGATCCCAGGCGCCTGGCCAAGAGGTTTCCCGGCGACCCTGGTCGCGAGGAGATGGTCGAGCGCATGCTCCGGGTCAACCATGCTGGGGAATACGGCGCTGTTCGAATCTATAAGGGTCAGCTAGCCGTGCTCGGCGACAAGGGTGCCGGCCCCGTGATCCGCCACATGCTAGAGCAGGAAAAGGAACACCTGGAGACCTTCGACGAACTGGTCGCTGACCGCAGGGTGCGGCCGACGGCCATGCTGCCATTCTGGCATCTCGCCGGCTTTGCATTGGGTGCCGGTACGGCGCTACTCGGCGAAAAGGCCGCAATGGCCTGCACCGTCGCCGTCGAGGAGGTCATCGATGAGCATTACGCCGGCCAGGTCGAGCGCCTGGAAGACGAGGGCGAGGATACACTCCGCGGTACCTTCGAGAAATTCCGCGAGGACGAAGTCGCACACCGCGAAACCGGCCTCGATCACGGTGCCGAGGGCGCGCCCGGCTACGAGCTCTTGACCGGCGCCATAAAAGCCGGATCCCGCCTCGCTATCTGGTTGTCGACGCGGGTCTGAACTCGCTCCTCAATCTTCAGGCTTTTCGCGGTTTCGCGTCAACGACGCAACCACTCCCCTGAGCGTCCGCACTTCCTGTTCGGTGAGGCCGGCCCGTTCGAACAGGTTGCGAAGGTTGCGGACCATGACCGGGCGTTTCTCGGTGACTCGAAGGAAGCCGCTGGCGTCGAACTCGCTCTCGAGATGTTCGAAGAAACCGATCAACTCATCTTTGTTGGCCGGACGGGTGGACTTCGGGGTCGCGAGTTCGTCGGACGGCGTGTCGTCCTCTACGAGACGCCATTCATAGGCCAGACAGAACACGGCTTGGGCCAGGTTGAGCGAGCTAAAGGCCGGGTTAAGAGGCGCGGTGACGATGGCATCGGCCAAGACGATATCGTCATTTCTGAGTCCCTTCGATTCGCGGCCGAACAGGATTCCCACGTCGGCGCCGGTTGTTCTGATTTCCACCAACTCGCGAACGGCTTGCCGGGGGGTCAGAACGCGGACCGTCATGTCGCGGGGCCGCGCTGTCGTCGCCAGTACGAAACCGAGGTCGGCGACAGCTTCTTCCGTGCTGTCGAAGACCTCGACCGCATCGATCACCGCATAAGCGTCGGCCGACGCGGCGACCGCGCTGTCGTTCGGCCAGCCATCCCTCGGCCGGACCAAACGGAGGCGGTCGAGGCCGCAGTTGAGCATGGCCCGGGCCGCCATGCCGATGTTCTCGCCCAGTTGCGGTTCGACCAGGATGAAGACGGGCCCGCCGACAACTAGGTTGGGGCGGGTCTTGTCGGTTCCCGCCACGGTGCTCAGGCGGCCTTTTCCGTAACGCCGTCGCGGTAGAGTTTGTAGACGAGGCTGTCCCGGAGCGCATTGTAGGAGGCGTCGATGATGTTCGTCGATACCCCGACCGTCGACCAGTGTTCGCTGTCGCCGTCGGCCGACTCGATCATGACCCGCGTCACCGCCCGAGTGCCGTCGCCGGGCGTCAAAATCCGGACTTTATAGTCGACGAGGCGCAGATCCTCGAGGTGCGGGTAGATCGGCGTCAGCACTTTGCGCATGGCGGCATCGAGCGCGTTTACGGGACCATTGCCTTCAGCCACGGTCATGTGCGGGATACCACCAACGTCGAGCTTGACCGTTGCTTCCGACAGCGTCACCAAATCGCCGCGCACGTTCCAGCGGCGCTCGTCGATGACCCGGAAGCTGGTACAGCGGAAATAATCGGGAACGGAGCCCAACGTGCGCCGCGCCAGCAGTTCGAAACTGGCCTCCGCACCATCGTAGGCGTAACCGTCGAATTCTTGCTCCTTCACGATCTCAACAAGGCGCGTAACTTTCGGATCCTTGGGATCGATTGTGAGGCCGATCTCACGGAAACGAGCCAGGATATTAGAACGTCCCGACTGGTCTGATACGACGATATGGCGGTGGTTGCCGACCATCTCCGGATCGATGTGTTCATAGGACGTCGGGTCCTTCTCCACAGCCGAAACGTGTAATCCGCCCTTGTGAGCGAAGGCCGATTCTCCAACGTAGGGCGCGCCGCGGTCGGGCTGGCGGTTGAGCCGCTCGTCGATCTCGCGCGACAGATGGGTCAGTTTGGCCATGTCATTTGGGCCCAAGGCCGTTTCATAGCCCATTTTGAGGACCAGACTGGGGACGATGGCGATCAGGTTGGCGTTGCCGCATCGCTCGCCAAGACCGTTCATGGTGCCCTGCACTTGCCGGGCGCCGGCGCGGACGGCTGCCAGAGAATTGGCGATGGCGTTGCCGGTGTCGTCGTGGGCGTGGATGCCGACATGAGAGCCGGGAATGTGCTTGCAAACGTCGGCGACGATCTCCTCGACCTCGTGCGGCAGCGTGCCGCCATTGGTGTCGCATAGAATGATCCAACGGGCGCCGGCGTCATAGGCCGCCTTCAGGCACTGCAATGCGAATTCCGGATTGGCCTTATAGCCGTCGAAGAAGTGCTCGGCGTCGAACATCACCTCCTCGACCTTGCCCAGTGACGCGCTGACGCTATCGGATATCATGGCGACGTTTTCGTCGCGTTCGATCTCGAGCGCCACATCGACATGAAAATCCCAGGCCTTGCCGACCATGCAGGTGGCTGCGACACCGGTGTTGAGGAGCGCATTGAGACCAGGGTCGTTTTCGGCGCTGCGCCCGGGCCGCCGGGTCATGCCGAAGGCGACAAGTTTCGAGCGCTTCAGTTTCGGCGGGCTGGCGAAAAAAGCGTCGTCCGTCGGGTTGGCACCGGGCCAGCCGCCCTCGATGTAATCGATACCGACGCTGTCCAGTTCGCGGGCGATGAACTCCTTGTCGACCGGATTGAAGTCGATCCCCTGAGTCTGGGCGCCGTCGCGAAGCGTTGTGTCGAAAAGGTAGATGCGTTTGTCAGTCATGGCTTAAAGAGGTTCCTCCAATGCACTCGAATCACGCAATAATCCCCGGTCCTCTATCGAGAGGCCGGGACCGTAATTCGCGCCGCGCCAATGGCGCTTGGGGAACTCCAGATATTCATGACCGGCCGATGATAGACATCACCGGGCCGCCGTCAAGCGGCATCGGCGGCTCGATTAAAAGGCGGAAACACCCTGGCGGGCGAGCATGGCGAACTTGTCGGCGGTCAAGGGTTTGGAGAAGAAGTACCCCTGACCGACGTGAGCACCCAGAGAATGCAGGAAGCCGACCTGGCTTTCGGTCTCGATGCCCTCAGCGACGATATGCAGACCGAGGCTCTGCGCCATGCTGATGATCGAGCTCGCGATAGCGACGGCGTCCTTGTCGTCCGGTAGGTTCATGACGAAGGCGCGGTCGACCTTCAGCGAGTCGAGCGGGAACCGGGTCAAGTAGCTCAGAGAAGAGTAACCGGTTCCGAAGTCATCCATGGAGATCGAGATGCCGCGGCTTTTCAGTTCGTTCAATGTGCTTATTGTCTCGTCAGGATTTTCCACCAACATGCTTTCCGTCAGTTCGAGGTCGAGCAGTTCCGGTTTTAGGCCGGATACCCGCAGGCTCTCGTCCGTCCATCCGGTTAGGTCACCCTGGACAAATTGCAGGGCGGAGAGATTGACCCCGACCTGAATATCCTGGTCGGTCAAGGCCTGCCATGCGACGGCTTCGCGACACGCCGCCCGCATCACCCAGCCGCCAATGGGAACGATCAGGCCGGTCTGTTCGGCCACGGGAACGAATTCTTCCGGAGATACGAATCCGAGTGCCGGTGATTCCCAGCGCAGCAGGGCTTCGGCGCCGGTCACGGCGCGGCTTTCGAGATCCACCTTGGCTTGGTAGACGAGATGGAATTCGTCATTTTCGAGGGCATGGCGCAGCCCGTTTTCGATCTCCATGCGCCGTTGCACGTCAGCGCTCAGTTTCTCGGAGTAGACCTGACAGTTGTTGCGGCCGAGGCGCTTCGCGTGATGGGTCGCGGTGTCGGCGTTTTTCAGGATTTCGCTGATATTGCCGGCGGTTCCCGGATAGGTGACCACACCGATACTGCCTGATGTATAGATTTCCTTGCCGTCGACCCGGAACGGTGCGGCGAGGGCGGCGCGCATTTTTTCAGCAATCCCCCGAGCCTCGAGATCGCTGGAAATGCCGTCGAGGATGATGCTGAACTCATCGCCGCCGAAATGCGCAACAAGGTCCGGGCTGCGCACGCATTCACCGAGCCGCTTACCAGCGGCCTGAATGAGGCGGTCACCGGTCACGTGCCCGAGCGCATCATTGATGTTCTTGAAGTTGTCGAGGTCGATGAAGATGATGCCGATCTTGCTGTCCGAGTAGTCGGCGGCGCGTACGGCACCTTCCAGGCGTTCGTTGAAAAGCGCCCGGTTCGGCATCTTGGTCAATGGGTCGCTGGTTGCCATTTCCCGCAACTTCGCTTCGTTGCGGATACGCTCCGTGATGTCGCGAACGGCGCCGATGAACACGTGCCGACCACCGACCCGGAGCGCGCTGAGCGCGAGTTCGATTGGGACTCGCGAACTATCCCGGCGAAGCGCTTCGATCTCGCGGCGCCGCCCAAGGGCGATGGCGTCGCCGGTATCCAAAAAAGAACCGATCAAGGCCCGGTAACGACCGGCCTGTTCATCGTCGAACAACACGGTGACATTTTGTCCGACCAATCCGCCCGATCAGCGTGTCGACCGGCCACATGCCAAGCATGTTGGCACCGGCGGGGTTGATCATGGCGATGCAGCCGTCGCGACAGACGCCGATCAGGTCCGGCGCCAGTTCAATGATATGGCGGAAATCCTTCTCCGACTTTTCTAGGTTTTCAAACCTCTTCAACTCGAGGACGTCGTTGAGCATCTCGAGCATATTGCGGCCCGCCTTGACGATGTCGTCGGCGTAACTGCGGTACTGCGGGTTGTCCATGGGACCAAGCAATTCCTGGTCCATCATGTCGGCGAAACCGATGATCGTATTGAGAGGTGTGCGCAGGTCGTGGCTCAGCGTCTCCAGCAGCGCCTGATTGGCGTTGTTGGCAGCTTCCAGGGCGGTCTCCGCTTCGCGGAGTAATTCCTCCAGGGGAGGTTCACGCTTCATAAGATTTTCCATCCCGATCGAACCCTATCCCCGGAAAGTCTGCCGATCAATGCGATGGGACACTTCGAAACGTATTGAAACAAATGGAAATTCAAATTGCCAAACCGCGAAAGGCGTAAAGATCGCGCGTCTATGCCAGGACGTCGAAGCTGTCGCTGCGCAGATCGACAAAACGGGTGATGCGCCGGAAACGGCCGCTGTCCTTCTCGACCGTACCCTGCGCGCCAATGGTGCTGGTTGTACCACCTGTGAGGATTCCGTTCAACAACCCCAGGATGCCAAGCCGGTAACCTTCGGTTGTTCCGGTCGTCTGAATGGTGGCGTGCCCGGCCAGCCGTTCGTTGCAGGGAACTCGAAGGTTCATGAGGCGGACGACCGCCTCTGGGTCGCGCTCCAAAGCCTCGTTCAAGATCTTGACTGCCTGTTCCACCGCGTCCGCCATAACCGCTTCGCTCTCCCCCGCTGGTCCGTCGCAAGCAAGCGCCTGTTGCCAAGGCGCCCGCCCATGATAGCGTGATGCCATGCCGAGCGAAATCGTACTCCTGAGCGGTGAAACCGAGTCGGAACACCTGCCGGCCGTCCTTACCGGACATAATCCCGCTCTCACCGTCATTTGCCCCGAAACCAAAGCCGATCTCGAAGCGGCCTGCCTGAACGCCGGTCCTCCGCACGGCGGTGGGCGCCGATTGATCGCCTTTTGCACAGGCATCATCGTGCCCGCGGCCGTTCTCGATGCACTCGACGGACCGGCCTACAATTTCCACCCCGGCCCGCCGACCTACCCGGGTGTTCATGCCGCCAGCTTCGCCATTTATGACGGCGCCGAAAGGTTCGGGGCGACGGCGCACGTCATGGAAAAGAGCGTCGATTCGGGGGCCATCGTCGGCGTCCGTTGGTTCGAAGTTCCCGACAAGGCGCGTTACGTTGATCTCGAAATGGCAGCCTACCGTGAACTCTTTCAATTGTTCCTTGAACTGGCGCCGCACCTGGCCATCGATGACCGGCCACTGGGGCCTGTTGATGAAGTCTGGGGCGCTCGCAAAACCACCAAAAAAGAGTTTGAGGCCATGAAACAGATCACGCCGGAAATGGACGAGGACGAGATCAAACGCCGCTGGCGCGCCTTCGGCTGATCGGGTCGTATCGGGCGACGGTCGTATTATTTCCCTGAACTCATAAAAAGGTGGAAAAGACGGGGACGAAATGACGGCTTTTGGTGATAAATGCTCACGAAAACAGAAAATCCGTCCGCATTCATTTGAGACGTTTGGGAAAAAGTATGCAGTTCCCGGTCGCTCATCACATGGTTGTCCCTGATCGATCCGGCCTCGTTCCCGACATCCTCGAACATCAGTTATGGGAATAATAACATAAAATATGAAAAATATCAATACTCGAGGGGGCTACGGTTTCGTCAGGCGTTTCCCGACGCGTATTACCCCTTGCTGTGGGCAAGGTGAAATGAAAACGAGCGCCTTCATTGGGCGCGCTGTCGACCCATATGCGACCGCCGTTCCGTTCAATCATCTCCCGGCAAAGGGGCAATCCCAATCCTGTTCCGGTCTCGCCCGCCGTTCCAATGGTCGTAGTCTTTTGATCGATAGCGAATATCGCTGCGACGTGTTCCTCCGTCATGCCGATGCCATCATCCGAGACAGTGACCTGGATCGTCTCGCCCAAGTCCATTGAGGAGACCACGACGAGGCCGTCCGCCGCCGTAAATTTCAAGGCATTGGCGACAAGGTTGCGGATGACCGTGTGGACCATGTCCTCGTCAGCAAAGGCCGATTCCTCGGCAATCTCATTGCTCAAATTGACGCCCTTTTCCAAGGCGAGCGGTCTGAGGACGTCGAAACAGGCCTCGGTCAATTCGCTCAGACGCAGGGATTGCGGTTCTATTTCCTCCCCTTGCATTTGCAGGCGCGCCCATTCGAGGAGGTTCTGCAAGAGTTCGAAAACCCGCTCCGCCGCCCCGTTGACGCCGCCGGCATATTCGACGAGTTTGTCCTTGTCGAAGCGATCGCCCATCTGTGACATCAACTGGGTCATCGCTAAAAGGGATGTGAACGGGCTTTTCAGGTCATGGGCGATGATCGAGAAGAAGCGATCCTTGACGTCGGATTCGTACTTTAGTTCCTTATTCAAAATGGACTCTCGCTCAGCCAGTTCGGCGAGTTTGACCGCCTGTTCTTCCAGGTAATCCTTCGATGCGTTCAACTCGGTCACCATCGCCTCGAGTTCGTCCTTGCTTTGCTGCAAGGCGTGTTCCGCTTCCTTGCGATCGGTGATGTCCTGCACCGTGCCCTCGGAACGAATCACGTTGCCTCGGTCGTCCCGCTGGTGCTTGCACCGTTCGTGAACCCAGCGCACTTCACCGTCGCTACGTCGGACGATTCGATGCTCGATGTCATAATCGCGCTTCCCTGAGACAGAATTCGCGTACTCGGATTCCACGTAGTGTTTGTCGTCGGGATGAATGCACTCCAGGAAGGACTCAAAGTCGGCACCGAATTTCATCGGATCCATACCGAAGATCCGATAGATCTCGTCCGACCAATAGAGACGGTTCGTAATCAGGTCGAGATTCCAACTGCCGATGTGGGCGAGCCGCTGAGCCTCGGCCAATCCGTCGTTGAGTTCTTCGACCTTCATGTAGGCGCGCTCCCGCTGCAGGCGGGCGCGGACGATCAACCAAAGCGCGCCGGCCCAGAACAGCAGGATGCCGCAGATGATGATCGCCGCCCGGCGAAAGGTGCCGGCTTCCTGGGCTTCCAGAAATCCAGCTTCCGGCAGAACCTGAACAACCCAGCGCGAATTCTCGACGGGCATAGAAAAGGAGATACGGGCCAGTTCGTCGGGCGACAGCCGAATATCGCGGTCCAATTCGTCTCGAGTCCCGTGGGCCGAAGCTTCGATGAGATCTTTGGCGTCGTCGCGGACCAGATATATGTCGTGACCGGGTAGTTCGAAACCAGCAAGAATTTGGGTCAATTCAACCGGGTGGAAACTGACGAACAACACCGCGTCCTCACCTGTCGTGGTCTTCCACGCGGCCATGGTATCGAAATGGTAGTTGCCGGCCTGCGGATGAATGAACGGCCGATAATCGCCGGTGCCGCTAAGGTCGTGCCGTCTCTGCATTTCCCTGAACCCGGTGATATCGGCCCGGCAGACCGCGCCGACAAACTCTCCCAAGTCGTCGGGAATCAGATGGCCAGACGCGTTTTGCAGGGTGAATGCGAAATAGGTTGGGAAATAGCTTTCAATCCCTTTTCTCAATACTTCGTAGAGGTCTGGATCATCATCAGACCCCATGTATTCTGTCAGCAGGTCGCGGTTTTGTTCGGCGAACACGCCAATCATCCGCAACCGGTCGCTGACGAAACGCCCGATCTGAATGGCAACGGACCGCCCCTCGTTGACCATCAGTTTTGCCTGGTAGTCGCGGAATATCGCGGTCGACTGGTTCGTCGTCCAAACGACGAGAACGACAGCGAACACGGCAGCGATGGTGATCGCCACCGGCGGCGCTTCCAACAAGTGCCGCGCTACTGTCCGGTCTTGATGGGCCGCCAACACCATCGATCGTCGGCCGTCCGGCATTTGACTGTCACTCCCCACACAGGCACTCGACGGGGGCATCATATTGGGACAAACGCAATACGTTCAAAACATAAGATAATGAACGACCCGAAAGATCTTAATCCAGTATCTTAGAACAGAGAAAACCCTTTAATAATAAGTGCGTGTTGCTTCGACTCTTTCAAGTTGCCAATCCAGACGCAGTGACAACATGAGCCAAAATCTAATCGCGCCATGATTTAACGCCGCCAACCTCTAAACGCGGCGTAACGCGAACCGAATGGTATCTTTACGATTGGTCCCTACCCATTCTCGGTCGGTAACGCCGCCTTCAGGCGGCTGGCCAGTTTGACGATCGGCAGGCTTTGCAGCCATACTTTGCCGGGTCCTTTGAGGTGCGCCAGAAAAAGACCCTCGCCGCCAAAGAGCATGGTCTTAACACCGCCGGCCGGACTGATATCGAACCCGACCTGGTCCGTGAAGCCGACGACGGCGCCAGTCTCCACGTCAAGAGTCTCGCCCGGTGCCAGGTCGCGTTCGACGATCGTGCCGCCGGCGTGGACGAAAACCCAGCCGTCGCCCTCGAGGGACTGCATGATGAACCCTTCGCCGCCGAAGAACCCGGCCGACAGTTTGCGTTGCAGGTGGATGCCGATGCTGACCCCTTTTGCGGCGGCCAGGAAACAGTCCTTCTGACATATGACCTTGCCGCCGTAGTGATCAAGCTTGAGGGGTACGATGGTGCCCGGGTAGGGAGCGGCGAAGGCGACGCGGGCCTTTCTTTTTTCGTCGTTGTTGGTGAACAGCGTCAGGAACAGGTTTTCGCCGGTCAACACCCGTTTGCCGGCGGCGCCGATCTTGCTGAGGAGACCGGTTTGCGGCGCCGCGCCGTCGCCCAGGATCACCTCCATACGCACAAGCGTGTCCTTGTACATCAGCGCGCCGGCCTCGCCGATGGCGCATTCACTGGGGTCGAGTTCGACTTCGACGAACTGGGTTTCGTCTCCGAAGATATTGAAGTCGATTTCCTCGTCAGAGCGCTCCTTGCCGGTATAGCGGAAGACCGGTTGGTCGGCGATGTCGAGCTCCCGTGCCTGGGAGATGGGAATCCAGGTCTCATAGCCGGCCCGCCAGCAGCGAGCCTCCGGGTTGAGCTTGGGCGAACCGGGTGGCCAGCAAAAGGTGCATGGGACCCTCGCGCCGGCCGTCGACAGCGAAATACCACTCGTTCATGGAGTTGGCCGGCTTATCGACGACGTCACCGGCGAGACCCGCATTGGCGAAACGCGTGTGCAGGTCGCCCACCGTTTCGGTGTCGAGTTCAAGGAGCTCGGCCAGGTCCGCGAGGTAGCGTTCCTCCTCCGTGTCGATGTCGATGGCCAGCAAGGTCGCGATATAGAGCTCGGTCCCGATGCCCTCGGATTTGGCCTCGGCGGCAAGCGCCTGGATGTCGAACGGTTTTTTCAGTTCCTCCTTGACGAAGGCGACGTCGTCGGCGTCGAGATCGTGGAATCGGTCGAGGATGGCGGCCCGTTCAAAATCGTCTAGAACTCCGTCGGCCTTGGCGGCGGCGATCATGCCGCGCACCATCAATCGCGCCTGGGCGTCGTTGGGAAGCGCGAAACCGCTGTCGGTGGCCTCATCGGCACCGTCCGATCCGACTTTGAAACCGGCCACCGCATCGGCGAAACGCTCGGCCTCCAGCTTCGCGGCGGCCTGTTGGGCCGCCGCTTCGGCGGCTTTAGCTTCGGCCTCGGCAACGCCCTTTCGCCCAAACGAGCGGGCCGGTCGCACGCCCTGGTGCAGGAAGGTGTCCAGCATCTTCTGGGTATCGCTCACGGGACGGTCTCCGTCATCGTCATTGGAATCCGCCTAAAACTATAAACGGATCGACACGGACCGGCCATGGCTGGCGCTTCAGGCACGCTCCCAGGCGGCTAGCGAGACGACGTGATCGACGGTATCGCCGTCACTGCTCAACGGCAGGCGGATAAGGGTCTGATGGAATGGCGGCTTGCCGACGGAGTCGAGCAGGTTGACGGTGTCGCGCGATCCGAAGGGTTCCTTGTTTTCGACCACCCAGCGGTATTCCTCGAATGCAGCCGGCCCTCGGATCGTCGGGATTCCGGCGATCGATGTCCCGGTCTTGTCGAAGCCTTTGCGATGCACGTGAGCCGTTCCCCAAAAGCGGACAACCACATCAAAGGGATCGTGATGGACGTCGACAACGACAACCTGGGGAATCGACTTGGGATCGAGCGCCATCAGATCGAAATGTTTCCAGGTTGGCGCGAAGGTGCCTTTCCTGATCGATTTCCAGTACGCGATGAAGGCTTCGAACTCGGGTGTCAGGATATCGGAGATCGCAACCTGTGTCGGCAGTGTCTCGGTCCTGTCCTGCAAAGTGAAATCGCCTCCCAACGATGAACCGGTGTCGTCGAGTCTACCATCGAGGACGGATTACCGACAAAAGCCTTGTCCGAATCATCCCCGCCGCCAGATCGTTCCTTCGGGGCCGTCTTCGAGTAGGATGCCCTGTGCGGCCAGTTCGTCGCGGATACGGTCCGAGGTGGCGAAGTCCTTGGACTTGCGGGCTTTTACGCGTTCCTCGATCAGAGCCTCTATGGCGGCTTCGTCCAGCCCGCCTGACGTTTTTGCAGATTTCGGCGGCTGCCACTTGAACCAATCCTCCGGATCCTGATAGAGGAGGCCGAGATACTGGGCGCCGGCGAGCAGTTCTCCTTTGCGCGCTGCGGTGTCGCCATCGGCTTTGTTGAGCGCGCTCAAGGCCTCGTGAAGCATTGCCAGGGCCTGCGGCGTGTTGAGATCATCTTTGAGCGCTTCTTCGACTGGCCCATATTCGCCGATGCCGAACGCCTCCACGTTCTCTACCTGCCGCAGAGCATGATAGAAACGGTCAAGCTCGGCCTTCGCTTCGCCGAGGCCATCACGGGTGAAGTCCAACGGCTGGCGGTAATGGGTCTTGAGCAGCAAGAGACGGATCGCCTCACCGGGATATTCCTCGAGGAGCTCGTGCACGGTGTAGAAGTTGCCCAGCGACTTCGACATTTTCTCACCTTCGCTCATCAGGTAGCCGTTATGCATCCAGTATTTGGCGAAAGCGTCGTCGCCAAGTGAGCATTTCGATTGGGCGATTTCGTTTTCGTGGTGCGGGAAGATCAGGTCCTGGCCGCCGCCGTGGATGTCGAATTGGCGGCCGAGCAGCTTGCCGCTCATGGCTGAACATTCGATATGCCAGCCGGGCCTTCCGCGTCCCCAGGGGCTGTCCCAGCCGGGAAGATCGGGCTCCGATGGTTTCCACAAAACGAAGTCCTGCGGGTCGCGCTTGTAGGGCGCCACGTCGACGCGGGCCCCGGCGACGATCTCGCGTTTGTCGAGTTTGGAGAGGGTGCCGTAGGTCGCCATGGATGGCACGTCGAACAACACGTGGCCTTCGGCCTCGTAGGCATGGCCGTTTTCGATCAACGTTTCGATCATCTGGATCATTTCGGGTATGTGTCCGGTCGCACGCGGTTCCTCATCGGGATCGGCAGCGCCGAGCGCAGCCATGTCCGAGTGGAAGGCAGCCGTCGTTTCCGCCGTAATGTCGGCGATTGAGCGCCCCGTCTCCAGCGATCGGTTGTTGATCTTGTCATCGATGTCGGTGATGTTCCGGGCGTAGGTGACCTTCGGGTAAAGGTGTCTCAACAGCCTCGCCAACACATCGAAGACGACGACGGGCCGCGCGTTGCCGATGTGCGCGAAGTCGTAGACGGTCGGCCCGCAGACGTAGAGTCGCACGTGGTCAGGATCGATCGGTTCAAAGTCCACCTTGCCGCGACTCAGCGTATCGTGGATGCGTAGGGTCATCGGTCGCCTGCTCGTCTCTTTTGTGCAACCCGGTTTTTAGAGCGCCGGCCCGCTCCTTGAAAGGGAAAAGGCGCCGTCCACTGGCGACGTCTAGGCACCGGCGTTTTTCGTGCCTTGGTTTGTAACGATTTTCCCATCCCCGTCGTCAAAGGGATATCTAAGCCGTTGCGCAGGAGCCGCATCGGCAGCAAGCGTGAGGAGTGATACAATGGATGATTGCGAGAGAGAACTGGTTGCCTTGGGCGCGGCCGCCGCTGTCAACTGCAAGCCGTGTCTGGACTATCATCTGCCCAAGTGCCGCGCGGCGGGCGCGACCGAGGACGACATGCAAAACGCCATCGCCACCGGCTTCATGGTGGCCCGCGGCGCCCAGAAGAAGACGCGTGAATTTGCCGCCGGGCTGTTGGCCGCACAGATGGATGAAGACGCAAGCGATGACGATCGAGATGACGCCCCAAAACAAGCCGCGGGCTGCTGCTGAAGCCGTAGCGCTCGATATCGCCGCCGAGCGAGACGCGGTACGGGCCTTCGCGCTGCGTCTCACCGGCAATCCAGGTTTGGCCGACGATCTGGCCCAGGAGGCCAGTTTGCGGGCGCACCGGAAACGCAAAGGCTTTCGTGGCGAAGCGTCGGTTCGGAGCTGGCTCTTCACGATCACGCTCAACCTGGTGCGCGATCACGCTCGCTCGGCTACACGCCACGGCGAAGGGGCGGGGGAACCGGACCAGCACGCAGCCTTGACCGACGATCCCGAAGACGCCGCCATGAAATCCGAGATGGACGCTTGCATCGCTGAATTCGTGTTGGCCCTGCCGGGTGATCAGCGCGACGCAGTCGCCCTTCACGACATTGCCGGGTTGAGTCATCGGGAGATTGCCGGCGCACTCGGCGTATCGCAGAATAACGCCCGCGTGCTGTTGCACCGCGGCCGTGCCAAGCTGAAAGAGCGCCTCGCCGACAATTGCCGCCTCGCCTTCGAAGACGATGTTCCCTGCGAGCGCAAATAGTTATTCAGATATGGCCGCGGAAGCGGTTGGTGATGGGGTAGCGGCGGTCGCGGCCGAAGGCACGGCGAGTCGTCTTGACGCCCGGCGGCGCCTGGCGGCGTTTGTATTCGGCGAGATCGAGCATGCGCCAGATGCGGCGTACGGTTTCAGCCTCGAAACCCCGCTCAACGGCGGCGTCGACCGACATCTCATCCTCGACCAGACATTTGAGGATGCCGTCCAAGACATCGTAGGGCGGCAGGCTGTCCTCGTCCTTCTGGTCGGGCTTCAGTTCGGCCGACGGCGGTTTGGTGATAATACGCTCGGGGATGACGCGGCCTTCGGGCCCAAGGGCGTCAGCCGGGCGGATCTGATTGCGCCACTGTGACAGCTTGAAGACGTCGGTCTTGTAGATGTCCTTCAACACCGAATAGCCGCCGCACATGTCGCCGTAGAGCGTCGCATAGCCGACCGACATCTCAGACTTGTTGCCGGTGGTCAGCAACATATGTCCCATCTTGTTGGATATCGCCATCAACAGGTTGCCGCGGGCCCGGGACTGGATATTCTCCTCGGTGACGTCCGCCTCCAAGCCATCGAACAGCGGCGCCAACATTTGGTCGAAGGCCCGCATCGTCGGTTCGATGGAAACCTGGTCGAGTTGCACGCCTAAGAGATCGGCGCACTGGGAGGCGTCTTCCAGGCTCTCGGTCGACGTGTAGGGCGACGGCATCATCACAGCGTGCACATTGTCTGCACCGAGCGCGTCGACGGCGACGGCCATGGAAAGCGCACTGTCGATGCCGCCCGAGAGGCCGAGGACAACGCCGGGGAAGCCATTCTTGTGAACGTAGTCGCGCAAACCCACGACCATGGCCCGATAGACAGCCTCGGTGAGATCGGCATCCAGCGCCACCGTGCCTGTCCGACAGGACCAAGTGCCGTCCGACTTGGTCCAATGAGAGGTCACCAAGGCGGACTCCCAGGCCGGCGCGCGAACATTCGCTTGGCCATTCGCGTCCAGCACGAACGATGCCCCGTCGAAAACCAGTTCGTCCTGGCCACCGATCAGGTTGACATAGATGAGCGAAACGCCAGTGTCGGTGACCCGGGCCTTGGCATATTCGAGGCGCTCGTCGAGCTTGTCGGTCTCGAAGGGAGAGCCATTGAGGACGATCAGCATCTCGGCGCCGGCCCGCACCAGCGCCGCCGCCGGGTGCGGAAACCACATGTCTTCGCAGACCAGAACGCCAAGGGCGTGGCCCCGGCAGGCCAGAGTTTGCGGCAACGGACCCGCCTCGAAAACCCGCTTCTCGTCGAACACTCCATAGTTAGGCAGGCAGTGCTTGTAGGTCACGGCCGCGACGGTTCCGCCGTCCAGAAGCAGGGCGGCGTTGTGGAGGTGCGCTCCGTCGCGCCAGGGGGCGCCGACCAACAGCGCCGGGCCTTCCGTTGTATCGCGAGCCAACTCGCCGATGGCGGTTTCCACCGCTTCCTGGAAGGCGCTTTTCAGCACCAGGTCCTCCGGCGGGTAGCCGCTGATGGCAAGCTCGCCTGTGACTAACAAATCGGCACTGGCAGCCTGGTCCCGGGCTTCGCGGATCAGCCTGGCGTTGCCGGCGATGTCGCCGACGGTCGGATTGATCTGGGCCAGCGTGATGGCCAGCTGTTCGCTGGTACCGGTTGTCTCGGTGTTCGGGCTCATGCAACGGATGTAGACGGGCCCCCCGGGACTGTCAACGGCACCCCGGTAGGGCCGGCGGCGTCCATTGTGGCTCTGGTCAGGGCAAGACGGAACGCTTATGTTTGGTGGACCATGGCTAGACGCTCACGCAAGACTTCGGAAGTCCTGATTACAGGCGATAAAGTCGACCCGCGCTATCGCGGTAAGATCGCCAAAGACGAACCCGCCCAGCAGGCGGCCGAGAACATGGCGCGGCGTCCTCGCAAGATCCCCAAAGTCATCGATGTCACCGGCCAGAGCCGGGGAAGCGCCGTGTCATCGGCGGAATCGGAACTGGCGGCACTGGAGATGGAGTTTGGCATGCGCCCGACGGCGCCGCTGCCGAAACCGGAGGAGGCCGGTGGACCGGCGCCGATGATGGAGCCGATAAAACCCGAGAAACCGGACAAGGCCGCCCTCGACTGGACCGAGATCGCACACGACAGCATGCAAGCCGACGGCCGCCTTGTCGTCGACGAACCGATGTCCCGTGAAAAGGTCGAGCCTGACCTCGTTTACGATCAGCATGCCAAAGGAAGCGATCCGGACTTGGTCTACGAGGACCGCACGGGTCCGCTCAGCCCGGACATGATCCCGGCTGACGCGCCGGCGAAACCGGTTCCGGACCTAACCCCGCCGCCCGCGCAAACGAAGGCGCCAACCGAGCCAAAGGCACCAGCGAAGTCGAAGGCGGTTCCGGCGCCAGCGCCGAAACCGGCGCCCAAACCAATGCGGAAACCGAAGGCGCGGGCGCGCAAGAAGAGCCTCCCCAACCCGGCGCTGCAAAGCCGAGCCCTGGCGGAAACCGTGGTAACGTCCATGGTCGGGCGCATGAAGGCGGAGGCGACCAAGAAGGGCGGGATGTTGACGATCGCCGATATCAATGCCTTGGATACCGAATTCAAATCCGAAACCCAGCCCTGAGCCTGGCCTTTGAGAAGTCCTTCGAGGCCTATGTCCGCGCCCGCGAACGGGCCGTTTCGGGAGAAAAACGCGACTTCCCGTTCGATCGCCTGATCGTCAGGAAGTTCTCACACCTCTTTGACGAGGACAAGGAAGGCCATTTCGACACCGTGTCCCGGCGCATGCTGCCCGGCTTCTTTATGGCGCTGAACATGATGCTGGGCGCGGAAGTTGTCGAGGAATACCAGGAAAAATGCCGGCGCATGGTCGAGGTCAGCCGCGAAGACAGTAAGGAGTCGACCGTGAAGAATCTTCAACGAATTGATTAGATTTGAGTTTTCCGTAGAACCCGATTGTTTTGTTTGCAAGGAAACGACCTCGGGAGCGTAAAAACCTTGCAATTTGCGTTTGGCTTTTTGGCGTGATTCA
>Ga0209458_1000250_pt1 | contig 22740 bp, 24 predicted proteins | sample WorMetLIZAISLAND_FD_187411 | JGI IMG/M metagenome (GOLD analysis project Ga0209458, IMG submission 187411) | Marine gutless worms symbiont microbial communities from Max Planck institute for Marine Microbiology, Germany - Inanidrilus manae... ...
CGAATGTGTTCAAGATGCTCGATACAGGCTTCTTGATCGGGGAAGCGTTGGAAGACGGTTTGCAGGTTCATGGCATTTCCTCTCGACTTGAGAGCATTGTGCACCCGTCAAGCGGAAATGTTAAGCCTATAGCTTATCATTCCGTAGAAAGATCACCCCGGCGGGGCGTTTCGGTGGCATATTCGCATCCTCACGTGCGTTACAATCTTGTCCCATTTATGCTGGAGCATAGACGACTGTTCGATTGCATAAATCTGGGCATAACTTAAAAGAATAGCAAATTCTAGCCCAAGGTCTACGCGGTATCACCTCAATATCAAGGCAAACGCATACAGATTTCTCAGCGGGTGCAGCCCGTCCTACGGCTCTGGTTTTGCACGCTCTATCCGCGGATTACGCAGATTTTCACAGATTGAAAACGAAATAATCTGTGAAAATCTGCATAATCTGTGGATTAAGAAGAATGTTGAGGTTCCTCCATCACCCTTCATCTTACACTGTTGGCAACTGGAAGTTGGGAGGGCCGAATGGGACATAAAACCCCGCTGTTTGACGAGCATGTAGTTCTAGGTGCCCGTATCGTGCCCTTCGGGGGTTGGGACATGCCCTTACACTATGGCTCCCAGATCCGAGAGCACCACCGGGTACGCCGGGATGCCGGTATGTTCGATGTCTCCCACATGCGGATCATCGACCTCGATGGGAGCAGCGCGCCGGGATTTCTGGGCCGTCTGATCGCCAACGACCCGGCGCGACTCCGGGTTCCCGGACGGGCCCTCTACAGCTGTATGCTCAACCGGCAGGGCGGTGTTATCGACGACCTGATCCTCTATTTCCGCGCCCCCACCCGTTATCGCCTGGTAGTCAACGCCGCTACCGCCGAAAAGGACCTGGCTTGGATGCGGGATCAGGCAACAGGCATGGCTGTCCATATTCGTCCGCGGCAGGACCTGGCCATGATCGCGGTCCAGGGACCGAACGCCCGGACCAAGGCGACCGACCTGATCCCTGCAGAGCTGCGCGAACGGTCGATGGCACTGAAACCCTTCGTCGCCGTCGAGCAAGACGACTGGTTCATCAGCCGCATGGGCTACACAGGGGAAGACGGCTTCGAGCTCATCTGTCCTGCCGGCGAGGCCCCCGCCCTGTGGCGGGGTCTGAAAGATGCTGAGGTTGCGCCCTGCGGTCTCGGTGCCCGGGATACCTTGCGCCTGGAGGCAGGTCTGAACCTCTCCGGTCAGGACATGGACGAAACCGTGAGCCCACTCGAGAGCGGACTTGCCTGGACCATCGCCTGGGGACCTGCCGAGCGGGATTTCATCGGTCGTAGCGCCCTCGAGGTCCAACGCGCGCGCGGCGGACTGCGGCGTTTCGTGGGCCTGCTGCTGACCGGTCGCGGGGTGCTGCGCCGGCAGCAGGAGGTGCTCAGCGATGGTAAGCCGGTGGGAGAGGTTACCTCCGGCGGATTCGCGCCGACCTTGGAGCGGTCCATCGCCTTCGCCCGGGTTGCGTCGGGTATCGGTGGGGGATGCCAAGTGCTGATTCACGACAAAGGGGTGCCGGCACGGGTGGTGAAGCCGCCGTTTGTACGCAACGGAAGACCGCGCATCGACCTGTGATGGAGTAAGATCAGGTACGCGATAACCAAGATAGAGGAAGGGAGCATGACGACCAATACACCTGAAGACCTCAAATACACCAAAGAACACGAGTGGGTACGAGACAACGGCGACGGCACCGTGACGGTCGGCATCACGGACCATGCCCAGGACGAGTTGGGCGACTTGGTATTCGTCGAGCTGCCGGAAGTGGGGCACCAGGTCGCCAGCGGCGAGGCCTGCGCCCTCGTCGAGTCGGTCAAGGCGGCCTCCGACATCTACAGCCCACTCGCCGGCGAGGTGATGGAAACCAACCCGGTTCCGGGCGAGGCCCCGGAGACCATCAACGACAACCCCTACGGTGCGGGTTGGCTATTCAAACTGCGGCTGTCCGATGCCTCACAGCTGGATGGCCTGCTGGACGCGGCCGCTTACCAAAAGTTAGTGGCGGAAGAAGCTTAGGAACGGCTCACTAACAAGTCGTTCGTCTTTCGTGGTGCTGCGCTCAACCCAGCCTACCTGACCAGACCCTGCCGGGGCGAGCGTATATAACCCTGCCGGTCACGCAACACTCACTTAGGAGGAGCAACCCATGAGATACGGAGGACCGGGACCGCTCGGAACGGATTACAACAACCCCATTAATGACCCGTGGGGCATGAACTTCCGCGACTCGTGTCCCCCGGCATCCTGGGAAGAGGACCGACTGATACCACCGAATCGCGACCAGATCACGCCTATCGTCCACTATATCGTCGGTGAGATGAACACCAATGCCCATAGCGATTTTGTAAAGGGCCTGGCCGAGCTGAACCGCTTTCCCCCCGATGAGTGCATCATGGATTTCAGCAAGCTGCCGCTTGAGATACAGGTGGTGCTGACTGGCCTCGACCTTGGCGGCACGCTCAGTCGGTGTGTGACTGAGTATCTTCCCAATCACAGGCTGGCGCTGGAGCTGTGGGCCGAGAAAGTAAAGGACAAAGCCGAGTGGGATCATAAGCCCAAGATCGAGACCCGCTTTCCTTCCCATCTCCCGTATGTCCACCGTGAGCATCTGTACGGCGATTGTCTCTACAAGTACGACATTTTGTCCAATATACATTATGGGTATGTCGGCACGGCTGCCGGATTCCCCGAATGGGAGTTGGTTCGGGGCGCCGGTGTTGCGCATATCCTCACAAAATTGAAAAATGCAAAGTCAAAAGAAGAGGCTATAGCTATTATCCGTAAAAAGTTCGGAGACGATCCCTCATCCGTGTTCAACCTCAGGACCTGGGACGACCCTAAAGACAGGAAAGCAATCGAGTTGGGCATCCGGCTTTATCGGATCAGACCCAAGCGGGTAACTAAGGAGGACGTGATGGGCGAGATCCGTTTCTCCCGCAATTCGCTTGCGGTCCGACCCTATCATGGGCCTGAGCCATAGCCGGATCGGCAGGGATGTGGAATGCCTTTCAAGGCCAATCTCGCATGCAAACATACCACTTGGGTTCGAGCTTCTCGGATGGTCCGTCATCTTCCAGTTTGGGACAGGCACTATAAGTATCGCCTGGATTATCCGTAGACACATACACCAACGGTAGAGAATAGCTACCGACTGTGAACTCCGCGACCAGGGCTTTGGAAGAGAATTCGCGATATACCCAGGCATCTTCATACAAGGGCGATTCCGATAAGCGAAATTCTCTTTTATCGGTATCCTGAAGTTCGCTGACGGATGACTCGGCTACCCTGATGAATTCGTCACGATGAAGGTGGAAGGTCACTGCCGGTTTGGACGGTATCCTGGTCGGCAGGAAGTAGAAGGCCAGCATGATGAGCAAAGGCAGGAAGGCGATAATATGGGGCTGTTCTTTCCTTGCCAACCATTTGAACAGGGACAGGATCACAACGATAATGCTCGGGATAATAAGGGCAATACCGTAGATCACCGCCGGCACTACAATCATAATGGTTAGCCAAGACAAGCCGGGGAGCCAGCCACCTGAGTATAGATCAAGGAGAATCCAGAGGAAAACCCATCCGACCACGAGTATCAGCAGCAGCTTAGGGGCTTTTCTGGTATTTTTTTTCATTGCTTCAATAACTTTAGTGCGCGAAGTGCATCATAGTTGAAACTATGGACTTTAAGTCCCTTCACTTTCAGTCCGTGGCTTGTCCACGGATGAGGACTTTAGTCCTCCAGACTATGGACTTTCAGTCCATAGTGGTTGATTGTCAAATCCCGCAGGATCATCGTCTTGTAGGACGCGGTGAGCGTAGCGAACCGCATCTTACGTGGGCTTTACCCAACCGAAAAGCCACGGAAAACTACGAAGGCAGATACGAATAGTTTTGAATCGTCACTAAGGCCCCGAGGATTCCATGCCGTTCATCCCGCACACCAAAGAGGAGGTAGCCGCCATGCTGGCGGTCATCGGCGTCGAGCGGATCGACGATCTGTTCGACGAGATCCCCCCGGACCTCATGGCAACCGGCCTTCCGAACCTCCCCCCGGCCCTTTCCGAGATGGAGATCGGCCGCCTGATGCAGCAGCGTAGCCGGGAGGACGGCCAACCCCTGTGCTTTATCGGCGCCGGTGCCTATGAGCATCACATCCCGGCGGCGGTGTGGCAGATTGCCACCCGGGGCGAGTTCTACAGTGCCTACACCCCCTATCAGGCGGAGGCGAGTCAGGGGACCCTACAGATACTCTACGAGTTTCAGTCCATGATGACCGCCCTGACCGGTCTGGACGTCTCCAACGCCTCCCTCTACGACGGCGCCTCGGCCCTGGCGGAGGCGGTGCTCATGGCAGTGCGCTACAGTCGCAAGCGCACGCCGCACCGGGTGCTGGTTCCCGAGGCGTTGCACCCCGCCTACCGTCGCACCCTGCGTACCATCGTCGGCCAACAGGACATCGAGCTGATAGAGATCCCCTTCGACCGCACCGGCGGACACACGACCCCGGAGCAGATCGAAGCCTTCGGAAGCCGGGAATGCACGGCGCTGGTGGTCAACCAGCCCAACTTCTTCGGGGTCCTGGAAGAGGTCGATGCCCTCACCGACTGGGCCCACCGGCACAATAGCCTGGTGATCGGCCTGGTCAACCCCGTGGCTCTGGCCCTATTATCGTCGCCGGGGGAGTGGGGTGAGCGAGGCGCGGACATCGCCTGCGATGAGGCCCAACCCTTGGGCATGCCGTTGGCCTCGGGCGGTCCCTATGCCGGTTTTCTCTGCTGCCGACAGGCTTTGGTGCGACAGCTCCCCGGACGCATCGCCGGGCGTACCCTGGATCAGGAGGGCGAGCCCGGCTTTACCCTGACCCTGCAGGCCCGTGAGCAACACATCCGCCGCTCCAAGGCGACCTCGAACATCTGCACTAACCAGGGGCTGTTGGTAACCGCCGCCACCATCCACATGGCCCTGTTGGGTGCCGAAGGGTTGGAGCGGGTCGCCACCGCGTGCCATGCCAACACCGCAAGGCTCTGCGACCTGCTGTGCGAGATACCCGGTGTCGAGCCCCTGTTCGACCGACCCGTCTTTCACGAAAAGGCCCTGCGGCTTCCCGCTCCCACTGCGGATCTGTTGCGCTCTCTCGCCGCGTACAATATCCTCGGTGGGTTCGACCTGGGGCTGCACTATCCTGAGCTCGATCCCGCATTGCTCGTGTGTGCCACCGAGCTGCGCACCGAGGAAGATATGGTGGCCTATGCCCGGAAATTGGAACGAATCATTGCGACCCGTACCCAGGTTTCCTGTCCGGTGGCGCTGAAAAGATGAAAGCAATTTGGAGTTTCAAATGCTTTATAAAATCCCTTTGGTTTTAGATCCTCAGTCGGAAGGGGGATTCACCGTTACTTCACTGATATTGCCGGAATTAGTCACGGAGGGAGATACCGTTGAAGAAGTTTTGACTAACGTTCAGGATGCCCTTCTGGCAGTGATTGAAGCCTATCAGGAGTTGGGGCGCTCTTTGCCTGCCGGCTTGCAGCTTCCTGACACAAGTGGTTCTGTTTGGCTTGAAACGCTGGTGGCAACTGCGTGAAATATCGGGAAGTCACTCGAAAACTGGTTGCTTTGGTGTGTTATGAGTTACCACGCAAGAGTGGTGGTTCTCATCGTAAATGGTTCAACCCGATAACGCAGCGGGTCACATCATTACCGGACTGGGGTAGTCGCGATCTCAAGTTAGGAACAATACGGACAGCGATCCGACAACTTGTGATCGAGTGGAAGATGTTTGAGAACAGTAAGAAGAGTGGTACTTCTAGTGGTAAGTGCTGATAAAATCCTACAACAACTGTATACACTCAGACCACAAAAAGCATCGCTTGTTCCTCGCCCTGTTTTTTGCGGCTGGTGACACATAGCGTTGTGCGACGAAGCACAAAGGTGAAAAATATGTTGAGCATTGGTAAGCTGTATCCAAAATATATCACGGACGAAATAAGGTGAGGAGAAGTCCGTAATTCTTCCTGTTTCTGATTTTGAGGAGTTGATTTATGATATAGAAGATCTGGCAGCCATTGCTGAAAGGCGGGCTGAGTCTACGATTCCTCATGATGAGCTGATAAAAGAGTTAAAAGAGGATGGCATCATATCGTATTGAATGGAAGCAGTTAGCTAAAAAAGAACTTAGAAAGCTATCGAACCATGTGATTGGCAAGATAATTGTCGCTATTGACGAATTGAGCAGGAATCTTATCCCGGTAAGAAGCAGGAAAATTTTAGGACGGAGCATACATATAGAATTCGTATTGGCGATTACCGGATAGTATATTCAATTGAGAGCGGTAAATTGGTTATTGAAATCATCAGAGTTGGTCATAGGAAAAATGTTTATTAAGAATCTCGCATAGCTGTAAAGGAAACCTGGAAAAATTGCCTTCTTGGCAATTTTCCCGGAAGTATGTATTTAGCGAAACCCCACTGAACTATTGTGAGGCACCTTGCAATGATTGCATTACTAAATAGTTTGGTTAAACATCTCATCCAGCTCAGAATAGTCAATTTTATCAGTCCGGTAAGTATCTGTAGTTCCCCTGAGAAGTTCCTCGTGTTCAAGTATAAATTTTAGCTTGAGCCTTGGGGTTTCGCTAAGTACGTACTTCCGATTTTTCCAGACGCAAAGTGAAAACGCGGTTCGCGCTTCGCTTCATTGCTTCAATAACTTTAGTGCGCGAAGCGCATCATAGTTGAAACTATGGACTTTAAGTCCCTTCACTTTCAGTCCGTGGCTTGTCCACGGATGAGGACTTTAGTCCTCCAGACTATGGACTTTCAGTCCATAGTGGTTGATTTATAGGGTTCAAGCGGCGCTTAGCAGAAACTCCTGCCCCATATTTCCACACTACTTCTTGCAATAAGTAGAAGTCTGACTTGTCCCACAATAAATATGGAATTGGTACACATAGCCCCTTTTCTGGAACCTCTAAATGCCCAAGGTTAAGCCAAAACATACAATTTGGCTTTGTTATCTTGTGAATCTGATTCATCCATATTGCACACCAATTCACATAATCATCAACGCTCATTGGGCTCTCGTACTCCTTTCCAATGTTGTAAGGGGGCGATGTAACGGTAAGATCAACTTGAAATCTATGCTCGACCAGTTTCTCAAGAAGCTCTGTTGAATCTCCTCGATTTTGAGTCCTTCACGCCCTTGCGGTTCAGACTACTTCACCGACCAAAGCCGGCGCCACTTAGCGTTTCCGCGGCGGCATCAGATCCGTGATCGAGCCGTGCGCCATCTCCGCGGCAAAGGAGATGGTTTCGTTGAGGGTCGGATGGGGATGGATGGTCAGGCCGATGTCCTCGTAATCGGCTCCCATCTCCAGGGCCAGCACTGTCTCGCCGATCAACTCCCCGGCATTGGGACCGACGATGCCGGCCCCCAGGATGCGCCTGGTCTGGGGGTCGAACAACAGCTTGGTCATCCCCTCGTCGCGCCCGACGCCCAGGGCCCGCCCACTAGCCGCCCAGGGGAAGCTGCCCTTCTCGTAGGCAATACCCTGGGCCTTGGCCGCGGTCTCCGTCAGTCCCATCCAGGCCACCTCGGGGTCCGTGTAGGCCACCGAGGGGATGGTCAGCGGATCGGAGAGGGCAGGTAGCCCGGCGATGACCTCGGCGGCCACCTTGGCCTCGTGCGTCGCCTTGTGGGCCAACATGGGATTGCCCACCACGTCGCCGATGGCGAAAATGTCGGGTACGTTCGTGCGCATGTGGATATCCACGGGAATAAAGCCCTGTTCGTCTACCTTGACCCCGGCCTTCTCGGCCGCGATGAGCTTGCCGTTGGGGCACCGGCCCACGGCAACCAGGACCCGGTCGTAGGTCTGGGTCGGCGGGGCCTGTTTGCCCTCGAAGTCGACGCGGATGCCATCGGAAACCGGGTTCATGGCCGTCACCTTGGTGCCCAACATGATACTGTCATAGCGCCGCTTGATGACCTTCTCCAGGGGCCGTACCAGGTCTTTGTCGCAGCCTGGGAGCAGCTGCTCCAGCAGTTCCACCACCTCGATGCGGGTCCCTAGGGCCCGGTAGATGGTAGCCATCTCCAACCCGATGATACCGCCGCCGACGATGAGCATCCGTCCTGGGATATCCGCCAACTCCAAGGCATCGGTGGAGTCGATGATCCGCGGGTCCGCATGGGGGAAGCCGGGGATTTTTATCGGGCTGGAGCCGCAGGCGATGATGGCCTGGTCGAAGTCGATTGAGACCTGACCCTTACGGGTGGCGACGGCGATGCGGTTCGGGGCCTCGAAGCGGCCGCTGCCCTGTACCACCTGGACCTTCCGTTGCCGGGCGAGTGCAGCCAGGCCGCTGGTCAGTCGCTCGACCACCCGCTCCTTGCCCGCGCGCAGCTGTGCGAGATCGATCTCGGGGGCGCCGAAACGCACGCCCATATTGGCGATCTCCACCGCCTCATTGATGATTTGGGCGGTGTGCAGCAGGGCCTTGGAAGGAATACAGCCCACATTGAGACAGACTCCTCCCAGGCGGTCGTAGCGCTCGATCAGGACCACCTGCTTGCCCAGATCCGCGGCGCGGAAGGCGGCAGTGTAGCCGCCTGGCCCGGCGCCGAGGACCATCACCTGGGTGGAGAAATGGGTTGCAGGCTCCGCCGGCGCGGGTGGAGCCGGTCGTTCCTGTTTCGGGGGGGATCGGACTTCCGGGGGGGATTGGGTCGCCAGGTCGTCCTGCTCCACCTCCAAGGTCAGAATCGGATCGCCCTCCGAGACCTTCGATCCGATCTCGACCTTGAACTCGGTGACTCGGCCCGCTTCCGGAGACGGAATCTCCATGGTCGCCTTATCGCTCTCCAGGGTGATCAGAGAGGCCTCTTTCTCTACCCGATCGCCGGGGGCAACCAGTATCTCAATGACCGCCACCTCCTTGAAATCACCGATATCAGGGATCCTGACCTGGATATTCGTACTCACGTGCTGTCTCTCGTGGTTGTTGGGCAATGCCATTAAGTTAAGCGTCTGTCTAACTTGCCCCCGGCGCTGGTGAGCACGCTGCACCCGGAAATGACGTGGCCCTGGGGCCCGAGCCTGGTGAGCCGTTGAACGATCAGCGCCTGAAAGATCCCATGCTCATTGGAGGCGGGCGTCATCTCCAGCTGGCCCCACCGATTGGTCTCTACCTTGAAGGAGAGGTCACGGAGCTGGGGGTGGTCACAGAGTTCCTGCCATTCCATACGAGGTTTCCACGTCGCCGATCGCCGGATTCATGAACTAGGGGCTGTTGACATTCATCGTTCACGGTTCGATTGCGGCCCTTTTCCGCGCTGACGGCGTTGCGGCTCGTCAAAATAGGCCGGCTATTCCTCCTCGCCGCGCCTGGTCAGCACGAAAAATTTCTCACAATCGGCCTCGCTCAGATAAATGTCAGCAGCCCCTAATTCTACACAGTAGGCTGTATGGGCGCAGCAGGATAGGTTGGGCAAAGTCGGGAGCGCCGGCATCCTGCCGGCGACTATTTGCTGCCAGGATGGCGGCGCTCCGATGCAGAGCTGCGCATCTGGCGAGTACCACAGCTGCTGCGTGGCTCAAGCCACGAATTCAAGTATGCATTGGCCTATATCGTCGCAGGGGAGTGTGTTCCGCTACGATAACGAAGCAGGCAAGGGTGATCAGAGGACCGTCGTTCGATCTCAGTCAGCGCAGCGTAACGAGGGAACGGTAGACGTGGGCAAGGCCGCCTTATGCTCAGAGCATCAGGCGCAGGGATGGGGCTTGCCTGTGGACCTGCGTAGAGATGAATACACCTCTGAAAGGTGTTAAAATATTAATATAGACCATTTACCAATCAGGGTGATGGTTGGTCGAGGCGTTACTGATCGGATGCCGGGTCAGGCCCCGGTTGCTCAGGGGTGACCGGCATGATGTCGGCAGTGCAGCGCAGGGGGAGGATCTATGCTGGATGGTCTGCGTTTCGTCAGTCGCCTGACGCGCAATACCTTGGCCTTGATCCTGGCCGGTGGCCGTGGCTCCCGCCTCAAGCAGCTCACCGAGTGGCGGTCCAAGCCGGCGGTGCCCTTCGGCGGTAAGTTCCGAATCGTGGATTTCCCCTTATCCAACTGTGTCAACTCAGGGATCCGCCGGATCGGTGTGCTCACTCAGTACAAGGCCCATTCGCTTATCTTGCATATCCAGAAGGGCTGGGGCAGCTTGCGCGGGGAGCTCGGGGAGTTCGTCGAGCTCTGGCCCGCCCAGCAAAGGATCGCCGCAGCGGACTGGTATGCGGGTACCGCCGATGCCGTGTATCAGAACCTGGACATCATCCGTAACCACACGCCGGAGTATGTGTTGGTGCTGGCCGGGGATCATGTCTACAAGATGGACTATGGGGCCATGGTGGCCCAGCATGTCCGGGTGGACGCCGACATGACGGTGGGCTGCATCGAGGTCGGACTGGAACATGCCAAGCAGTTCGGCATCATGGCGGTGGACGCCGAGAACCGGATCCGCAGCTTCCGGGAGAAGCCGGAGCAGACCGAGCCGATTCCCGAACGCCCGGACCATGCCTTGGCCTCCATGGGGATCTATGTCTTCAACAGCGGCTTCCTGTTCGAACAGCTCATCAAAGATGCGGACCAGCCCGGCTCCACCCACGACTTCGGCAAGGACATCATTCCCGGCGTCATCGCCGAATATCGGGTGATGGCCTATCCCTTCCGGGATGTGCCCGGCGGTGAACAGGCCTACTGGCGTGATGTGGGGACCGTGGATGCCTACTGGGAGGCGAACCAGGAGCTCATCGGCGTGACGCCGTCGCTCAACCTCTATGACGAATCCTGGCCCATCTGGACCTACCAGGAGCAATTGCCGCCGGCCAAGTTCGTGTTCGATGACGATGAACGCCGCGGTATGGCGGTGGACTCCATGGTCTCCAGCGGCTGTGTGATCTCGGGTGCCAAAGTGCGCCACTCCCTGCTGTTTTCAAACGTGCGTGTCAACTCCTATAGCTATGTCGAGGACGCGGTGATCCTGCCGGACGTGGACGTGGGCCGCAGCTGCAAGATTCACCGTAGCGTCATCGACCGGGGCTGCCGTCTCCCGGCCGGGCTGACCTTGGGCCTGGACCCGCAGGCGGACGCCGAACAGGGCTTCTACGTCAGCGAGGGCGGAGTGACGCTGGTAACCCCCGAGATGTTGGGCCAGGAAATTCACCATGTCCGTTGAACCTAGTACCCCGTTCCACCTTATGAGCGCGCTATTCTCTGCGCGCTGTGCCTTGCCTGGGCACGTTTGGGGAGCTCTAAGAAAGAAAAATAAGGTGAAACGGGGTACTTGATGCTGAACGAAGAACAGACACCGACTACCGGTCTTGACCGTCGTCGCGCCGGTATTCTCCTGCACCTGACCTCCCTGCCCGGAATAGGCCCCTGTGGCTCGATCGGTCCCGAGGCCCACAAGTTTGTGAGCCTTCTGGCCGCTTGCGGCATGTCGGTGTGGCAGGTGTTGCCGGTAGGACCCACCCAGCCGGACGGCTCGCCGTATCAGACCAGTTCGGTCCACGCCGGGAATCCACGGCTCATCGCCCTCGAACCCCTGGTGGAGCGCGGCTGGCTGCAGGCCCTCCCTAAGGATGCTACCGATAGGGCCAAAAGCGAGGCCCTGCGCCGCGCCTGGGACGGATTCCGGAAACGGGCGTCGGCTGCGGACCGCCAGGCGCTGACCGACTTCACAGCGGAGAACGACTATTGGCTGGACGACTATGCCCTGTTCCGGGCCCTGCGGGAAGCGCGGCAGGCCCCGTGGTGGAACTGGCCGCCGGCCTTGCGCCGGCGTGATCCGGACGCCCTGGAGCAGGCGCGACGGCACCTGCGGGAAGACCTGGACTACATCCGTTTCGAGCAGTTTCTATTCTTTAACCAGTGGCAGGTCCTGCGGGGACATGCCGATGCGGTCGGCATCGCGCTCTTCGGTGACATGCCCATCTTCGCGGCCCACGACAGCGCCGAGGTGTGGGCCCGACCCCAGGATTTCGATCTGAATGCGGACGGTAGCCTACGGGTCGTGGCCGGGGTACCGCCGGATTATTTTTCCGCCACCGGTCAACACTGGGGCAATCCCCTCTATCGCTGGGACCGGATGCGGGCCGATGGCTTCCGCTTCTGGCTGGATCGGATGCGCACCCAGCTGCGCCTGTTCGACCTGGTGCGCATCGACCACTTTCGGGGCTTCGATGCCTGCTGGGAGATCCCGGCGGCGGAGGAAACCGCCGTCAAGGGGCAGTGGGTAAAGTCCCGCGGCGATGAACTCTTTGAATGTCTGCACCGGCACTTCAGCCGCTTGCCCCTGGTCGCGGAGGACCTGGGCGTCATCACTCCAGCGGTGGATGCCCTGCGCAAGAGGCACCACCTGCCCGGCATGCGGGTATTGCAGTTCGCCTTCTCCGAGGGGCCCCTCAATCTCCACCTGCCTTTCCGGCACGATCACGACGCGCTGGTCTACACCGGCACCCACGACAACGACACCATTCTCGGTTGGTATCAGTCTCTGGATACGGCAACCCGTGACCATGTGGACGACTACCTGGGCTATCCGTCGGAAGACATGCCCTGGCCGCTGATACGGTGCGCCCTGGGCTCACGCGCCCATTTGGCGATCCTGCCCATGCAGGATGTCTTGGGCCTCGACGGCGCTCACCGCATGAACCTGCCGGGCACCAGCGAGGGCAACTGGCGCTGGCGTTTCTCCTGGGACCAGGTAGGACCCGAGCTCCCTGACCGGATGCGACGTTTGGTCAAGCTCTATGGGCGGTGAAGCAGAGCAGGTAGGCCATACGGCAGCTCGGCTTGCCTTGCATCAGGGAGGTCGATCAGGTTGAGCACGCCGGCCTTGGGATGGAAAATCGGATCAGGAAGAAAACAAGCCCGTTAGCCGACGCGCACCGTGAACAACACGGACAATCTCTACGCCTACGGAGATTTCGCGGTACAGGATCAGATAATTTCCGACTGGAAAACAACGCAGCTCCGGCGCTATGTCGGGACGCCGGGGACCAAGGCGTGGTTGTTCAGCCAGAACAAAGAACTTCTCTTCGATGCGGTCAAGCAGGCTGTCGGCGGCAGAAACCTTGTCCTGTGCAATGTAGACCCAGATATCAATCAGGTCCTCTTCAGCCTTCGCCGTTCGTTTGATCTCCGGCATACTCCCTCATGGGGGTGGGTTATTATTCGTTCACTCGCATTTTATCAAGCCGCTGTCTAGCTTCGGCTTTTATTTCAGCCATATCCGCACAACGGCTTGGTCCGCTGTCCAGACCCTCCTTCCATAGACGGCGCAACTCGTCGACTTCCGCCTGGTACAAAGAGCGTCTCAGTTTCCAGTCGCGTAACGCTTCGCGCACGACCTCACTGCTGCTGGCGTATTCGCCGCTCGCCACAACCTCGCGCACGACGGCAAGCATTTCCGGTGTCAGCGCAATACTGACTTTTTCGACATTGGTCATGAGAGGCCCCTCCTTATCCCATAGTAGTAATATTTACTACTATAGCGCAAGAAAATGCTTGATCATTCAGGATGAGTCCAAGCCAGAGTATGCTGATGGGATTGAAAAGATATGTTCGCGAGCCGTTACAGCTAGGAGGTGTCCTCAATTAGGGGTAACACGATGATTTTTCTCGATAGACTAAGATTGTCCGTATCATCCGGCGGATGTCGTGGCCAATTTCCAATATCAGCAAAACCATCGAGTTAACTTCAACCTCTGGAGTTTACCTCACGGATTCAGGTTGTCGATTGAGAACCCCCCCTAGCGGTAAGTGAGACGCAGCGAGATGGCTACCGGGTGATGATCCGAGAGGGCAGGGTGGTCGCCTTGGTAATCCAGCACGGTGTAGCTTTCAGGGACGATCCCTTGGGCCGTTACCGCGTCCATGACGATGTGGTCGATGGCATAGGGATAGCGGGGATTGGCGGGAAAGGGAAAGGGCCGACCCGCGTTGGCCAGTACCAGGTCCGTGGTCGGGTGCGGGCGCGAGGTATGGGGCCGACACCTCCGTCCCAGCCTGGAATCCGGGATCCAGGTACACACAGTCCCGTCGTCGATGGCGGCCCAGAAGTCGTCGCGCGGTTGGTCGAGCTGGCGGTTGAAGTCGCCCAGCACGACCAAGCCTTCGCCGGCGCTCACGCTGGCGTCGATCCACTCTTCCAGGATCCCACGCTGCCGGACCAGTAGCCGGCACTGATCCCGGTCGATCTTGCCGTCGAGTCTGCCGTAGGCGCAGCCGGCTTTCAGGTGTACCGCCAGCAGCTGGATCCCAGCTCCCGTCCCAGCCGCGGGCTCGATCAGGATTCGGGTCGCCCAACGCTGGGATCCCAGGCCGATCGCCGCAAAATCCGGCAGGCGGCGGTAGCTCAACCCCAGCTTGGTAAGTCGCGCTCGGTTGATCGCGAATCCCGTGCGTTGCATGGTCCGTGCCTGTTCCCGTTGGCGGCGGCAAGGGCCTAGGTTCCGGTCCGGTTGGCGCGCGATCTCGATGGCATAGATATTGGGATCGAACAGGCGCGCGACGGCCGCCCGGTCCTCGACCTCCTGCAACGCGATCAGATCCGCATGCAAGCGCTGCGCGTGCCGGCGCAGACGTGCGTAGTCCGCCTCGGACCTGGGCCTGCAGCCGGCGCCGACATCTGCGGCAAGATGCTCCAGATTCCAAGTCGCCAGCCGTAGGGTAGGGGACTCGGCTGCGACGGAACAGGCCGCGAGGAGCAGCAGGAGCAAGATCAAACGCTTCGGCAAAAATAATTTTGGCATTTTCCTATAGGAATACCGAACAGCGCCGAGATCGAACGAGAAGAGTCCGCAATCAACCACTATGGACTGAAAGTCCATAGTCTGGAGGACTAAAGTCCTCATCCGTGGACAAGCCACGGACTGAAAGTGAAGGGACTTAAAGTCCATAGTTTCAACTATGATGCGCTTCGCGCACTAAAGTTATTGAAGCAATGAACGCCAATGGACGCAAAGCAATTCTAAATGATTGGGCATTGTTGGGGGGATCTAACTCACCAAGATCCACGAAAAACACGAACGAACACGAACAGATCCTTACCTGGCGTCGGGATGACAATTTCGTGCGGATGCGCGGGATTCGTCGTTTCTCCTCAGCCTGCGGGCAATCCCTGCACCAGAGCATCTGCCGCGGTCATCGCCACCTTGAGGCTCTCCGGATCGGCGCCGACCAGCGCGAGTACCGCACCCACGTCCGCAAATGCTGCTTTACCGTATTGGCGTTCGTAGGCGACGGTTTGCTCGGTGAAGTGGTTGGCCAGCTTGGTCTTGTTGGCGATGAGCAAGGCGTCCCGGTTACGCGCCCCCTTGAGTATGTCCAGGGCGATCCGTGCGAGGCTGGTGTCGCCGTTACGCAGTGCCTCCAGATAAAAGGCACGGCCTTCGGGGTCAGGCTCGCGGCCGAACAGTTGCTGATAGATGCGGGTCAGCATTTCTTCATCCGAAAGACCGCCGAAGCGCTCCTGTGCCTCTTCGGAATGGAAGAAGGCGTCGATGATAGCAGTCAGGTCTCCGCCCTCGGCCGTGAGCCGTGCGGTCTAATAATCGAGCCCACCGGCATCGGCCGGGCGTCCGTAGTAGGCGATGTAAGCGGATTGCACAGTATCAACGAGCGCCGGACCGCCGTAGGGGTGTGTCCAGTCCAGCCAGATACGTCCGTCGTTGAAGACCAGGCCGCTGCGTCCGAGGTCCGTCGAGCCGTTGACGATGCTTCTGTGCACCTTCTCGGTCGGCGCGGCAACGGTGTCGCGCCCTTTCTCGAAGCGCTGCTCCGACACTACTACCCCATTTCGCCTTATTTTTCACGCTCAGAGCCCCCCAAACGCGTCAAGGCAAGGCACAGCGCGCAGGGAATAGCCCCACTCTATTGCCAAGCGCTGTAACGCCGCCTTGACGTGTTTGGGGGGCTCCCCTCGGGCGCGGCGAGAAGCAACCAGCTGCGTTGTTGCGCAAGCTTGAAAGAGGAGGAGCTATTCCTGCGCTCGCGCGCCTCGCATCTGGCCGCTTCTCGCCGCGCTGAGAGCGAAAAATAAGGCGAAATGGGGTACTAGGGCGCGATAGGCCTTGTTCAAGGCCAAGGCCCGCGCTCGGGACGGTGTGAGCAGCCAGGCGATGTCCTGGTGACCCGCGGGCGCCGCTTGGCGAACCGGATCTGCTTTGACTTCTCCGGCGGCGAAAAAGCGATCCAGGATCTCCTCATTGGCGCGAAACTCGTCGCCACCCCGGACCCGGCGAAAATAGGTCACGATTTCCGGCTCCGCTAGCTGGGACTGGGGAAGGTCCGGGATCCCCGCCAGGCCCTGATGGGCCCAGCCGGGGGCCCCCGGTACCTTGCGCGGAAAGCCGAAGGTCTGATCCACGGTAACGCCGATGGTGCTGTGACAGCCCATACAGAACAGGTGCCCTTCCCTGGACTGGAGGCGCAGGCGGCCCTGGGCGTCCTCGATGAAGGCCTGCAGCTGTCAACCGAAGTCGTTCCGAAGTCCGACCAGGGCCGAGCCGGCAAAGACCGGCAGGCGCCCCTGGTCCTTGGCATCCAGCTCCGCTTCGTATTGGCGCTGTAGATACCAGTTATCGGTACGCAGGACCTTCTTGCTGTAACGCACCTCCTTCATACGGGCGGACAACAGGTTGGGGCGGTCCGGATCCACGTAGCGGACCGTGTGCAGGAATTCGGTGCCGGGCGGGTAGAGGTGGCGCTGTACCGCGGATACCGTCGTCGGAGCCTTCCAGGATGGAGCAACTGCTGAGGAGATCGCCGAACAGTATCCGATGCTATCCCTGGGTCAGGTCTACGCCGTCATCGCTTATTACCTTGCCCACACTGCCGAGGTGAATGACTATCTCCAGGCCCGAGAACAGCAGGCGGCAGCGGTGAGATAGGCAAACGAACGGCTTTGCAATCCCACTAGGATACGCGCACGCTTGTCGGCGCGCCAAGCCGAACTGGGCTCGTCGTGATCCGGCTGCTTGCAGACGAGAGCTTCAACCCGCGCAGCCGTTTGACTTGAGTCAAAGTCGGAATGCGAGCACTTGTCTTAGATTAAATTGGCTGCAGCTAACCTTTTCTCGGCAACCCTAGTACCTCATTTCACCTTGATTTTCCGTAGGGAACGCCCTCCGTGGCGCTCCAGGATTGGGTGCAAATTCTTCGGAACGGCACAGAGGCCGTTCCCTAAAGGAGATTTCATAAACGGAAAAATAAGGCGAAATGGGGTACTAGGGCGTGTTGACATTTAAGCCATAGGATGGGCAAAGCAGAGCCAGTTCCCCGGTACGGGGAGGGAAAAGGAGTGAACGCTGACCTTCGGGCTTGTCTCTTAATGGTACAGGGTTCATAGGATTTCCAGGATATTATAATTGTTATTTAATAAAAATAATCCTGTTAATCCTGAGCATCCTGTTAATCTTGTCCTATTAGCGGTTGGCACAACGATTATGTCAACAGGACCTAGTATGAGCACGAGGGACCGGATGAACACTATGCAAGCGCAAGCAAGTCAACCGCTTGGCGGTGTTGTCCACTGCTGGTACTTGCGGAGCGCGCCGATGATTGCTCTCTTGCGCGTTACGGTCAAGCTGGCCGCCCTGCTCGTGGCAGGCCTTGCCATCCTATCCGGCGCGAGCCTCGTCGTGCTCACGGCCGCGCCGATTCAAGCGGACACGGAGCCGTCCGTCAATCGCCAGGCGGAGCTTAGGAATCTGCTGACGCAGGACTGCGGCTCCTGTCATGGTCTCACCCTCGCCGGGGGGTTGGGTCCCTCGCTTCAGAGTCATGCCTTGGCGGGCAAGCCCGCAGAGTACATCGCGGCTATCATCCTCTTCGGCCGCCCCGGTACCGCAATGCCGCCCTGGCGGCCTTTTCTCTCGAATCCGGAGGCCGCCTGGCTGGCGAACCTCTTGAAGCAACCCGCACCATGACGGCTCGCGCTCTTCTGTTCCTGGCGCTGACGGCATTGCTGACAGGGACTGCCGACGCCCAACGTGGAACCGGTGACCTCGGCATCGTGGTCGAACGCGCTACGGGCAGCCTACAGCTCATCGAGACCTCGCAGAACACCGCCCTGGGGCGCATCGAGGGTCTTGGCGATCTGTCCCATGCCTCCGCGGTCTTCTCCCGCGACGGACGCTTCGGCTTCGTGTTCGGCCGTGACGGCGGACTGTCGAAGGTCGATCTGCTCACCGGCACGCTCGTCAAACGTGTCGAGCAGGCGGGCAATAGCATCGGCGGTGCCATCTCACAGGATGGCCGCATGGTGGCCGTCTCCAACTACGAGCCCGGGGGCGTCCGCGTCTTCGATGCCGGGACCTTGGCGCTGATTGCCGACATCCCGGCGGTTTACGGACCCGCGGGCAAGCGCTCAAAGGTCGTCGGGCTGGTCGACGCCCCCGGCAATCGCTTCGTGTTCAGCCTGTGGGATGGGGGCGAGATCTGGGTTGCGGATCTGACCGATCCGGCCCGGATCGACATCCGCAAGTTCAAGGACATTGGCCGCAATCCCTATGATGCCCTGATCACTCCCGACGGACGCTATTACATCGCGGGCCTGTTCGGGGAGGACGACCTGGCGCTCCTCGACCTGTGGTACCCGGAGGCGGGAGTACGCCGCATCCTGCCCAGTTATGGCAAGAGCGAGGGGAAGGGCGAGCAGAAGCTCCCCGTTTACAAGATGCCCCACCTGGAGGGCTGGGCGGTGGCCGGACGGCGGGCGTTCATTCCCGCGGTGGGCCGGCACCAAGTCCTGGTGATCGACATGGACGATTGGCGGGAGGTCGCCCGCATCCCCGTGCAGGGTCAGCCGGTGTTCGTCATGGCCCGCCCCGATGGACGCCAAATATGGGTGAACTTCGCCTTTCCGGACAACCGTCACATTCAGGTCTTCGATACCGAGACCTTCGAGCAGCTCCATGCGTTCGAGCCGGGTCCGGCCGTACTGCACATGGAGTTCGAGCCCCGCGGCGAGGAGGTCTGGATCTCGGTGCGGGATGCGGATCGGGTGGACGTCTATGACACCACGACCTTTGCGCGCTCGGCGAGCTTACCTGCGGCCAAGCCGAGCGGCATCTTTCTCACCGCACGCGCCCACCGGATCGGACTATGAGAAGGCACGGCAAAGCCCTGCTGCTCGACGCCATCGACCGGCGCCTGCTTAACGATTTTCAGAGTGGCTTTCCGCTGGTGCCCAGACCCTTCGCGGAGATCGCCGACCGGCTGGGGGTCGGTGAGTCGGAGGTGATCGCCCGGATCGAGCGGCTCGCAGCGGCGGGCGCCGTAAGCCGGGTCGGACCCGTGCTCCGGCCGCGGCAGGTCGGCACCAGCACCTTGGCCGCCATGGCCGTGCCCGAGGACCGGCTCGAGGAGGTAGCCGAGCTGGTCAACGGTTACCGGGAGGTCAACCACAACTACCAGCGCACCCACAGGTTCAACCTTTGGTTCGTGCTTACCGCAGCCGACGAGGGACGTCTCACCGCGGTCATGGACGAGATCGAGGACCGTACCGGAATCGCGGTACTGGACCTGCCGATGCTCGAGGAATATCACATCGACCTGGGGTTTCCGCTGCAATGGACATGAGCGCAAGTGTTTCCGCCGCGGTCCCCGACCCGATCGACGGTGCCCTGATCCGCGCCGTACAACAGGGCCTGCCTTTGGTACCGCAGCCCTACGCCGTTATCGCGGGCGCGCTCGGGATTTCGGAAACCGAGGTGATGGTGCGCCTTGCGAGACTCATCGACAGGGGAGCAATCAAGCGCTTCGGCGTCGTGGTGCGCCACCGCGAGCTCGGCTACCGCGCCAGCGCCATGGTGGTCTGGTCCCTGCCCGAAAACCGCGTCGCCCAGATCGGCCGCCGCATCGGTCGTCTCCCTTGCGTGACCTTGAGCTACCGGCGCCTGGCGCGGCCGCCCGTCTGGCCTTATAACCTGTTCACCATGATCCACGGGCGCGATCGGACAGCGGTATTGGATCAGCTGGGGCAGATCAAGGAACACCTGGGCCTCGCGGATACACCTTGCGCGGTTCTCTTCAGCACACGTCGCTTCAAGCAACGTGGCGCCTGCTACGATGCGACCCGGCATCCCGAGGCGATGAACCCTTGCCACCCGATCGCACTTTCGGGCCTGACGTCGGTGTCCGGAAACAACCTGGCCTGCGCCTTCTGATGGCCGATTCGGGGCACGCGGCCGCAGGTGCCCATGATGACACCGCCAGATCCTCGCCGGTGGTGACAGTTAGTCAAAACTGCTGCACTGCCGTGGGGTCTTCCTATCATGACCGCAAAAGACGTCATCAGCCGCGATATGCTCAAGCGGCTTACCACCGATCTTGCGCATCACCTCTTAAGGCTCAAGGCCGAGGCTGTTGAGCTACTGGAGACCCAGAACCAACGGATCGAGGATCGCCGGGCGGATCTAGTCGCCCGTATGCGCGCAACCGACGGTGAAGAATTCTTGCTGCATGTCGAGATCGCCAACAACAATACTGCGAACATGCCGCTACGGATGTTACGTTATTACACGGATATTCGTGCACCGCCTGCGGAAGTTGCTCGGTGCAAATGAGCGGGGCTTTCATGACTACATAATCATGCTGGAGGTCCTCTCGGAGAACCGGGATCTCCAGGCGCAGATCAAAGAGGCCGAACGTATGCTGACCCAAATCGATATCGAACGTATGCCGTCTTTCGCCCTTGGCTTCGAACGTGGTGAGGAGAAAAGGAAGGAAGAAGGTAGGGAAGAAGGTATGGAAAAAGGCATGGAAAAAGGTAGGGAAGAAGGCAAGGCACAGGTTGTACGCCATCTGTTGGGCCGACTTGGTGTCACGGAAGTTTCCGAGCTGCTCGGTTTGGCACCGGAAAACGTGGAACGCATTGCAGCGGCGGGAGGCGACGACGATCCGGCGCACGATAGGCATTGAGGGAAGCTGACACGGCGAGGGGACGAATGCCCTTGATCGTAGTAGTCCGGAATCCATAAAGAGCTAAAAAGAATCCCCGATGGAAGAACCAAACCGATGTTGTCGGGATTTCGGTACTGTTGCACTGGGCACCCTCGAACGCAGCTTCCTGAATCGGTTCCAGGGCGGCTTTCCCCTGACGCAACGGCCGTTCCGAAAGGTCGCCGCGGAGCTGGAGACGGACGAGGACACCCTCATCGCGACCGTCCGCGCCATGCTAGAGCGAGGGCTGCTGAGCCGGTTCGGTCCCCTTTACGATGCCAAGCGCCTCGGCGGGTGCTTTACGCTGGCGGCGCTGGCGGTACCGGAGCCGGACTTCGTCCGCACCGCTGAGATCCTCGCTGTCATCCCCGAGGTTGCCCACAACTACCGGCGCGATCACCGGCTCAACATGTGGTTCGTACTCGCGACTCCCGACCAAGGCAAGCTTACGGGTGCGATCCGCCGCATCCGATCCCTGACCGGCTTGATGGTCTACGATTTCCCCAAGCTCAGGGAATACCACCTGGGGTTCCGGCTCCAACTGGACGCGGACGGCGGCATCGCGGTGCGGCGAATCGAGCGCAACAGAGCTGCGGAACGCCTGGAGTTGGACGACCTCGACCGCAGGATCGTCGCCGCAACCCAGGCCGGTTACCCCCTGCAGGCCGAGCCTTTCGCCGCCGTCGCGACCCAGACCGATTGCGATGCCCCGGCCGTTATCGAGCGACTGAGCCGCCTGCTGCAGGCCGGCGCCATCCGCCGCATCGGCGCCGTACCCAACCACTATCGGCTCGGGCTGCGCGGCAACGGTATGTCCGTGTGGGACCTGGATGATGAGCAGGTCGATGCCCTCGGCAACAGGATCGGCGCCCTGGAGTGCGTCAGTCACTGCTATCTGCGCCCACGCCGCCGTCCGCTCTGGCCTTACAACCTGTTCGCCATGGTCCATGGGCGCAACCGGGACGAGGCGAGGGCCGCCGTCGCGCGCATCGAAGCGATCGTCGCCGGACATTGCCGCAGGCAGGAGGTATTGTTCAGCGAAGCCATCCTCAAGAAGACGGGGCTTCGATTCGGTGGTTGACTAGTACAGCAGTACCGAAGTACCGATAACATTAGGAATCATTTTTTGCCGCAATCAACCACTATGGACTGAAAGTCCATAGTCTGGAGGACTAAAGTCCTCATCCGTGGACAAGCCACGGACTGAAAGTGAAGGGACTTAAAGTCCATAGTTTCAACTATGATGCGCTTCGCGCACTAAAGTTATTGAAGCAATGAACGCGAATGAACGCAAATCGGTTTTCCTTCATCGACGGTTCTTGGTCCATCTTTATGTTTATTTGCGGCCATTTGCGTTTATTTGTGGCTAAATTTTCCGTGGGATTCCTGCCAGCCCAATGTTATCGGTAGTTGAGAGCATCACAATAAAAAATCAGGGCACCCGAATGATAAATAGATATAAAGCAATTGGTTAGATAATTTGAACCGCAGAGACGCAGAGCACGCAGAGGACACCGATCGTTTTCGCCCAAGCCGTTGTGGGATTGCCGGTCGATGCGGATTGCTCGCTGCTTCAATAACTTTAGTGCGCGAAGCGCATCATAGTTGAAACTATGGACTTTAAGTCCCTTCACTTTCAGTCCGTGGCTTGTCCACGGATGAGGACTTTAGTCCTCCAGACTATGGACTTTCAGT